>OMJG01000091.1_pt1 | contig 63680 bp, 57 predicted proteins | sample 1646431 | NCBI WGS metagenome assembly OMJG01 (sample SAMN03771674, study PRJEB25209) | food metagenome | isolation source: Cotija cheese | place: Mexico:Jalisco,Michoacan | collected 2011-12-12 | reverse complement strand
TCAATGGTTCTTTCGGATTAGCTGTCGTACATTGGTCTTCGTAAGCTAATTCAGCCATACGGTCTACGGTTGTATCTAGTGTTTCTTGTGTGACTCCTTGAGCTTTTAGACTCATGTTGATGCCGACAGATTTTCCTAATTCATAAACAGCCGTTGCTAAAGCTTCGACTAATTCCTCTGTTGTTTCGCCTTTCAGACCTAAGAATTTTGCAATATCTGCGTAATCTGTATCTGCACGGAAATAGTCATATTTAGGGAACATCGCATGTTTTTGTGGATCTTTTGCATTATAGCGGATAATATGCGGTAAAAGAATCGCATTTGTCCGTCCATGAGGGATCCCGTATTCCCCGCCGATTTTATGTGCGACTGAGTGACAAATACCTAGGAATGCGTTAGCAAACGCCATACCAGCCATTGTAGAAGCGTTGTGCATTTTTTCACGTGATTCCATATCAGGTGTTTTTACTGATTTTTCTAAATAGTCAAAGACTAACTTGATTGCTTGTAGGCTCAATCCACGTGTATAATCTGAAGCCATGACTGAAACATAGGATTCGATTGCATGTGTTAACACATCCATCCCGGTATCTGCTGTGACAGATGCTGGAACTGACATGACGAATTGAGGATCGACGATTGCGACATCTGGCGTCAATGCATAATCTGCTAACGGATATTTCACATGTGTTTCACTGTCAGTGATGACCGCAAATGGCGTTACTTCAGAACCAGTCCCTGATGTTGTCGGGATACATACGAATTGTGTTTTTTCTGGTTTGTCGATCTTATATGTCCGTTTACGGATATCCAAGAATTTTTGTTTTGCACCAAAGAAAGATGTGTCTGGGTGTTCATAGAACATCCACATTCCCTTAGCTGCGTCCATTGCAGAACCACCTCCAAGAGCGATTACTGTATCTGGCTTGAAGTCTGCCATCAGTTTCGTTCCTGCGTATACGGTATTTGTCGATGGGTTCGGTTCAACATCTGAGAAGACTTCGATCTTCACATCATTTTTACGTCGTGCCAATACTTCACGAACTGTATCGCAGTAACCGAATTGGACCATACCAGGGTCACAAACGATCATGACACGTTCAACGTTTTCCATTTTCTCTAAGTACAATAGAGAGTTCTTTTCAAAGAAGATTTTTGGCGGTAATTTGAACCATTGCATGTTATTTCTCCGTTTCGCTACAGTTTTGACATTGATTAAGTTTACAGCAGAGACGTTACGAGAAACAGAGTTCTTACCATAAGAACCGCATCCCAAAGTCAATGACGGAATCATTTCGTTATAGATATCACCGATGCCGCCTTCTGCAGATGGTGTATTCACTAAAATACGACAAGCTTTCATTCGAAGACCGAATTTGACATGCAACTCTTCGTTTTCTGAATGGATAACTGCTGTATGTCCTAATCCTCCAAGATTCAACATACCTTCACACAAATCAAACGCATGGTCCGTGTTGTTAGCTTTGATCATGGCAAGAACTGGAGAAAGTTTTTCTCTTGATAGCGGATAATCTGGGCCTACGCCTTCCAATTCAGCAATCAGCATTTTCGTTCCTTTTGGTACACTGATTCCTGCCAATTTTGCGATTTCCATCGCAGAATGTCCAACGATTGATGGATTGACCGCATATTTTCCTTCGTTCATCACTGCATCTTCTAATTTTTGCAATTCATCTGGTTTTACGATATAAACTTGGTGTGCTTGGAATTCTGCTTTTACTGCTGCATAGATTTCTTTATCCACGATCACAGCTTGTTCAGAAGCACAAATCATTCCATTATCAAATGTTTTCGAAACGATCAAATCGTTCACTGCACGTTTAATTTTTGCTGTTTTTTCAATATAAGCTGGTACGTTACCTGGACCTACACCTAAAGCTGGTTTTCCTGTAGAGTAAGCAGACTTGACCATTCCAGCTCCACCTGTCGCTAAGACGATCGCGATACCTGGATGGTTCATTAGCATAGAAGTCGCTTCGATCGAAGGATGTTCGATCCATTGGATACAATTTTCAGGAGCTCCGGCAGCGATAGCAGCATCACGTACTACTCGTGCTGCTTCTGCAGAAGATTTTTGGGCACTTGGATGGAAAGCAAAAACGATCGGATTTCTTGTTTTCAACGCGATCATTGATTTGAAAATCGTTGTGGAAGTCGGATTCGTTGTTGGAGTTACTCCGCAAACCACACCGACTGGTTCAGCAATTTCAATCAATCCTTTTTGGACATCTTCATTGATCACACCAACTGTTTTATCATGTTTGATATTATGCCAAATATATTCGGACGCATACATATTTTTGATTGCTTTATCTTCGTAAACACCGCGGCCTGTTTCCTCTACAGCCATCTTCGCTAATGGCATATGTTGATCTAAAGCTGCCATTGCCATTTCATGCACGATATGGTCCACTTTTTCTTGATCAAAGCTTTCCATTTCTTTCAATGCTGCATTTGCTTTTTCTGCCAAATCATCAATCATTGCTTGTACGTCAATTGTCTTCGTTTTTTCTTTTTCCATTACTTTAGCCATCATTATCCTCCTAATGGGTCATGGTTATTTGTTAAATCATTCACATGTATATCATACAATATTTGTTTTTCTATGTAAACACTTTTTTGTGATTTTTTTCACAGTTATTTTTAAATATAAAATTGCTTTATTTACAGGTGTTTGTATAGAAAAATATATAAAGTTATTTATTATTATTTATATGACACACCCGATTATTCAATATTGAGCAATATATCCTATACTCTTATCTCTTTCTTTTTTGAATAAAAAATGAGGTAGGACATCTTTCTGCCCTACCTCGTCTTTAAATAAGCTTTGATACTTATTTTTCTTTCTTCTCTTCTGTCTCTTCCAGCGTTTCTGTTGTTTCAGTTTTTACTTCAACTGTCTCAGCTGGTTCTTCTGTTGTTTCAACAGTAGTCGTTGCATCATTTGTTACGACAGTCCCTGGTTTGACCGTTTTGATTGCTGCACGATCGTACTCAAGGAAGATCCCTTCGCAGTCTAAAACAACTGTCCGTTTGTCATTGTCGATTTCTGAAACAACTCCATGTAATCCGCCGATAGTTACGACTGAATCACCTGGTTTCATGCTATCCAACAAGTTTTGACGTTCTTGCTGTTGTTTTTTTTGCGAACGTGACATAAAAAACCACATTGCTAATAGCGCGATAAACATCACAAGCATTGGTAATGTTCCCATTTTTTTCACCTCACTAATTCTGTATCTACAAAAAACACTTTAGCAGAAAAATGCTGCTAACACTAGTTTTTTACTTAATTTTTAAAAGATTTTCCTTTAGAAGCTTTTTGCGTTTTCTTTATTAAACCCGTATTCTTCAAAAAAGGCTTCTCTAAATTCAAGCAAATTATCATCCATGATTGCTTGACGTACTTGTTTCATTAGATTCAACAAGAAGTATAAATTGTGGTAAGAAGTCAAACGAATCCCAAATGTTTCATCACATTTGATCAAATGGCGGATATAGGCACGTGTATAGTTTTTACATGTATAACAATCACATTTCTCATCAATTGGACGGAAATCATGGGCATATTTCGCATTTTTCACTACTAGACGGCCTTGAGAAGTCATACATGTGCCATTTCGAGCGATTCGAGTAGGCAAGACACAGTCAAACATGTCTACTCCACGGATAACACCATCGATCAATGAATCAGCAGCACCGACACCCATCAAGTAACGTGGTTTGTTTTCGGGGATCAACGGTGTAGTGAATTCTAATACACGATTCATTTCTGATTTAGGTTCCCCGACAGATAACCCGCCGATTGAGTAACCAGGGAAATCCATCCCGACTAGATCTTTCGCGCTTTGACGACGAAGATCTTCAAATCCTGCTCCTTGGATGATTCCAAATAATCCTTGACGGTCTGGGTTAGCATGAGCTTTCAATCCTCGTTCTGCCCATCGAGACGTACGTTCTACTGATTTTTTCACGTAGTCGTAACTTTCATCGAATGGTGGACATTCGTCAAAACTCATCATGATATCAGAGCCCAATTTATTTTGGATGTTGATTGCTTTTTCTGGTGATAAAAACATACGCGAACCGTTCAAGTGATTTTTGAAATGCACGCCTTCTTCTTCGATATTCCGCATATCACTTAATGAAAAAACTTGAAAGCCGCCTGAATCTGTTAAAATCGGTTGATCCCAGTTCATAAATTTATGCAGTCCGCCAGCTTCTTCTACTAAGTCTTCACCAGGGCGTAGCCATAAATGATATGTATTACTTAAAATAACGCCAGCACCCATTTCTTTCAACTCTTCTGGGGACATTGTTTTTACTGTAGCTAATGTTCCTACTGGCATGAACATTGGTGTGGGGAAAGTTCCGTGTGGCGTGATCAATTCCCCTAAACGCGCGCCAGTATGTTTTTCTTTCTTGATTAAACGATAGCGAATGGCAGGTTGCGTCATTCATTTCCCTACTTTCTATATAAAATATCTTGACAACTCCCACCATCATAATCGTTTCAAGTGCTTTTTGCAAGTTCCCTCGGCTTCCTTCTATTTTATTTAATATTCTTTTTTTTATCCTTTTTTTATGAATAACAAAAAAAGAAAAACATTATGACAGAAATATTTTTTGATACATGGTATATTGGTGTTATTAAAGAAAAGGAGGGAAAAATCATGCAATCTTCTGCAGAATTAAAACGCCAAGCAAAAGAGAGTCTAAAAGGACGTTGGGGACAAGCTGTTTTACTAAATCTAATCCCTACATTGATTGGTATTGCTGCTATTCTTCTTATTATGATTCCTATTATCTTATTTGCCACCACCATATATGATGGATCAGCGAGCGTCTCAGATGCGACAACTTCAGGAGGCGGTAGTTCAGGAGGCGGTGGCGGAATTATTTCCAGCATCATTAGCGCTTTGTTCATGAGCGGTATTTCTTGGACTTATCTTGATATTTTACGTGGACAAAAAGATCAGATCGAACCATTCAAAGATGCATTTCGTGGATTCAAAGGTTTGTTTATCGGCGGAGTGATCGGCTTAGCTGTGCTGATCTCGATCTTTACAACATTATGGGGTTTGCTATTAGTTATTCCTGGAATCATTAAAAGCTATTCTTATTCTCAAAGCTATTTTATCTACTACGATATCGTCCAAGAAACAGGACAAACACCTAAAGTACTGGATACGATCACTGCAAGTCGAAAATTGATGGATGGTTATAAAGGACAACTTTTCTGGTTAGATCTTTCATTTATCGGCTGGCATATCTTAGCATTAGCAACTGCTGGTATTGGTTATCTATGGCTCAGCCCATACATTTCTGCAACAAAAGCAGCATTTTATGAACAATTGCCAAAAGATATTTAAAAGAGAGTGTGACTTGTGACCGAGGGGTTGGCAGGAGAACACCGTTTATCGAGAGGCAGTAAAAGAAACATTCAGCCCATTAGCAAAAAGGAGGTGTGACAACATTCATGTCACACCTCCTTTTTGTATAGTTCCAGTAAAAAGAAAATCAACTTAGAAACAGTTAATCATTCCTCTTCTTCTGCTTCCGGTAATCGATGGAACTTGATCAGTTCATTCACCGCGATTGGTACGATAGACAAAATCCCTACCAAGAACCAGTGATTCAAACTGATGTGTACTAGGCCGAATAGTTCTTGCGTAAACGGCAGCAAAGCAACAGCCGTTGTAATAGCTAATGCCAGTAACGCCATTTCTACCAAAGCTTTATTGGTTGCTAAATTGACTTTGAAGATCGATTGGCTGCTGCGTACATTGAACACATGCAAAATCGATGAATAAGCTAAGATCAAGAATGCAACAGTTTGACCGACATGCTGACTTGCATCTACCCATGGGCTAATAGTATCGACATAACTACCTAAATAGTAACCAAACAGCGTTACGATGGTGAAGACTCCTGCGTTTATGGCGATTTTTTGCAACAAGCCTCGAGCAAAGATCCCTTCGTTTTTCGGAATAGGAGGCTGATCCATGATGCCGTGTTCTGCTGGTTCTCTTCCCAAAGCAAATCCTGGAAGACCATCGGCAACTACATTGACAAACAGTAGTTGCACAGCTGTGAATGGCGCTCCCCAGCCTAACAGCATCGCAATCAAAACAATAAAGATCTCCGAAATATTACAGCTTAGCAAAAAGTTGATAGCTTTACGAATATTCTGATAAACCGAACGTCCTTGACTGACAGCGTCTACGATCGTCGCAAAGTTGTCATCCGTCAAAATCATATCTGCGGCACTTTGCGCCACATCTGTCCCTGTGATCCCCATGGCACACCCAACGTTACTTGCTTTCAACGCTGGTGCATCATTCACACCATCCCCAGTCATCGCTACGACTGCACCCGTACGTTGCCAAGATTTGACGATCCGGATCTTGTCTTCTGGCGTTACCCGAGCATAGACAGAGAGAGCTTTGACACGCGCATCTAATTCTTCATCTGATAATTGATGCAGTTCTGATCCTGAGAGTGCTTCTGACGGATCATTCAAGATACCTAATTCTTTCGCTATGGCACTGGCAGTTACCACATGATCTCCAGTGATCATGACTGTTTTGATGCCAGCCTTTTTCGCTCGCTTGATTGCTCCTTTACTTTCTGGACGTGGTGGATCGATCATTCCGATCAGACCAATCAAACGTAAGTCTTTTTCCAGTGCTTCAGAAGAAATATCTTGCGGTTCTTCGTCATAAGTAACATAACCAACAGCAATCACTCTCAGTGCCCGTTTACCAAAGCGATCATTGACGATAGCTGCTTGTTCTACATCGCCTGAACTAAAGCGCGGAGCCAGAACATCGAATGCTCCTTTGGTGATTGAGATGTATTTTTCGCCCATTTGGTGAACTGTTGTCATCATTTTTCGTTCAGAATCAAAAGGAAGCTCGTTTACTCGTGGATATTTTTCTTCTAATTCTGCTTTTGTATGATAATTCTCTTCAACAGCCCTAACGATGGCTACTTCTGTTGGATTACCTTTGATAACAAGGTCGTCATCTTCTTGCTCGACCGTCACATCTGTACATAGTGCAGCCATTTTCAATATTTCCATCGCGCTGTTCGTCATTGAGTCTTCGATATTCGTTACTTCATCTTCTTTGCTCCATACCCGGCGGACGCGCATTTCATTTTGTGTCAGCGTTCCTGTTTTGTCTGAGCAGATAACATTAGCGGTTCCTAGCGTTTCAACTGCTGGCAACTGTCGGATGATCGCATGTTTCCTCGCCATCTTCTGCACACCGTATGCAAGTGTCAACGTAACAATAACAGTCAAGGTTTCCGGTACAGCTGCAACAGCCAAGGAAATCGAAGTCATGAACATCTCAAGGAGTGGTTCTCCTTGCAGTTCACCAATCACAAATACTAAAGCCGCAGCCGCTAAAGCGATCATACTGATTCGTTTGCCTAGCTGATTCAATCGGACCTGTAAAGGTGTTTTTTGCATAGTATTTTCGTTCAAAAGATCCGCGATCTTACCCATTTCTGTAGCCATACCAATGGCAGTGACGATCGCTTTCCCACGACCTGCAGCAACCGTACATCCTTTAAATACCATATTAAGTTGGTCACCTAATGACTCATCTTCTTCAGCAATAAATGCTGCATCTTTTTCAACTGCTTCACTTTCTCCAGTCAACGCCGATTCTTCTACACGTAATTGTGATGCTTCGATCAAACGGGCATCGGCAGAAATAGCATCACCGGACTCTAAAACAAGAATATCACCCACTACCAGTTGCTCTGACTCAACAGTGGTCACTTTGCCGTCTCGTATGACAGTTGCCGTTTGTTTATTCATATCTTGCAAGGATTCCAGTGCTTTTTCTGCGTTTCCTTCTTGGACAATCGCCAATACCGAGTTGATCACAACGATAGCGATGATCAGCAGTCCTTCAAATAAATCCCCATGTTCTGTAGCAAATGCGGTATAAAAGGAAATCACCGCTGCTACAAGAAGGATGATCGTTGTAAAATCGGACAAGCTTCGAAAGAATTTTTTGATCATCGATTCTTTCGGCGCCTCATCGAATTTATTCAATCCCTGCTTTTTTCGCCGTTCATCCACTTCTTGTGAAGACAACCCAGTATCTGGATCTGCTTCTGTTACCTTCTTTACTTCTTCTATTGTCTGCTTGTATTCTTCCATCCTATTCCTCCTTTAAAATCTTCGTACAAAAAAAGGTACTTATTTTACTATAACATCCTTTTTTTATTTACTTCAAATAAAGGGCTTATCGATTATTTGTTAAGAAAGCGTAAAATTTAAAGTGCTTATATTTGCAAACGCTACCAAAGGATGCTATTATATAGATGTAAGGAAGGAGGATACCGTCAAATAGACAGAAGAATTTCTCGATAGAACAGTGTAAGCAAACAAAGTTGTTAGAAGTACAGGTTTCACCCAGACATGCGTGTAGAGTACAAACCTATAAATAGTGAATGCGTATGGATGTTTGGATCACGAAGTATCCGAAACAAGAAGTAATGCGATACGTAACAATTGAATAACGTAAACGTCTGAAAATTGAATAGGAACAAGAGATGTTTCAAATGTTGAAGATGTAACGAAAACAAAATTTTTGTTTAACATGAAGAAATTCAACACCGTGCTTTGCATGTATGATGGAAAGTTACAATCATTTCTGTTTATTTGAATCCTTCCGAGGTACAAGAAAGCCGAGCTTATCGAGAGCTCGGCTTTTTCTTTGTCATAAAATCTTTGTAAAGCTTTTTTGTTATTCAAAACTAGCGGTTTTTCATAACCTTATTTCACGAACATCGCATCTCCAAAACTAAAGAAACGATAGCGCTCTTCAATCGCATGCTGGTAAGCAGATAAAGTCAATTCTCTTCCTGCAAAGGCACTAACTAACATGACTAAAGTCGATTTTGGCAAATGGAAATTAGTTGAGAAAGCTTCTACCACTTTGAATTCATAGCCAGGCGTAATGAAAATATCAGTCCATCCGCTGTCTGCTTTGATTTCTCCATTAAATTTCGTTCCAATCGTTTCTAATGTTCGAATTGAAGTTGTTCCGACAGCCACGATTTTCCCGCCATTTTTACGTACTTGGTTCAATCGCTCAGCTGCTTCTTCCGTCAAACGGTAGAATTCACTATGCATATGGTGTTCTTCAATTTTATCTACGCTGACAGGTCGGAATGTACCTAACCCTACATGTAGTGTCAGATAGACTAATTCAACACCCTTTGCTTCGATCTCATCAAGTAATTCTTTCGTAAAATGCAATCCAGCTGTTGGCGCTGCAGCAGAACCATTTTCTTTCGCATAGACAGTTTGATAGCGATCTGGGTCTTCCAGACGTTCTTTGATATATGGAGGCAATGGCATTTCTCCCAATGATTCAAGAATCTCTAGAAAAATTCCTTCATACTCAAAGTCAATGATCCGTCCGCCGTGTTCCAATTCTTCTTTCACTACTGCTTGCAATCTGCCATCACCAAAAGAGATTCTTGTCCCAACTTTGGCACGTTTCGCAGGTTTGATCAATGTCTCCCACGTATCTCCTTGTGTATTCGTTAGAAGAAGGACTTCTAAATGCGCACCAGTATCTGGTTTTTCTCCATATAAACGAGCAGGCAGAACTCGTGTATTATTCATAACTAGCGCATCACCAGGCTGTAACTCTTCAATGATTTCATGGAAATGTTTATCTTCCATCTCTCCAGTTTTCCGATCCAAAACAAGTAAACGAGAATGATCGCGGTCTTTTAATGGTGTTTGTGCGATTAATTCTTCCGGCAAGTCAAAATCAAAATCTTCTGTTGTTAACATATCGTCACTCACTTTCTATCATGTGCTTCATCATTCTATCATGTTTTTCGTTCTGTTGGCAAAAAACGAAATCTTACAAGTATATTGTGTACTAACTAAAAACGGATAGAGGCGATTGCTTCTATCCGTTAATTCCATTCTATATATTTATTATTTCATTAGCCTGACTCTTCTTAAAATATTCCGACCAATACTCCAATTGTTGTAATACCCGTTAAAATAAGAATCACTTTTACGGCACTCAAATGTTTTTGAGAAATAAGATACCAAGCTAGTAAAACCATGATCAAAGGTAAAATTTTTGGAAAAACACCATCTAAAACAGATTGAAGCTTGACGCTTTCATCGCCACTCATGTATTTTATTTTCGTTGTTAAAGCTACATAATTAGCAGATAGGCCTCCTACAACCATGATTCCCAAAATATTAAATGCATTTGTGATGTGTCTTGAATTTTCTCCAACAATCACATCAATTGCATCTACTCCAAGTTTATAGCCTTTCATAAAGCAAAAATAGCTAATAAATAATCCAATCATGAAATAAGCTATCATATAAAAAATCGGCCCCATGGGACTTCCATCTTTAGCCATTCCCATAGCAATCGACAATAAAATCGGAATGACAATACCTTGAATAATCGAATCACCAATCCCAGCAATCGGGCCCATCAAAGTAGCCTTGATGGCAGTCGGCATTTCCTCATCAACACCACTCTTATTAGCGATAGATTCTTCTAGTGAAGTCACGATCCCATTAATCAACTGTCCAGTTTGCGGTTCAGTATTATAGAACATAGAGTGACGGACCAAAAGTCTCTTTTGTGCCTCCAGATCATCTGAATAATACCGCTTGGCAAATGGCAAAAATGAATAAGCTTCCGCATGTGCTTGTAATTTTTCGTAAGACGAGGAGGATAAGGATGTCATAGCAAACCTTATCCATATTTGACGTAATTCTTTTTTGCTTAACTTTATTTTCTCAGTCATCATTTCTTCCTCCTAGAACATATCTTCATCTTCATAAGCTGCGTCATCTTTAGATGTATCGATTTCAGCCCCTAGATTTGTAGCTGCCAGTGGTTGTTTTTGTTGGTTACTTGTTGCGATGTAAACCAAATAGGCAATCAGAGCGGCGATAAAAACTAATGCGAGTGTGCTGAGATTCGCAAATGCAATCAACACAAAACCGGCAATGAAGAAAATAAGCTGTATTTTTTGTTTGATTACGATACTCATCAACATAGCAACACCAAGCGCTGGCAATACACCGCCTAAGACAGCGATGATATCTGTGATTTGATGAGGAACACTATTCAATAACCAATTGACCATCCCTTTACCGAAATAAATAGCCAGAGTTACAGGAAGAAATCGAATGATGAAAATAACTAATTGCGGATAGATAACGTGATTATAAAAAATTCCTTTACCGTCTGCATTTTCTGCTGCTTTCTGTGCACGATTATTGAAGAAAGAGAAAAACGCCTGTTTTGAGTTGTGGAAAATCAATCCGAATGTTTGCCCTATAAGAATAGCTAAAGTGACTGCTACTGCTGGATCCTTTGTAGTTGCCAAAGCGAGTCCCAGTCCACCATATGATGCATAAGTAATCTCACTATTTGTCGCACCGCCAGTAGATAAGTTCGCTATAAAAACTGCTTGTACGGCTAGTCCACATAACACACCTGCTTTCACATCTCCAAAGGCTATCCCTGTCAAAAAACCTGCAACTAATGGCCGGCCAACAACGTAAAAACCACCTGTCACACCAAGCAGGGGTGCAGAATCAACTGCTCCTAAATAACAAAATATACCAGTTAGAGCAGCGGAAAGTAGTAAATTAATATCCATTTTTATCCCCCATTTAAAAAATATAATCCTTCGCCTACATCAAAATTATTCTAACTGTATTTTTTCTTGACAACTTCCCATGATTTTTTTTCATCATCTGGCAACAATTGGAAAGTTACCCGATACCCACTAGTTTCTAATTTTTCAAATGCATCATATTCGTTTTGAGTTAACGCAACATTACGCGCCACATTGATAGCACCTGTGCCGCCAGAAATAGGTCCTACATTTACTACTTTTCCAAAATCGATCCCTGCTTCTGCTAGTTGCGCAAAATAAGCTGGAGAATCAGTGATAAGAAAGAAATTTTTATTTGATTTTACTGCTTTTGGGATACTTTCCTTTGCTTGTTCAACTGTATAAATACCTAGCTTTAATTCTGCCGCTGCTGCTTTTAAAACCTTTTTTCTTAACTCATCCTTGGCCACTTCGTCGCTCACTACAAGTATTCCTTGAACAGCGTATTGCTTCGTCCAACGTGTCATTGTTTGCCCGTGTATAACCCGGTCATCTATTCTTGCTAATGTGATTGTCATTTTATTTCCCTCCGTTATTAAAAAAAGTCATCCAAATCATTATTTTCTACTTCCGAATCAAGCAGACGTTCGATTGAACTTTGTGCTGTTTCAACAGCCTTTCGAGCGTACAAAGTGAATGTATCCTTGTCTACGTTTTCCTCAAACGAAAGCATCGTACCTATATCTAAAAGCATGGGAAGATTTACTCCAGAAATCACTTCAATATTCTCTGGATATTTCAATTTCAAACGATAACTCTCGTTATATGGTGTTCCCCCTTTGATGTCTGTGAATAAAAATAGATAATTATTTTTGATTTTTTCCTCGACTAAAGAATGGAATTGCTTAGAGAAAGTTTCGATTCCTTCTTCTGTCAGAGGTAATGCAAAAATATGCTCCGCCTTACCAGCAATCATTTGATAGGCATTTTTTAATTCGATGCTGAGTTGTCCATGGGAAACTAATAGAATGACTGCATTCATAAACGATCCCTCCTTGTCAAATTTTTACAAACGCTTGTATCACTGCGAATTTGCCTTTTTCTTTTGCCTTTAGCGTGTATTCCTTCACACTTTCTGGTACAATAAATGTTTCGCCATAATGGACTTCCATCGGTTGGAAAGTGTTATCAGTCGAGCAAACAAGAATTTCGCTTCCTTCAACTAGACATAACATATTGACGCTTTCATTTGTTTGTAGCTGAACCTCATCTGTGAACCAATGCCGGATACTATCTATAAATTCAATCTCTGCTAGACCTGTACGCTCACTCGTTACTCCTATTTGTTGGTTTTCAAGCTTTTCACAATTTTCCAGTCGAGTAAAAAGGTGTTCATTAATGTATTCTTCATTTCGATCCATTTGTATATTTTCAATCCCATGTTCTAAATGAATCGGACGAGGCAGTCCATTTAGTCCTACACGCCCCCAGTCCCAAAGCTTAAAGGTAAAGATATACGGTGTGGCACTGATTTCAAGTACAACTGTATTTTTCCCTGAACAGTGTATGGTACCTGCTGGGATCGAAAAATGATCGTGCTTTTTGACAGTGATTTCATTGACATATTTTTCAGCTTCGAAATTTTCTCCAGTTTGATTGGCTTTTTTCAAGTCATTAAACAGGGTGTCTTTGGTTATTCCTGTTTTTGTCCCTAAATAGACCTTTGCTCCTTCTTTACAATCCAAAATGTAATAGGATTCATCTTGTGTAAAAGGCATCCCAAATTTATCAAAAGCGTATTCCGTTAAAGGATGGACTTGCAAACTCAAGTTTCCTCCGTCCATCGTGTCCAAATAATCAAAACGGATCGGGAACTTTCTTCCAAATCTTGCTCGTACTTTCTCTCCCAGCAAATTAGTTGTCTCTTCCTCCACCACAACTTGTGAAGGTATCTCAACAATGTCATTCTCGAATTGTAAAAGCAATGAGTTCTCTTCAGGAACACCGTCAAAAGCCCAACCATAATTTTCCTTGTCTTCTGGTAAATGAAAATTCTTTTTCATCCATTGACCGCCCCAAACACTTTCATCAAAATACGGTACTGTACGAAAGGGCTGTTTCGCTATTTGAGCAGTTGCCTGACGGTATTGACTGCCAGTGATCATTTTGGGCTGATTAGTTTTGACCGTATCGATATAGTAATCGATTATTGGATATATACCATGCTGTAAACGATCTGCCATTGGCCATTCAAAAAAGAATCCTCTTTTAAATTTACCGATTCCTTCTTCATCAGGATTATTGGTTTTCCAATTGGTCATTTGTTCATTTCGGTAACGTAGTTGTATCTCCCAACGTGATACCCCTATAGAAATAAGAACATCTGCTTTTGTAAGAAGACTTGCACCAAATCCATAGATGACTTTTAATCCTTTACCTGCTAATCGTTCTCGTGCTGCTTCCAATTGTTCAGATGGATAAAAATCTTGGATATTATAATGAGAATAGACACCAAATACTCGATCTTCTGTGATATGATCTCGAATTTTTTTCTGAACTTCCTCTACTGTCAATCCGTATTCGTCTATAAAGATTTTTTCTTTGATTTCTGGAAACTCGCTAAGGAAATCGTTTTCAATTTCTTCTTTTCTTACTCCAGGATAGCATTCCAAAACGATGACTGCGTCTTCTCTATTACCTAGATAGCTTTTTATTTCTTCAATAATTGCTCTGTACCCTACAATCGCTTTTCCTTTATTTCTGACATCTACAGTTGGCTTCAAATTATATTTCATCTCTAACAACCTTTCTATTGTCATTACATTATGATTATATAGCTAAGATACCATGATAACAATGGGTATTGATGTATGAAATTTCATTACAATAGCGTTAAATCAAGTGTATATTCTCATTATTTCTTAGTTTGTTATAATTATAAAAATAACCAAACTATGTTATAACAATAGTATGATGATTTATTTTAGGAGGGTAAAAATGAAAAAAACAGCAAGTAATATTCCTTTATATGCACAAATTGCTGATGAACTGCGAACAAAGATTTTTATGGAAGAATGGGTAACAGGTATGAAAATCCCTACAGAAGAAAATCTTTGTGAATCCTACCATGTAAGCCGCATTACCGTACGAACTGCTATCGACAGTTTAGTAAATGAAGGGCTAGTAGAAAGAAAAAGAGCAAAAGGAACGTTTGTGACGGATTGGAAAACAGAAAAAGATGAACATTTTACGCTTGTACGCTCTTTTACAGATGAAATGAGAGAATTAGGTAAAGAAATAAAAACGATTCATGCAAGTATTTCAATTGAGAAAGCCAATCGAAAAATAGCAAAACTCCTTAACGTGAGTCCTGACGAAAAAGTAATGGTCATGAGACGTACTCGTGCAACTACAGCTGATGAAAAGCCATTCGTTTATTTCATTACCTACTTTAAATATCGAGCAGATTTTCCTACAGAGGATTCGGCTTATTATGACTCCTTTTACGAACTATTGAACCGATATCATATTCAAGTAAACCAATCGAAAGAATATATTGAAGCCATATTACCAGACAAAGAAATCCAGGAAGTATTGAATATTACAGAACATGAACCGATTTTAAAAAGGGTACGAATCACCAAACAACTCGAAACAGATTTCAGAGAATATAGCGAATGCTATTACATTGGAAACAAATATCGCTATTATATTGATTTTTCTTAAAAAGAAACGATCATGTCTCTAATTAAAATAAAAAAACTACCCTATTTGTATTTTTTCATTGTTTTAGGCATACTAGTAATAGATAGTTCTTCATTGAAAATAGAAAAAGAGGTGGCACCATGATTGAATTTCAAAATGTGTCAAAAATTTATAAAGGTGGAAAAGTCGCTGTAGAGGACGTCAATCTTTCATTTGAAAAGGGTGAGTTCATTTGTTTTATCGGTACGAGCGGAAGCGGAAAAACGACGACGATGCGGATGATCAACCGAATGACTGATCCAACACAAGGGAAAATTTTGATTGATGGAAAATCCATCCAAGAAATTGATCCAGTGGAATTGCGACGTCAGATCGGCTATGTTATCCAAAGTATTGGATTGATGCCTCACATGACGATCCGTGAAAATATCACTCTTGTCCAAAAATTGTTGAAAGTCAGTCAAGAAGAACGGAATAAAACAGCTGAAAAAATGATTGATCTTGTGGAATTGCCCCGTGAGATGTTAGATCGCTACCCACATGAATTATCTGGTGGGCAGCAGCAGCGTATTGGAGTCGTTCGTGCCCTTGCAGCGAATCAAGATATCATCTTGATGGACGAGCCATTCGGTGCGCTTGATCCCATCACTCGTGATTCTTTGCAAGACCTTGTCAAAGATTTACAAGAGCGTTTGGGAAAAACGATCGTATTTGTAACCCATGACATGGATGAAGCGATTAAGCTAGCAAGCCGTATCGCCATCATGAGTGAAGGCCGTGTGATCCAATTTGATACACCAGAAAATATTTTACGTCATCCTGCAAACGATTTCGTAGAAGAGTTGATTGGAGAAGATCGCCTACTACAAGCCAAGCCAAATGCGACAAGAGTCGGAGAAGTTATGCTAAATACAGCAATCACGATTACACCGGAAAAATCATTACAAGAAGCAATCAAACTGATGAGGGAAAAACGTGTAGATACGTTGTTAGTTACCGATAATTCGAATGTATTAAAAGGATTTATCGATGTAGAAACGTTGAATAAAAAGCGAGGAAAAGTATCCAGTGTCGGCGACATTTTGAATAAACATGTTTTTTACGTAAAAGAATCCGCCTATCTTCGTGATACCTTGCAACGCATTTTAAAACGCGGACTGAAATACGTGCCGGTCGTTGATGAACAGAACAAAGTCGTAGGTATCCTGACTCGTGCATCATTAGTGGATATCGTCTACGATGTGATTTGGGGAGAAGATCCCGCAACTACTGATGTTGCAGAGTCAGCTACTCCTGAAGAATCTAAGGAGGTCTGACCTATGCAGCAGTTTTTTCATCAGCACGGTTCAGAAATTCTCTCAAAAGGTTTTGAACATCTTTATATTTCGGGACTTGCTTTGATCATTGGTATCATCATTGCTGTACCGCTTGGTGTCTTACTGACACGTTTTCCAAAAGCTGCCACGATTGTGATTGGCTTAACCAGTGCCTTGCAGACAATCCCTTCTCTTGCTTTATTGGCATTGATGATCCCGCTATTTGGCGTAGGTAAATTACCTGCGATTATCGCACTCTTTATTTATTCATTATTGCCGATTTTACGTAATACGTACATTGGGATGAAAAATGTCGATTGGAATTATCGGGATGTGGCAAAAGGCATGGGAATGACTGAGTTCCAATCCATTTTTTCCGTTGAATTGCCCATTGCTATGCCAACGATCATGGCTGGTATTCGTTTAGCTGCCGTTTACGTGATTGCATGGGCTACACTTGCCTCTTATATCGGCGCTGGTGGTTTAGGCGATTTGATTTTTAGTGGACTGAATAATTACCAACCAGATCTCATTTTGGCAGGTACGATCCCTGTAACAATTTTAGCACTATTGGCTGATTGGCTTCTAGGTCTCTTGGAAAACCGGCTGACACCGATCGCACTTAGAGAGGAGAATGAAGAATGAAACGTATACTAAAAATGACCATGGTTCTTTTCTCTCTTCTTATACTTGCGAGTTGTTCCTTCCCTGGTCTTGCCAGCAATACAGATGAAGACACCATTTCGATCACAGGTGGAATCACTTCAGAAGCACAGATCTTAGCAAGCCTAGTTGCCGGAATGGTTGAACATTATACAGATAAAAATACCGCAATCATCAACAATCTGGCTACCACAACTATCAACCATCAAGCGATGGTGAACGGAGATGCTTCAATTTCAGCGGCTCGCTACACAGGAACAGATTTAACGACTACATTGAACCTTCCTCCTGAAAAAGATCCGAAAAAAGCGTTTGCTACCGTGAAAGATGAATTTGAGAAAAGATACGATCAAACGTGGTTCCCGTCCTATGGTTTTGAAAATACGTATGTCTTTCTTGTTCGAAAAGACACCGCACAAAAATACCATCTATCTAAAGTCAGCGATCTGAAAAATGTAGCGGATGAATTAGTAGCTGGTGTAGATACTTCTTGGATCAATCGTAAAGGAGACGGTTATGACGGCTTCCAAGAAACTTATGGCTTCTCCTTCAATTCGATATTACCTATGCAGATTGGACTTGTTTATGACGCAGTCGAAGCAGGAAAAATGGATATTGTTCTTGGCTACTCTACGGATGGACGGATCGCCAGTTATGATCTAGTCATGTTGGAAGATGATCGTCAATTCTTCCCACCATATGATGCTGCTCCAGTTGTAGACAACAAGATATTAGCTGATACGCCTCATTTAAAAGAAGCCTTAAATAAGTTAGGTCATACCATCAGTACGGAAAAAATGCAGGAATTGAACTACGAAGCAGATAATAATCTAGTGGAACCATCAGTAGTAGCACAACGTTTCTTACAAGAAAACCACTATTTTGAAGGGAAGTGAAGCAATTGGATAAAATGAATGTCTTTCAACAATTTTTCTATTATTTCCAGGAAAATGGCTCCTATATCTTTGCACAATTTATCCGTCACTTCCTGATTTCTATCTATGGTGTCCTCTTTGCAGCAGTTGTCGGGATTCCGGTTGGGATCATGATTTCTAGGAGACGTAAATTAGCAAACTGGGTGATTCGTTTGGCGAATATCATCCAGACGATCCCTTCTCTAGCCATGATCTCCATTTTAATCATTGGATTAGGCCTGGGAGTCAATGTCGTGATTGTTACTGTATTTTTGTATTCCCTTTTACCGATCATCAAGAATACGTATACCGGGATGATCCAAGTAGACAAAAACATCCTTGATGTCGGCAAAGGCATGGGGATGACTGCTAGACAACGACTATTCATGGTAGAGTTACCACTCTCTGTTTCTGTTATCATGGCAGGCATAAGAAACGCGTTAGTTGTTGCCATCGGGATAACCGCGATCGGTGCATTCGTCGGTGCTGGTGGTCTTGGAGATATCATTATCCGAGGAACCAATGCAACAGATGGCACATCGATTATTTTAGCAGGTGCATTGCCAACTGCATTAATGGCGATTATCACGGACTGGCTTTTAGGTATTTTGGAAAGACGGCTAGATCCAGCCAGCCGTACATCACGCTGATGTTATTGTAAAAAACAAAAGCTTCTGCGACCATTTGTTGGTCGCAAAGGCTTTTTTAGTTCTGTCATTTTTTAAGGCAATAATCCACTCTGATTCTTCCCTCCTTATGGGCAAAGAGTTGCTTTTCTTAGCTATTTATCCATTCCGTATACTCCAGCTTCATACTGCCAACGGGTTCATCTCTGCATCCACCGACTAAGTTTTTTTCTTATCCGCTAAGGCATTTTGCCAATCCATTTTCCCATCACTCGTCATGGAATTCATACCACATGATCTCTAAATACTCGTCTGCTTGTTCTTTGAATTGGGCATCAATTCTTACATCCTTTGGCGTGGCTTTCATTTAAGCCTTTTCCATCAGTCCTCGATTGTTCGATGCCTTCAGCTGCATCATCAAAACTGGTGACTGCCGTATCGGTAACTTCGATCATCTTTTACACAATCGGGAACTTGCCATCCTCATCCTTGGCTAAAAACATATCTAGCCATTCCAGCTTCTCGCCATGGGAGGTTTGCGGTTCCTAAAACCGGTACACGATTCTTATGGACTGCATCCGTCGCAACTAGACTTGGCGATACGATGATCCTTCACCAGAAGAGCACCCCCGTAAACCAATTGATCGATATATTGCCAATAAGAAAAGACATTGGCGTAAAAGATATCGATCCCTCGTGATGCATTGCCGTTGATACTGCTATTCATGGCCGAAAGCGCCACGACTTTGACTTCTTCCGTTTGAGTAACATTCATGTTCGGCAATGTCGCTTTGGATACCCGCTCTGCTAAAGGAACGACACTGGTATTGTATTTCGTATCTGTATCTTTTCCAAAAGACCATGCCAACGAATCCTCTGGGAACCAATAAGACGACTCCGGTTGATTGTCCATTGCTTTTTTCAACATACTTTTGGCTGTTTCTCGATAAACGACATTTCCAATTGTCTTCGCCTCACTTTGGCGATAATCGATGGTCGTTGCCACTGCCAACACTAACAACGATGCTCCAATTTTACTGATTTTCCTTGTCACACTTCTTCCTCCTTGTTTTACATAAACCCGTCAACATTCCATTCCTAAACTCAAACAATGACCCTTCAAAGGTGGAGATATAGGAACAAATTAAAGAAATCATGCAATAAATCCAAGAAGGTTGGTTTTAGAACAAAAAAAGAGTCTCCTTTTTGGGGAGACTCTTTGTGAACTATCTAAAAAGGTTGGCTCTTCTCACTTCACTCATAATGTGTCCAGGCAGAATAAATTTCCGCAACTTTATTTTCCTCATCAACTTTGTAAACCACTCGATGCTGTCTATTCAGCCTGCGTGAATATCTGCCTTCATGTGTAGGTCTCAGCTTTTCAAAAGACTGCGTGGGCATATATGGATCTTCCTTCAATGTCTGAATCACTTCTTCAAATTGTTTCTTTAAATTCGTTTGCTTGATTTTTCTTAAATCCACTTTCGCAGAGTTTTTGATTGCGACTGTATAGTTACTCATCAAAGAGCTTCCCAATCAATATCATCGATATTCGTAAAGCCACTGTCGTCTTTTTCGCGGTCTCGTACTTTATCTAAAGTACCTGTTTGCTCAAGAAAAAGGGTTTCTTGAATCGCTCTCCAGTCTTCTAGCCCAATCAATACAGCATTGTTTCCACTACGATCACTAATAATCTCGATTTCAGTATGATTTTCATTTACCTCTTTCAATAACTGATAAAAATTTTTACGAGCAGTGCTAGGATTCATCGTTGTATTAGCCATTGTCTCTCCTCCTTTTTCTGATATAATTATAGCGTACTTGATTAAGTACGTCAAAAAATACAATAAAGCACTTAAATTCAGCAAACTTTTCCTCTTTTTTACATAGAGAAAAAGACCCCTTTTTAGGGAGGATCTTTGTCCACGCTCACTTCTTACTCCTTTACGACTAGCGGTAGCCAAACGTAAAGTAATTGGTAACAACGTATCATCTTTAGCAAAGGTCGAATCCAAAGCCTGTGAGTCTATGCAACAACACCAATACACGAAGGTTCCTCGTTGCAGTGTGACTTGATTGATATCTTGAATAACCTGAGGATACGCACGAAAGATTTGTAACGGTTATTCAAAACTGATTTTGGCCGTCAAGTCTTCTACTGCCTCAAAAATGATTGCCTCTTTCGTCTCCTGTCATTCATGTTCACTATCGATTTGATACTTGCTTAGACCGTTGGGTTTGTGAATCACCAATTAAAAATGGCACTGAGTTATGGTAACAAAAAATGGTCACTTGACGAGGCTGAGATTTCTACTTATGAAGACACATGGCACTTAAGAGTCGAGGTAAAGGAAGAAGCTGAAAATATAGGAGGCTGTACATTATTTGGCAAAGGATTCGGAAATTATGATCAAGACATCAAAATCAAAATGTTTTACAGCTAAATAGGAAGAATAATAACATTTCATACGCTGTTCCCATCTTTAATGGCTTATAGAGGGCACCTTTAGCTGAGAATAAGACAAAACAGACCCTCTAGCTTCAATTAAGAGCTAGAGGGTCTGTTTTTGATTTTAAAACTTGGTTTATTTCTTCAAATGGTAGCTATAGGTGCTGACAACGATATTTTCACGCCAAGACAATCGCAATCTTAACCGCAAACTTGTTTGGTTATGGAGAATATTCTGCCAGCGTCTGTTTGGTACAAATTGAGGAATCAACACAGTAGTTGTATAGTTTTGTTTCGCTGCATTTTTACTTACGATATCTACATAACGGATAATTGGATTTTCAATCGAGCGATAAGAAGAGTGGACGATTGAAAAACGGACATCTGGGAAATGCTTTTTAAATTCTGCTTCGATTTCTTTTTCTTTTTCGACATCTTCATCTAGTGAAACATGCATCGCAACGACATAATCACCGATCGAACGTGCGTAATTCAACGCACCGATATTTACCCGTGTCACATTCCCGACTAATACAAGAACGGTATTCCCGTCATAATCATGTAGTTTTGCATCATTTTCTAAACGAAGCTGTTCTGCTACTTTTTTATAATGATCATGGATCTTATAAAAAATGAACATAACGATTGGCATAATGATGAAGAAAGGCCAAATGTCCCCTAACCGATAGACAAACAAAATCGCAATGATTGCATATGAGATGAACGCACCTGTAATATTGGCAATCGATTTGCTTAACCATCTTTTTCCTTCTTTTTTCCATTTGACGACCATCCCTGTTTGAGATAAAGCAAATGGAATGAACACGCCGATAGAGTATAACGGAATCAAGCGTTCTGTTGAGCCATGGAAAATAAACAGCAATACGATCGAACCTAGCGCTAGTGTGATAATCCCATTGGAATAGCCTAGTCGATCCCCACGATCTTGATACATGTGAGGCATGAATTTATCTTTTGCCAGATTGTATGCAAGAACTGGAAAAGCAGAAAAACCGGTATTGGCAGCAACTGCTAAAATCAGCGCTGTAGCAAATTGAAGGACGTAATACAAAATACCATGACCAAAGACAGCTTTACCGATTTGAGACAAAACAGTGACTTCTTTTTCAGGAACGATCCCATACCAATAGTTGATAAATGTGATCCCCACGAAGAAGAAACCTAAGATCAATGCCATCATCGTCAACGTAGCAGCGGCATTTTTTGCTCTTGGCTTCTTAAAGAATGGTACAGCATTACTAATCGCCTCCACCCCAGTTAAAGAGGAAGAACCAGAAGAAAATGCTCGTAAAATCAAAGCGATAGAAACACCCGGCACAGCCGCTCCTGGAAGTGCAGTAGCTTGCAATGGCACAGCACCTGTCACGATATTATATAAACCAACAACGATCAGTAACGAGATCACAAGGATAAATGTGTACACCGGAAATAATAGGAACGATGCAGATTCCCTCAGCCCACGAAGATTCAGCATCATCAGTAGCAAAACGATTGTCACAGAAATAGCGACTTGATGACCGTAGAGTGCTGGCACCGCTGATGTGATCGCTTCAGCACCTGCTGAGACAGATACTGCTACTGTCAACATGTAGTCGATCAATAAAGAGCCACCGGAAATCAAGCCAGCATTCTTTCCAAGATTCTCACTGCTGACGACATATGCTCCCCCGCCATGAGGATAAGCATGGATGATTTGACGATATGATAGCGTTAATGAAATCAATAAAATAATAACAAAAGCGGCAATGGGTAGCGAATACCAGATGGCTGCAGCAGACAAAGCGACTAAAACGACAACGATTTGTTCCGTACCATATGCAATAGATGATAACGCATCAGACGACAATAATGCCAAAGCAGCAAATCGGGTTAATTTGTGCTCATCATTTTCAGCAGATTTTAAAGGCTTACCTACTAACAACCTTTTTAAGTAATCCAATTTCTAAACTCCTTTACACACAATTTTACTTCAAGTTTTATAGTCGAAAATTTATAGTAAACAAGATGTTATAGTACGCTCACTGACCTTAAAAGTCAATAAACTTTAAGAAAATAATTGGAAAAAAACAGAAAAATATCAAGCGCTTTTTCAAACACTTTAATACAGCAAAAATCTAACATTTTTTTATGGGCTTTTTCTTTGAATTCTATAATAAAAGGATAGAACTTGACTTAGAAAATCAAGTTCTATCCTTTTTGATATCTTAACTTTTGAAAGAGAGATGTAAGGTTGCTTTCTACCCATCATTCTTACTACTCTAAGCATAGCGCAGTTGTCACAACCTCTTGATAAACGGTGTTTAAAAGCTTGCATCTGCGGTAATAAGCCCAACCAAATTAAAAACATAAGAAGCTGTTTTTATTTGGTCGTTCTTATTACTTGATGCAGAACAGCTTTTTCACAACCTCTTGGTACACGGTGTTCAATCAGCTGACCCTCGGTATTAGCTCAAAAAACGGCAAAATATGAGGAACTATTTTTCCATTTTTTTCTCTAATACTCAGGTCAAAACGCTGATTTCACAACCTCTTTTTTTAATGAAAAATATGGCTCTCATGCGCCGCTTCTTTGAATTTCGTCATTTTTTCTTCGATGAACGGATAGATTGCCGTTCCTACGATTCCAAAGACAACAAACAAACCGATCATGATCCAGATTGCTTTCGTAGCATTTGGCCAGTAAATGCCTCCTGCAGATTCCCGCAACAAGTTTACCGCATGCGTAAATGGCAAGAACGGATTGATCATTTGGAAGAATTTCCCTGAGACTTGGATCGGATAGTTCCCGCCTCCGCCAGAGATCGACAGTACTAAGATGATAATAGCGATCCCTTTACCGACATTATCGAATAATGCAGCCAAGACATAGACGATCATCATGAACGCTAAGGCGATCAAGACAGCAAATGACACGCTGTAGACCGGATTTTGGACATATACTCCTAGTAAGAAAATATTCCCTAATGTAACGATCAAGCTTTGCGCAATCGCCATTGTCAAAAATGTCAGCATACGAGCAACGAATTGTTCTCGTTTCGTAAAATTGTTTCGGTCTTTCTTTCCTAAATAGTATTCTGTCGTAGCAACACTTGAAAGAAGAACAGCGCCGACCCACAGACATAGTGCAGTATAAAACGGGGTGCTAGCTGAACCGTTATTTGCGATTGGATAAAGCGCATTGGTTTGTAGCTCAACAGGTTGTGTAAAGAAGTCACTTTCTTTTGTTGCATCTAGTTTCAATAATTTGATGACTTCGCCTAGATCGACTTCTTGTTCGCCTTTTCGGATCGCGTCTGCTGCTTTTTGGATGCCAGCTTTGATATTTGGCCAGTCATTGTTGATCAAGTCCGCAGCAGCGTTCACAGCTGTTTCGACCTCTGGCATTTTTTCATTTACTGTTGTCAATGTACCGGTGATTTCATTTTTTAGTGCTGGCCAATCATTTTGGATAAAATCAGCGGCCAATCCTAATTTTTGCTGAAGAATCGGTAATTCATTGTTGTATAGGTCTGCCCCTTCATTGATGCCATTGACGATGGTATCCATATTTCCATTCAGCATTGTATTGGCATCATGGATTTCTTGTCCAATTGCAGGCATTTCTTTTTGATATTTTTCTAAAATTGCCACTGCATTCGTTACAGTTGCTTTCGTTGAGCTTAGCAGAGATTCAAAATCGATCTGGTCCGCTTTGCTTAGCGCCCCTTGTGCAGTCCCAATCGTATCGATGACTTGGTCTAGTAGAGAAGTGACGGTAGAGCTGACATTGTTTACATCAATACCATTGATTAAACTATTAACATTAGAAACTGCTTGTTTTATCTCATTAAAGAGATCTTGACTGATACTTCCTGCCTGAACAGCAGTATTCAAGGCGTTTTTTAATACATCCAATAACGTTTTGCCTTGAGTCAATTTGTCAATAATTCCCTGTAATTTATCATTACCGGCGTTATTCTGTAACTCAGTCAAAAACTGAATCAATTTGTCAATCGTAGCTTGTTGCTGTGGAATACCATCAATGATAGTTTGTATTGCTTGTTTTTGCTCATCCGTTAATTCAGTTCCAACCTGGATAGAGTCAATTAGCAAACCTGTCGTTGTTGCCACTTGTCCAATTGACTTCAATGTGACATCTACGCTGTTTGTGATGCTTGGTATCGCATCTTTCAGCTGAGAGGCACCTGATTTTGTTTGGTTTGCTAGATCACTTGCCTGATTTTCTAAATTTTTCACATCTGGCAAGATATCCTGTACTTGTTGGATGATCGTCAAGCCTTGTTTTGCTTCATCGATTCCTTGGTTCATTGTCTCTTGGATCGAAGCAAAATCGCCGTCGATCTCTGCTAGTTGTTTACCGGCATTTTGGATCTCTGGGATTTTTTCTTGCAAATCAAGGATGATTTTTGCTTGGTCTTTCAACTCAGGCATTTTGTCATTCAATGCAACGACTTTTTCACCCATCTCATCTACTTTAGGGATGTAATCCACGAATTCATTTGCTTTATTCAGTTTTTCCTTGATTTCAGGTAGTTGACTTTGTAATTCGAGGACTTGTTTTGTGTAGCCGTCGATCGTGTCCAAATTTTCATCTGTTGATAAAATCATATCTTTGACTTTATTGATACTTACTAGGTTCGTATCGATGTCGTAACCTATCTCATTGAATACTTTCAATAAAGTCGAACTGGCTGTTTTGATAAATTCATTTGTGATTTGCGATTGGATCGAACTTGCTCCTTTATCGGTGATTTTCGGTGCAATCGCATTGATTTTTTCATTTACCGTATATTCGATTTTTGGTTTCTTGATATCACCACTAGTAAAACTCAGCAGATCTTCTGAGAAATCCTTTGGCAAGTAAATACCTGCGTAATACTTTCCGGAACGGACTCCGTCTTCTAATTGTTCTTTTGAATCAACGAATTGCCATCCTAATTGTTTATTTTTATGAAGCGATTCGATGACTTGCTCCCCAATGGCCACTTCTTTACCTTGAAACTCTGCTGGCTTGTCTGCACTGTAAACAGCAATTGGCAGCTCTCCAGTATTTCCATATGGATCCCATAATGCTTTGATGTTAAACCACGCATATAGCGAAGGGATGATCATGATCGCGATGATCAGAAGTGTTGCAATCGGGTTTTTGAAAATCCGTTTCCAGTCAAGCAAATATAATCGAAGCGTATTTTTGATTGACTGCATAGTTCTCCCCCTTCTTCTTTTTTCAGCTGAATTACTTTACCATGTATTTCATACTTTTTTCAATCGGCTTTTTTCAAAAAAGTCGAATTTTTGGACATATCACGGCAATTGTCTCATTGTAATCTCTTACATATTGAGAAATAATTAAGGATTACAGCCTTTACTTTATCATGAAATAAAAGGGAAAGATAATTTTATGCCAAAGTTTTTATCTATTATACGTATACGCAAAAAAGCTAAAACATTTTTTGTCTTTGCCCCTACAAAAATGTTTCAGCTTTTTTCGTTTTTTATTCCTGTATTTCTTATTTTTCGAATGACAGGATGATTTTCCCAGCAGGAGGATGTCCTTCAACTAGCTGATGTGCTTGGATGACATGCTTAAGTGAAGCAGACAGATTCATTGAAATAAAAACATGAAAGGCTCCTTTTTGGTAGGCTTTGATTATGCCAGCAAAGGCTTCTGCATCTAGATATTCCTTTCTTGGAACAAACGATTCATAAAAGCCTTCCTTTTTTTGCCGCAAATCTAGATCTGGGAGGTCATTTAATGCAACATACCTGCCGCCTGGTTTCATGATCTGGATGCCGGTTTCTCCTTTGATACTTCCTTTCGTTGCATCGATTACAAGGTCTGCCTGATCAGCAAATTGCAGACCTGGATTTGTTTTATCATAAGCAGCAAATGCTGAAGCTCCTAATTTTTTTATCTTTTCCTCATTTTTACTGGATGCACTGGTTAAGATTCGGATTCCCTTTTCATGGAGAAGCTGGATCAGACTTGACCCGACCGCACCTGATGCTCCTAGTATCATTACAGTATCTGTCGGCTGGATTTCCGTCAAATGGTTGATTAGATTATAAGCCGTAATTCCTGGCGTGACCATTCCGGCTGCTTCTTCCCAACTCATTTTATCTGGAATTTTTGCTACTTTTGCTGATGGCAACACGACTTCTTCTCCGTAAGTCCCGCCGACTGCATGGACAGCTACTCGATCACCTACATGAACAGTTGTGACATCTGAACCAATCTCTGTCACAATACCAGCGCCATCATTACCTGGTACATAAGGGAATTTCAATGTTCGTATCTCTTTCATTTCTCCTAAACGCAAGGCAACATCATAAGGATTCACACTGAATGCTTTTATTTCTACACGAACATGTCCAGAACCGACTTCTCTGGGATGAGCATCGATTTCTTCAAAAACATCTTGTGCTTCTCCGTAACCGTTAATTGCAAATCTTCGCATGGTCACCATCTCCCTTTTTCTTTAAGTTTACGTTTATGCCTTTATTTTGACAAAAAAAATGTCTTTTCGTTTTGGCGCATGATTCAAAACAAAATAATTGTCTTTTTTCGCGAAACGTGTTAAATTATTTATCTAAAAGCGTAAAGATTACGATTTACGCTAATAAAAAATAATTGGAGGAATTTGTTGATGGCTAAAAAATCAAAGATTGCCAAAGCAAAAAAACAGCAAGAAACGATTGAACGCTATGCTGCTTTACGCCAGGAATTAAAAGCGCAAAAAGATTACGAAGGCTTACGCAAACTTCCTTTAGATGCTCGTCCAGAACGATTGAAAAATCGTGATTTGATCGATGGACGCCCTCGCGGATACATGCGTAAATTCGGGATGTCCCGTATAAAATTCCGTGAATTAGCACATAAAGGTTTGATTCCAGGAGTAAAAAAAGCCAGCTGGTAATCCAAGTCTGGCTGTAATGTAAAGGAGGAGGGCGCATGGACCACTCCTTGGATCATCAAAAAAGATACGTTCGCTTCTTCTAGCAGAAATGCTGGTACTAGAAGCAGACGTATCTTTTTTTACGCACAGCTGGTCCTTTTTTATATGTAAAGGCTGCATGGTTACTTCGCTATATTTATTTAGTAACAGGAGTCAGTGCTTCGATACCCACACTAATTTTCAATGCTCGGTCAACTTCTGCCATAATGGGTCGATCCAAATGGCAGACCTTTTCTTTCAATCTTGATTTATCGATCGTTCTGATCTGCTCCAACAGGATAACGGAGTCTCTTTCTATTCCTGTTCCAGTAGCTTTGATCCCAATATGAGTCGGAAGCTTAGGTTTAGCCATTTTTGCCGTTATGGCCGCAACAATGATCGTCGGGCTAAAATGGTTACCTAGATTATTTTGAATAACCAAAACTGGGCGTGTTCCGCCTTGCTCCGATCCCACGACTGGAGAAAGATCAGCAAAATAAATATCTCCTCTTTTTACCATAGGATCCTCCTTATTCTTGATATTCTCTTGGTATCCGCTGTCCTAATCCGCAAGCCACTTCATAGTGGATCGTACCTAATTGATCTGCTATATCCTGCATAGTGATTTCTTTGTCTGCATTTTTGCCGATAAGCGTCACTTTTGTTCCGACAGGAAATTCTTGAGGCAATCGGATCATCAGTTGATCCATACATACACGCCCAATCGTTTCACAGTAGTTCCCTTCTACCAATAGAGAAAAACCCTGCATCTTTCGTGGCCAGCCATCTGCATAACCGATCGGTATCGTTCCGATCCACTCTGCTTCAGGAGTGATATATGTTTCTCCATAGCCGATTCCTTCACCTGCTGGGAGTTTTTTGACTTGAATCAATTCAGAAACCAGCTCAAGTGCTGGCTGCAATGGATAAACTTCCGGTAGTGCGTGCCCAGAGGGATTAAGTCCGTACATTGCTACTCCATAACGAATCATATTGCCGATTGTTTCATCATGCCATAAAGCCGTTGCACTATTGCTGACATGTATATATCGAGGAAGTTCGGGAAGTTTTTTCAGCACTTCTATAAAGCGTTCTTTTTGCAGATTCCAATATGTATCATCTGCCTGATCTGCTGTAGAAAAATGGGTAAATAAACCTTCCCATTCTAATACACGACTTTCTTTGATGAATGCAGCTGCCTCTTTTACTTCTTCAGGTGTACAAAATCCGATACGACCCATCCCAGTGTCTGCTTTTAGATGAATCGAAAGAGGCGTCTCTAGCTTACTTTTCTCTAAAACAGCAGCTGCTGCCTGCAACCATTCCCGTGTACCTGCAGTTACTGATAAATCATGAGCAACAGCTACAGTCAGTGCGTCGTAAGGAACCATATTCAAGATAAGGATGGGCTGAGTAAATCCAGCTTCTCTCAACTCGACTCCTTCATCTAAATTTGAAACACAAAAGCCCGAAGCTCCACCTGCAACTGCTGCCTCAGCTGTTTCAATAGCTCCATGACCGTATCCGTTCGCTTTTACTACTGCAAACAATTCTTTTCCTTGCGGAAGTCTTGCAACTTCATTTGCTACATTTTCAGTTATAGCTTTTTTATGTATCACTGCTTTCGTTGGGCGGTGCCAAGCGACAACCATCGTTTTTCCTTCTTTCTAGTCTTCCAAAATAATTTGTGCAAAAGCTGTTTCATTTGTATGAGTAATACTGACCCATACATTGCCTTCATGAGGTGAACGCGTCACAACAGGCTGACCATTTTCATTTTTTAAAATCTCGACATCTTGAAAGGTAACTTTTCCGATCCCAGTTCCCCAAGCTTTAGAGAAAGCCTCTTTGCAAGCGTAACGCCCGCCTAAAAATTCTACTTGGCGATGAAAAGGCAAGGACTGGAATAGTTTCATTTCATCAGAGGTCAAGATTCGTGCAATGAATTTTGGTTTTTCTTCGATCAGCCGAGTGATCCTAGGAAGTTCGACTGCATCGATCCCAATTCCTTTTATCATATGCTTTTCTCTTTTCAATAAATTTAGAACACTCTCATTCTACCAAATTATAACCATTTTGCCACAAATAAGTCCACAAATAACAAAAATGAAAGTTTCTCTTAAAAAAGAGAAACTTTCATTTTATGTTTAATCGTTATTTGAACGGATTACAAATCCGCGTTTTTTATCATTGTGACGTTTACCGCCATCTTTTTGGCTGTTATTATTTTTGCTATAACCGCCTTTTGATTTGTTTCCACGATAATTACCGCCGTCACGACGATTACGGTTGTTTCCGCCACCACGTTTGCCATTTTTATTGTATCCTTTTTTCTGCATTGGCAATGGGCGTTCTGGTGTGATCTTCACTGGCACTGCATCAGCTGGATCTTTTGCTGTCGTTTTTAGCAAAAGTGCAACTAAATCTTGTGCAGAATATTCTTCTAATAATTTATCTGCTGTTTGCAGGTATTTATCTAGACCATTTTCTGCAAGTTTTGTTTCGATTTGTTCAACTGCAGCACCTAATTGACCTTTGAATGCTTCTTTTTCGGTTGGTGGACGTAAAGTCGTCATCCGTTTTTTCGTCAAGTTTTCAATCACATGCAAGTAGTCCATTTCATTTGGTGTAACGAAAGTCACAGACATACCGCCTTTTCCGGCACGGCCTGTACGTCCGATACGGTGAACGTAGCTTTCTGGATCTTGAGGGATATCATAGTTGTACACATGAGTGACACCTGAAATATCTAATCCACGTGCAGCAACGTCTGTCGCTACAAGGATATCTAAATGACCGCTCTTAAATGAACGCAATACGCTCATTCGTTTTTGTTGAGACAAATCGCCATGGATTCCTTCTGCACGGTAACCGCGTGCTTCTAATCCGCGTGCCAATTCGTCTACACGGCGTTTTGTACGTCCGAAGACGATTGTTAGTTCAGGTGTTTGAACATCAAACAAGCGAGTCATGATATCGAATTTTTCGTATTCTTTTGCGCGGACATAGTATTGATCGATCAAGTCAGCTGTCATTTCTTTCGCTTTGATCTTCACATGATGTGGATTTTTCATGAATTTAACGCCAATATTCTTGATAGCTGGCGGCATCGTTGCTGAGAAAAGTAATGTTTGTCTTTGATCAGGAACTTGTGAAATGATTTTTTCGATATCTTCCAAGAAGCCCATATTCAACATTTCATCTGCTTCATCCAAAACTAATGTTTGAACGGTTCCAAGTTTCAATGTGTGGCGGTTGATGTGGTCAAGCATACGTCCTGGTGTACCCACAACGATATGTGGACGATCTTTCAAGCCACGGATCTGACGGCCAATATCTGCTCCGCCGTAAACGGCTTGTACACGTACTTTTTTGTCGCGCCCTAAACGATATAATTCTTCTTGTGTTTGGATAGCTAATTCACGTGTTGGTGCGATAACTAAACCTTGTAATTCGTGACGATCTGGATCGATTTTTTCTAACATTGGTAATCCAAATGCAGCTGTTTTCCCTGTACCTGTCTGTGCTTGTCCAATAACGTCTTTTCCAGCTAATGCTAGTGGAATCGTTTCTGATTGGATAGGTGTTGCTTCTTCAAAACCAGCGCGTTCGACTGATTTCAACAATTCTGGTGATAATTCTAGTTCTTTAAATTTCAAATGAATCCTCCTATATGGTTGTTAACTGAGGATGTAGCTTTTTTGCTACCCCGTCGATTTGTTCGGTCAAAGTGTATTGTTTCTTTTTGACAGTGGCCACGCACGTTTTTATCCATTCTTAGCCCCTGTGGCACCACCGAAAAATCACTTTGCGAAGTTTAGGCATTAGAAAAGCCAAACGGGTCGCGTTCAGCTTTATCATTATTATGACATCTGGCTTCAACAAGTTGTTTCTATGGCAAAACCAGTCCAATTTCTCTTCATCTTTCGGCAATAGGTTATTCTAACATAGTTTTTCGTTTTCTGCAAGTTTACAGATTTTTATTTCATTTGCTGAAGCTGTTCTACCACTTCAAATAAGCCCATGCTGTTGCTGCCTTTTAGCATAATACTATCTGTTGCTTCAAGATTTTGTTTTACAGCATCAATCAATTTATTCTTTTCTTTTTCAAAATAGAACACAGGTAGTTGGGGGTATTTTTGGTTCAATTCTTCTTTTAGTGCATGCATTTGTTCCCCATAAAGGAAAATCATGGCGAATTTCTCAGGATCGATATGTTCACTCATTTGCGCATGCATATTTAAAGACTCTTTCCCTAATTCCAGCATATCTGCTAACACAGCGATTCTGCGTCCTTTTGTTGGCAGATTTTTAAAAGTATCTAATACCAGTCCCATGGCTGTTGGATTTGCATTATAGACATCGCTCAAAATAGCTGCACCATTTCCTGCCGTTAGCCATTCGGTTCTGTTTTGAGTGATAGAAACATGGGCGAGCCCTTGGCGTATCTCAGGTATGGACAGTCCAAAGAAGCGCCCGATCGTATACGCAATCAAAGCATTCGTTACATTATAACTTCCAGGCAGCGGGATCGTAAATGTTTCTCCTTCTACTACAAAATCGGTTTGTGCTTTTCCTTTTGCTGTCACTTCCGCATGAACATCGCCATTTCCAATACCGAATGTTGTGACTGTTTGTACTAATGTTGCCGTTAAAGGTGTCAGCAACGGTTCATCTGCGGGCACAACGAGTAATCCGTCTGGTACAAGTCCGTCAGTGATTTCCATTTTGGCTTTAGCGATTCCTTCTCTCGACCCAAGATTTTCTATGTGTGCTTCACCGATCATTGTGATTGCTGCAGCTTTTGGTTGAGCCATAAGTGAAAGTTCCGTGATTTCATTGGCGTGATCCATGCCCATTTCCAAGACGATCTTTTCTGTATCTTGGGGCATGTGCAAAATCGTGTAAGGAAGACCAATATTATTGTTGTAATTTCCTTGCGTCTTATATGTTTTGTATTTTTCAGACAAGACAGACGCGGTTAGATCTTTCGTGGTGGTTTTACCATTGCTTCCTGTAATTGCAACGACTTCTGCGCCTACTTTTTCCAAGTAATAGGTTGCCAATTGCTGCATGGCTTTCAAAGGATCTGCTACAGGAATAACTGGAAAATCTTTTGGAGCTTGTTCAACAGGCAAGCTCCAAAATGAAGCAGATGCTCCGTTTGTGATCGCTTGCTGGATAAATTCATGTCCATCTCGCGTACCAGCAAGAGGAACGAATAAACTTCCTTCGGTTATCTTCCGGCTGTCAAATTCGACATTGGTAATCTTTGTCAGTGCAGAGCATTCGCTGCCCACGGCTTGTGCAATTTCTTGTATTGTTAGATTCATTGAGATCTCTCCTAAAAAAGGTTGTGAAAAAAGCGTTTGGCCTAAACGGCGGGTTCGCATGACTCTCACTTCCAAGTAAATTTCTCTATTCGTATTTAGAAGCTAGAATGAACGCGGTTACGCGTTCACTCCAGCTTCTTCCTTTATTTTTTCTTTATTCATTTTTTTCAAAAAAAGATTGACGCTGATGGTATCGATTCATTCCTAACTGGATCAGTTCTTCAATCAGATCGCCGTATTTCAAGCCCATATTTTCCCATAAAAGTGGGTACATACTGAACTCCGTAAATCCTGGCATAGAGTTTAATTCATTCAGGAATAATTCATTTTTATTTGTCAAAAAGAAATCGCACCGGCTCAATCCGCTTCCGCCTAACATCGTGTAAGCTAACTTCGCGTACTCTTGTGCTTTTTGATAAACTTCTTCTGGCACTTCGGCTGGAATCTGCATTTCGATTTTATTATTGATATATTTTGCTTCATAATCATAGAATGCTACGTCTTTTACGACTTCGCCAGGCAAAGTCGTCCGAACATCTTCATTTCCTAATACAGCAACTTCGATTTCGCGCGCTTCAATTCCTTGTTCAACGATTGCTCGAGAATCATACTGATAGGCTGTTGCTAAAGCATTTTGCAGCTCTTCTCGGTTTTCTGCCTTTGTAATGCCGACACTAGAACCCATATTCGCCGGTTTGACAAACATCGGATAAAGCAAAGAACCTTCACATTGATCAAATACTTTTTTAGGATTTTCTTTCCATTGATTCTTAAGTACTGGTACATAAGGAACTTGCGGCACACCAGCAGCTTGTAAAATATATTTGGTCATGATTTTATCCATGGCACATGCACTGGTCAATACGCCTGCGCCGACATAAGGCATATTCAATGTCTCTAAGAAGCCTTGGATCGTTCCATCTTCCCCGTTTGGCCCATGTAAAACTGGAAAAACGATGGCTCCTTCTTCTTTGATTTCGCCCGGATTGATCACTTTTCCTGTAAAGCCTTCCTCTGTCTGTCCACTTGGGTCCCATGAAAGATGCAAGACATCTTTGCTTGCAGGTTTTTCTGTTAGTAATGGACCTTTGACCCATTGTCCTTCTTTTGTAATAAATATGAGTTGAACTTGGTAATAATTATAATAAATGGCATTTAAAACTGAAAATGCGGAAAGAATGGACACTTCATGCTCTGCGCTGCGTCCGCCATATAGTAAAGTAATCTTCAAAAGATTGTCCTCCTGTATTCTAAATCGTTCAGTGATTTACTCTCATATTTTAGCACAAAACAAAAATAAACGAATAACTTATTTATAAAAAAACGAGTTGGTTTCTAAAAGAACAAACGTCATTTATTTTTTGTCAGCTAGATTATTTGTCCCGTTTTTTATAAAAAGTTATGATAAAGAAAAGGAGGGATGATGATGGCGCAAACAAATCCACGTAGCCGCTTGGCAGAAATCATTCGAGTGTTCATCAATTACAATGTAGTGCCAAACTTTGTACAGCAAAAAAATCCCGAACAGGTAAAAAAAGCCTTTGAAGAACTAGGCCCCACCTTCATCAAGATAGGACAAATGCTTTCTGTTCGAGAAGATTTGCTTTCTTCTGCCTTCACTCAAACATTCAAAACATTACAAGATAGTGTACCTAGCGACACATTTTCAACGGTCAAAAAGACGATCGAAACAGAACTTTCTCTTTCATTATCAGATATATTCGATGATTTTTCAAAATCGCCTTTTGCCTCTGCTTCTATGGGGCAGGCTCATCGTGCCAAGCTGAAGAACGGTGACTCGGTCGTCGTTAAGATCCAACACCCTAACATCGCCGAAGAGATCCGACTTGATCTTCAACTATTTGAACGAGCGATCCCTTTGATCAAATACATTCCTGAAACTAGCGTAGTTGATCTAAAAGGGGTACTCCAAGAAGTAAAACGTTCCTTGATCAATGAAATGGACTTCTTAAAAGAAAGTCAAAATGGCGAACAATTCTATCAAAAGAACAATGGCTGGAAAGAGATCCGCAGCCCCAAGATTTATGACGCTTTTTGTTCGAAAAAAGTGATCGTGATGGAAGAAATGTCTGGTAAAAACTTGAATCATTTAATGAACGCCGAAAACAAAACTGAAACTTTTATCACTGGAATTCAAAACAAGCAGCTGAAACAAGAAGTTGCAAAGCTTTTAGTTGAGAACTTTATGAAACAGGTGTTTGATGATGGTTTTTTCCATGCTGATCCTCATCCAGGGAATCTGCTATTCCATGTACTAACAAAAGAAGAACAGACACAAGCTAGCCGAAAAACTGAAACAGTCCATGAAAAAGAGTTCGGTTCCTTTGCTTTTCGAGCCTCCACTTCTACAGAAGACCCTGTTGCGCCATATACCATCAACTACATCGATTTTGGTATGATGGGGCATCTTTCTGCAGGACTTAGGCAAAAACTCACACAAGCCGTTTTAGCGCTGTATACGAAAGATGCTTATCGAATCGAAAAAGCGGTCCTTCGACTTTGTCAGCAAGAAGGCTCGTTTGATGAAAGTCGGTTCCACCAAGAACTGACAAGTTTTCTTGAACAGTATTATGATTCTCCTATTGATGAAATCAACTTGCAAGAAGTATTCACACACGTCGTGACGATTTGTCATCAAAATAATCTGCAGTTCGATCGTGATATCACGCTTTTGCTGAAAGCATTTGGGACATTAGAAGGGGTGATCCGCGTCCTTGACCCTGAAGTTTCCCTCATGGAAGTCGCTTCGCCTTTTGCCCAACATTATTTTCTCACTCATCTGGATGTAGAAGATACATTGAAACAAAGCGGATTAGACTTATTGGAAGGGATGAAGGCTGCGCCTAAGATCCCTCAACAGCTCCACCATCTATTAGAAATGTGGACTTCGGGACAAGGAAAAGTCAATTTGGAATTGAAAAAGCAAGACAAATTATTGAGCAGGATCGAAAGTATGATCAATCGGCTTGTTTTCGGTATGATTTTAGCTGCATTGATCGTAGGGTCCTCCCTGCTTGTCCAAGCAGCACCTGTAGAAAACGCAGAGGTCGTTTCCTTATTAGGGATATTTACGTATGCTATTGCCGCATTCGTCATTATTTTTTTGGCAATCGATGCATTGATCCAAATGTATAAGAAGAGGAAAAAGTAGAAAAAGGTTGTGACAGAAAGAATCAGCTTCAAGAAATAAGAAGGGATTTTGCATAAATTGTTTCTCAAATTTTTGTGAAAATTCGGCTTATTTTTCGAAGAGGCTACTTCTGAAGCACCGAGAATAAAAAATGTGAAAAAGCTGTTCTGCACCCAGTAATAAGAACAATCAAAAAGGAACATGGAACACATTTATCCTGTTTCCCTGTTCCCTTTTTGATGTATTCGAGCATAAATAAAATACCTTCGTTACCTACTATCTTCTGTACTTGGTAAACCTTGGTCAATTGCCTTTTTTAACGCTTGACGAAAAGACATATGATCTTTCTCCGTAAAGGGTTTTGGACCCTTTGTCCTTATGCCAGCTTTTCTTAACTTTCCACTATGATAACGTTGTTCTAGAAGCGTGCCGATATTCGCTTCGTCAAATTCTTTTCCAGAGTGATGGAACACTCGCACACCCTTCGGCAATACAAGTGAAGCTAAACCATAATCTTGCGTGATCAAAAAGTCATTCTTCTTAACCATACCGACGATTTTATAATCCGCACTATCAGCTCCGCGGTCTACGTAGACGATTTGGACATGATTAGCGTATTCTTTGGTCGTATAATGGTCCACACTGGTTACGATAATCACGTCGAGACCATAGGATTCTCCTAATTTTATGACATCTTCTTTTACTGGAGAACCATCTCCATCAATGAATATCCTCATTCTTTTTCGCCTTCTTCCATAAATGATAAACAGTTACTAATCCGCTCAGTAAAAGACCAACATTGATCCATTTTGCCAAGATAAGCAGTTGTACACTTTCTATCGGCACTGATTCATGGTTCAGCGTGATCAATAATAGATGGATTGGCTCTCCCATTTCTTTTGCTAAAATAAACAAAAGCGTCATCAATAAAAACTGGTGGATCACACTCCCTTTATTTTGAGTAGTATACTTGACAACGATCCGGCGATCCATTGGAATAGCTGCATCAGTTTGATAATATTCCTTATTTAGCCAGCTGCCTGTTACTACGTGCCAGAAACTAAGCAGAAAGACACCTATCGCAAAACCATTTGGAATCAAGAGGACCAATAAAGAAGAACTCAGTCCAAGCAATTGTATAGCCAATGGAGACCATGTTAAACGTTTCAAAATCCATGGTCCGACTATTTTTGCTGCAATCAAGCCTGCTGCATAAGGCAAATACATAAAAATCGAAAGTTTTTCTAATCCGTACAGTATGCCAACATAAAAACTGCTAAATAAAAAAAGGAAATTCCCTAGCATTCCATTTAGAAAAGTAAACAGATTTAGCCAGCTTGGCAACTTCCATTCCTTCTTCTGGTGTCCTAAAACAAACACGAACAAGATGAACAGCAGCAAGAAACCATAAATAGCAAGATCAAAAAGCCTTTCATCGAATAACAATCGGGCATTTCTCAAAAGAAACAATAAGCCAAAGAATATCAAAAATAAAACAAGCTCTCGCGTAGCTACCAGATTTCTTTTGATGTCTTTGAAATCCAGTTCGTAACGCGGATAATGACTAACCGTATGGTAGGCCATAACGTAAAAAAGTGTATAAATAGTAAAGCTTGCTGCAATCTGAGTCGGTGCAGGCAACTCAATCGCTTGATACAGGAGAAATAGCCAGATAGCTGCAAATAAGTACTTTTTCCCATCCATATTGATAAAACCTTGCGTCTTTTCGTGAAAATTGACCGTGGTATTAGCAGGTACAAGCCATGCTGCACTCAGCCCTAGCAAAACACTTGAAAAATAAAATAAAGGAAAATAAAATACGCCTAATATTCCAAGCAATGAACCAGCACCACCAATCAGCAGAGCGATCATCAGCAACGTGTAACTATCTAGACCAAATCGTAGACTGTTGACTAAAAATAGTCCAGTCATCCGAAAGGCATAAAACAGCGTAAATGGCAAAATCGTCAGCCAATTATGCGAGTCTGTTAGTCCCAAAAATAAAAGATAAGGAATAAAAATAACCGTGTTACTTAAGATAAAGGGCGTTGTTTGTGTAAAATTACGCCCAAATCGTTTGAGTTTTTCGAACATGACAATGGCTCCCTTAAACAGTCTTATAACTAATCTGCTCTTCGATTTTAGCATTAAAGGGGAAATAAACCAATTTTACAGAATATATTCTTGTAAAAAAAAATGCAGAAAGAAGCATAAGCTTCTTTCTGCATTTTTACGGTACTTGATTACTCAAGCAGACAAGCCCTTCTCCACAAAAGTCTTGCCCGACACCCCTGCATCCGGCAGGTGATAAAGATAGAAATCAATTATCCTGTGCCTCCAAAATCAATTAGGAGCTCTGTAAACCAGAGTCCTTCTCGACCCGTCGCATAAATTTACTTTAACACAGTTCCTATGTTTATGCGAGAGCTTTTTTCATTTTATAATCGACCATTTGAAATCCTTGACCGATATCTGAAATAAGTTCTTCTGTAATCTCAAATCCTTCATGCTTATAAACCTCGATTGCTTGATGATTCCCCTGATTCACTCGCAAAAAGATCTCTCTTTCCTTTGTTTGCGCAGCAAGTTCTTCATACCAGCGAAAAACTGAAGAAGTCAATCCTTGACCACGTATTTTATTTAGCAAATATAATTTACTTAAATAAATTTTTCCATTTATCTCTTCATAAGCAGTGTAACCGACAGTCTTTTCTTCACTTTTTAATAAAAAGTAGGACACACCTTCTGTCAGTTCTTTTTGAATCTGTTTTTTTGACTGATAAGTTTTCAGCATGTAATCCACTTGTTTTTGACCAATGATCGGCACAAAAGCTTCCGGCCATACTTCTTGTATGACTGCCATCAGCTCATCCAGTTCATTTTCTGTTACTTTTATTTTTTCCATACACCCACGTCCTTTTTTACATTATAAATGACCTTGCGCTTGATGGAATAAAAAGAGCATGATCATGCTATACACACCTACCGACCATGGTTTCAAGAAAATCACAATCTGCATAAATTCCCTAAAAGATAATTTCGTCAAACCAGCTACTAGACAGATCAAGTCGTCTGGCGCAAAGGGAAGCAGCAAGGTAACGACTAGTACTTTTTTGATATCTTTCGTTTTTCTTGTCAGCAATTCATCAAATTTCTGATACTTTTTTGGCGATAAAATAAGCTGGACAAAGGCTACGCCATAGTAACGGACAAGTAAAAATCCGATTGCTTCCCCAATCACTAGGCCAATACAACTATATAAAAGCCCAAATCCATTGCCAAACATCAGCATGCCCGCTACTGAGGAGATCCCTCCCGGCAAAATAGGAATGATCACTTGGATCACTTGCAGCAGAACAAATATCATCACTGCATACTTGCCAAATTGCTGGATAAACGCTTGCAAAGACGTGCTCGATCGAAAAATCCCATGATGATAAGCATAAAGAATCAACACAAAGAAAAACAACAGACCAATAATGGGCATGATCTGAAGACATTTTTGTAAAACTGATCCTTTTTTAGACATCTATATTCCCCACATATTTTTTCATTTATTAAAACTGCCTCCTTAGGGGGTGCGACAAAAGAGCTTCTTCAAAAAAATAAGTCGAAATCTCACACAAATTCGAGAAATAATTTTCGTAAGTTTCTTCTTATTTATTGGATCTGACCACTTCTGTTACAACCTCTCGTTAAACGGTGTTCAAAAGCTTGCATCTACGATAATAAGTCCAACCCAACGAAAAACGTGAGGAGCTGTTTTATTTGGATGCTCTTATCGCTTGATGCAAAGACAGCTTTTTTACAACCTCTACTTCACGGTGCTCAATCAGCTGACCTTCGGTATTAGCTCAAAAAACGGTAAAATATAAACAGCTATTTTCCGTTTCTTCTTTTAATACTCAGGTCAAGATGCTGTTTTCACAACCTCTTGTTATAAATAAAAAAACAGTTGGCTGGTGACTGTTCAAAAAGCAGAATCCTTGCTTTTCAAACGGTCGCAGTCCGTTCAACTGTTTCGCTGCGCACTATTTATGGTTTAAGAAACTAGCTACTTTTGTTGTAATCAAATCAATAGCAACGTGGTTTTCTCCGCCTTCTGGAACAATGATATCCGCATAGCGCTTCGTTGGTTCGATAAATTGATGATACATCGGTTTAACAACTGTCAAATATTGTTCGATCACGGAGTCCAATGTGCGTCCCCGTTCTTCCATATCCCGTTTGATACGACGAATGATACGAATGTCATCATCTGTATCTACGTATACTTTGATATCCATCAAGTCACGCAGACGTTCGTCTTCTAAAATCAGGATTCCTTCTAGAATGATCACTTCTTTTGGTTCCTGAATGATCGTTGCCTGACTTCTTGTATGCGCTACATAGTCATACACGGGTTTTTCAATGGCTTTATAGTTCAGTAAGTCGCCTACATGCTGAATCAGCAGATCATTATCAAAGGCAAATGGGTGATCGTAATTTGTGTTCAATCGTTCTTCAAAACTCAAATGGCTCTGATCCTTGTAATAAGAATCTTGTTCAAGCATCATGATGGAATGGTCCGGGAAGTTGTTGAAAATCGCACGGCTGACACTTGTCTTTCCGCTTCCGGATCCACCCGTCACACCAATGATAATTGGCTTGCTTTTTGTCATTGACTAAAACCTCTTTCGTATCCGTTTTTTCATTCTAATCTATTATAGCGAAAAAACACGAAAATGCTATATTTTTCTGAAAATTAATCCTTTTCAATTTCCAATAATGAATAAAGTTCCTCTAATGAATCGATTCGATAAGTAGGCTGGATTTCTTCGATTTCTGGTAATTTATTTCTATTGAACCAAATCGTATCGATCCCTGCCATATTTCCTCCTTTGATATCAGAAGTCAAAGAATCACCAATGATCACAGTTTGCTTTTTATCAAAATTAGGAATGTGGGAAAAGACATGATCAAAAAATTCTTTCATCGGCTTTTGCGCTCCGACAGCTTCTGAGACAAAGATATCCTTGAAGTAATCAAGCATTCCTGCATCTGTTAATCGCCGATGTTGCGTGTGCGACACACCGTTCGTCACAATATAAAGTTCAGCATGCGGATGGACCTTTTTCAGGATTTCTAGACTTCCTGGAACAAGATCATGACCTTGGTTCAAGTAGTGGCGGTAGCGTTTTTCCATTTGATCACTATCTACTGTTTTCCCAAATTGCTGGAAAAGTAACCCAAAACGACTGCCTATTATTTCTTCTCGTGATAGTCTGCCTTTTTCAAACTCCTGCCATAAATGATGATTCAAAGCCTTATAGCTGGTTTCGATTTCTGGTGTCAATGTGATTCCTTGTTCTGCAAACAAAGCACTTAAAGCATTGGCTTCAGTTAATTGAAAATCTAACAATGTATCATCTACATCGAACAATAAAGTTTTATATTTCATCTTTTTGACCTCCTATTTAAAATAAATACTTAACTTTTTCATCTCTGCTAATGTCAACGATCGATACTCGCCTACTCCTAGCTGTTCATCTAATTCCAATGGTCCCATGCTTAGCCGTTTCAATGCGGTCACTTTCTTTCCTTGGGCTAAGAACATTTTTTTGACTTGATGGAATTTTCCTTCTTGGATCGTCAATAAAACCGTACTTTGGTGCTTGTCTGCTTTGAGTATTTTTAAATCAGCCGGCTTACATTGATACCCATCAGCGAATACGATTCCATTTTCAAATGCTGTTACGTCTGCCGGTGTCACCCTTTCGTTCACAACTACTTGATAAGTCTTTGAAACCTTTTTTTCTGGAAGTAGCATTTCATATCCCAATTGTCCATTCGAAGTGATCAGCAATAGTCCTGTTGTATCTCTATCTAGTCTTCCCACTGGATATAATGGTTGGAAACGATCGGCACTTGCAATCAGATCGATTACTGTCGTCTTTTCTGGATCTGATACAGCTGTAACAGCTTTTTCAGGTTTATTGAGAAGATAATAGGACTCATTTGTTTCTAAGTGTTCACCTGCTACTTCGATTTGATGCAGTAAACTATCTACATTTCGATTTTGTCGAAATTCGACTGTGCCATCTATCATCACTTGCTTCAAAGCAAACAGCCGCTTCATTTCCTTGCGTGTTGTTTCTAATTTTTCTTCTATTAATTTATCTAAACGCATGCTGTTTCCTTTCTTATTACTACTAATTAATTATACCTTGAATATTCTTGCTTGCAAATACATCATCATAGTTATTCCTTGACTTAATTAACAGTTCACGTTACGGTTAAATAGTAAAGTGAATTGGATTTCTCATACACAGCGTAATGACCTGGTGGAGAAAAGTTGAATCCTGACTTTCTAAGGGGAGATGCGCGCATCTCTCCTTTTGCGCTTTTTTAAGCGCCCTGCCTTCGATGATGTGCACGAGATTAGCCTTTAGAATTCACTTAAATAAAATCTGTCCGTTACCAAAGCAGACAGTCACATTTTAAGGAGGAATTTTGGTTATGTCAGTATCATTAGAAGTAAGTAAAAGAGAAGTACGTCCCCGTTCATTAAGAAACAAACTTCGTCATGAAGGGAAAGTTCCAGCTGTTGTTTATGGGTATAAAGTAGAAAGTACCCCTATCTCATTCGATGGTTTGACACTAAGCAAATTGTTGCGTGAACATGGAGCGAACACAGTTATCACGATGGACATCGATGGACAAAAAGTCAATACATTGGTTCACAAGATCCAAACGAACACTTTTACCAATCATTTCGAACATGCAGAATTTCTATCTGTAAACATGTCGGAAGAAACAGAAGTCGAAACAGAAGTCGTTCTTGTTGGCGAATCAGTGGGTGCTAAATCTGGTGGAGTGTTAGCTCAAAACTTGTATACAGTAGTCGTATCTGCTACACCAGACAAATTGCCTGAACGAATTGAAGTTGACGTGACAAACTTGGAATTAGGTGATTCTATTACAGTAGCCGATCTTCCAAAAAACGATGATTACAAATTCGTGACCGACAGTGAAGAGCAAATCGCTGCTGTAGTCGCTCAAAGTGAAGAAGAAGAAAGCACAGGTGAAGGTGGCGAACCAGAAGTGATCGGTTCAACAGAAGAATAATACTGAAACAATCAGGTGGTGTTAGAAGCGGCGGGTCAGCAGCTTTTAACACGCCTTTTTTTCTTTCTAATCGTTTATTTTCATATGAGGCTTCCACTTTTACAAATAGCTTTGCAAACGAAAAATCCTAATTTACCAAGCTTTTCCTCGCATACTTTTATCGTACCTTTATAAAAATTTATACTTTGAAAAAAAGTATTCAATTATTGTTGCATTTTTCCTGATTCTTTATTAGAATGAACCCTCGTTAAAGTAAGTATTTCTAGTTTATCCTATGATTGATTATAAAAATAAAAACATTCGTTGATTCGAAGGAGGTTAAACAGATGTTTGAAAGTTTTGATAGCAGCCGCAACCGTTACGCTTCAGTTGGTGTCGTATCAAGTTTGCCAGATGAATTGATTGACAGTATATGGTTTATTATTGACCTAGATCTTAAGGGAGTCATTCCATTAGAAAATATATTAACCTTTGATTTGATCGAAAATCGTGGAAAAGTGACGATGCATTTTTCTCAAGCAGGAAGCAATGTGGAAATGGATATTGATTTGCCGTTTGCCTATTCGAACCAATTCCCTGCTCAAGTATACGCCTATGATGACGGTACGAGAGAAACGATCCTTTTACCAAGTGAGATTAGACAATATTAAGGTGATAGATAAACGTGGATGTCCCTTATTTTACAGACCAGGCCAAGTTGTTGATTCTTTGACTCAATTCTTGGCTTCTTTTTATGGAGTTTCATAAATTATCATTGATTTCTAATTGGTATTCTCAGGATAAACGCTATATACTACTAACTAAATTTTAAAGATATAAGGAGTTTAAAAGATGCGCGATTTAACAAAAGGAAGCCCCGCTAAACTGATTTTGATGTTCACTGTTCCTTTACTGATCGGAAATGTTTTTCAGCAGTTCTACAATATGATCGATATGATCATCGTGGGTCAGACGCTAGGTAAAAATGCGCTGGCAGCGGTTGGTGCAACTGGAAGCCTGACATTTTTGATCATTGGCTTTGCCCAAGGTTTAACAGCTGGTTTAGCCATTATTACCGCACAACGTTACGGTGCAAAAGATTATCGGGGTCTGAAGAAAAGTTTTGCTGCTAGTGTTGTCATTAGTCTTGTCGTCACTGTGATTTTAACTGTCCTAAGTCTCCTGTTTATTCGTCCGATGCTTCAATTGATGCAAACTCCTCCTGAAATACTTGATCAAGCACAAACATTTATTTCAATTATTTTATTAGGGATCTTTGCATCAGTCAGTTTCAATTTGCTTTCTAATGTCATTCGCGCACTTGGTGACAGCCGCACACCACTATTCTTTCTGATCATTGCGGTCATCATCAACGTCGTACTTGATTTGATCTTTATTATCTATTTTGGCATGGGTGTGGAAGGTGCAGCTATTGCTACAGTAATCGCACAAGTTTCTTCCAGCGTACTGTGTCTAGTGTATATCAAGAAAAAAATGCCTTTGTTACAGTTACGCAAAAAAGATTTCAAATTTGAAAAAGAAGAGTTTGCTGTACACCTAAACGCTGCTTTGCCAATGGCGTTTCAATCTTCGATCATCGCTGTTGGTGCTATCGTGTTACAAGCAGCACTAAATAGTCTAGGGACAGATGTCGTAGCTGCTCAAGCCGCTGCTGGTCGTATCGACCAATTTGCAAATCAGCCGATGATGTCATTTGGTATTGCAATGGCAACTTTCACTGCACAAAACTATGGTGCGAAAGAATATGGCCGAATCTTGCAAGGGGTACGTCAAACTTTACTGATGAGTGTCGGATTTAGTCTCTTAGCAGGTGCTATCGTCATTTTCTTCGGTCATTTCTTTGTTCAATTGTTTGTTAGCCCATCAGAAACACGTGTATTTGAATTAGCACAAACCTACTTCAATATCAATGGGTCTCTTTACTGGATCTTAGCAGTCCTGTTCATTTTACGCTACACACTTCAAGGGCTTGGACAAAGCAAGATCCCTACGATCGCCGGTATGATGGAATTGCTTATGCGTTCTTTTGCAGCTATCGTTCTTACAGGAATGTGGGGATACCCAGGAGCAGCAGCAGCTTCTCCTTTAGCTTGGATCGGTTCTGTTGCCGTGTTGCTTTACTCTTATATGCGTTCGATGAAACAATTGAAACACATGGGTGAAGAGGAACATTTCACATTAGAATATGCAGAAGCAAGATAGCCTTGATTAAAAGAAATCGTTGCGGCTAAAAATGAAAACTTTTATTGAAAATATCTTCTTCGTTTACCGAAAACAGGTTTTTTAGATAACAAAAAGGCTGTGACAAAAAATGTCACAGCCTTTTTTCTTTTATTCTGTTTTTCTTTCCGTGGACTCTACTTTGAAATAATCGATATGTGCATGCTGGTATTCTAATACCGTGAAACGGAATGATGCAATCTCAATGATTGTTCCTGCTTTTATTTCTTTATATCGGCTAGAAGCAAAGCCTGCAAGTGTAGTAAAATTCGTTTCTTCAAACTCTGGAATCTCTACATGAAAATAACGCTGGAAATCATCTAATGTTAGTTTGCCGGAGATGATATAAGAGCCATCTGACTGTTCCGCTATCAATGCTTCGTCCAAATCTGTCTCATCTCGGATTTCCCCGACAATTTCTTCCAAAATATCTTCAATTGTCACTAAACCGCTTGTTCCTCCGTATTCATCTTTTAAGATAGCAATATGCTTTCCCTTTTTTCGCATGATCGTCAATAATTTTTTTATAGGGATCGTTTCAGTTGTTACGATCGGCTCTTCAATCAACTGTTCTACTGTCAGCTGGTCATCTTTATAAGATTGCTTGATCAAATCTGGCAAGGTGACATAACCTAAAACATTGTCTTTTGATTCTAAGATAACCGGATAGCGAGTATGTCCTTGTTCAATCGAAGCTTTTATCGCTTCTTTGACGGTTTCTGAAGCTTCGAATACTTGCATGGACGTACGGTCTACTTGTATATCTTTTGCCAAGGTATCATCAAATTCAAACACGTTTTCCAAATAATGATATTCTTCTTTGGTCAACTCTCCTTTTTCATAAGAATTCAATGCGACTAATGTCAGCTCTTCTTGAGACAATGTCTCTTCTCCTTCAGATACGAGACGCACACCTAATAGCTTCCCTAGCCCTGCAGCTGAATGATTCAATACCCAAATAAAAGGAAACATTACTTTATAAAAATAATGAAGTGGTTTAACTACGAACAAGACGACCTTCTCCGTATTGACGATACTATAGCTCTTAGGAAGCAGTTCGCCAATAACCACATCGATATACGTAACTAAAATAAATCCCAGCGCCACAGAGATTGTACTGCTAATAGCCGAACTAAAAGGTAGTTTACCGATCACTGGTTCTAGTAAAGCCGCGACAGATCCTTCACCGACCCACCCGATGATCAAACCGGTTAGCGTAATTCCTAATTGACTAGCTGATAAATAGTTATCTAAATGGTGTGTAACATGAAGAGCTAGCTTGGCGTTCTTTACATTTTCCTTTTCCTTTTCTAGTTGTTCCAATCTTGATCGTCTGATTTTCACTAAAGCAAATTCACTTGCTACAAAAAATGAAGTAATTGCAATCATCAAAAATAAAATAATGAAATTGATAACCATATTCTCCCGCCTTTCTCTTTTTCTATTGTACCCTTTTTCTACAAAAAGATTGAAAATAATGCGTATTCATATTTAGGAATAAAAAAGGAGATGCGGCATTTTTCAGCCACATCTCCTTATCACTTCAAAATCATTGCGTTACTTGTTGCTAAACAGCTTTTTCATGACCTCTGATAAACGGTGTTCAAGTAGCTGACATTCGACATTAGTTCAGGTCAAAGCGCTACTTTCACAACCGCTCTTTCAACCATGTTTTCCGAGTATTTCCAATGATAAGCGGAACAGTTTCATGTTTTACTTCGCTGTACTCTAGCCCAAACCATGTTTCTGGCGAGGTAGCGATTTTTTTGATTGCCAGTTTTGCCTGCATGATTTGACGTTGCCATTTTCCTAGAGTTGTCACATTGGAAACTACTTCATCAATCAGGACAAATTGGAAATCGCCAACTTCTCGCCCTGGTGTCAGAGAGTATCTTTGTGGCTGTTTTGGCAAACGGCCTTGTTTCATCAAATCATGGATGACTTGGCGAACATATACGTTGATTTCCTGTTGGACCCTGAAACCTAAGAACAGATTCACTTGGACAATAAAATCAGTGTCCATCATATCTACTTGATATTCTTTCGTATATGGCTCATCCGTCACTTCCACATGAACAAACCAATAGACTCGTGCTCTTTTAGGCCGTTTATCTAAAATCGAATAAATGAACTGTCGGCCAACTTTATCTTCAGCCATATCAGGAACCAAGAAGACCACATTTGTCTGATAGATTGGTAAAGAAGTATCATCACGTAATTCTCTAAGCTGCGGGATATAATCTCTCAAAGACACATCCTCGGTTGACGATTCGCGAATAATGTTCCCTTGTTCCCAAATAAACATCACGACTAAGATGATCAAACCAATCAAAACGGCTACAAAACCGCCTCGGAAGAATTTGACAACACTTGAGATAAAGAAAACGACTTCTATCGCACCGAAGAAAAAGGTAACTAAATATGCAAGCCAACGAGAATGCCCATTTTGGATAAGATAAAAGTAAAGCAGTGCTGTTGTCATCAACATCGTCACAGTGATCGATAGACCGTAAGCAGCTTCCATATGATGAGACGTTCGGAATGTGACAACCACTAGAGAACAGGCGATCCATAAAATCAGATTGACTGCTGGGATATACATTTGCCCGATACTGTTCCCAGGATACATGATCTTTAGCCGAGGCAGCAGTTTCAACTTGATTGCTTCTGAAACTAGCGTAAACGAACCTGTAATCAATGCTTGCGAAGCAATGACTGCAGCGACTGTTGCAAAAGCAACGCCGATCACGATCCAACTTTGAGGCATCATTTGGAAGAATGGATTCAGGTTCTTGATTTGCTGTGCTTCAGGGTTTTGATAAACATTCAACAACCACGCAGCCTGCCCAAAATAATTGATAACCAAACAAATTTTGACGTAAGGCCAGCTCAGACGAATATTTCGTTTGCCGACATGTCCAAGATCGGAATAAAGCGCCTCTGCACCTGTCGTAGCCAGGAAAATATTTCCAAGAATGAACAAGCCTAATTTGTTATCTGCACTAAAAAGTAGCTGGATAGCATAATAAGGATTCAGTGCACGGATAACTGTCCAGTCTTGACTGAAGTTCATTAATCCCATTACGCCTAAAAAAGTAAACCAAGCGAACATGATTGGTCCGAATGCTTTTCCGACAATATCTGTACCAAAGCGTTGGACCATGAATAAAACAAAAATAATCACTAAAGTGATAATGACGATCACGTTCTGGTTATTACCGAACCGGTCAAAAAACTGCGGAATTCCTCGCAAGCCTTCAATCGCAGTCGTTACCGTCACAGCAGGGGTCAATACCCCATCTGCTAGTAAGGCAGCTCCTCCGATCATTGCAGGAATGATCAAATATTTCCCACCTTTTCGGACAAGTGTGTAGAGTGAGAAAATTCCACCTTCACCATGGTTATCTGCATTCAATGCAATCACGACATATTTGATTGTTGTCAGTAGAGTCAATGTCCAAAAAATCAATGAGACTGATCCGATAACAAAATCAGGATTGATTCCTGACAATCCGCCATTATCTTCAACAATCGATTTCATAACGTAAAGCGGACTTGTCCCGATGTCTCCGTAGACGACTCCCATCGCTACAAGCAGGCCAGCCATTGATATCTTTTTGGTATTGTGCGTTGTTGCCACGTTTTTCCCTCATTTCTTGTTATATGGATATCCTTTAGGTAAGCTTGAATGATAGATGATATTCTTATCCATGACACCCGCTTTCCTAAATTGCTTCTAATTATCCAAGTAACACACTGAAGTGTCAACTTATTTGAATAAAATTATTCTTTCTTTGGACGTTCTCTGATACGTCTTGCCACAAATGAATAAAGTGCAAGGCAAAAAATTGCACCCAATAATGCTGGTATCAAATAAAAACCGCCGAGTTCCGGTCCCAGTGGTCCTAGTAAAAATTCGCCGAGCCAACTACCTAAAAAACCGATAATGATATTTCCAGATACGCCTCCCGGGACTTCCTTTCCTAAAATTGCGCCAGCTATCAAACCTAATATACCGCCGATAAATAACGACCATAAAAAATTCAGCATCTCCTTTCCCTCCTTTATCCATATTTCTCACTTTTATTTTACGCTTTATTCAGAAGGACTCCAAAAATATGCGCCAAGAAACTCCAGAAAAAAAGAAGTTGTAACAAAAGTGTTCAGCTTATTTCCGTAGAAGCTGCTTCTGGAACACCGTGAATCAGAGGTTGTGAAATCAGCGGTTTGACCTGAGTATTAGAGAAACAAACGGAAAAATAGTTCCTCATATTTTGCCGTTTTTTGAGCTAATACCGAGGGTCAGCTGATTGAATACCGTTTAGTGAAGAGGTTGTGAAAAAGCTGCCCTGCATCAAGTAATAAGAACAGCCAAGTAAAAACAGCTTCTTATGTTTTTAACTTGGCTGGACTTATTACCGCAGATGCAAGCTTTTGAACACCGTTTATTCGCAAAAAAAGGACTGTGACACGGCTTTTGTCACAGTCCCCTTTTTTCGAATAATTATTGTCCCCCTGTCACCTTCACAATCACAAGTACATTATTCCTATGAATTAAATTATTTTTCTTCATTTTTCGTTGAACCATCTTCGTTCAACATTGCTTTTCTTGACAGATTTACGCGTCCTTGTTTATCGATTTCAGTTACTTTCACAAGGATCTCATCACCTAGTTTAACAACATCTTCGACTTTATTGACACGATCGTTTGCTAATTGGGAAATATGGACAAGTCCATCTTTTCCTTTGATCAAGTTGACGAATGCACCGAATTTTTCGATACGGACAACTTTCCCTAGATAAACTTCACCAACTTTGACTTCTTTGGTCAAATCTTCGATGATCTTGATAGCTTTTTTGATCATTTCTGCATCAGCTGAAGCAATACTTACTTTTCCATCTTGATCGATATCGATTTTCACACCAGTTTCATCGATGATTCCGTTGATCGTATCGCCACCTTTACCGATAACATCTTTGATTTTAGCAGGTTCGATCTGGATCATTTCGATTTTTGGTGCATATTGGCTTAATTCTTCACGTGGAGCAGCAATCGTTGAAGTCAATTCTTCTAAGATTTCCATACGTGCTTGTTTTGCTTGAGTTAATGCTTCAGTTAGGATTTGTTCTGTGATTCCTTGAATCTTGATATCCATCTGTAAAGCAGTGATACCATCTTTTGTACCGGCAACTTTAAAGTCCATATCGCCAAGATGATCTTCCAGCCCTTGGATATCAGTTAGGATCGTATAGTTTTCACCATCAGAAACAAGTCCCATCGCAATACCGGCGACTGGTGCTTTGATTGGTACACCTGCATCCATCAATGCTAATGTGCCAGCACAGATACTTGCTTGGGAAGAAGAACCATTTGATTCCAATACTTCTGCTACTAAACGGATCGTATAAGGAAATTCTTCTTCTGAAGGGATTACTTGTGCTAACGCACGTTCACCTAATGCGCCATGTCCGATTTCCCGACGCCCTGGAGAGCCTGCACGTCCTGTAGAACCAACAGAAAATTGAGGGAAATTGTAGTGGTGGATGAATCGTTTGCTGACTTCCACCCCTAAACCATCAATGATTTGGTGCTCTCCTAGAGGTGCGAGTGTACAAGCTGATAAAGCTTGTGTTTGTCCTCGTGTGAACAAACCTGATCCATGTACACGTGGCAATAAGCTGACCTCTGATGACAATGGACGGATTTCATCCAATTTACGCCCGTCAGGACGGATCTTATCGATGGTGATCAATTCACGTACGACATCTTTTTCAAGATCTTCTGTGATTTGTTTAACTTCTTTCAACAAGTGATCTTCATCTTCATGACCTGCAAATTTCTCAGCATAAGCTTCGCGGATATCGATCTTCACTTGCTCGATATTATCTTCGCGAGCAAGTTTTTCTTCAGTCATTACTGCTGCTTTCATTGTAGCGTAAGAAGCATCAAAGATTTCTTTTTTCAATACTTCATCAACTTGCAGTAAAGTCACTTCCATTTTTTCTTTCCCTACTGCTTGAACGATTTCTTCTTGGAAAGCAACTAACTCTTTGATAGCGTCAAAACCAAACAGCAATGCACCAAGCATGTCTTCTTCTGAAACTTCTTTCGCGCCGCTTTCAACCATATTGATGGCTTGTTTCGTTCCGGCAACAGTCAATTCGATATCTGTTTGTTCTGCTTGTTCTACTGTTGGATTCAAGACGTACTCGCCATTTACACGACCAACTTCTACGCCTGCGATTGGGCCGTCAAATGGGATATCTGAGATTGATAGTGCTAAAGAAGAACCTAGCATTGCTGCCACAGCTGGCGAGCAGTCTGTTTCTACACTCATCACGATGTTCGTTACTTGGACTTCATTACGGAAGCCTTCTGCAAACATCGGGCGAATTGGACGGTCGATCAAACGGGCAGTCAATGTTGCTTCCGTACTTGGACGGCCTTCTCGTTTGATGAAACCTCCAGGGATTTTCCCTGCTGCATACATTTTTTCTTCATAATTGATCGTTAATGGGAAAAAGTCTGTATCTTTTGCTTCTTTAGAGGCCACAGCTGCACTTAAGACTACTGTATCTCCATAACGGACTAAAACGGCTCCGTTTGCTTGTTTTGCTAGCTGACCGACTTCGATTTGTAAGGGACGGCCGCCCCATGTCGTTTTGAATACTTGTTTTTCTGACATAACTTCTCCTTTTCCTTCTCGTGAAAGCAAGACGCTACTAAACAAATGAAAACTGCCGAAAGCCGTCTTTTGAGCAGCTTTCATTTGGTTAGTAGGAGTCCATCTAGCTTGATCACGGAATTTTACTTAATTGATATACGAGTAAAAAAAGTGAGATTCATGTGAATCCCACTCTTTTTGACTAAAATTAACGACGCAAGCCTAAACGTTTGATCAATTCGCGGTAACGTTGAACGTCAGTTTTACGTAAGTAAGCTAACAAGTTACGGCGGTGACCAACTTTTTTCATTAGGCCGCGGTATGAATGATGGTCTTTTTTGTGCACGCGTGCATGTTCATTCAAGTGGTTGATTTCTTCAGTTAATACAGCGATTTGTACTTCTGGAGAACCAGTATCCCCTTCATGGCGAGCGTATTCGTTGATGATTTCATTCTTGCGTTCTTTTGAAATTGCCATTTCTTTCACCTCTTTCGATTATTCCCCTGCGACTGAGTAAAACGTTGGTGATTCGCTTAACCAAGTGGCAGGTCATGTGCCTAGAGCACACAGCTATACTTTACCTGAAACCGGGTTGAAAATCAAGTAGTTAATCATTAAGAAAAGGTAGTTTTCAAACAATCTTACTACTACTTTTCCATTTTTGTGGTAAACTATAATGCGAAAATAGACTTGAAACACAGTCTTTTAAGAAAGGGGTACATATTCCATGATTACAATGGATGATATCATTCGTGAAGGAAATCCGACCTTACGCGAAGTTGCAAAAGAAGTTTCTCTTCCATTAAGCGAAGAAGATATCTCTTTAGGAAAAGAGATGCTTGAGTTCTTAAAAAACAGCCAAGATCCAATCAAAGCTGAAGAACTACACTTACGAGGCGGTGTTGGCTTAGCTGCTCCTCAATTAGATATTTCTAAAAGAATCATTGCTGTTCACGTACCAAGTCCTGACCCAGAGGCAGATGGACCTTCTCTAAGTACTGTTATGTATAATCCTAAAATTTTGAGCCATTCTGTTCAAGATGCTTGTTTAGGGGAAGGTGAAGGCTGTTTATCTGTTGATCGAGAAGTACCAGGATATGTTGTTCGCCATGCCAAAATCACTGTGTCTTATTATGATATGAATGGTGAAAAACACAAGATTCGTTTGAAGAATTATGAATCGATCGTCGTTCAACATGAAATCGACCATATCAACGGTGTGATGTTCTATGACCACATCAACGATCAAAATCCATTTGCACTAAAAGAAGGCGTATTGGTAATCGAGTAGAGAATTGGCAGGTTCCTTCGATACTATGCTACAAGAAAGCTTTATAAAAAAGGGGAGTGCTCAAAAGCTGCACTTCCCTTTTTTATGTTTCTCCACTAATCGAAATTTAGATAGACATCTAGAAATCGCAATTCCAAAAAATTCTGTGTATTGGATACGCATCTTTTCTTATTTTTTCTTATTTCTTCCATATGGGTGTTTATCTCAGAGATGATAGAATAGTTTCTAGGATAAAAAGTAGCAGCTACGATGTTATCCTTCGTAGAGGATTCCTGCTTCAGCTAGTTTTTGTTTGATGTTTTTCAGCATATGCTTTTCTGGGTAGCGGATCGTATGCAGATGGATGCCGCCTGTTAATTCGGATAACAAAGTAGCATTACTTTTTTGATAACGTCTCATAAAGGAATCGATATCTTGTGGCGTTTTGATGTGCAAAGTTCCTGCTAACTCACCGTAAAGGGGATGTTCCACAATTACATCAATGATTTCACCACCATTTTCAACGATTAGTCTCAGTTCTTCTTCTGTTTGATCTTTTCCATGCTGGACAGCGATTTTACTGATGTGCCCAGTATTGGTTTCTTCTGTTTCGAGGATATAACCTCTTGCTGTTGCCACGATACTTTTACCTGCAGCTCGTAGTAAAGCAATATCGCCTACAATGATCTGACGGCTGACTCCAAAAGTTTTCGCAAACTTGCTAGCACTCACTGGTTTTTCTGTATTTGCCAAGGTTTGCATGATTTGTTTTCGCCGTGTCTCTCCTTCGATCACACTTATTCCTCCTTCATTTTGTTTTGGTATTCGCGCGAGTGTTTCATCAAATCAACATACGTGTCTGTTATTGTTTCCTTATATCCCTTATTTTTCAGAAGACTAACAACTTTATCCAATACTTGCTGCTCTCTTTTTGCATCATAAACTGCTTGGTTTTCTTCTTTTTTCACTTGTCCTATTTTAGTTACCGTATCCATTCTTTTTTCTAATAAAGCAACCAACTCTCGATCGATCATATCGATCTTATGACGTAATGTTTCAAGAGACTCTTCTGTTAGTTCTTCCTCTACTGTCTTGATGATACGAGCAGGATTTCCTGCAATCACTACATTGTCGGGAAAAGATTTGGTCACAACCGAACCTGCGCCGACTACTACGTTGTCCCCTAGAGTGACACCCGGCGTGACGATAACTCCTCCGCCTAACCAAACATTATTACCGATTTTAATGGGTTTTGCGTACTCCAGACCGCTGTTACGTTTCACTGGATGTAGTGGATGCGTCGCCGTGTAAAGCTGGACATTCGGAGCGAACATGCAGTTATCACCGATTTCAATCGTGCTGACATCTAAAAATGTACAATTGAAATTTGCATAAAAATTCTCCCCAACAAATATATTATATCCGTAATCAAAATTGATAACTGGCTCCATATAGATTTTTTTCCCTGTACGGCCAAAAGTCTCTTTCAACAATTGGGATCGCAGTTCCGCTGATTCTGCTTGGTTGATGATTTGGCTTTGACTTCTTGCAAACATACGGTCGGCAACCAGCTCAGGATCATTGGCAAAATAAAGCTCGCCTGCAATCATTTTTTCTTTTTCGGTTTTGAATTCAGTCATAATCTGCTCCTAATTCTTGTATTTTTTTGAAAACAACCGCTCCGTCTTCTTGAATAAACGTATAAGGCTCCGCTAAATAAACAGGCGTTTGATTGATTACTAAGATTTTGGCTGACGGCTGGCGAAACTGTACCAGATCACAAAACGGATGAACTTGAAAACTCGTTCCAACAATGACGATCAGCTCTGCTTGGCTGACGGCATAAGCCGCCTGCTCCATGACTCCATCTTGAAACCCTTCACCATATAACACGATGTCTGGGCGTATTTGTCCTCCGCATGCTTGATGTTTGTCGCTGTGAAGATATTCTTTCCAGTCTACCGTTTGTTGACACTTTCGACAATGACATTGATACAGACTCCCATGAAAATTGACGAGTTGCGGGCTTTTAGCCTTTGCGTGCAAACCGTCGATGTTTTGGGAAACAACCCAAACATTTTTTTCTTTCGCTAGATGTGCTATTTCCAAATGAATGATATTGGGTTTTGCTTCAGGATGATAAATCTTTTTGACAAATTGATAGAATTTATCCGGTTCATTCACCATTGCTTGATGACTCAGCAAGTATTCCGGCTGCTCCATCCCGTGGTAGATTCCTGACAAAGATCGATAGTCTGGCACTCCAGAAGGTGTGGATACCCCTGCACCGGTCAAAAATGTAATTTGCTGATAAGCTAATATCTCTTTTGCTGCTTCGTCTACTGTTAATTGTTTCATGTTTTGTCACCTCACTTTCCATTATAGCCCATACTCGAACAAATTTATTGTTGAAAAGTCAGAAAAATGGGAATAAAAAAGTGTTATGGGCATTTGAACAATTTATCACAATGTTCACTGACAAAAGAATGAAAACGTGTTACAATACTGCTGTATAAAAGTGAGGTGAATCGATATGTTACCATTCTTTATTTATTGGGGCGTTATTCTGGCTTGTATCGCCTGGTTAGCGTTAAGCGTTTATTTCTCTGTTTTTTATCTTGTACGCAAAGAAAATGGAAATCTTTGGGCTTTTGCTTTATTCAACGTGATTGCCGCAATTGTTTTAGCCATTACATTAGCCGTATATCGAACATGGGGCTGGGGAATCACCCAATACTCAAGTTTGATTTATCTAATATTAGCCATTTATGGCGTCGTTGTTCTTTTGCAAGCGATCCTAGGACGTGAGCCAAAGAAAGCGGCAGCTTAAATGATCGAGATGGAACTGGACACAGGAAATTTTCTGTTCTAGTTCTTTTTTTATTGTATTACATACATTTTTGTGTATAATTATACTATCGTTTACAATGGATAGATGATTCACATTTTGATTGTTTTTTCGGTAAAAGTAAAGATTTCTATATTTATCAGTATTTTTTCAAAAAACAGCAGTTATAGATTGACAAAGCCTCTCGAGTATCGTAAACTTTTTTTGTATAAATAACTGAATACGAGATGCCTCAATCAATGAGGTAGAGGTCGCGAGAATCATTAACCCTGTGGAGTGAAGCAAACATGGAGAAGCAGGAATAGGGAGGATCGCCGAAATGTGCACTTTTTTGCTTGGAGTGTATGTTGGGACGCAAGTTAAGAGCTTGCGGACTGTCTTAGCAGTGATGCTAAGTTGCGCTATGTTTTGTGAGAGGTTTATCACCTTATGGAATTTTAGCGGCCTTTTTATATCTATAAATCGGTCGCTTTTTATTTTTTCAGATAAAGCTTTACCGCATTTCATCTAGACCGCTCGTGTATCATATAATCAGAAAGGGAGAAAAAAATGAAAAAAAATATGGTTTCAGTTGCCGTACTATTTGCTTTTGTCTTCTCACTATTCAGCGTGGGATCTCTGGCAAATGCAGATGAAAAAACACCGAGCGATGAGTTTCGCGTAGGTATGGAGGCTGGGTATGCACCCTTCAACTGGTCTCAACAAACAGATGAGAATAATGCCTTGCCAATTCAAGGCCAAAATAGTTACGCCGGCGGTTATGATGTTCAAATCGCTAAAAAAGTAGCAGATGGTTTAGGGAAAAAATTAGTCATCGTCCAAACGAAATGGGATGGTCTGGCTCCTGCCCTTCAATCAGGCAAGATCGACGCGATCATCGCCGGAATGAGCCCTACTGCTGAACGACGAAAAGAAATTGATTTTACCGATCCTTATTACGAATCACAATTAGTAGTAGTAGTTCAAAAAGATAGCAAATATGCAAAAGCAAAAAGTTTAGCAGATCTTTCTGGAGCAAAGATCACTGCTCAGTTAAATACATTCCACTATACTGTGATCGATCAGATACCAGATGTGCAGAAACAACAAGCAATGGATAATTTCTCAGCAATGAGAACAGCTTTAGCTTCTGGAATGATCGATGGTTATGTCAGCGAACGTCCGGAAGGTGTAACGGCAACTAGTGTGAACAAAGACTTGGAAATGCTTGAATTCAGCGGTGCAGATGGTTTCCAGACAAACCCGGAAGATGTTCAGATTTCTGTTGGTATGCGTAAAGGCGACCCGGATATCCAAAAAGTAAACCAGATTCTTTCTGGCATCTCTAACGATGAACGAACCAAAATTATGGACCAAGCAGTCAAAGATCAGCCTGCTGCAACTGATAGTGAAGAAAAACCTGGCATCATTTCTGATTTCACTACGATTTGGAAACAATACGGCAATATGTTCTTACGAGGTGCTGGACTTACCTTGTTCATCGCATTGATCGGGACAGTTGTCGGTACTACACTTGGATTACTGATTGGTGTCTTCCGTTCGGTACCTGAATCAGGAAATGCACTGACTCGCTTCTTCCAAAAAATCGGAAATGCACTTCTTTCTATCTATGTCGAAGTATTCCGCGGAACACCGATGATGGTACAAGCAATGGTCATCTTCTACGGTCTGGCACTCGCTTTTGGCATTTCATTGAACCGAACGATTGCCGCTTTGTTTATTGTCTCTCTCAATACTGGAGCTTACATGACAGAGATCGTTCGTGGGGGGATTTTTGCAGTAGATGAAGGGCAGTTCGAAGCTGCGCAAGCCATTGGTATGACCCATGGCCAAACGATGAGAAAAGTTGTTATTCCACAGGTTTTACGGAATATCTTGCCAGCAACAGGAAATGAGTTTGTTATCAATATCAAAGATACAGCAGTTTTAAGTGTAATCGGCGTAGCTGATTTGTTCTTCCAAGGAAACTCTGCTTCCGGTGCGAATTTCCAATTCTTCCAAACATTTACGATCGTCGGGATCATCTACTTAGTCATGACCTTTACGATCACCAGAATCCTGCGGGCGGTAGAAAAGAAAATCGATGGTCCTTCAGCTTATACCAAGCTTGAAGAAATCGACAATTCAAATTTGCAGGAATAAGGAGGAAGAATCATGAATGAAAAAATTATTGAAATCAATCATCTAAGAAAAAGCTTCGGTGAAAATGAAGTATTGAAAGATATCAGCGTAACAGTCAATAAAGGTGAAGTTGTGACGATCATCGGTTCTTCCGGTTCTGGTAAATCTACTTTCTTGCGCTGTATCAATTTACTGGAAAAACCAACAGGCGGCGAGATCATTTATAATGGAGAAAATGTATTAGCTCCTAAATATAATTTACCTAAATATCGAACGAATCTAGGTATGGTTTTCCAATCCTTCAACCTGTTCAACAATATGAATGTCTTGGAAAACTGTATGTCTGGTCAAACAACTGTCCTGAAACGTGATAAAGAAACTGCCAAAAAAGTAGCAATCGAAAATCTGGAAAAAGTTGGTATGGATCGTTATATCGAAGCCAAACCAGCACAATTATCTGGTGGACAGAAACAGCGTGTCGCAATTGCTCGGGCATTATCAATGAATCCAGATGTATTGCTATTCGACGAACCTACTTCGGCGTTAGACCCTGAAATGGTTGGTGAAGTGCTTAATACGATCAAAGACTTAGCACATACTGGCTTGACGATGCTTATTGTAACGCATGAAATGGAATTTGCAAAAGATGTATCTGACCGTGTCATTTTTATGGATAAAGGTGTGATTGCAGAAGAAGGTACACCAGAAGATATCTTTGTCCATCCGAAAGAAGAACGTACAAAAGAATTCCTTTCACGTATTTTAAATGCTTAGGATCAATAGCTGATCGAGACAGGGAGCTGCGGTGTTTACCGCAGTTCTTTTTTATGAATTACTCATAAAAGGTAAATTTCTGAAAATTTTGGAATCTTAGTTGTGTTTTTCAGAAAACTCTCTTAATATGGAAGTAATTAAACTTTTTTAGTTAGGATGATTTAAAAATGAATGAAGATCAAGAACTGCAGCGTGGACTGAAAAATAGACATGTCCAACTGATTTCTATTGGCGGAGCGATTGGAACGGGGTTGTTTTTAGGTTCCGGAAAGTCTATCCAGCTAGCTGGCCCTTCGATATTGCTCGCCTATCTTATTACTGGATGCATCTGTTTTTTCATTATGCGTGCGTTAGGCGAACTTCTGTTATCAAACACCAATAACCATTCTTTTCTGGATTTTGTTGCAGAATATCTTGGCAAAAAAGCGGCTTTCATCACTGGCTGGACGTATTGGTTCTGCTGGGTATCGATTGCAATGGCCGATTTAACAGCCATCGGAATGTATGTACGCTACTGGGCGCCTGGTGTTCCTCAGTGGCTTCCTGAACTGATTGCATTAGGTCTTCTTCTTTGCTTGAATATGGTGGCTGTCTCATTGTTTGGTGAGTTAGAGTTTTGGTTTGCATTGATCAAAGTTGTAGCGATCATTGCCTTTATCCTCGTAGGAGCTTATATGATCCTCACCCACTATACGACAGATATTGGCACAGCCAGTATCACGAATCTATGGTCTCATGGCGGATTCTTTCCAACTGGTGCAAAAGGATTTATCTTAGCTTTCCAAATGGTAACCTTTGCTTTTGCTGGGATAGAATTAGTTGGATTAGTCGCTGGAGAAACAGAAAATCCTGAAAAAGTGTTGCCGGAAGCTATCAATAATATTCCTATCAGGATCATCTTATTTTACTTAGGATCTCTTTTTGTCATTATGGCAATCTATCCATGGAACAGCTTGAATCCAGATAACAGTCCATTTGTAGAAGTATTTTCGGAAATTGGGATCACGATTGCTGCTTCCTTGATCAATTTAGTCGTATTAAGTGCAGCAGCTTCTGCCTGCAACAGTGCAATATATAGTACAGGACGTATGCTTCGTTCTTTAGCGCAAGAAGGCAGTGCCCCTAAAAAATTCAAAAAGTTAACAACACATCATGTGCCAGGGAATGCTTTGACATTTTCTACTATCGTCATTTTCATTTCTGTTATCTTGAATTACGTGATGCCTAGTGAAGTATTCACACTAGTAAGCAGTATTGCCACTACTTGTTTCTTGTTTATCTGGAGTATGCTTGTCTACACGCACATGAAATATCGTAAAAGTATCCTCGGCAAAAAAGCTCATTCATTTAAAATGCCGTTGTACCCATTTAGTAATTATCTGGTATTTCTTTACATGGCCTTTGTGTGTGTCGTCTTGTTCCTAGGAAAAGATACGAGAATCGCTTTATTACTAACACCTGTGTGGTTCTTGCTTCTATTACTGATCTATCATATGAAATATGAACGTAAGAAGTAAGAAAGTAGTTGTGACAGAAGTGGTCAGCTTCGAGAAATAAGAAGGAATTTACGAAAATTGCTTCTTAAATTTTTGTGAAATTTCGGCTTATTTCTTGGAGTTAAACGCTTCTGTCCCAGCCTCTTTTCTATTTCCCCGGAAACAACCGCTGATAATAGGCATCTGCTTTTTTATAGGAAAAAATCCAAATACCAGATACAAAAAAACGTCCGAATAACCCGATCAACGGTACAAAAAAGACACCGGCAATCAAGCATAAGTTAATCATCATGGAGATAAGACTTCGACGGTCCTTTGACAAAACTCTCACGACATGGGAATCTGGTTTATTTGCTTTCATGATTTGCCTCATCAAGATACCAAAAGAAAAACTCCACATCGTGTATACTAAGACATAAGCCATCTCAGGCCAAAAAGCTTCAGGGTTACGCCCGACCCAACTAGTAACAGAAGGACATAAAGTCAGCCAGAAGAGCCAAAAGATATTCGACCAGACCACTCGGTAATTAATTCGTTCTGCCATCTGAAATATACGATGATGGTTCACCCAGATCACCGCAACAAATATAAAGCTGATGGTATAAGCTAATAATGTATTTCGGATGACCCATAAAGAATGAAAGCTAGATGTATTAGGGATCTTGATCTCTAATACAAGAACTGTCAAAACAATGGCTACCACTCCATCAGTAAATGCTTCTAATCTCGACTTTGTCACGATGATTCCTCCTCAGATGATTCAGCGCTTTTATTTTATCACTTACGTTATTAAATAACCATCGTTTTATATAGGAAATTTTCTGAAAATTGTTGCATATTTTTCGAAATTTTGTTACTTTTAAAAAAACCGTAAAGGAGTTATGTATGACAAAAAAATTATCATTTAAAGACTATCTTTTTATAGGCTCCATGCTTTTCGGTCTATTTTTTGGTGCTGGAAATCTTATCTTTCCCGTTCATTTGGGTCAAGAAGCAGGCGCTGCTACCTTTTGGGCGAATCTAGGTTTCTTGGTTACCGGTATCGGTCTTCCCTTCTTAGGGGTGATTGCCATTGGTGTATCGAAAAGCTCAGGTGTATATGAATTAGCAAAACGGATAAATCAAACATATGCGATGGTTTTTACCATCTTGCTTTACTTAGTTATCGGACCGTTTTTTGCTTTACCTCGCCTTGCAACCACATCTTTCGAGATTGGTTTAGCACCATTTATCGATCCTAGCAGACAGACGCTATATCTAGCAATTTTCAGTATTGTATTTTTTGTGCTGGCTTGGTGGTTTTCAAGAAAACCGACAAAGATATTAGATTATGTTGGAAAGTTCCTGAATCCTGCATTTTTGGTTTTATTAGGTGCTTTGCTTCTCCTTGCTTTTTTGAATCCACTAGGTTCTGTAAATCAAGCGCCTATTCAGCCAAATTATCAAGAGCATGCTTTTTTCACAGGGTTTACTCAAGGATATAACACATTAGATGCGCTTGCTGCTTTAGCATTTGGGATCATCATTGTCACAACAATCCAAAACATGGGTGTAACAAAACCTGCTGAAATCGCTAAAGACACGATCAAATCTGGTGCGATCAGCATTATATTGATGGGAATCATTTATACTTTGCTCGCTTATTTAGGTGCTATGAGCTTAGGTAGCTTTGCTCTAAGTGAAAATGGCGGGATCACGCTGGCTCAGATTGCTGATCATTATTTAGGTACTTATGGCAGTATCTTATTAGCATTTATCGTTATATTAGCTTGTTTGAAGACCGGTATTGGTTTGATTACAGCTTTTGCAGAAACATTCACAGATTTGTTTCCGCAAAGAAATTACGCATTCTTTGTTGCACTTGCTAGTATCCTTCCTTGTTTAGCTGCAAACGTAGGCTTGACGAATATCATTCAATTTTCGTTGCCTGTTTTGATGTTCATCTATCCATTAGCAATGACACTGATTTTACTAGTGTTAGTTGGTCCTTTGTTTAAGCAGCGTACGGCTGTTTATCGAATGACTACTTATTTTACATTGATTGCTTCGATTTTTGATGGGTTGAACGCTTGCCCAGAAACTATCAAACAAACACCTATTGTTCAAAATCTTTTACATGTTGCGGAAAGCTACTTGCCGTTTTTCAAATTGGGGATGGGGTGGATCGTACCAGCAGTTATCGGTTTTGTTATCGGACTGATTTGGAGTTTCGCTAAGAAAGAAGAAGTAGCAGATTGATAAAAGAGGTTGTGAAAGAGACGTTCAGCCTTGAGCAATAAAAAGTAATTTTGAAAAATAGCTTCTCATATTTTACAAAATTGTGCCTTATTGCCGATAGGCTGTCTCTTGAACACCGTTTATTGAGAGGTCGTGAAAAAGCCGCTTAGTTTCGAGTATTAAG
>OMJG01000086.1_pt1 | contig 64667 bp, 58 predicted proteins | sample 1646431 | NCBI WGS metagenome assembly OMJG01 (sample SAMN03771674, study PRJEB25209) | food metagenome | isolation source: Cotija cheese | place: Mexico:Jalisco,Michoacan | collected 2011-12-12 | reverse complement strand
GGGGACCTATGCCGACGACCTGGCGGCCGGAGCCGCCGCCGGCGGCGCGCAGGTCCGCATCGTGGAGCCGGGCGGCGCGGTGGCGGCGACGACGTGGACCGGACATGATGTGGTACTTGTCAAGGCGTCGCGGGCTCTCGCGCTGGAGACCGTGGCGCAGGAACTTCTCAGCGATGCCGGCCACCGGCCGGGCACCGTCGGCGAGGGAGGCCGCGCATGAAGAACATCCTGCTGGCTGGAGGACTGTCCATGCTCGGCACCCTGGTGGGGACGAAGTGGTTCATCGTCTTCCTCGCCAAGCGCGGCTACGGGCAGTTCATCCGCGATGACGGTCCCCAGACGCACGCCGCGAAGAAGGGCACCCCGACGATGGGCGGCGCCGTCATCATCCTGGCGGTGGTCCTCGCCTACTTCCTGGCACACCTGCTCACCTGGACCCACGTCACCGTCTCGGCGCTGCTCGTGCTGTGGCTCTTCGCCGGTCTCGGGTTCATCGGCTTCCTCGACGACTGGACCAAGATCTCCAAGCAGAGATCCCTGGGGCTGAGGCCGAAGGGCAAACTCATCGGGCAGGCCTTCGTGGCGGTCACCTTCGGGATCGGCGCGATGTTCTTCCACGACTCCCACGGGGTGGCCCCGGCATCCCCGGCGATCTCCTTCCTCCGCGACATCTCGTGGCTCCACCTGCCCCTGTGGCTCGGCGTCATCTGGGTCATCCTGCTCATCGCCGGAGCCTCGAACGCCGTCAATCTCACCGACGGGCTCGACGGACTGGCGCCGGGCGCGGCGACGATGGTATTCGCCGCCTACACCCTGCTCAGCCTCTGGCAGTTCAACCAGTGGTGCTCGAACGAGGCCACGGCCCGCTGCTACACCGTGCGCGACCCCCACGACCTGGCGGTCGTCGCGCTGGCCCTCACCGGGGCCTGTTTCGGCTTCCTGTGGTGGAACGCCAAACCGGCGAAGATCTTCCTCGGCGACACGGGCTCTCTGGCCATCGGAGGGGCGGTCGCCGGGCTGGCGGTGCTCAGCCGCACCGAGCTGCTGCTCGCCATCATCGGCGGGCTCTTCGTCATCGAGACCCTCTCAGTGATGATCCAGGTGAGCGTGTTCAAGGTGACCCACGGCAAGCGGGTGTTCAAGATGGCGCCGCTGCACCACCACTTCGAACTCAAGGGGTGGGCAGAGATCACCGTCGTGATCCGCTTCTGGATCATCTGCGGCCTGATGGTCGCCATCGGACTGGGAATCTTCTATACCGAATGGGTGGTGGGACAATGAGCTCCGGAGTCGATCTGAGCCGGGCCGACAGGACCTTCGAATGGGGCCGCGTGCACGCGGTCATCGCGGGACTGGGCACCTCCGGGTATGCCTCGGCCGACGCCCTGCTCGAGCTGGGCGCGACGGTGACGATCCTTGACGACTCCGCCGACGACAGGCACCGTGACGAGGGCGGCCTGATGGAGACACTGGGCGCACAGGTGCGCCTGGGCCCCGGCAGCACCGCCGAACTGCCCGCCGGAACCGACCTGGTGATCGTCTCACCGGGCTGGCGCCCGACCCAGCCGCTCGTCGCCCGCGCCCTGGCCACCGGGGTGCCCGTGTGGGGGGAGCCCGAACTCGCCTGGCGTCTCATGCACCCCGACCGGGTGGTGCCCTGGCTGGCGGTCACCGGGACGAACGGCAAGACCACCACCACGCAGATGACAGAGGCCATCCTCAAGGCCGACGGCCTCAAGGCCGCCGCCGTGGGCAACATCGGCCGCCCGATCCTGGAGGCCATGGCCGACGAGGTCGACTACGACGTCTTCGCCGTGGAGCTGTCGAGCTTCCAGCTCCACTGGTCCCCATCCCTGTCCCTCCACTCGGCGGCGGTGCTCAACCTGCACCAGGACCATCTCGAGTGGTACGCCGACAACCCGGACCCGTTCGCCGCCTACGGCGCCGACAAGGCCAGGATCTACCACCGGGTGCAGCACTCCGCCGTCTACAACGTGGCCGATCCGGCCACCGAGAGGATGGTCGAACAGGCCGACGTCGTGGAGGGGGCGCGGGCGATCGGCTTCACCCTGGGCATCCCGGGGCGCTCGATGCTGGGCGTCGTCGACGACATGATCGTCGACCGGGCCTTCGTCGAGCAGCGGGCGACCTCCGCCCTCGAACTGGCCGCGCTGTCCGACGTTCACCCCTTCGCCCCCCACAACGTGGAGAACGCGCTGGCCGCGGCCGCCCTCACCCGATCCTTCGGGGTGCATCCCCGGGCCGTCGGACAGGGGCTGCGGGATCTTCACCTGGGCGGTCACCGGATCCAGACCGTCCACCAGGCCGGCGGGATCACCTGGGTGGATGACTCCAAGGCCACCAATCCGCACGCCGCGAACTCCTCGATGCGCGCCTTCGAGCACATCGTCTGGATCGCCGGCGGGCAGGCCAAGGGCACCAACTTCGACCACCTCGTCTCCAACCACGCCGGCAAGCTGCGCGGCGCGGTGGTCATCGGCGTCGACCGGGCCACTATCGCCGAGACCCTGTCCCGGCTGGCCCCCGAAGTGCCCGTCGTCGTGCTCGACTCGCCCGATCGCGAGGTGATGGCCGAGGCCGTCCGCACCGCGGCTACCATGGCCCGGCCGGGCGACACCGTTCTGATGGCCCCTGGTTGCGCCAGCCTCGACATCTGGCCGGGGTACGCGGCTCGCGGCGACGACTTCGCCGCCGCGGCGCGAGAGATCGACGGCCCGCTTCAGCTGTGACTACCCGGGCGCGGTCGCACAGCAGAGGGCCGAGGAGGTGAGGGTGAGCAGACCCAGGGCCAGAACCCCCTATGAAAGGCTCGTGACCCGGCTCGGCCGGATCCTGCGACTGGACGGCGGGAGGCGCAAGCCGGGCGACTCCCGGCAGCCGCTGCTGTCGGCACCGATGCTCGACCAGTACGTGATCCTGGTGACCACCATCCTGCTGGCAGGCGTCGGCGCCCTGATGAGCCTGTCCTCCTCCTCGGTGTACGCCCAGTCGCTGAATCTCGGGCCCTACTACTTCGCCCTGCGTCAGCTGCTCTTCCTGGCCATCGGCGCCGTCGGGGCCCTCGTCGCCTCCCGGCTGGGGGAGAGGCTGCTTCGCGGATTCGGATGGGTGGCCTACTGCGGGGCGGTGCTCATGCTCCTTCTCGTCTTCACCCCCCTGGGAAGCGACGCCGGCAAGGGCAACCGGTCCTGGCTGGCGCTCGGCCCGGTCACCCTGCAACCCTCGGAGTTCGCGAAACTCGCGGTCATCCTGGTCGGCTCGATCTACCTGGCCGCCCGACGCGAGGACCTGGGGCAGTTCCGTCACCTGGCGATCTACCTGGGCCTGTACGGCGTCGTCATAGTGATGGTGGTGGCCCAGGGGGATCTGGGAACCGCCCTCATCATCGGCGCGGTGCTCATCGCCCAGATGTGGGCCTTCGGCATCCGGAAGCGCTACATCGTCGGCCTCCTGGCCGCCGCCGGAGCGGTCGTCGCGGCCGCCGTGGTGACCACCCCGTACCGGATGCAGCGAATCACCCTGTTCCTGCACCCCGAGGCCGATCCGGAGGGTTCCCAGCAGCCGTTGAGCGCCATCTACGCGCTGGCGACAGGCGGCTGGTGGGGGACCGGCATCGGCGGATCCCGCCAGAAATGGGGAGGACTGTACGACGGCGCCCAGAACGACTTCGTCTTCGCCGTCCTCGGCGAGGAGATGGGCCTGGTGGGCACCTTGGCGGTGCTGGCGCTGTTCACCCTGCTGGTGTGGGCCGGCATCCGGGTGGCCATGAGGTCGCGCTCCCAGTTCCGCCGGATCCTGGCGGCCACCATCACGGCGTGGACGGCGATCCAGGCGATGCTCAACATCGGTGTCGCCATGAAACTGCTGCCTGTGGTGGGCGTGCCGCTGCCCTTCATCTCCATCGGCGGGTCGGCCCTCATCGCCAACCTGGTGGCCTCTGGCATTCTGTTGTCCTGTGCCCGCCACGAACCCGCCGCCGAGGAGTACCGGGACGCGTCGAGGCGCAGCGGGCCGCCGAGAGTGACTACCGTGGTGGACGGCGGCCGTCGGGAATGAGCCGCGAGCCCGCCGATCCGGGACGTGATGAAAGACAGAAGGGTGATCGCAGATGGTGAATGTCGTGCTGGCCGGAGGGGGAACCGCCGGCCATACCTCGCCGTTGATCGCGACGGCACAGGCTCTGGCGCGCCACCCCGATCTGGGGCACCTGTCCTGCATCGGCACCCCCAAGGGGCTGGAGGGGAGGGTGATCCCGGAGGCCGGCCTGGTGCTCGACATGATCGATCCGGTCCCGCTGCCCAGAAGCCTGTCGATGAACCTGCTCAAGGTCCCCGGCCATCTGCGTCGGGCGGTCGCCCAGGCCGCCGACGTGCTGCGCCGCCGACAGGCCGACGTGCTGGTCGGTTTCGGCGGATACGTCTCGATGCCCGCCTACCTCGCCGCCCGGAAGGCTCAGGTGCCCATCGTCATCCATGAGCAGAACGCCGTCCCGGGGCTGGCCAACAAGGTGGCCGCCCGATTCGCCGTCCAGGTCGCTATCGCCTTCCCCGACACCCCTCTTCCAGCGGCGAAGTTCATCGGAATGCCGCTGCGCGAGGGGATCACGGGGCTCGCCACCATGACCCCGCAGGCCCGTGCCGAGGCGGTGGCCGCCGCCCGCCGGCGGTTCGGTCTGGAGGCTGATCGTCCCACCCTGCTCGTCAGCGGCGGATCCCAGGGGGCGGTGGCCATCAATGAGGCGGTCGTCGCGGCCCGGGACCGGCTGCTGGCCGACGGGGTGCAGATCCTGCACATCCTGGGGCCGCGCAACATCGGGGCGGCGACCACCATCACCGACGAGGCCACCGGGGCGTCATGGGTCCCACTCGACTATGTCGACGACATGCCCTCGGCCTATCTGACGGCCGACCTCATGGTCGCCCGCTCGGGGGCGGGCACGGTCGTGGAGACGGCGGTCGCCGGACTCCCCACCATCTACGTTCCGCTGCCGCACGGCAACGGCGAACAGGCCCGCAACGCCCGGTCGGTCGTGGAGGCCGGCGGCGGCGTGCTGGTGCCCAACGTCGAGCTGGACGCCCAGCGTCTGCTCCGCGAGACCGAGCGGATCCACCGGCCCGAGGAGCTGGCCAGGATGGCCGCCGCGGGCCGCGACCTCATGCCGGCCGACTCGGCCGAGCGGCTGGCCGACCTCGTGCTGGGGGCGGCCGACCGCTACCGGACGCCGCGTCCCATTCCCAAGGAGGATCCCGATGGCACTGCGTGAACCCGTTGATCTGGCGGACCCCCACTCGATCGGACCGGTGCATTTCATCGCCATCGGCGGTGCCGGGATGAGCGGCGTCGCCAGGATCTACCAGGAGCTGGGGGTCAGCGTCTCCGGGTCCGACCAGGTCGACTCCGCCAACCTGCGGGCCCTGGCGGAGGCCGGGGTGCGCACCTGGGTGGGGCACGACCCCTCTCACCTGGACGGCGCCCGCACCGTCGTGGTGTCCTCGGCGATCCGCCCGGACAATCCCGAACTCGTCGAGGCGAATCGCCGCGGCCTGAGGATCTGGCACCGCAGCGCCGCCCTGGCCGCCCTGATGCTGGGCCGCGAAGGGGTCTCGGTGGCCGGTACCCACGGAAAGACCACCACCACCGGGATGATCGCGGTGATGCTGGCCCATGCCGGTGCCGCCCCGTCCTACGTCATCGGTTCCCCACTGGCCAGCACCGGCCGCAGCGCCCACCTGGGCGGCGGCAGCGCGTTCGTCGTGGAGGCCGACGAGTCGGACGGCTCCTTCCTCCAGTACCCCAGCAGAATCGTCGTGGTCACCAATGTCGAGGCCGATCACCTGGACAACTGGGGAACCCCGGACGCCTATTTCGACGGCTTCGTGAGGATGGCCACCCGGCCGGAGGTCCGCTACGTCGTCGCCAACCTCGACGACCCGGGGGCCGCCCATCTGGTGAGCCGGCTGGCCAGCACCGGGTCGGTGCAGGTCGTCACCTACGGGGAGGCCGCCGACGCCGACGTGAGGTTCTCCGACCTCGACCTGGAGGGCGCCACCGCCTCGGCGACGCTGACCAGCGGCCGTCAGAGCGGTCGGCTGGACCTCCAGGTCCCGGGCCGCTACAACCTCTCGAACGCCGCCGCCGCCTACTGCGCCGGAAGCCTGCTGGGCATCGGCCACGACGAACTGCTGGCCGGGGCGGCCTCATTCACGGGCACGCTGAGACGCTTCCAGCTGATCGGGTCCCGCGGCGGGGTGAGGGTCTACGACGATTACGCCCACCATCCCACCGAGATCCGCGCGACTCTGGTGGCGGCCCGCCGCGCGGCGGGCCAGGGCCGCGTCATCGCCTGCTTCCAGCCCCATCTCTACAGCCGGACCCAGGAGTTCGCCCACGAGTTCGGGGTGGCGCTGGCGCTGGCGGACCGGGTGCTGGTCACCGACATCTACGGCTCCCGCGAGGATCCTGTGCCAGGGGTCACCGGGGCACTCGTCGAGGCGGCCGTGGAGGATGCCGGCGGTTCGTCGAGATACGTTCCCGACAAGGGCGATCTGCCTGCCGCGCTCGCCGAGGAGGCACGGCCCGGAGACCTCATCATCACCCTGGGAGCAGGGGACGTGACACTCGTCGGCCCCCTCCTGCTGCCCCTCCTGCCCGAGGACGGGGCCGAGCGCGAGCCGACGGTCGATCGGCCGGGCCGACCCGTCTGATGGGATCCCCGGTCTCCGACCTCACCGGCCCGATCGACCTGAGGGCCAGGTCCCGGCGTCGCCGCAACCGGATCGTCACTGCGGTGGCCGTGCTGGTGGCGGTGCTGCTGGCGGTCGGCCTGTACATCGTCCGGTGGTCATCGGTCATGGCCGTCGACCGGGTCGTCGTCGACGGAGCCGGGCTGGTGACCGCCGACCAGGTGCGTGAGGCCGCCCGGGTTCCGATGGGGACCCCGCTGGCGGCGGTCGATCTCGGCGCGGTCGGATCCCGCGTGGCGGAGCTCGCCCCCGTCGACCAGGTCCGGGTACAGCGCTCCTGGCCCACCACGGTGAGTATCCGGGTCACCGAGCGCAGACCGGTCTACCAGGTGCGCGACCAGCAGGGCTTCCACTGGGTGGACGCCTCGGGAGTGGCCTTCAACACCACGTCGGCCTCCCGTCGCGCCACCCCCTGGGCGCTCACCGCCACCAGGGACACCCGCCTGCTGCGCGACGTCGCCACAGTGACGGCCCACCTGGATCCGGTTCTGCTCAAGCAGCTCGACCATCTGGAGGCCGGCGGTCCGGATGCCATCACCCTGGTGCTCAGCAAGGATCGCAGGGTGATGTGGGGCAGTGCCGAGGAGTCCGGCCTCAAATCGCAGGTGGCCACCGCGATGCTGGCCACCAAGGCGCGCAACTATGATGTGTCCTCGCCCCGGAACCCCACTGCCAGGTGAGGCGGCGGGACGAGCGGAGACGACTCGACACGGCACGGCGATATGTTCGAGACGCTCGAACCATCTCTCAACCCCTCCTTGAGGGTCGGCGCCGAACCGGACGCGTCGGTGGACACTCAAGGTGGGGACTCATAGCCTGTCAGATGACCGGCACTCGACGTAAGTGAGGCAGACTCCCGTGGCAACTCCATCCCAGAATTACCTCGCGGTCATCAAGGTCGTGGGCGTCGGCGGCGGCGGCTGCAATGCCGTCAACCGGATGATCGAGGCGGGTCTCAAGGGAGTCGAGTTCCTCGCCATCAACACCGATGCCCAGGCCCTCCTCATGAGCGACGCCGACGTCAAGCTCGATGTGGGCCGCGACCTCACCCGGGGGCTCGGCGCCGGAGCCGACCCCGACAAGGGACGCCAGGCCTGTGAGGACCACGCGGACGAGATCGAGGAGTGCCTCAAGGGCGCCGACATGGTCTTCGTCACCGCCGGCGAGGGAGGCGGCACCGGAACCGGCGGCGCCCCGGTCGTCGCGAAGATCGCCCGGTCCCTGGGAGCCCTCACGATCGGCGTGGTGACCCGCCCGTTCACCTTCGAGGGGAGACGGCGCACCAACCAGGCCGAGGAGGGGATCGACCGGCTCCGCGAGGAGGTCGACACCCTCATCGTCATCCCCAACGACAAGCTGCTGTCGATGACCGATCAGCAGATCGCCATCATCGACGCCTTCAAGCAGGCCGATCAGGTGCTGATGCAGGGCGTCTCCGGCATCACCGACCTCATCACCACCCCGGGCCAGATCAACCTGGACTTCGCCGACGTCAAGTCGATCATGTCGAACGCCGGGTCGGCCCTCATGGGCATCGGTCACGCCTCCGGGGAGGACCGGGCCCGCGCCGCCGCGGAGATGGCGATCTCCTCGCCGCTGCTGGAGGTGTCCATCGACGGTGCGCACGGCGTCCTGCTGTCGATCGCCGGCGGATCCGACCTGGGTCTCTTCGAGGTGGCCAGCGCCGCCAACCTCATCGAGGAGGCGGCTCACGATGAGGCCAACATCATCTTCGGCACCGTCATCGACGACGCCTTGGGCGACGAGGTGAGGGTGACGGTGATCGCCGCAGGCTTCGACGGCGGGCAGCCGCCCCGCAAGCAGGCCGGGGTGAGTGCCCGACCGATCAGCCGGAGCGGTTCGGCGGCGGCCAGGCCGACCCAGCTTCGGCCGGGGCGTCCCGCCCAGCCCGCATCGGGACGGCCGTCGGGCCAGCGTCCCGACCAGCAGTCCTCGGGTCACGAGGGCGGCGAGGAGACCAATCCGTTGAGGGTGAACCGGCCCACCCCGCCCCCCGACGACGATGACGACATCGACATCCCGGACTTCATGAAGTAGGCCGGATGCTGAGAATGCGGATCGACCCCGGCGCCAATCACGGCGTCGGGGTCGCCTTCACCGATCGCCGGGGAGGGGACTCCCCGGGCGCCCTCGGCGGATTCAACCTGGGTCGTGTCGACGCCGACGATCCCGCCCGGCTGGTGGCCCATCTGGGTTCCCTGAGAGAGGCCCTGGGAGTACAGGCGATAGCCCTGGTGCATCAGGTCCACGGCACCCGGGTGGTGCGCTTCGGGCCCCGGGAGGCCCGGCTCATCCGCGACGACGACGTCCTCCGGGAGGCCGTCGGCAGCCCGGACCCACTGCCCTCCGCGGACGCCATGGTGACCTCCGTGCCCGGGGTCGCGCTGGGGATCCGGGTGGCCGACTGCCTGCCCGTGATGCTCGCCGATCCGGCCGCCGGAGTGGTCGGTGCGGCGCACGCGGGCCGGGCCGGCCTGCTCGGCGGGGTGCTCGGCCGGACCGTCGAGGAGATGCGCGGGGCCGGTGCCGGGCAGATCCTGGGCTGGATCGGCCCGCACATCTGCGGGCGCTGCTACGAGGTGCCGACCGAGATGGCCGAGCAGGTGTGGCAGGACCATCCGGCGACCCGGTCGACCACCTCCTGGGGGACGCCGGCTCTCGACCTGGCCGCCGAGGCGCTGGCTCAGCTGGAGGGACTCGGCGTCGACGCCGTCGGGCTTGATCCCTGCACTCTGGAGAACGAGGACCTCTTCTCCCACCGCCGGGATCCCGGCTCGGGCAGGATGGCCGGCCTGGTGTGGATCGCGGGGGAACAGCCGCGACGGTAGCGTGTCGTCCAGGATGACGGGCCGGGGCGTGGCAGTCTGGGAACACGCTGGGGTTGCCCGTGCAGGCGCTGATGTGAGTGAGGAGAGCCAGATGGCTGGTTTCGGTAGGAAGATCGCTTCGTACGTCGGTCTGGTCGACGACCGCCGCTACGACGAGGATCTGTCCGACGAGGAACTCACCACCGAGGTGTACTCCGATGACGGCTACGAGCCGTCGACAGTCACGCCCCTGCCCGATCGGCGCGGCAAGTCCCGCGAGCCCCAGACCAGGGAGAAGGACGAGACGGCCGGACGCCCGACGAAGGCCGTGGCTCCCCACGAGCCCGTCCAGGAGGAGCCCGAGCCGAGCATCGCCGACGTCAACCGGATCCTCACGGTGCACCCCCGCAATTTCAACGAGGCCCGCGTCATCGGGGAGCACATCCGCGACGGTGTGCCGGTCATCATGAATCTGACCGAGATGGAGGAGCGCGACGCCAAGCGCCTCGTGGACTTCGCCGCCGGGCTCATCTTCGGTGTGCGTGGCAGTATCGACAAGGTGACCAGCAGGGTTTTCCTGCTGTGCCCCCACAACGTCAATGTCACCCCCGAGGACAAGGCCAGAATCGCCGGTGAGGGGTTCTTCAACCAGTCCTGACCGGGTGACCGTCCGCTGAGGAGTTCGCCGTGGCGCTGGCCGGCATCATCATCTTTTACGCGATTCAGATCTACATGGCCCTGCTGGTCGTGAGGATGATCCTGTCGTGGATACCCCTGCTGTTCCGAGGTTTCGAGCCCCATGGGGTGGTGGCCGTGCTCTTCGAGGTGATCTACACGCTCACCGATCCGCCGGTGAAGTTCTTCGACCGGATTCTGCCGCCCGTGAACCTGGGCGGGATCGGATTCAGCCTGGGATTCATCCTCCTCTTCGTCGTCCTCTATGCCGCCCAGCGGCTCACCGTCTGGGTCTTCTTCTAGTCCCGTGGGGTTCCCGAAGGCGGTGCCCCGGGGCGCAAAGCCCGAACCTCGGGTGGAGGGTTTTGGGGGTCCGACGGGGTCATTGATGACGCATCCTGCCGGTCTGGAGTAGCCTAGACACAGTCTCATGGCGTAGCCCGCCGACTAACGGAGGCGGTCAAGCCAGGGGCGAAGACCGTATCCGAACTGTTGGAGTGCACAATGACGCTGACCCTCGACGAGGTGCGCAGGATTCGTTTCCCGATGGCACGACGCCCAGGCGAGGGGTACCGTGCGGGCGAGGTGGACGACTTCGTGGACAAGGTCGACGCCACCTTTGCCGCGATCGTCGACGAGAACGATCGCCTCAAGGCACAGCTCGACGCCCTCAAGAATGCCGACGGAGCTGCCGGTGGGCAGCCCGATCCGAAGCTGAGCGAGGAGAACGCTCACCTCAAGGCCCAGCTCGAGGAGCTGCGGGCCCACCAGCAGGAGGCCGGAAGCGCCGAGCTCGAGCGTTCGCGCAGTGCCGCCGCGGAGGCCGAGAACAAGGCGCGCAGCGCCCAGCAGGAGGCCGCTAACCTGCGCAGGCAGCTCGAGGAGGCGCGCCGCAGTGCCGCCCAGCAGACCACGGTGCAGGGCGCCGGAAGCGCTGAGGCGAGCAGGCTGCGCACCGAGAACGAGCGCCTCAACTCCCAGCTGAAGCAGGCTCGCAACGAGGCCGACGCCGCCCGTCGCGCCGCTGCCGCCGCCCCGACGAAGATCGCCTCCACCGAGGGCGCCCCCGAGCGCATCCAGGTGTCCACCAGCGCCGAGGCCGCCCCGGCGGTCGTCCGGATGGTGGAGCTGGCGATCGCCGACGCCGAGCGCGTCGTGCACGAGGCTCAGGAGGAGGCCGATCGCAAGATGGCCGACGCCGAGAAGAAGGCCCACGAGCACATCGTCGACGCCCAGACCCGCGCTGAGCGGATCGAGTCGGCCGCCAGGGTCAACTCCGAACGGGTCACCTCCGAGGCGCAGGCCACTGCGGAGAAGGTCACCACCGACGCCCAGGCCCGCCGCAACGACCTGTTCAGCCAGCTGGAGTCGGAGCGCGACGACCTCACCGCCAAGGTCGATCAGCTGAGGGCCTTCGAGTCCAACTACCGCGACAGCATCATCTCCCACCTGCGTACCCAGGCCGAGAACATCGAGAAGGGGATCTTCGAGCCGACGGCCACCGCCGAGCTCGTCCGTCCCGAGAACCGGGTCTCTCCGGGAAGCTCGGCGACCCCCCGCCTCGACGCCCTCATCACCGGACGCAACCAGCAGAACTGAGCCGGGCGTCCGGGCCCTAGGGCCCGTGTCCCGCATCGGCGACGAGCCCCCTCCGAGGATCCTCGGAGGGGGCTCGTGCGCGCCCGGGATGCCGTCGGGAGGCCGGCCGGCATCTCGGGGCGGCCATCTGCGTGAGCCGGGTGTTGAGCCGGGTGTATTGTCTGCGGACAGTCCGCGTCGAGCAGCGGTGCGGACCCGGCCACGGCCCCTGGATCCCATGACCCCCGACACCGTGGTCGTCCCATTCCGGCGGGACCACCGGGCCCCAGGGGCGCGGGCCGGTCCCGTTACGTCATTGAAGATGGAGATACGAGGACATGTCGCAGCAGGATGCCGAGTCCCGGGTCGCTGATCTGGCGGCCGCACTTCCCGTCCGCGAGGGCGATGAGCCCTGGACGGCCGAGGAGGTCACAGAGGTCGTCACCACCCTGCGTGCCGACGTCGAACGGATGGGGGCCAACCTGGCCAAGGCGCAGACGAATCTGGCCGACCTCATGACCGAGGGATCCGACGGCGCCGGCAAGGACCCCGCCGACGTCGGCTCCTCGCAGTTCGAGCGGGACCAGGAGATCTCCCTGACCCGCAACGCCCAGCTGGTCTACGACCAGTCGAGGCTGGCGCTGAAACTGATCGAGGAGGGCACCTACGGCACCTGCGAGAACTGCGGCAGGCCGATCGGCAAGGCGCGCCTCCAGGCCTTCCCCCGAGCCACCATGTGCGTCGCCTGCAAGCAGCGCGAAGAGCGCCGGTGAGCCCGGCGACCACCACGGCCGGTGAGGGGCGGGCCCGGGCGGTGGCGACCGACGGGTCCGTGCTGAGCGGTGCGCGGCTGCGGACCTGGCGCTGGGCCGCCGTCGCTACGGCGGTCCTGGGCCTGGCACTCGACCAGATCACCAAGGCACTGGCGGTGACCCGTCTGGACCCGGCGGATCCGCCCGGATACCTGGGTGGACTGCTGCACCTTCAGCTGCTCAGGAACTCCGGGGCCGCCTTCTCGATGGGCTCGGGGGCCACCGTGGTCATCAGCCTGTTCGCGGCCGCCGCGCTGGTGGTGGTGGCCGTCGTGGTGCTGCCACGGGCCAGGCACCGGTGGTCACTGGTCGCCTGCGGGATGCTCCTGGCCGGCGTCAGCGGCAACCTCACCGACCGCCTCCTGCGTGCCCCCGGGGTGCTGCGGGGACATGTGGTGGACTTCTTCGCACTGCCGCACTTCGCGGTCTTCAACGTCGCCGACATCTTCATCACCGCCACCGCGGTGCTCGTCATCGCGATGAGCTTCTTCGGAGGCGACTCGGCCTCCGGGGAGCGGCCACAGGGATCCGGCGGGGCTGACGACGGCCGGGAGGGGTCGCGATGAGCGTCCTGCTGGTCCCTGACGGCCTGGACGGATCCAGGGTGGACGCCGCGGCGGCGCGGATGACCGGCGTGTCGCGGTCCCGGATCTCCGATCTCGTCGGCCAGGGGAAGGTTCTCCTCCAGGGCGAGCCGGTCCGCCGATCCTCGACCCGGGTGACCCGGGGGCAGATGCTGGAGGTCGACCTGTCCGACCCCGCCCCGAAGGCCTCGGTCACCCCTCGGCTCGTCGAGGGGATGGGCATCGTCCACGACGACGCCGACATCGTCGTCGTCGACAAGCCCGCCGGTGTGGCCGCCCACCCGTCGCTGGGATGGGACGGTCCCAGCGTCGTCGAGCACCTGGCCGCCGCCGGATTCTCCATCTCGACGAGCGGCGCCGCCGAGCGTCGCGGCATCGTCCAGAGGCTGGACGTCGGCACCTCGGGACTCATGGTGGTCGCCAAGAGCGAACGGGCCTACACCCTTCTCAAGCGGGCCTTCCGCGAACGCACCGTCGACAAGATCTACCTGGCCCTGGTGCAGGGCCACCCCGACCCCTTCGACGGGACGGTCGACGCCCCGATCGGCCGGCATCCCGGACACGACTGGAAGATGGCCGTCGTCGAGGGCGGCCGCCACTCGGTGACCCACTACGAGACCGTGGAGGCGTTCCGCTCCACCACCCTGCTGCGGATCCATCTGGAGACCGGGCGCACCCACCAGATCCGGGTCCACATGTCGGCGGTGCGCCACCCCTGTTGCGGCGATCCGTTGTACGGCTGCGACCCTGTGATGGCCCGGGGTCTCGGTCTGGACCGGCAGTGGCTGCACGCCCGGCAGTTGTCCTTCGACCACCCGGCCACCGGCGAACGGGTCACCTTCCTCAGCCCCCTGCCCGCGGATCTTCGCCATGCCCTGGACGTCGCCTCGGCCCCCGACCGGATCGACGACGCCGAGCTGCTCTGATCCGGGCGTTCTTGCACGGGAGGTGACTTCCAGGTGCACAGAAGGTGACATCCGGACACCTCTTCCCGTCCGTGCGGTCGGCCACGATAGAGTGGCAGTCGTGCGTAGAGCGAAGATTGTGAATACACTCGGGCCCGCAGTTGAGAGCCACGACGGAATCAAGGAACTGATCGAGGCCGGCATGAATGTCGCCCGCCTCAACATGAGCCATGGCGACTACCCGGAGCACCAGAAGCGCCTCGACCTGGTGCGTTCGGTGAGCGCCGAACTCGGAATCAATGTGGCCGCCCTGGCCGACCTTCAGGGGCCGAAGATCCGTACCGGGGTCTTCGCCAAGGCCGAGGGCGAGTCCAACGGCAAGATCGTCCTCAAGAAGGGCGACAAGTTCACCATCACCACCGATGACATCATCGGCAATCAGGAGCGCGTCTCCACCACCTTCAAGGGCCTGCCCGGCGACTGTCACGCCGGAGACACCATTCTCATCGACGACGGCAACATCCAGCTCGAGGTCGAGTCGGTCACCGACACCGACGTGAACTGCATCTGCACCGTCCCCGGCCCCGTGTCCGACCACAAGGGCATCAATCTCCCCGGCGTCCCCGTCTCCCTCCCGGCCATGACCGAGAAGGACGAGGAGAACCTGCGCTGGGCCCTGGGCGTCGGCATCGACCTCGTCGCCCTGTCCTTCGTGCGTCACGGCGACGACATCGAGCGCGTCCACCAGATCATGGATGAGGAGGGCCGTCGCGTCCCCGTCATCGCCAAGCTCGAGAAGCCGCAGGCCATCGAGAACCTCGACTCCATCATCGACAACTTCGACGCCGTGATGGTCGCCCGTGGCGACATGGCGGTCGAGTGCCCGCTGGAGGAGGTCCCCCTCATCCAGAAGACCATCATCGAGAAGGCCCGCCTGCAGGCCAAGCCGGTCATCGTGGCGACCCAGATGCTCGAGTCGATGATCCACAACCCGCGCCCCACCCGCGCCGAGGCCGCCGACGTGGCCAACGCCATCCTGGACGGCGCCGACGGCGTGATGACCTCTGCCGAGACCTCGGTCGGCGCCTACCCCGGCGAGACCGTGCGCACCATGGCCAAGATCGTCGAGTCCACCGAGGCCCACGGCCTCGACAAGATCGCCCCGATCGCGTGGGACCCCCACACCACCGGCGGCATCATCTCCAAGGCCGCCACCGAGGTGGCCGAGCGCGCCGAGGCCAAGTACCTGGTGTCCTTCACCAAGTCGGGCGACACCGCCCGCCGCCTGTCGCGGCTGCGTCCCTCGACCCCGATGCTCGTCTTCACCCCCGATGAGACGACCACCAAGACGCTGGCCTGGACCTGGGGCGCCCGGGCCGTCGTGACCCCGGTGTTCCAGAACTCCGAGGCCCTCTACAAGTGGGTCAACGACTACCTGCGCGACAACAACCTGGTCGCTGTCGGCGAGCGCGTCGTGGTGGTCTCCGGATCCCCGATGGATGTGCCCGGCAAGACCAACGATCTCCGGGTGCTGCGCATCAAGGAGGGCTGAGAGACTCTGCGTGGAGCCCGCAGGGCCGCGCATGAACTCGGGGGCCGCGACCTTGGGTCGCGGCCCCCGAGCCATGGTGTGGCGCCTGTGCGGTGCCCGAGAGGGGAGTCGAACCCCTACGCCCTCGCGGACAGCGCATTTTGAGTGCGCCGCGTCTACCATTCCGCCACTCGGGCCGCAGCGGCCATTGTGGCACAAAACGGCCGGGGGAGTCAGTCCGGGGTGAAAGGCCCTGGCACAGCCCGATTCCGGGACCGTAGGCCCGATGAGACGTGCGGCGTGCGTGGCCGTGTGGGCGGCGAGGGGGAACATCTGCGATGATTCCCCTGTTGGACCAGACCGGCGGCGACGGTCGTGACGAGGACCGATACGGGCAAGACCGGGTCGGGCCCGACGGACCGGAGCCGCCGACGCAATCAGTCAAGACGGAACAGTCAGTCAATACGAAACGGTGGCGCGGAGCCCCGAGCACATCCCATATTGTGCAGGAGGTCCGTCATTCACTGTAGGATGAGGGGAAATTGTCAGCGTCAGAGATGCAAGGAAGCACCGCCGTGGGTAACACAGTGAATTCCGACCGATCTGCAACCGGGAATGGCTCGGCAGGTGAATCAGGTGACCGCCCCAGGGTGGTCGTCGCTGAGGATGAGGCGCTGATCCGTCTCGACCTGGTGGAGCTGCTCGAGGAGCAGGGCTATGAGGTCGTCGGGCAGGCCGGGGACGGCGAGGAGGCCGTTGCGCTGGCCACCGAGCTCGAGCCGGACCTGGTCGTCATGGACGTCAAGATGCCCAAGATGGACGGCATCACGGCGGCCGACAAGATCGCTGAGGACCGCATCTGCGCGGTCGTCATGCTCACCGCGTTCAGCCAGCGCGATCTCATCGAGCGGGCCCGCGAGGCCGGGGCGATGGCCTATGTGGTCAAGCCCTTCGACGCCTCCGACGTCGTGCCGGCGATCGAGATCGCGATGGCCAGGTTCGCCGAGATCCGGGCCGTCGAGGACGAGGTGAGCGATCTCGAGGAGAGGCTCGAGTCCCGCAAGGTCGTCGACCAGGCGAAGGGGATCCTCCAGACCTCCCTCGGCCTGACCGAGCCCGAGGCCTTCCGGTGGATCCAGAAGACCGCGATGGATCTGCGGAAGTCGATGCGCGAGGTCGCTCAGGGCGTCATCGCCCACGACGGGGGCCGGGACCGCTCGAAGCGCTGATTCCGGGCTCCCGGCAGGAGGTCAGCGCTGGTCGGCGTGGTCAAGGGAGACCACCTGACAGCTGACCCGGCCCATCGCGCAGAGGCGGTGGTGATCGTCGCGGATCTCCACCGAGTGGGTGGTCGTGTGCCGCCCCAGATGGACTGCCGTCGCGATCGCGATCATTCGGTCGCCGTGCGGCGCCCTCAGATGGGACACGTTCAGCTCGGTGCCCACCGCGCCCATGCCCATCTGGCGCGCGTGGCACATCGCCGCCAGCGATCCTGCGGTCTCCACCAGTACTCCCGACGCGCCGCCGTGCCACAGACCCGTCGGCTGGGTGTTGCCCCGCAGCGGAGCCGTGATCACACAGCTGGTGGCCGTCAGCTCGTGGATCTCCACCCCCAATTTGTCATCCAGGGGGCTGACCAGGCCCTGAAGCCATTCCGGAAGAACCACGCCGTCTGAAGTTGCGTAACCCATAGGGCCAGCTTCCCACCGGTGGAGGGCCGGGGCACAACCGGACCCGCGCGCCGCTCGGAGGATTGCTAGCATTCCTGCGGTCGGATCTGGGACGGTCGGATCTGGGAAGGACGGGGCGCATGACCAGCGAGTTGAAGCTCATCGGCATCGGTGCCGGGAATCCCGAGTGGGTGACCGTCGCGGCGGCGCGGGCCATCGGCGAACTGGACGTGCTCTTCGTGGTGATCAAGGAGAAGGACCTCGACGAATTCGTCGAGGTGCGCCGTCAGATCGTCTCCGAGCACCGCTCCACGCCGCTGCGCACCGTGGAGCTCCACGACCCGCCCAGGCCGTGGCGCAGCACCCCCGACTACCCCGCGGCGGTGCGCACCTGGCGGGCCCAGCGCCTCCAGCAGTGGTCGGACGCCGTGGCCTCCGAACTCGGCGAGGGCCAGGTCGGCGGATTCCTGGTCTGGGGGGACCCCTCCCTGTACGAGAGCACCCTGGCCATCGTCAAGGAGCTGGTGGCCGTCTGCTCCCGCGACATCAGGATCCAGGTGATCCCGGGGATCAGCAGCGTGCTGGCACTGGCCGCCGCCCATCAGATCCCCCTCAACAGGCAGGGGCGCGCCGTCGTCATCGAACCCGCCCGCCTCCTGGCCTCCGGGATGCCGGAGGGCACCGACGACGTCGTGGCGATGCTCGACGGGCACCAGACCTTCGCCCACATCGACCCCACCGGGCTGGACATCTACTGGGGGGCCTACCTGGGCACGGGCGACGAGATCCTCATCAGCGGTGATCTGGAGAGCGTGCGCGAGGAGATCCTGCGCGTGCGGGCCGAGGCCGCCCACCGCAAGGGCTGGATCTTCGACACCTACCTGCTGAGGCGGCGCTGAGTTGTAGGAAGGGGGGCAACCCCCCTTGAACCCCCTGGCGGGGGCATTCGTCCGGTCGGGATCTGCGTCGCGGGCCATTGGGCGGCCTTGGTGTCGGGGGCGGCCGCTAGAGTCTGACCCATGAGCGATTCCCGGCCGACCCTGTTGATTCTCGACGGTCACTCGATGGCCTTCCGGGCGTTCTTCGCCCTGCCCGTGGAGAACTTCACCACCAGCACCGGCCAGCACACCAACGCCGTCTACGGATTCGTCTCGATGCTGGTCAACCTGATCCGCGATGAGCAGCCCAGCCACGTCGCGGTCGCCTTCGACCTGGCCGGCGGCACCTTCCGCACCGAGCAGTACTCCGACTACAAGGGGGGCCGGGCGGCGATCCCGCCGGAGTTCCCGGGCCAGATCGACCTCATCAAGGAGGTGCTGGACGCCCTCAACATCGCCCACCTCGAGAAGCCCGACTACGAGGCGGACGACATCCTCGCCACCATGGCGACCCGCGCCACCCGCCAGGGAATGCGCACCCTCGTCGTCTCCGGGGACCGGGACGCGATACAGCTGGTCGACGCCGACGTCACCCTGCTGTATCCCCGCAAGGGGGTCTCCGACCTGCTGCGTCTGACCCCCGACGCGGTGGAGGAGAAGTACCTGGTGCGCCCCGACCGCTATCCGGAACTCGCGGCCCTGGTGGGGGAGAGCGCGGACAACCTGCCCGGGGTGCCCGGCGTCGGTCCGAAGACGGCGGCCAAGTGGCTGGCCGCCCACGACGGGCTGGAGAATCTCATCCGCCAGGCCGACTCGGTCAAGGGGAAGGCGGGGCAGTCCTTCCGCGACCACCTCGACGACGTGAAGCGCAACCGCCGGCTCAACGCCCTGGTGCGAGACCTCGACCTCGACGCCACCGTCGACGACCTGGAACAGCGACCGTGGAACCGGGAGGGCACCAGGACCCTCTTCGAGGCCCTGGAGTTCCGTGGTCTGTGGGATCGTGTCCAGGCCCTGGAGGCCGCCGACGAGGAGCCCGTTGAGGCGACGACCATCCAGGTTGACGGTCACACCCTCGTCGAGGGCGAACTGGAGGCCTGGCTGCAGGAGCACGGCCGATCCCGACTCGGCATCGACGTCACCGGGACCTGGACCGCCGGCACCGGAGAGGCGACCGGCGTCGCGCTGGGCGCCGAGGACGGCTCCGCCCTCTGGTTCGACCCGGCCGAGCTGGCCGCCGCCGACGACGGATCGCTGGCCGGCTGGCTCGCAGATTCCGACGCCGACAAGGCCATGCACTCGGCAAAAGGCCCGATCGAGGCGCTCGCCGCCCGCGGCTGGGAGATCTCAGGGCTGACCTGCGACACGGAACTGGCCGCCTACCTGCTGCGTCCCGACCGCCGGTCCTACCCTCTCGACGAGCTGGTCGGTCTGCATCTCGATGCGGAGCTGACAGCGCCTTCCGACGAGTCCGACCAGGCGATGCTCGACTTCGACGAGGACGGCTCGGCCGGTGCGGCCGAGTCCATGGCGCGCGCCGTGGCGATCGCCAGGCTGGCCACGGTCATGGAGGCCGAGCTCAAGACGCACGGCGAACTCGAGCTGCTCCACCGCCTGGAGGTGCCCGTCCAGACCTCCCTGGTGGCCATGGAGAGAGCCGGGATCGCCATCGACGTCGACGTGCTCGACGGGCTGCGCTCCGAGTTCGACACCAGAGTCACCGACGCCCAGGACCGGGCCTGGGAGGTGATCGGCCATGAGGTGAATCTCGGATCCCCCAAGCAGCTCCAGAAGGTGCTCTTCGAGGAGCTCGACATGCCGAAGACCCGGCGCACGAAATCCGGCTACACCACTGACGCCGACGCCCTGTCCGGCCTGTTCGAGAAGACCCAGCACCCCTTCCTGGCCCACCTGCTGGAGCACCGTGACGCCATCCGGCTGCGCCAGACCGTCGACGGCCTGCTCAAGAGCGTCTCCGACGACGGCCGCATCCACACGACCTACCAGCAGACGGTGGCGGCGACCGGTCGGCTCTCCAGCACCGACCCGAACCTGCAGAACATCCCGATGCGCACCGACGAGGGCCGTCGGATCCGCGAGGGATTCGTCGTCGGAAAGGGATACGAGGCGCTCATGAGCGCCGACTACTCGCAGATCGAGATGCGGATCATGGCCCACGTCTCGGGCGACGGGTCTCTCATCGAGGCCTTCCGCTCCGGTCTGGACGTGCACACGGTCACTGCCTCGCACGTCTTCGGGGTCGATCCGGCCGCCGTCAGCGTGGCCCAGCGGTCGAAGATCAAGGCCATGAACTACGGGCTGGCCTACGGACTGAGCGCCTTCGGACTGTCCCAGCAGCTCAAGGTCCCGGTGCCCGAGGCCCGGGCCCTGATGGACGACTACTTCGACCGCTTCGGCAAGGTGCGCGACTACCTCACCGGGGTCGTTGCCAAGGCCCGCAAGGACGGGTTCACCTCCACCCTGATGGGTCGGCGCCGCTACCTGCCCGACCTCAACTCCTCAAACCGCCAGCGCCGGGAGATGGCCGAGCGCGCCGCCCTCAATGCGCCCATCCAGGGGTCGGCCGCCGACCTCATCAAGGCCGCGATGCTGGCCACCGACGCCGGTCTGTCGGCCAAGGGCCTGTCCTCGCGGGTGCTCCTCCAGGTGCACGACGAACTCATCCTGGAACTGGCCACCGGCGAGGAGGCCGCGGTGCGGGAGGTCGTCACCGAGGCGATGGGCCATGCCATGGACCTGTCGGTGCCGCTGACGGTCTCCATCGGGGTGGGACGCTCCTGGTTCGCGGCAGCTCATTAAGAAGGGGGAGATGACTCCCCCTTCGCTCGCGCAGGCGCTCGCTGACCCCCTCAGCCGTCGGCCTTGCAGGATGTCCGGTGTGCGTCGGTGGCCGGGCGCTGCGGGTCGAGTCTGTGACCATGGTCGACGGTCGGAACCGCCCAGGCGCTCACATTCCCCCTCGACCGCCGGGCCGAGGGGGCATGTCATGTGGGGGATCAGGCCGGGGCGAACTCGACCATCCGTTCCGCCAGCACATTGAGCACGTGGCGCCACGGCTTGCCGGTGGCCCGCTGCATGCCGATCTCACAGGTGCGGTTGGCCGACAGATAGAGGTCGAAGTGACGCCTCTGCAGCTCGGCGGCCTCCCGTGCGGTGGCCGAGGCGGTCAGCTCCGGGTGGAGCATCCCCCGGTCGCCGGCGAATCCGCAGCATCCCCAGGCATCGGCGATGACCACCTCGTCGGCGATCGCCTCGGCGCACCTGCGGATCGCGTCGTTCCACCCCATCCGGGTCGACGAGCAGGTCGGATGCAGGGCAGCCGAGTGCACCTTGGGCAGCGGCGGCAGCACCGGCAGCAGCTCATCGGCGATGTACTGCACGGCGTCGACGACGCGGATATTCGTGACTCCCTCGTACTCGAGTTCGTGGACGAATCCCTCCGAACAGCTCACGGCGTCCGACAGGACGACCAGTTCGCCGTCGCGGGTGGCGTCCCGCATGATGTCGACGACGCGCCTGCGCATATTCGCGTAGCCCTTCGTCATGCCCTTGGACTTCCAGGGGGTGCCGCAGCAGATCGAGTTGATCCCCTCCGGGACGGTCACGCCGATCCCGGCCGCGGTGAGCAGCTCGATCACCGCGAACTGCATCGTCTCCTCCTGTGGCACCGCCGACCCGAACATCGTGTTGACGCAGGCCGGCATGTACACCACCTCGGGGCGTCCGGCCGGGCCGTTGCGATGCCCCGGGACCCGGCGCTTCCCGCCACCGGGCAGATCGTCGGAGACCATCGGGATGCGGTCCTTGCCGAGGACCGCACGGGCGGCGCCGGTGACCACATTGGTGGCCTTGGCGGGGATCGGCCGGATCGCACTCATAGCGCCGGAGGCCACCGTGACGAAGGGGCTCCACGCCTTGCCGACGGCGTCCCAGCCCAGCTGCCAGACCTCCGGATTCTCCTCGGCGCGCAGCCTGCGGACCAGATCGCCGGTGTTGATGTGGACCGGGCAGTTCGTCTCGCACATGCCGTCGACGGCGCAGGTCGCGATGACCTTGTACTCCTGCTTCTCGCGGAGCTCGGCCGCCAGCTTCTCGTCGCCGTCGGCCTCGGCCTGGGCGATCGCCCGCTGCACGACGATCCGCTGGCGGGGAGTGAGAGTGAGATCGCGGCTGGGGCAGACAGGCTCGCAGTAGCCGCACTCCACGCAGCGGTCCACCTCCTCCTGGACCGTCGGGGTGAGCTTGATGTCCTTGAGGTGCAGCTTGTCATCATCGGTGATGATGGTGCCCTCGTTGAGCATCCCGTCGGGATCGAGGGTCTGCTTGACCTTCGTCATGACGCCGTACAGCTCGGGGCCGTACTGCTTCTCGACGAAGGGGGCCATGATCCGGCCTGTGCCGTGCTCGGCCTTGAGGGTGCCGTGGGAGCCGAGGACCAGGTCCACCATGTCGGCGGTGAAGGTCTCGTAGCGGTCCAGGCCCTTCGTGTCGCGGAAGTCCTCCAGGACGAGGAAGTGGATGTTGCCGTCCTTGGCGTGGCCGAAGATGATCGACTCCGGGTAGCCGTGCTCCCCGAACAGACCCTGGAGGTCGGAGCAGACGCCGGCGAGGCTCTCGACCGGGACGGCGATGTCCTCCAGCAGTGCGGTCTGGCCCGACGGCCGGGTGCCGGCCACCTTGGCGTAGAGGCCGTCGCGGATGTTCCAGATGGGGCCGCGGACCGCCGGGTCGTCGGTGAAGACGGGCTTGTTGACCAGGTCGAGGCCGGAGATCACGGCGTTGCCGCGCTCCTCGGCCTCCCGGCGCGAATCGGCATCGGGGCAGTGGTACTCGACCAGCAGGGCGGCGTCGGAGCCGCCCGGGCTCGGCGGGATGACATGGCCGTCGCGGGGATCGTTGCGGCCCAGCTCCAGAGACGCGGAGTCCATCAGCTCGGTGACCGTGACGCCGGAGGCGACCAGATCGGGCAGCGCCTTGGCGGCGTCATCGAGGGTGGGGAAGTGCAGCAGGGCGGTGGAGATCTGCGGCATGATCGGCAGGGTCCTCAGCACCGCCGAGGCGATGAACCCCAGGGTGCCCTCCGAGCCGATCATGAGGTGCTGGAGGATCTGCGCCGGGGTGTCGTGGTCGAGGAAGGAGTTGATCCCGTACCCCATGGTGTTCTTCATGGAGAACTGATGGCGGATCTCCGCGGCCAGATCCTCCCTGCGGCACTGGTCGCGCAGCGCCAGGAGGCTCTCGACGAGCTGGGGTTCTGCTGCGGCCAGCTTGTCCTCGCAGTCGGGGTCCCCGGTGTCGACGACGGTGCCGCTGGTGAGCACGATGACCATCGACTCGAGGGTCTTGTAGGTGTTGGCCACCGTGCCGCAGCTCATGCCCGACGAGTTGTCGGCGATGACGCCGCCCAGGGTGCAGGCCTTGGAGGACGCCGGGTCGGGGCCGAGTTTGCGGCCCAGGCGCGCCAGGACGGCGTTGACCGCCTGGACGGTGGCGCCGGGCTGGACGCGCACCCGCTTGCCGGCGTCGAGCACCTGGATGCCCCGGAAGGCCCGTCGGGTGTCGACCATGAGCCCCCGGGTGAGGCCCTGACCCGACAGGCTGGTGCCGCCGGAACGGAAGTTGAGGGAGACCCTGTGGCGTTTCGCGGCGGCCATCGCGGCGGCCACGTCGGAGACCGACCTGGCGCGCACCAGGGCGCCCGGGGTCAGCAGGTAGTGGGAGGCGTCGACCGAGGCCGCCGCCAGATCGAGGGTGTCCTGGGTGACTGAGGGCTCGCCGAGCGACTGCCGCAGCTCTGCGACGAGGGCCTCCGGAATCGTGGACTGATCACTGCGAAGCATGGCCCAACCCTAGACCGCTCTGGTCCGACCATGACGAGGTGGGCCGGGAATGACCGTCCCGCCCCCTCAAGTGAGGTAAACCTCACCTGACTAGGGGAGGGGATGAGGATCGGGGTCAGGCGGTCACCGGCGTCGCGTAGAAGACGATGCGCGAGTCCCAGTCATTGCGCGAGGCGTCGTAGTCCCAGCAGATGACGATGGCCAGCATCGGGCGGCCGTGGTCGTCGTAGATGATGTCGGAGTCGGGGTCATAGTCCTTGACCATCACCTTGACGTTGTGGTCGTAGCGGTAGCAGGCCTGGCGGCCCGAGGAGTCCGTCATCCGGATCAGGTCCCCCTTGGTGAGCCCGCTGCCCGGCTGGCGCAGCTCATTCCCCAGGGCGCCGCCCTTGTGGTACGTGTGGATCGTCAGCACGACCTTGCCCTTCGCGCTGCCCGGCCTGGGGCCGCGGTTGTACCAGGCGGTGGTGGTGGGCTCGTCCTTGGGGGGAGCGGCCGCCGCATTGTCGGCGTCCAGCCCCAGCGACAGAACCGGGCTCGACACCTTCATCCTGTCGATCTTCATGGTCGACGGGGTGATGGGCTGCTGCTTGGCCATGCATCCGGCGGGCACGGCGGCGCGCGAGGGGGTCGGGCTGGGCGTGGGCGTCGGCGTGGCGGAGGCCGACGACGCCGGGGCGAGGCTCGCCGGGCTGCCGGTGGCCGCCTGCGGGACGTCGCGGGTCTGACGCCAGATCATGGTCGCCGCCACCGCGATCACGAGGAGAGCCACGAGCAGCCCGATCAACCGCGTTCGTCGCGAATGGCCGGGGCGGTTCTCGCTGCTGGGATTCTGGGTCATGCGGGTGGTCCTCCGATCGTCGACCGGATCCCCCGGTGCTGGTGCGCGGTGCTGCGCGGGTGCGGTGCCGGGGCCCGGCTCGCGGTCACACAGTAGGGCAACAAGGTGGCGCCCGGGTGGACAACAGGTGACGGGGCGCGGTTTGCCGGTCAGTTGCGCACCGGGGTAGTGTGGGCCCTGCATTATGGCCTGCGTGGCTTCGGACGGAGCAGGTCACGTTCGCTGATCCGTACGTCGGGCTGCCAGTCCGGTCGCCGTGGACCGGTGGGGGTCATGATGCGGAGCTTGCACACCACACACCAATCGGAGCCCTACTACATGACCTCCTCCACTGAGGCCTCCACCTCGAACACGGTCGCCGCCAGCGACCAGCAGACTGCCGCCACCGCGACCGGACAAGACTCGGTCACCGTTGACGACCTGGGCAGCCCTGAGGCCTTCATGGCCGCGGTGGACGCCACCATCAAGTACTTCAACGACGGCGACATCGTCACCGGTACCGTCGTCAAGGTCGACCGGGACGAGGTCCTCCTCGACATCGGTTACAAGACCGAGGGCGTCATCCCCTCCAAGGAACTCTCCATCAAGCACGACGTCGACCCCTTCGAGGTCGTACAGGTCGGCGATGAGATCGAGGCTCTCGTCCAGCAGAAGGAGGACAAGGAGGGTCGCCTGATCCTGTCCAAGAAGCGCGCCCAGTACGAGCGCGCCTGGGGCACGATCGAGAAGATCAAGGACGAGGACGGCGTCGTCAACGGCACCGTCATCGAGGTCGTCAAGGGCGGCCTGATCGTCGACATCGGCCTGCGCGGCTTCCTGCCGGCCTCCCTGGTCGAGATGCGTCGCGTCCGCGACCTCCAGCCCTACGTGGGCCAGGAGATCGAGGCCAAGATCATCGAGCTCGACAAGAACCGCAACAATGTGGTCCTGTCGCGTCGCGCCTGGCTGGAGCAGACCCAGTCCGAGGTCCGGCACAACTTCCTGCAGCAGCTGCAGAAGGGCCAGATCCGCAAGGGTGTCGTCTCCTCCATCGTCAACTTCGGCGCCTTCGTCGATCTGGGCGGGGTGGACGGCCTGGTGCACGTCTCCGAGCTGTCCTGGAAGCACATCGACCACCCGAGCGAGGTCGTCGAGGTCGGCCAGCCGGTCACCGTCGAGGTGCTGGACGTCGACATGGACCGCGAGCGCGTCTCGCTGTCCCTCAAGGCCACCCAGGAGGATCCCTGGCAGGCCTTCGCGCGTCTGCACCAGATCGGTCAGATCGTGCCCGGCAAGGTCACCAAGCTCGTTCCGTTCGGCGCCTTCGTGCGTGTCGAGGACGGCATCGAGGGCCTCGTGCACGTCTCCGAGCTGGCTGAGCGCCACGTCGACCTGCCCGAGCAGATCGTCTCGGTCGGCCAGGAGGTCATGGTCAAGATCATCGACATCGACCTCGACCGTCGCCGCATCTCGCTGTCCCTCAAGCAGGCCAACGAGGGCATCGACGTCGACTCCGACGAGTTCGATCCGTCGCTGTACGGCATGACCGCCTCCTACGACGAGGACGGCAACTACATCTACCCCGAGGGCTTCGATCCGGAGACCAACGAGTGGAAGCCGGGATACGACGAGCAGCGGATCGCCTGGGAGCAGCAGTACGCCGAGGCCCAGGCCCGTTGGGAGGCTCACAAGAGGCAGGTGCTCGCGGCCGAGGAGGCCGAGCGGGACGCCAGTGTCTCGGGAACCAGCAGCTCCTCGCCGAGCTACGCCTCGCAGCCGGCCGAGGGCGAGGGCTCACTGGCCTCCGACGAGGCCCTGCAGGCTCTGCGCGACAAGCTGACCGGCAACTGATCGGTCGCTGAGACAGCCGCATCGGTGTGGGCCCCGTCCGGGATTCCGGGCGGGGCCCACACCTGTCCTCAGGAGGAAGTACCCGTGAGTCCAGACAGAGCACCAGGGCGGGTGCGGCGCAGGGTCGCCCTCACCGGGGGCATCGCCAGCGGCAAGTCGACCGTCGGGAGGCTGTTGGCCGGTCACGGCGCCCTGCTCATCGACTACGACCTGCTCTCCCACGACGTGGTCGAGAGGGGGACGGAGGGTCTGCAGCAGGTCGCCCGGGCATTCGGGTCCGAGGTGCTGTCCGATGACGGCGGGCTGGATCGTGCGGCCCTGGCCGGTCTCGTCTTCGCCGACCCGGCGGGGCGCGAGCGCCTGGAGGGGATCATCCATCCCCTGGTGCTCGCGGAGGCCGACCGCCGGGAGTCCGCGGCGCCCGGGACGCAGATCGTCGTCCACGACGTGCCGCTGCTCATCGAGGCCGATCTGGTGGGAGATTTCGACGTCGTTCTCGTCACCGACATCGACCCGGAGGAGCAGGTCCGCCGCGCCGTGGCCCGCGACGGGATGAGCGAGTCGCAGGCCAGGGCCAGGCTCGCGGCCCAGGCCACCCGGGAGCAGAGGCTCGCGGTGGCCGATATCGTCATCGACACCTCGGGGCCGTTGAGTGTGCTGGACGGCATCGTCGACGAGGTGTGGGAGAGGCTGGTTCAGGTCGCGAGGTGATCGATGTGACCGTCCTTGGAGGTGGCGGCCGCGTACATCGCTGTGACCTTGGACCTGGTGTTCCAGTCGACGACGAAATAGAGGCCGTGGCCGGAGCTGTCGATCAGGGCGAGCGCCTGTTCTGGGCTCTGGGTGCCGATCGTCGCCTCCTCGAGCGCTGAGCCCGGGTACAGCTTTCTCAGCTGTGACACCGACATGCCGACCCTGGCCCCACTCCGGCTGCTGAACCGGCTCGACTCGGTCCAGACCGCCGTCACAGTACCGGCTGATCCGATGTAGGCGTGAAGACCGTCGGGCATCTTCGGGCCGTCGACGTCGTCGTCATTGGTGGCGTCGGCATTGATGTATCCCGGATAGTCGGAGGCGGGCGCGCCGAGCTTCAGTGGTCCGAATCCGGCAGAGGTGAAGGTCGCGCCGTCCAGGGAGATCGAGGAGGCCTCGTCTCCGGAACTCGTGGTCTGCGTCACGACGAGCCTGCCGCCGGCGAAAGCGGCCCTCCCATGGAGATCTCCCGGCCCCGCTGTGACCGTGAGGTCGACGCCGCCCTTGCCGACCGTCATGGCGGTGCCCCGGACCTGGGATGCGTGGAAGACCGGGTCGAGGTTCGCGGTCGAGATCACGTTTCCGCCGGACCCCACCGCGAGGAGCAGATCACCGGGAATCCTCTTTCCGTGGTTGCACTGCAGGAAGACCAGCGCCTCCTTGGCGCCGTCGCCGTTGATGTCGGTGAACACGGGGGCCGGATCCTTGAGAGTCGCCTCAGCGTTCTCGACGATGTCCGATCCGCTGTATTTCGTGTACGACCCGCCGGACAGCCGGGTGCCGGCTGCATAGCCGCACACCTGGGGAAGGATGAGGGCCCTGACATCTGCGAGGGTGGTGTCCGCGGCCCGTGGGGTCGCCGACGGGGTCGAGGAGAAGTGCGGGGTCGGCCTCCGCGAGGGTGAGGCGGTGCCGGTCGATGCGCTCGGCGAGGCGGAGGCCGCGGGTGCCGAGCCTGCCTCGGACGGTCCGCAGGCCGCCGTCAGGATGATGAGGGAAGCTAGTGTCATCGCCACCAAGGACTTGTGCATGGTCTGAGAGTATTGCCGCGGGCGGACACTTGTGCGCTGTCCGCGGAACGAGCGCCTGCGCGAGCGGGGAGGGGTCTGCGGGGCGCGGTCGCAGACCCGACCTGTTCGGGGAGGAAGCGAGCCTTGGCGAGCGGGGAGGGGTCGTCCCCTCCCTTGACTAATGTTGCATTCATGCGTCCGGTCACTGATCTCACTCGTCGCGTCGCGCCCTTCCACGTCGTCAGCGATTTCGAACCCTCCGGCGACCAGCCGAAGGCCATCGATGAGCTGGAGAAGCGTCTGAAGAACGGGGAGCAGGATGTCGTGCTGCTCGGCGCCACCGGCACCGGAAAGACCGCCACAGTGGCCTGGCTGGCCGAACGGGTGCAGCGGCCCATGCTGGTGATGCAGCCCAACAAGACCCTGGCCGCCCAGTTCGCCCAGGAGCTGCGGACCTTCTTCCCCGACAACGCCGTCGAGTACTTCGTCTCCTACTACGACTACTACCAGCCCGAGGCGTACATCCCCCAGAGCGACACCTACATCGAGAAGGACTCCAGTCTCAACGAGGAGGTCGAGAGGCTGCGTCACTCGGCCACCAATTCGCTGCTCACCCGCCGCGACGTCATCGTCGTGGCGACCGTCTCGGCCATTTATGGTCTGGGCACCCCGCAGGAGTACGTCGACCGGATGGTCACCCTGAGGGTCGGGCAGGAGTGGGACCGCAACGAGCTGCTGCGCTCCCTGGTGACCGAGCAGTATGTCCGCAACGACCTGGCGGGGGAGCGAGGGACCTTCCGGGTGCGCGGCGACACCCTTGAGATCTTCCCGATGTACGAGGAGAACGCCCTGCGGGTGGAGTTCTTCGGCGACGAGATCGAGGCCCTCACCACCCTCCACCCGCTCACCGGCGAGGTGATCAGCGAGGACCAGGAGGTGTATGTCTTCCCGGCCACCCACTACGTCGCCGGTCCGGAGCGGATGGAGCGCGCCATCACCGGTATCGAGGCCGAGCTGACCGACCGTCTGGCGGTGCTCGAGCGGGACGGCAAGCTGCTGGAGGCCCAGCGGCTCAAGATGCGCACCAACTACGACGTCGAGATGATGAGGCAGGTGGGCAGCTGCTCCGGAATCGAGAACTACTCCCGGCACATCGACGGGCGCGAACCCGGATCGGCCCCGAACTGCCTGCTGGACTACTTCCCCGAGGACTTCCTGCTGGTCGTCGACGAGTCCCACGTGACGATCCCGCAGATCGGCGGGATGTACGAGGGCGACATGAGCCGCAAGCGCACCCTGGTGGAGCACGGCTTCCGGCTGCCGAGCGCGATGGACAACCGGCCGCTCAAGTTCGATGAGTTCGTGCGCCGGATCGGCCAGACCGTCTACCTCTCAGCGACCCCGGGGTCCTACGAGCAGGAGCGGTCCGACGGCGTCGTCGAGCAGATCATCCGGCCGACCGGGCTGGTCGACCCGGAGATCATCGTCAAGTCCACCAAGGGCCAGATCGACGACCTGATGGGCGAGATCCGCACCCGGGTGGACAAGCAGGAGCGCGTCCTGGTGACGACGCTGACCAAGAAGATGGCCGAGGATCTCACCGACTACCTCATGGAGCACGGGATCAGGACCCGCTACCTGCACTCCGAGATCGACACCCTCAAGCGCATCGAACTGCTCAAGCAGCTGAGGATGGGGGAGTTCGACGTACTGGTCGGCATCAACCTGCTGCGCGAGGGCCTCGACCTGCCCGAGGTCTCCCTGGTCGCCATTCTGGACGCCGACAAGGAGGGATTCCTGAGGTCTGAGCGGTCCCTCATCCAGACCGTCGGCCGGGCGGCCCGTAACGTCAACGGTCAGGTCCATATGTACGCCGACGAGATCACCGACTCGATGCGGGTTGCGATCGACGAGACGAACCGGCGTCGTGAGATCCAGATGGCCTACAACACCGAGCACGGCATCGATCCGCAGCCGCTGCGCAAGAAGATCGGTGACATCACCGAGATGCTGGCCCGGGAGGAGGCCGACACGAGTGCCCTGGTGTCCTCGGTGACCGGAGGCAGGTCGTCGTCCGACGCCGCCGGCATGGAGGGGCGTCGCAACCTGGACACCTCGAAGATGGCGGCCTCCCAGCTGGGCGATCTCATCGTCGAGCTGAGCGCCGAGATGCGCGAGGCGGCCGGCGACCTCAAATTCGAGGTGGCGGCGCGGCTGCGCGACGAGATCGCCGATCTCAAGCAGGAGCTGCGGCAGATGGTGGAGGCCGCGAAGTGACCGGAGGGGCGACGTCGGCCGTCGGGGACCGCGGGTCCTGGTTTCCCGAACCGGCCGGCGAGTGCCAGACTGTGCCTCTTGGAGGGGAGTACTCCTGAGAACGCTGTGGTCGTCACCACGGTCGCGCCATCGCGCCCCGGCCACACAGTCCCGGTAGACCGGCCGGTCCGGTCGTCGGGGCGGACGAGACCTCCGGACCTTTGTCCACCCTGGAGGCCCGGTGCACGTCCACCCCTATATCTGGATCATCACGATCGTCATCATGCTGGCGCTGCTGCTGGCCGATGCACTCATTCTTGGCCGGCGCCCGCATATGCCGACGCTGAAGGAGTGCGTCTTCTTCATCGGCCTCTACGTCGTGCTGGCAGTGGCCTTCGGGCTCGGGGTGACCGGTGTCTCCGGGGGGGGATTCGGCAAGCAGTTCTTCGCGGTCTGGTTGACCGAGTACAGCCTGTCTCTGGACAACCTGTTCATCTTCATCATCCTCATGACGAAGTTCAAGGTGCCCGGCTACCTGCAGCAGTTCACCTTGCTGGTAGGGATCATGGTGGCCCTGGTGTTCCGCGGCGTCTTCATCGGACTGGGTCAGGCCGTTCTCAACGCCTGGGCGTGGGTCTTCTTCATCTTCGGGGCCTTCCTGCTGTACTCCGCCTTCGGGCTGGTGCGCGACTACGTGCGCAAGACCCCGGAGGATGAGGACGCCGGCGACAACATCGTGATGAGTTGGGTCCGGGACCATCTGCCGACCACCGGTGACTACCGGGGCACCTCGATGTTCGTCCGCGACAACGGCAAGATCCTGGCGACCTCGCTGTTCACGGTCGTGCTGGCGCTGAGCACCGCCGACCTGCTCTTCGCCCTGGACTCGATCCCGGCGAGCTACGGGCTGACCGGGGAGTCCTACCTCATCTTCACCGCGAACGTCTTCGCCCTGATGGGCCTGCGCCAGCTCTACTTCCTGCTGGGGAACCTGCTGCACAAGCTGGTCTACCTGCCGTTGGGGCTGTCGGTGATCCTCGGCTTCATCTCGGTCAAGCTCATCCTCCACGCCCTCAACCACTACGGACTGGATCAGAAGTGGTTCGGGATCCACACCGAGATCTCGGTGGAGGTGTCACTGGCCGTCATCGTGGGCACCCTGGTCGTCACGGCCGTGGCGAGCATCATCCGTTCACGGCGGACCGACTCCGCGGCCGACGCCGCGCAGCACTGAGGTTCGGGCGCCCGGATCTCAGCCCAGCAGGGGAAGGGCGATGCTGTCGGTCCCCGACAGGCCGTCGGCGCTGCCCCGTCCCGACAGCCAGCCGGCCAGGGCGGCGTCCTCGCCGCGGATGGTGGTGGCGAAGCCCGAGCCCCCGATCCGCTCCGACAGCCCGGAAGCGCTCACCACCCGCATGGCAGGGGTTCCGGGGCGGTGCTGCAGGCGGAAGCAGACCCATTCGAGGAGCCAGCGCGCCGCCTGGTCGGGGATGTCGCGGATCTCGTAGCCGACGTCGAGGTCGACATGATGCAGCAGCACCTCGGCCAGCCGTACCGCCGGAAGCTGGGTCGCGTCGACGACCACTCCCGCGGCGAGCTCCACCGGGACAGGATCAGTGAACGAGACCAGCCGGTCGAAGGCCTCGTGCAGGCGTCCGGCGCTGGTGTCCAGGTCGATCTGAAGGGCGAGGCCGTCACGCTCGGACCCGCGCTCGATCTCGCGGTCGCGATCGGAGATCGAGGGGTAAAGCGGCGGGCGCTCCCCCCGGGCGAGGGCCTCGACCAGGGTTGTCATCGCATCGGCGTTCCTGGCCAGATGGGTGGCGACGTGGGCCCGCGTCCAGCCGGGCAACCGGCTGGCCGACTGCCACTGCTCGTCGGAGATCCCCATCGTCGAGCCGAGAAGACGCTGGGTGGCCTCGAGTTTGACGGCGCGGACCTCGGCCATCTCGCCGCTGATGACCAGCGAGTCGGCCCGCGTCAGTGAAGTCATGAGGTCCAAGGTAGTGGGCGAAGCTGAGAAGCAGACATTCGGGGTCCATGATTCTGTGAGGTTCGCCACTCGCGGACCCCTCCCGGAAGTGTCGGAGGGTGCCCCTACGATGAAGTCCGTGAGTGATCGCATCATTGTCCGGGGAGCTCGGGAGCACAACCTTCGCAACGTCAGCCTCGAGCTGCCGCGCGACGCCATGATCGTGTTCACCGGACTGTCGGGGTCGGGCAAGTCCTCGCTGGCCTTCGACACCATCTTCGCCGAGGGCCAGCGACGGTATGTCGAGTCGCTGTCCTCCTACGCCCGCCAGTTCCTGGGTCAGATGGACAAGCCCGACGTGGATTTCATCGAGGGGCTGTCGCCGGCCGTCTCGATCGATCAGAAGTCGACGTCGCGGAACCCGCGCTCGACGGTGGGCACCATCACCGAGATCCATGACTACCTGAGGCTGCTGTGGGCACGGATCGGCCGGCCCCACTGCCCGGTGTGCGGCGAGCCCATCTCCCGCCAGACCCCCCAGCAGATCGTCGACCGCCTGATGGGCCTCGACGAGGGCACCCGTTTCCAGGTGCTGGCCCCGGTGGTCCAGGGCCGCAAGGGCGAGTACGTCGACCTGTTCCGTCAGCTGGTCACCGACGGCTACACGAGGGTGCGGGTCGACGGCCAGGTGCATCGCCTCGACGATCCGCCCGCTCTCGACAAGAAGCGCAAGCACAGTATCGAGGTGGTGGTCGACCGGATCGTGGTCAAGGAGTCGGCCAAGCAGCGCCTCACCGAGTCCGTGGAGGCCGCCCTGGGACTGGCCCACGGCGTCGTGGAGATCGACTTCGTGGATCGCGAGCAGCAGGCGCGCGACCGCACCCGCAGGTTCAGCGAGAAGATGGCCTGCCCCAACCAGCACGACATCGACATCGACGAGCTGGAACCTCGCCAGTTCTCGTTCAACGGCCCGTGGGGGGCCTGCCCCCAGTGCTCCGGCCTGGGCACCACTCTCGAGGTGGACGCCGACCTGGTGGTCCCCGACCGGGGGGTCAGCCTGGTCGACGGGGCCATCGCACCGTGGTCCACCCCGCAGGTCGCCAACCACTTCAGGCACGTCTTCGAGTCCCTGGGCCGCGATCACGGATTCGACCCCGAGCTGGCCTGGGAGGACCTGCCGGAGAGAGCCCGCGCCCTGGTGCTGCACGGCGACGGCGACCCGGTGATGATCAGCTACCGCAACCGATTCGGTCGGGTGCGCAGCTACTCCCAGAACTACGAAGGGGCGCTGCACTACGTGCGACGCCGCTTCGACGAGGCCGAGACGGACACCGCGCGATCCCGGTGGGGCGCCTACCTGCGGGAGAGCCCCTGCTCGGCATGCCACGGGCGACGGCTCAAGCCATCCAGCCTCGCGGTGACGGTCGGTGGCCTGTCCATCGCCGAGGTCTCCGACATGTCGATCGGTGAGGCCTCGACCTTCCTCAACGGTCTGGAGATGACCCCGCGCGAGCTGAAGATCTCCGAACGTGTCATCAAGGAGGTTCGGGCCCGGCTGCGGTTCCTGGTCGACGTCGGCCTGGACTACCTCACCCTCTCCCGCTCGGCCGGATCCCTGTCGGGGGGAGAGGCGCAGCGGATCAGGCTGGCCACCCAGATCGGATCGGGTCTGGTGGGCGTGCTGTACGTCCTCGACGAGCCGTCGATCGGGCTGCACCAGCGCGACAACCGGCGTCTCATCGAGACCCTCCTGAGGTTGCGCGATCTCGGCAACACCCTCATCGTCGTGGAGCACGACGAGGACACCATCCGGGTCGCCGACTGGGTGGTCGACGTCGGCCCCGGCGCCGGGGAGCACGGCGGACGGGTCGTCGTCTCGGGTCCGGTGGAGGAGCTGCTGGACAGCCCCGAGTCGGTGACCGGAGCCTACCTGTCAGGGCGCAGGTCCATCCCCCTCCCGGAACAGCGCCGCCCGCGCACCGGCCATGACGTCGTCGTCCGGGGGGCCCGGGAGAACAACCTCAGGTCGATCGACGTGTCCTTCCCCCTGGGCCAGCTGGTGGTGGTCACCGGGGTGAGCGGTTCGGGGAAGTCGACCCTGGTGAATCAGATCCTCTACCGGTCCCTGGCGCATCGGATCCAGGGGGCCCGCGCGGTCTCGGGCAAGCACGACACCATCAACGGGGTGTCGAACGTGGACAAGGTGATCCACGTCGACCAGAGCCCCATCGGCCGCACACCGCGCTCCAACCCCGCCACCTACACCGGTGTCTTCGACAAGATCCGGGCGCTCTTCGCCCAGACCCCCGAGGCGAAGGTGCGCGGCTATCAGCAGGGCCGGTTCTCCTTCAACATCAAGGGCGGGCGCTGCGAGAACTGCATGGGCGACGGCACCATCAAGATCGAGATGAACTTCCTGCCCGATGTCTACGTGCCGTGCGAGGTGTGCCACGGGGCCCGTTACAACCGGGAGACCCTCGAGGTCCACTACAAGGGCAGGACGATCGCCGAGGTCCTCGACATGCCGATCGAGGAGGCCTGTGAGTTCTTCGAGCCCATCCAGGCCATCCACCGTCACCTCAAGACGCTGGTGGAGGTGGGGCTGGGCTACGTGAGGCTGGGGCAGCCGGCCACCACCCTGTCGGGAGGCGAGGCGCAGCGGGTGAAGCTGGCCGCCGAGCTTCAACGGCGCTCCACCGGCAACACCATGTATGTGCTCGACGAGCCGACCACCGGCCTGCACTTCGAGGACATCCGCAAGCTGCTGGGGGTGCTCGGCCGGCTCGTCGACCAGGGCAACTCGGTGATCGTCATCGAGCACAACCTCGATGTCATCAAGACCGCGGACTGGATCATCGACATGGGCCCCGAGGGCGGATCCGGGGGAGGCACCGTCGTCGCCGAGGGGACTCCCGAACAGGTGGCGGCCGTGCCGCAGTCCTATACCGGCCAGTTCCTCCAGGAGGTGCTCGCCGGCCACGAGGTGCCGGTGGGTGAGCAGCCGGCCCTGGTCGAGGCACCGGCGCAGAAGGAGACGGGCCGGGCGAAGGGGGGACGCCGGAAGAAGGTGGCGGCGTCGTCGAGGAAGAGCCCGGGCGGTGCGACCGCGAGGTCGCGCAAGGCCTCCTGATTTGACCCCCATTCCCGCCCCGGTGGCTCCGCCGGCGGCACCGCAGGCGCCAGAATGGGGCGGAAGCGAGCCCCGGAACACGTGCGGCGGCTCACCGGACTGCGAGGAGTGAGACACGATGGCCAGCTCATCCGTCCCGAAGAACCCCGAGATCAATCGTTCCGAGATGGAGGCTGTGCTGGGAGCCAGGGCGGAGCTCGGCGAGGAGATGGAGCCGGCCGTCGTCGACTCCTTCGCCGCCCGGGTGACCTCCGAGATCAACCGGCAGATGGCTCTGGAGCGTGCCGAGAAGTCCCGGCCCCCCGCCCCGGACAAGGGGTCGGTCTCGGCGAATCAGCGGGTCGCGGTGGCGATCGTCTCCGCCGGTGTGGCGATCCCGCTGACCGCCATCATGATGGGAACCGGCGGCGGGATCTTCGGGTCCCTCATCGTGTGGATCGGCCTGGTGGCCATCAACATGGTGCTGGGGTTCAGGCGCTGACCTTCAGGTTCGAGCCGTCGACCGTCACAGTCGCTGCGGTGAGACCGGTGGTGGCCGGCCCCTGGGCGACCGATCCGTCGGCGATCTTGAAGTGGGAGTCGTGACAGGGGCAGATGATGACGCCGTCGCGCACCGCCGAGACGTTGCATCCGGCGTGCGGGCACACGGTGCTGAACGCCTTGTACGCCCACTTCGTCGGCTGGGTGACGACGTATCCCTTGCCCTCCAGGACGGCGCCTCCGCCGACCGGGACCTTCGAGGCGGCGATGGAGGCGGGGCCGGAGGACGATGAGACGCCCTGCCCCTTCCCGTCGCCGGAACATGCGGTCAGGCCTGCCCCGGTGGCCAGTGCGGCCAGGCCGAGGGTGGTTCTGATCAACTCGCGTCTGGTGGGTGACATGGAGGGGCCCCGTTCAGTGCCGGCCGGTTCGGACGAGTCCCATCATGGACCCGAGGGGTCAACGGGTGCCGGGATTGCCCGTGGCGTGGGCGCTGGCGCCGGTGACCAGCCCGGCGACGACCAGGTGGTCGACGCGGTTGATCCAGTGGACCTCGGTGGCCCCCGCCGGCCCCATCTCGATCATCGAGGTGGAGGTGTTGGCGAGGTTGAACCACCACGGCTCAGTGCCCGCGGCGTACCCGCCGAGGCTCTCCTGTCGCTGGGGAGCCAGGATCGCCGAGAGCAGGAGCGCCCCGATCGCCCCGTGCGCCACGATCGCCACGACGTCGTCAGGATCGTGGGCCTCGAGCACCCAGTCGCGGATGCGGGCCGCCCGGGCGGCGGCCTGCCGGGTCGTCTCGACGTCCTGGAAGTACCAGCCCCGCTCGGTGACGGTCTCGGGGAATCTCACCCGACCGGTGATGGCTGCGAGCTCGCTGCGGGGAGTGCCGGGCACGGCGCTGAAGCCGTGCCCGTTCCAGTCGGTGGGGCCGGGGCGCTCGTAGAGGAAGTCCTCGACGACCAGAGGCAGGTCGAGGGCCTCGGCGATCGGTGCCGCGGTCTCGATGGTGCGCCTCATCGGCGAGCAGTAGAGACGGGTCGGACGCGGGTCGACGCCCCCGATCCAGGCACCCAGGGCCTCGGCCTGCTCAACCCCAAGGGCCGTGATGGACGGGTCCGCGACTCTCGTGCTGAGGTAGCCCTCGGGATTCTCGGCGGTCTCGGTGACCAGCGCGTTGTTGGCGGACTGGGCGTGACGGATCAGCAGCAGATGCACCCCGCCAGCGTATCGGGATGACCGGCGTCCAGGGATGAGCGTGAGCGGCGCCCACAGACCCGACCCGTTGGAGGGGTCGGCGAGCCCCGGCGAGCGTGGAGGCGTCGTCTGATCCTCCTAATAAACTTGCTCCCATGGCCGATCCGTCCACCTACCGCCCGGCGCCGGGCACCATCCCCACCGAGCCGGGGGTCTACCGGTTCAGCGACGAGCACGGCCAGGTGATCTACGTCGGCAAGGCGAAGAATCTGCGCAACCGGCTCAACTCCTACTTCCAGGACATCTCGGCCCTGCACCCGCGCACCCAGCGGATGGTCACCACCGCCGCTCATGTGCAGTGGACGGTGGTGCAGAACGAGCTGGAGTCCCTGCAGCTCGAGTACACCTGGATCAAGGAGTACGACCCGCGGTTCAACGTGATGTACCGCGACGACAAGACCTATCCGTGGCTGTGCGTCACCTGGTCCGACGAGATCCCCCGGGTCTTCGTGGGACGCGGGGCGCACCGCAGGGGCTGGCGCTACTTCGGGCCCTTCGGCCAGGCCTGGGCGATCCGCGACACCATGGAGACCCTGCTGCGGGTCTTCCCGATGCGCTCCTGCTCGACGGGGGTGTTCAACCGGGCGAGGTCCCAGGGCCGGCCGTGCCTGCTGGGCTACATCGGCAAGTGCTCGGCGCCCTGCGTGGGCCGCATCACCCCCGAGGCGCACCGCGAGATCGCCGAGGATTTCTGCTCCTTCATGGCAGGGCGCTCCACCGGGTTGGTGCGCCGGATCGAGGGGGAGATGGAGCAGGCCTCCGAGAATCTCGAGTTCGAGAAGGCGGCGGTGCTGCGCGACTCCCTGGAGGCCCTCACCAAGGCCACCGAGCGCAACGCCATCGTGCTGGGGGACGGCACCGACGCCGACGTCATCGCCCTGGCTCTGGACCCCCTCGAGGTGGCCGTCAAGATCTTCCACGTGAGGGGAGGACGGGTCCGTGGGGAGCGGGGCTGGGTGGCCGACCGTGCCGATGCGGCCGACGACGCCGATCTGATGGAACACTTCCTCCTCCAGCTGTACGGCGCCGGGGACGTGACGCAGGGGGAGGTCCGCGAGTCGGGGGAGGGGCCGGCGCTGCCGAGGCTGGTCCTGGTCTCCCACGAGCCGGCGTCGCTGGAGGCTCTGGCGGGGCTGCTCAGCGAGGCGCGCGGGTCCCGCGTGGAGATCCGTGTGCCGCGCCGGGGGGACAAGCGCACCCTGATGGACACCGTCACCCGCAATGCCGAGGAGACCCTGGCCCAGCACAAGCTCAAGCGGGCCTCCGACCTGGCGACCCGCACCCGGGCGCTGGAGGAGATCCAGGAGGTGCTCGGCCTGGACCGTGCCCCGCTGCGGATGGAGTCCTACGACATCTCCCACATCCAGGGCCGACAGGTGGTCGGCTCGATGGTGGTCTTCGAGGACGGCATGCCGCGCAAGTCGGAGTACCGGCGGTTCATCATCAAGAGTTTCGACGGCTCCGACGACTTCGCGGCCATGCACGAGGTGCTGTCGCGGCGGCTGAGGCGCCTGGTGGAGGACCGCGAGGCGATGGCCGAGGAGGTCGGTGACGGGGAGACCGGGTCCCTGGTCGATCCGACCACCGGGGCTCCCCGCAAATTCGCCTACGCCCCCCATCTCATCGTCGTCGATGGCGGCGCCCCGCAGGTCCATGCGGCCCAGGAGGTGCTCGAGGAGTACGGGCTGAGCGACGAGATCGCGCTGTGCGGGCTGGCGAAGCGGCTGGAGGAGGTGTGGCTTCCCGACGAGGAGTGGCCGGCGATCCTGCCCCGCACCTCGGAGGGCCTGTACCTGCTGCAGAGGCTTCGCGACGAGGCGCACCGGTTCGCCATCACCTTCCACCGGTCGAGGCGGTCGAAGGCGATGGTGGAGTCCCTCCTGGACGATGTGCCGGGTCTGGGGGAGACGAGGCGCAAGACACTGCTGGCGCATTTCGGGTCGCTGCGGGCGCTGCGCCGCGCCGACGCCGAGGAGATCGCCCGGGTGCCCGGCTTCGGGCCGGTGCTCGCTGGCGCGGTGGTGGATGCGCTGTCGGCGCGGAAACCGGAGCCGGCCGTCAACACAGCCACCGGGGAGATCCTCGATGATGACCCCTCCGACGGCCATACGATGGAGCCGTGAGCAGTCAAGACACCGCACCCGTCCCGCCGCGCGTGGTCATCATCACCGGGGTCTCCGGCGCCGGTCGGCGGACCGCGGCCCATGCGATGGAGGACCTTGGCTGGTATGTCGTCGACAATCTGCCCCCGGCGATGCTCGGGCTGCTCATCGACGAGGTCTCGGCCAACGGCATCGACCGGTTGGCCGTGGTGCTGGATGTGCGCACCAGGGGGATGTTCGAGCAGCTGGGCAAGTCCCTGCGCGACGTCGCACTGCGCGGCATCACCCCGGAGACCGTCTTCCTGGAGGCCTCCGACGAGACCATCGTCAAGCGCCAGGAGTCGAGCCGGCGGCCGCTGCCGCTGCAGCACGGCGGCCATCTGCTGGAGGCGGTCGCGCTGGAGCGGAGGATGCTGTCGGTGCTGCGCGCCGCCGCGGACCTGGTGATCGACACCACCGGCATCACCACCCGCCAGCTCGCGCAGCGGATCGACCACGCCTACGGGGACGGCGAGACGGGCCTCACCTTCCAGCTGATGTCCTTCGGGTTCAAGCGCGGCGTGCCGATCGACGCCGACATGGTCTTCGACGTCCGCTTCCTGCCGAACCCGTACTGGGTGCCGGAACTGCGGCCGAAGACGGGGCTGTCTGCCGACGTCTCCTCCTATGTGCTGGCCCAGCCGGGGGCCCGGGAGTTCATCGACCGGGTCGACGAGCTGCTGGAAGGTATGGAGTCGGGATACCTTCGGGAGGGGAAGAAGCAGGTCACGGTCGCCGTCGGCTGCACCGGGGGCAAGCATCGGAGCACGGCCACGGCCGAGGAACTGGCGCGACGGCTGCGGTCCCGGGGCCGCCGGACGACCGTCCTGCACCGTGATCTGGGGAGGGAATGAGCGTGTCAGGGATCATCGGACCGTCCGGGCAGCCGGTGACCGGGGAGCATCCGGTCGCACACCCGGGCGACGGCCACGACTACACGGGCGGACCGATCGTGACGGCCTTCGGCGGAGGCCACGGCCTGGCCGCGTCACTGCGGGCCCTCCGACGGGTCACCTCCCGGATCAGCGCGATCGTGACGGTCGCCGACAACGGCGGGTCGTCGGGGAGGCTGCGCGACGAGTTCTCCTGTCTGCCGCCCGGCGATCTACGACGGGCCCTGGCCGCGCTGTGCGCCGACGACCGGGTGGGACGCACCTGGGCCGAGGTGCTGCAGGCGCGGTTCGGCGGGGAGGGAGAGCTGGCCGGTCATGCGATCGGCAATCTGCTCATCGCCGGACTCTGGCAGGAGCTCGGCGATCCGGTCGCCGGGCTCGACATGGTGGGGGAGCTGCTGGGCACCCGCGGCCGGGTGCTGCCCATGTGCCTGGTCCCGCTGGACATCTCGGCCGAGGTCATCGGACTGGATCCGCTGCGGCCCGACGAAACCTACACCCTGACCGGGCAGTCCACCGTGGCGAAGACCCGGGCGGAGGTGCTCACCATCCACCTGGAGCCGGAGAACCCGCCGGCCTGCCCGCAGGCGGTCGAGGCGATCAGGGACGCCGACTACCTCATCCTGGGTCCCGGATCGTGGTTCACCTCGGTGATACCCCATCTGCTGGTGCCCGAGATCGCGGACGCGATCATCGAGTCGCGCGCCCACAAGATCCTCACCCTCAACATCGCCCCGGCCGACGAGACCGACGGCTTCAGCCCGGCCCGCCACATCGAGGTGCTGGCCGATCATGAGCCCAGGATCCGGTTCGACACGATCCTGGCCGACAGGGTCTTCGCCGGCGACGACACCCATCTGGCCTCCTACGCCCGTAATCTCGGCGCCGAGCTGGTGGAGGCCGATCTTGCCGCCAGGGACGGCTCGGCGCGCCATGACACACTACGGTTGGCCTCCGCCTATGCCGAGATCATGGGAACGGTGCCACACTGAGCGACGGTCCTGACCACCGGCACCACAGCAACTGAAAGAGGTAGACACCAGATGGCTCTCACCACCCGAGTGAAGTCGGAGCTCTCCACCGTCCTGGCACCGAAGCTGTGCTGCCGGCGTTCGGAGATCGCGACGACACTGCGGTTCGCCGGAGGGATCCATCTGGTGCGCGGCCACGTCGTCATCGAGGCGGAGCTCGACACCGGCGGCGCGGCCCGGCGACTGCGTCAGGCCATCTCGGAGATCTACAACCTGGACGCCGACGTCGTCGTCGTCCACGGCTCCGGTCTGCACCGCAACACGCGGTATGTGCTGCGCCTGGTGCGTGGGGGAGGGGATCTCGCGCGGCTCACCGGGCTGGTGGACCGCCGGGGGATGCCGGTGCGCGGCCTGCCGGTTCCGGTGGTCGGAGGCGGCCAGTGCTGCCAGGCCGCGGCCTGGCGGGGGGCCTTCCTGGCCCGGGGCTCCCTCACCGAGCCCGGGAGGTCGATGGCGATGGAGGTGACCGCTCCCGGGGCCGAGGCCGCCCTGGCGCTGGTCGGCGCGGCCCGCAGACTCGACATCTCGGCGAAGTCGAGGCAGTCGCGTCAGCTGAACCGGGTGGTCATCCGCGATGGAGACGCGATCGCCGCGATGCTCACCCAGATGGGCGCCCACGAATCCCTGCTGGCCTGGGAGGACCGCCGGATCAGACGAGAGGTGCGGGCCTCTGCCAACCGGCTGGCGAATTTCGACGACGCGAACCTCCGGCGGTCCGCGCGGGCCGCGGTCACCGCCAGCGCCCGGGTGGGGCGCGCCCTGGAGATCCTGGGGCCGGACATCCCCGACCACCTGCTCGCCGCGGGGAAGCTGCGCCTGGAGCATCGCAACGCCAGCCTGGAGGAGCTCGGCAGGCTGCACCAGCCCCCGTTGACGAAGGACGCCATCGCGGGACGGATCCGACGGCTGCTCGCCATGGCCGACAAGGCCGCCGACGCCCGCGGCATCCCAACCACCGTTGAGGCCCTTCCCCCTGAGGCGCGCGAGGACCAGGGCTGAGCGGGTGCACGATGTGCCGCCCCGTCGCGCCCTGAGATGCACATTCGGGTGAAGCGACCCGGGCAGGGACGGGAATTGTCGCCCCGCCCTCCCGCGCGGGTGGGGATTTGGTTATTCTTAGTGGCGTCCGCGTGCCTCTCGAGGCACACACCTCATCTGTAGGAGATCCCTGTATGACCGTCAAGGTTGGTATCAACGGGTTCGGCCGCATCGGCCGCAACTTCTTCCGCGCTCTTCTGGAGCAGAAGGCCGATCTGGATGTCGTGGCCGTCAACGACCTGACCGACAACAAGACCCTGGCCCACCTGCTCAAGTACGACTCGCTGATGGGGCGCTTCCCCGGTGAGGTGACCTTCGATGATGAGGGCATCATCGTCGACGGCAAGCACATCAAGGTGCTGGCCGAGCGCAACCCCGGCGATCTCCCCTGGGGAGATCTCGGTGTTGAGGTCGTCGTCGAGTCCACCGGTCTGTTCACCGATGGCACCAAGGCCAAGGCCCACATCGACGGCGGCGCCAAGAAGGTCGTCATCTCGGCTCCGGCCAAGAACGTCGACGGCACCTTCGTGATCGGCGTCAACGACGGCGACTACGACTCCGCGAAGCACAACATCATCTCGAACGCGTCCTGCACCACCAACTGCCTGGCCCCCCTGGCGAAGGTGCTCAACGACGAGTTCGGCATCGAGCGCGGCATCATGACCACCGTTCACTCGTACACCGGTGACCAGCGCCTGCTCGACGCCCCCCACAAGGACCTGCGTCGCGCCCGCGCCGCCGCCCTCAACATGATCCCGACCAAGACCGGTGCCGCTCAGGCCGTCGCTCTCGTGATCCCGGAGCTCAAGGGCAAGTTCGACGGCCTGGCCGTCCGCGTCCCCACCCCGACCGGCTCCCTCACCGACCTCACCTTCCAGGCCTCCAAGGAGGTCACGGTCGAGGCTGTTCAGGCTGCCGTGAAGAAGGCCGCCGAGGGCGAGCTCAAGGGCATCCTCGAGTACACCGAGGATCCGATCGTCTCCACCGACATCCAGGGCGACCCGCACTCCAGCATCTTCGATGCCACCGAGACCAAGGTCATCGGCAATCTGGTCAAGGTCCTCTCCTGGTACGACAACGAGTGGGGCTACTCCAACCGCCTCGTCGACCTCACCGAGGTCGTCGCCAGCAAGCTCGCCTGAGCTCGCTGAACAACCAGGCGTGATCTGAACCGACGGCCCCGTGCCCCCTGCGGGGCACGGGGCCGTCGCTCATTCCCCGGCCGGTGCGGGAACCTCGTGCCGGCCATCTCAGAACCTCCACAGAAAGGATCGCCCATGAAGTCCGTCGAGGACCTCGGAGATCTGTCGGGCAAGCGGGTTGTCATCCGCTGCGACTTCAACGTCCCGCTGGATGGCGAGACCATCACCGATGACGGTCGCATCAAGGCCGCCCTGCCCACCCTCAAGCAGCTGCACGACGCGGGTGCCCGCACCACCGTCCTGGCCCACCTCGGCCGGCCGAAGGGAGAGGTGAACCCCAAGTTCTCGCTGGCCCCCGTGGCCAAGCGGCTGGGCGAGCTGCTCGGCGTCGACGTCAAGCTGGCGACCGACGTCGTGGGCCCCTCGGCCCAGGAGACCTCCGCCTCGCTGGGGGACGGCGACGTCGCCCTGGTCGAGAATGTCCGGTTCGAGAAGGCCGAGACCTCCAAGGATGACGCCGAGCGCGCCGAGCTGGCCGCCAAGTACGCCGCCTTCGGCGACTACTTCGTGTCGAACGGCTTCGGCGTCGTGCACCGCAAGCAGGCCTCGGTCTACGACCTGGCCAAGCTGCTGCCGAACGCCGCCGGATCCCTGGTGGCCAAGGAGGTCGAGGTCCTCGAAGGCCTCACCGCCGACCCGAAGCGTCCCTTCGTCGTGGTGCTGGGCGGCGCGAAGGTCGCCGACAAGCTGGCCGTGATCGACAACCTGCTGAAGATCGCCGACACCCTGGTGATCGGCGGTGGCATGGCCTTCACCTTCATCAAGGCCCAGGGCCACGAGGTCGGCACCTCGCTGGTCGACGACGACTCCATCGAGGCCGTCAAGGGCTACCTGGCCCAGGCCGAGGCGGCCGGCAAGAAGATCCTGCTGCCGGTCGACGTGCGCGTCTCCGACTCCGTGGACTTCGGCGCTCACACCGTCGGCCAGGTCGACGTCGTGTCCGCCGATGAGATGCCCGCCGGCAAGCTCGGCGCTGACATCGGCCCCGAGACCGAGAAGCTGTACGCCGAGGCCATCAGGGGCGCCGCGAGCGTCTTCTGGAACGGCCCGATGGGCGTCTTCGAGATCAAGGGCCTGGAGGAGGGCACCCGCGCCGTCGCGCAGGCCCTCACCGAGGTCAAGGGCCTGTCGGTGGTCGGTGGCGGGGACTCCGCCTCCGCGGTCCGCTCGCTGGGCTTCGCCGATGACCAGTTCGGCCACATCTCCACGGGCGGCGGCGCCTCCCTGGAGCTCATGGAGGGCAAGGAACTGCCCGGAATCGCTGTCCTGAAGGAGAACAACTGATGTCGCGCACCCCGATCATGGCCGGGAACTGGAAGATGAACCTGGACCACCTCGCGGCGGTCCAGCTCGTCCAGGACCTCGGCTCGGCGCTGGCGGACAAGGACTACGACAAGGCCTCCTCCGAGGCCGTCGTGATCCCCCCGTTCACCGATATCCGCTCTGTCCAGGTGCTGGTGGAGGGCGACAAGCTTCCGCTGGCCTGGGGCGCCCAGGACATCTCGGCGAACGAGGACGGGGCCTACACCGGTGAGGTGTCGGGCTCGATGCTCGCCAAGTTGGGCTGCTCCTATGTGGTGGTCGGTCACTCCGAGCGCCGTGAGTACCACGCCGAGTCCGACGAGCTGGTCAACGCGAAGGCGAAGAAGGCCATCGAGCACGGGATGACCCCGATCATCTGCTGCGGCGAGGCCCTTGAGGTCCGCAAGGCCGGCAAGCACGTCGAGCACACCGTCGGCCAGATCAAGGCCGACCTGGCCGGGATCGACGCCGCCGATGTCGCCAAGCTCGTCATCGCCTACGAGCCCATCTGGGCCATCGGCACCGGCGAGACCGCCACCGCCGACGATGCCCAGGAGGTCTGCGGGGCGATCCGCAAGGCCGTCGAGGAGCTGTACGACGCCCCGACCGCCGAGGCCGTGCGGATCCAGTACGGCGGCTCGGTCAAGGCCGGCAATGTCGTCGAGATCATGAGCAAGCCCGACATCGACGGAGCGCTCGTCGGTGGCGCCTCGCTCAAGGCCGGGGACTTCGCCGAGATCCTCACCTTCTACAAGAAGTGATCGACCTCTGAGATCCTGATCGACGGATGCCCCGGGCCACCAGGCCCGGGGCATCCGTGCGTCCCGAGCCGGGATCGTGGGCGCGGTCGCGAACCGGATCGGCTGCGAGGGCCGGCGATGCAGACTCTTCAGGAGGCCGAGTTACCGCTCGGGGAGGAGCGAGCGCCTGCGCGAGCGGGGAGGGGTCGTCCCTTCCCTTTATAGATCTGAGTTAGGGTGTACCTCGTGATTTCCGCGCCGCTCATGACATGGCCTGTGATGACCCTGTCGATCATCCTGTGTGTGATCAGTGTGATCCTCACTCTCTTCGTGCTCCTCCACAAGAGCAAGGGCGGCGGCCTGTCCGACCTGTTCGGTGGCGGGGTGTCCACATCGATGGGTGGTCACTCAGTGGCCGAACGCAATCTCGATCGCCTCACGGTGGTCGTGGGGGTGTTGTGGCTGGCCTGCATCGTCGCTCTGCTGGCGGTGTACCGCTACGGCGCGTGAATTGCCTGCGGAGGCCTGAGCAAGGCGTCCGCAGTGGCGGGCCCGGGGCGTTGACAGCCCGCCGGGACGCCGATCGGGCGGCCGAGTTTCGGCCGCCGTTCATTCCATGACGAGGAGAGTGACCAGAAAGTGGCTGGTGGCAACGCCATTCGAGGGAGTCGGGTCGGTGCCGGCCCGATGGGAGAGGCCGAGCGCGGGGAGGCTGCGCCCCGGGAGGTCGTGACCTACTACTGCGCGAATCATCACGTGATCCGGCCGGTGTTCTCGGTCGACGCGCAGATTCCCGACACCTGGGACTGCCCCAAGTGCGGGTACCCGGCGAACCGGGACTCGAAGAATCCGCCGCCCCCGCCGAAGATCACTCCGTACAAGACCCACCTGGCCTATGTGAAGGAGCGTCGCAGCGACGAGGAGGCGGCCGCGATTCTCGCGGAGGCCCTGGAGAGCCTGCGCGAGCGCCGGCGCAACGGAGAGGTCATCTATTGAGCCGCCACGAGTCGGAGCGCTCCGCCCACGACCGGCTGGTCTCCGCGCTGCAGGCCCGTTGGCCCGAGAACCGGATCGGTCCGGGACTGGGCCGCGAGAAGGCGCTCCTGGACCTGTTGGGCAGCCCCGAACGGGCCTATCCGGTGATCCAGATCGCCGGCACCAACGGCAAGGGTTCGACGGCCATCATGATCGAGTCCCTGCTGCGGGCGGCCGGTCTGCGGGTGGGACGGTACTCGTCCCCCCATCTGGTCGATGTGCGCGAGCGCATCTGCGTCGACGGCTCCCCGATCAGCGCGGAGACCTTCGACGCCGTCTGGGAGCAGATCTCGCCGATGGTGGCGATGGTCGACGAGCAGCGGATCGACGGCATCGAGATGACCTTCTTCGAGGTCATCACGGCGATGGCCTTCGCCACCTTCGCGGACGCCCCGGTCGATGTCGCGGTTGTCGAGGTGGGCCTGGGCGGGCGTTGGGACGCCACGAACGTGGCCGACGCCCAGGTGGCTGTCGTCACCCCCGTGGCGATGGACCACATGCACATCCTCGGCGACACCCTCGACAAGATCGCCGCGGAGAAGGCCGGGATCATCAAGCCGGGATGCTCCGCCGTCATCTCCGGCCAGAAGCCGGAGGCCGCGGCCGTGCTGCTGGCCCAGTGCACCGACGTGGGCGTCCAGCCCGTGCTCGAGGGGCCCGATTACGCCCTGCTGGAGCGCCGCCCGGCCCTCGGCGGCCAGGTGATCAGGATCGAGGAGGCCGGTGGGCCGCTCGGGGAGCTGTATCTGCCGTTGTTCGGAGAGCACATGGCGCACAACGCCGCGCAGGCGGTGGCGGCCGTGGAGGCCTTCCTCGGGGGTAAGCCCCTCAACCCCGAGATCATCGAGCAGGGGCTCTCCCAGGTTCGTGCCGAGGCGAGGCTCGAGGTGGTGCGACGGTCCCCGACGATCATCCTCGACACCTTCCACAATCCGCACGGCGCGCATTCGGCGATGGACGGTCTGCGGGAGTCCTTCGACCTGCATCCGCTCATCGCGGTCGTCGCGGCGATGCGGGACAAGGACATCGACGGAGTGATGTCGGAGATGGCCGAGGACGTGGACCGGGTGGTCCTCACCACCATGCCGGAACTGCCGCGGGCGCTGCCCGTCGACGAGCTGGAGGGGAAGGCGTCGACCCACTGGGACGCCGACCACCGCGACGTCGAGTCGAGTGTCGCGGGGGCCGTCGAGCAGGCCATCCGGATCGCCGACGCGAGCGGGCCGGGGGCCGGGATCCTCATCGCCGGATCGGTGATCCTGGCCGGTCAGGCCCGGGCGATCCTGCTGCCCGACGGCGTCAACCATGCGATCTCGGTGCCTCAGGCCGTCGTGGAGACCCCCGACCTGTCGGATGAGGAGATCACGGCGATGGAGGGTCAGCGGCTCGAGGCGGTCGACGACGATCCGGACCCCGCCGACCACGAGGACTGGTGAGACGATGCGCCCGGGCCTGAACCGCGACAACCCGATGGTCAGCGCGCTGGCCGCGACGCTGGTCTTCGAGGCGGTGGTCTTCGTGCTGGCAGTGCCCGGGATGATCGTCATCTCCGATGTGTCCCTCGCCATGTCCGTGGCCGCCGGAGGCCTGGGGATCGTGATGTCCCTGGCCGCGGCCGCGGGGCTGCGCCGCGGCTGGGGCTATCCGCTCGGATGGCTCACCCAGGTCGTGGCGGTGCTCTCGGGCCTCCTGACGCCGATGATGTACCTGGTCGGCGGGATCTTCGCGGTGATCTGGAGCTCCTCCTTCGTGCTGGGCCGGCGTCTGGAGGGCAGGCGGCCAGCGGACCCCTCCTGACAAGGAGCGCGGCGTCCCGCGGACGGCGCCGACCTGGGGCTTCGGGATGTCGGCGGGTGCGATATGGTCGGGCCATGACTGACAAGCAACGAACCCTCGTGCTTCTCAAGCCGGACGCAGTGAAGCGTCATCTCATCGGAGAGATCATCGGCAGGTACGAGTCACGGGGACTGAAGGTGCGTGCGATCCAGATGCGCACCATTGACGCCGATCTGGCCAGGGCGCACTACGCCGAGCACGTGGGCCGGGAGTACTACCAGGATCTGGAGGACTTCATCACCTCGGGACCTCTGGTGGCCATGGTGCTGGAGGGCCGGAAGGCGATCCAGGTGGTGCGCGCCACCAACGGCAAGACCGATTGCGCCGACGCCGAACCCGGCACGATCCGCGGCGATTTCGGCACCCAGAAGCGCCGCAACCTGGTGCACGCCTCCGACTCCCCGGAGTCGGCGGCCCGTGAGATCGGGCTGTGGTTCCCCGATCTCCTCGAGCAGGACGCGGAAGCCGCCTGACCCCCGCAGACACGTGCCCTCCCGACCGGCGCCCGGCAATGATGCCGGGCGCCGGTTTTTCGCGGTATGGGCCACGATGCTCATAGCATGACGCTCGTGAACGCCGAACCTGAGGTCGAGGACCTGTTCCCGCGCCTGGAGCCCCTGCTCAACCGGGTGAGTAAACCCATCCAGTACGTGGGCGGGGAGGTCAACAGCGTCGTCAAGCAGTGGGACTCCGCGCGGGTCCGGTGGGCGCTGATGTATCCCGACGCCTATGAGGTCGGCCAGCCCAATCAGGGAGTCGCGATCCTCTACGAGGTGCTCAACGAACAGGACTGGATCCTGGCGGAGCGCACCTACTCGGTGTGGCCGGACATGGCGAAGCTGATGCGGAAGGCGGGAGTGCCCCAGTTCACCCTCGACGGGCACCGTCCCCTCAGAGCCTTCGACGTCATCGGGGTGTCCCTGTCCACCGAACTCGGCTACACGAATCTTCTGGAGGCCCTCGACCTGGCCGGGGTGCCGCTCCATCAGGAGGACCGGTCAGATAGCGACCCGCTGGTCATCGTCGGCGGGCACGCCTCCTTCAACCCGGAGCCGATCGCCGACTTCATCGACGCCGCCATCCTGGGGGACGGCGAGGAGGCGGTGCTCGACGTGAGCAGGATCCTCGACGGGTGGAAGGGGGAGGGCGGCCCCGGCGGACGCGAGGAGCTGCTGGAGCGCCTGGCGCAGACCGGCGGGGTGTACGTGCCCTCCTTCTACGACGTCGACTACCTGCCCGACGGGCAGATCCGGCAGGTGGCCCCGAATCGTTCTCGGGCGCCCTTCACGGTCGCCAAGCACACCGTCATGGATCTCGACGAGTGGCCCTACCCGGCGCGCCCGGTGGTGCCGATCGCCGAGACCGTCCACGAGCGGTACTCGGTGGAGATCTTCCGCGGCTGCACCAGGGGCTGCCGGTTCTGTCAGGCCGGCATGATCACCCGGCCGGTGCGAGAGCGGTCCATCGACACCATCGGGGAGATGGTCGACAAGGGTCTGGACGCCACCGGCCTCGAGGAGGTGGGCCTGCTGTCCCTGTCCAGCGCCGACCATTCCGAGATCGGCGAGATCACCCGCCAGCTCGCCGACCGCTACGAGGGCACGAACACCTCTCTGTCGCTGCCGAGCACCCGGGTCGACGCCTTCAACATCGACCTCGCCAACGAGCTGTCGCGCAACGGCCGGCGGTCGGGCCTCACCTTCGCCCCGGAGGGCGGCTCGGAGCGGATGCGCAGGGTCATCAACAAGCAGGTGACCGAGGAGGATCTCATCTCGACCGTCGCGGCGGCCTTCGGACACGGGTGGCGTCAGGTCAAGCTGTACTTCATGTGCGGTCTTCCCACCGAGACCGACGAGGACGTGCTGGGCATCCACGACATGGCGGCCCACGTCATCGAGGCCGGGCGGGCGGCCGCAGGGCGCCGGGATGTCCGCTGCACCATCTCGATCGGCGGATTCGTGCCCAAGCCGCACACCCCTTTCCAGTGGGCGGGCCAGGCCTCCGCCGAGACGATCGACAGCCGGCTGAAGAAGCTGCGGGACGCCATCCGGGCTGATCGGAGGTTCGGGCGGTCCATCGGCATGCGCTACCACGACGGGCGCCCCGGCATCATCGAGGGGCTGCTGTCTCGCGGCGACCGGCGGGTCGGCAGGGTGATCGAGGCGGTGTGGCGCGACGGGGGAGTCCTCGACGGGTGGAACGAGCACTTCTCCTACGAGCGCTGGGTCGACTGCTGCGAGAGGGAGCTGGAGCCCCTGGGGGTGAGCCTGGACTGGTACACCACCCGGGAGCGCGACTACTCCGAGGTGCTGCCCTGGGACCATCTGGATGCGGGCCTGGATCGCGACTGGCTGTGGGACGACTGGCAGGACTCCCTCACCGGGGAACCGGTCGACGACTGCCGCTGGAATCCGTGCTATGACTGCGGCGTCTGCCCGCAGATGGGCACCGAGACCCAGATCGGGCCGTCGGGACGGGCGCTGATCCCGCTCCAGGTGAGCCCGGTGCGCGGGGACGGCGTGGCGTCATGAGCGCCTCGACGGCCTCCGATGAGACGGCGACCCCCGAGGAGATGCTGGGACGGATGAGCCTGGCCGAGAAGGTCGGCCAGGTGATGATGTGCGAGGTCTACGGCACCGATCCGGACCGGGCCCATGAGGGCAATCGGCGCCGCTTCGGGGTGGACACCGCGGCGGAGGCGGTACGGCTACTGCACCTGGGCTCGGCGATCTACTTCCGATGGACCGACTCCTTCGCCGACGGCCCCCAGGCCCTGGCGGGGCTGTCCGTCCGGCTCCAGGAGATCGCCCGCCAGGACTGCGGGACGGGGATGCTCATCGCCACCGACCAGGAGCAGGGCCCGTCCAGCCGCTTCGGGCCGCCGGCCACCCAGTTCCCTGGGGCGATGGCCCTAGGCGCGGTGGGTAGCACCGGCCTGGCGAGGGGTGCCGCGGCGGCCACCGGGGAGGAACTGGCGGCGGTCGGTATCAACGTGGATTTCGCCCCCGACGCCGACGTCAACATCAACCCCGGCAATCCTGTCATCGGGGTGCGCTCCTTCGGCTCCGACCCGGGCCAGGTGGCCCGGATGGTGGCCGCCCAGGTGGCCGGCTACCAGGAGGATGCCGGCATCAGCGCGTGCGCAAAGCACTTCCCGGGACACGGCGACACCTCGACCGACTCCCACACCGGCCTGCCGGTGATCGGCCACAGCCGACGCCGTTGGGAGCAGGTCGATGCACCGCCCTTCCTCGCCGCGATCGAGGCCGGGGTCGATCTCGTGATGACCGCCCATATCCGGTTCCCGGGGCTGGAGCCCGACGGGCATCCGGCGACGCTGAGCCGTCGGGTGCTCACAGACCTGCTGCGCACCGAGCTGGGCTTCGACGGGGTCATCATCACCGACTCTCTCCAGATGAGCGGGGTGCGGCAGGACCATGACGACGCCGAGGTCGCGGTGCGCGCCCTGGAGGCCGGCGCGGACATGATCCTCATGCCCCCCGATCCCGTCGCGGCCCGGGACGCCGTGGTGGCGGCGGTCACCGGCGGCCGGCTGGCGTCCGAGGTGCTGGACGCCAAGGTGCTGCGGGTGCTGCGTCTCAAGGCCCGGCGCGGATTGCTCGGCGGGCCGTCGTCTCCCGCACGTCCGGATCTGTCGGTGGTCGGTTCGGCGGCGCATCGCGCGCTGGCCGATGAGATCACCGGGGCCGCCGTCACGCTCCTCCGGGAAGGGGCCGCGCCGCTCCCGGTCCGGACCGCCGGCCGGAGGGTGCTGGTGTGCGGGTGGGGAGAGGCCGAGAACGCCGACCTGGTCGACCTGCTGGCCGACCTTCTGCGGGGGCTCGGTGCGGTGGCGACCGGCGCGCAGAGCGGCCAGGAACCCTCGGCCGGGATGCGGGAGCCGCTGGCGGCGGCCGCCAGCGACCAGGACCTGGTGGTCTGCCTCACCCACGATGTCACCGCGTCTTCGGCCCAGGCGGATCTGGTGGGCCGGCTGGCCGCATCGGGGACGCCGACAGTGGTGGTCTCGGTCGGGGTGCCCTACGACGTCGCGCATCTGCCCGCCACGGTGACGCAGTTCGCCGCCTACTCCTCGGGCGCCCCGGTGGCAGGTGCGATCGCCCGGCTGCTGACCGAGGACCTGCGGGCCTCCGGAGTCATGCCGGTCGGGATCCGATAGCCTTTCGGGCTGTGGCGAGACGGACAGCGGACCAGCCCGAGCAGCAGGCACCCCCGGTACAGCGGCTGAGGGTGCATTACGCCAAGCGCGGATCGGCGAGGTTCACCAGCCACAGGGATTTCGCCCGGGCTTTCGAAAGGGCACTGAACCGGGCGCGGATACCGATGTCCTACTCATCGGGCTTCCATCCCCATCCGCGGATCTCCTACGCCAGCGCATCGGCCACCGGCGCCACCAGCGAGGCCGAGTACCTGGAGATCGGACTGTCGGCCCGGTGCGATCCGGCGCGGGTCGCGGACGGGTTGGGGGAGTCGCTGCCGACCGGGATGGTGGTGCTGAGGGTGGCCGAGACCGACAGGACGGCCTTCACCGAGCTGCTGACGGCCTCCGCATGGTTGATCGAGCCCGGCCCGGAGACCGACCTGGGGCCGGCGGTCGAGGACCTGATGGCCTCGGCGTCCCACCTCGTGACGCGGATGACGAAGTCGGGTCCGCGTGAGTTCGACGTCCGTTCCGCGGTGATCGGGATGGACGTCCATGAGGGGGCGGTCCGCCTGATGCTGCGGCATCTCACACCGCTGGTGCGCCCCGACGACATCCTGACCGCGTTGGCGCGCAGCGCGGCGGGCCTCGACCCGGCCGACTGCCGCTGCACGAGGCTGGCCCAGGGGCGCCCCGTCGACCCGGACGACGGGGTGTTCACCGATCTGCTGGATCCCTTCGACGGTGAGCCGAGGCGCGTCTGGAGGGACGCTTCCCCCGCCGGCGGCAATGACTGTGGCATAATCGGCCATAGGTGATGGGGCACCGCCCCGATCTCCGGAGTCCAGATCCATACCGCGACGCCACGGCGACCGCGGGGGATCAGGGCCTGGGAGCTCACCGCCAGCTTTTGTCTCGCCCCCGACGAAGGGAGCCGCGCCGGACAGGCGCGGAACTTCGGACGGCCGCGGGCATCTGATTGTGCCGAAAGGCCTAGGAGACCGATATGGTCCAGGACACGTCCGAGAACTCCATCTCCGGTGACGAGGCGACGCAGCCCCAGGAGCCGACAAGGAGGCGCCATCGGGCCGCCTCCCGTCCGGCGGGGGCCCCTGCGGCCACCGCGACGACGACCCCGACGACGGGGGTGGTCACAGCCGCGGCCGGATCGGGCGGCAGCGTCATCACCGCGGACACCGACACCTCCGATCTTCCCCGGCCGCCTGTCGGGCGCCGCAGGTCTACCCGTACGGCCGCCTCCCCGGAGGCTGCGAAGAAGACGGCCGCGGCGAAGCAGCCAGCGGCCCCGAAGACCGAGGAACCCTCGACCCCGAAGGCTGAGAAGGCCGACAGGACCGAGAAGACCGCGCCGGAGACCGAGGAGGCGCCTCGCACCTCCAGGCGCCGCACCGCCCGCGGCTCGTCGACCACCTCTGCGCGGCGCACGGGTGGTCGGGGCCGGGCGAAGCCGGAGGAGGCCGCCGACGGCGGATCCCCGACATTCTCCGATGCGGAAGCCATCGACGCCGCCCTGGAGAGGGCCGCCAGGGAGGCTGCCGAGAAGGGACGCGGTGTCGAGGGCACCCTGGCCAACCCGTTCGGGGACGCCGGTGCACGGTCCACCGGTGACATTCTCGACTCGCTGGCCGCTGAGATCGGTGGCGAGGAGGCGCCGGTGAAGCGGCGCCGCCGTCGCACATCCGCATCGGCGGAGCGCGAGGTTCCGGCTTCCGCTGCTGCGCAGGAGCAGGACGACTCCGGCCATGGAGCGGCCCGGGAGGACCAGGACGAGGAGCCGGAGGAGACGCTCGACCGGGCCGCCGAGGACGAGGCCGATGACTCGGCGGACTCCGACGAGGACTCCCACGGTGCCCGCCGACGTCGTCGTCGTGGCGGGCGTCGTCGCCGTCGCAGCGACTCGGAGGAGGGCGGCCAGGAGGCCGAGGGCTCCGAGGAGCCGGCCGGGGCCGAGAAGGATTCCGGTACCCGCGGTTCCGGTCAGAAGGGCTCCCAGGACAAGGGCTCCCAGGACGCCAATGCCGATGACAAGGGCTCGGCCGGTCAGAACGGCGACGGCGAGGCCCAGGAGGAGTCGGGTGTGACCCGGCGCCGTCGTCGCCGTCGTCGCCGCCGCGGGGAGGACACCTCGGGCGCCGAGGACGATCCCAGCGACGTGGTGGTCAAGGTGCGCGAACCCCGCCCCCGCCACTCGGTGACCGATGAGGTGACCGGGATCGAGGGCTCCACCCGGATGGAGGCGAAGAAGCAGCGCCGCCGCGAGGGCCGTGCCGCCGGTCGCCGGCGCAGCGCCGTGCTCACCGAGGCCGAGTTCCTGGCCCGCAGGGAGTCGGTGGAGCGCCGCATGGTGGTGCGCCAGGCCGAGGAGTACTCCCAGCTGGCCGTCCTCGAGGACGGCGTGCTGGTCGAGCACTACGTGGACCGCAGTTCGGCCGCGTCGTCGATCGGCAACGTGTACCTCGGCAAGGTGCAGAACGTGCTGCCCTCGATGGAGGCCGCCTTCATCGACATCGGGCGCGGACGCAACGCCGTCCTCTACGCCGGCGAGGTGGACTGGAACCACTTCGGCAAGGAGGGCGAGCACAAGCGCATCGAGCAGGTGCTCAAGTCCGGCGACCAGGTGCTGGTCCAGGTCTCCAAGGACCCGGTCGGCGCCAAGGGAGCCCGTCTGACGAGCCACATCTCGATCCCGGGACGCTACATCGTCTACTCGCCGGGCGGCCACCTGTCGGGGATCTCCCGCAAGCTCGCCGACACCGAGCGCAAGCGCCTGAAGAAGATCATCGACGAGAACATCCCGTCGGACGCATCGGTCATCGTGCGCACCGCGGCGGAGGGTGCCTCGGAGGAGGACCTGGTCCGCGACATCGAGCGGCTGAAGTCCCAGTGGCAGGTCATCGAGCGCAAGGCCGCCTCGGCGCACGCGCCGGTGCTGCTGTACTCGGAGCCGGATCTGACGGTGCGGATCATCCGCGACCTGTTCACCGCCGACTTCACCGAGCTCGTGGTGGCGGGCAACGGCGGCCCCGATGACGCCTATGACACCATCAAGGACTACATCGATCACGTTGCACCCGATCTCGGCGACCGGCTGACCCGCTGGGACACCGAGACCCAGGGGGACCCGTTCGCGAAGTACCGGGTCGACGAGGCGATCGCCAAGGCGCTGGAGCGCAAGGTGTTCCTGCCCTCGGGCGGCTCCCTCGTGATCGACCGGACCGAGGCGATGACCGTCATCGACGTCAACACCGGGAAGTTCACCGGAACCGCCGGCAACCTGGAGGCCACGGTCGCCGCCAACAACCTGGAGGCGGCCGAGGAGATCGTCCGTCAGCTGCGGCTGCGCGATATCGGCGGGATCATCGTCGTCGACTTCATCGACATGGTGCTGCCGGCCAACCGGGAGCTGCTGGTGCGGCGTCTCGTGGAGTGCCTGGGCCGGGACCGTACCCGTCACCAGGTCTCCGAGGTGACCTCCCTGGGCCTGGTGCAGATGACCCGCAAGAAGATCGGCACCGGGCTGGCGGAGGCCTTCACCGAGGAGTGCCAGGAGTGCGGCGGCCGCGGATATCACCGGCACACCGAACCGGTGGACTCCCAGGCCCCCGCGGACGGCGGGGAGAGGTCCCACAAAGGACGGGCGAACCGTTCCCATTCAGGCAAGCATTCGAACCACAATTCCAAGAAGAATTGACGACTTCCGGCCCGGTTTGACCGAGAATCGGGCCGGAGGTAAAGTTGGCGGCCGGTCCGACCTGTACGGTGCGTTCCCGCCCCAGCGTCGGTCAACTTCGCCCGGAGTCCCCGTGACCCCGGTCCTGTGAGAAGACATCGAACGAGAGTAGGTCAGGCGTGTACGCGATTGTGCGTAGTGGCGGCCGCCAGCACAAGGTGGCAGTGGGTGACGTCGTCGAGATCGACAAGGTCACCGACGAGGTGGGCAGCAGCATCGAGCTGACTCCCCTTCTGCTGGTGGACGGCGAGTCTGTCACCTCCCAGAAGGATGCGCTCGCCAAGGTCTCGGTGACCGCCGAGGTGCTGGGCGAGGCCAAGGGTCCGAAGATTCACATCCTCAAATTCAAGAACAAGACCGGATACCGTAAGCGCCAGGGGCACCGTCAGAAGTACACCCAGGTGAAGGTCACCGGAATCAAAGGCTGAAGGTAGCTAGACATGGCACACAAGAAGGGCGCATCCTCGTCCCGCAACGGCCGCGACTCGAACGCTCAGCGTCTGGGCGTCAAGCGCTTCGGCGGTCAGCTCGTCAACGCCGGTGAGATCATCGTCCGGCAGCGCGGCACCCACTTCCATCCCGGGAAGGGAGTCGGCCGCGGCAAGGACGACACGCTGTTCGCGCTTCGCGCCGGCAACGTCAAGTTCGGCAGCCGTCGTGGCCGCCGCGTCATCGACATCGTTCCCGCCGAGGAGACCGTCGAGGTCTGAGCGATCGGAACGATCCCGCACAGCGCCGAGGGCCCCGTCCACTGTGGACGGGGCCCTCGCTGCGACCCCGGTGGCAGGCGGAGCTGTGCCCCAGGTATCGGATCGGCCCCTCAAGTTGAGATGGGGACCCTTCCCGCCTAGCGTCAAGGTGGGTTTGACATGACAACTGTGTGTGAACAGGAGCGGCTGAACTGATGGCTCAGGTGACCAGGCAGGCGCCCGACGAGACCTCCGGTGGAGGCTCGGGCAGGCAGATCAACAGCGCTCACTCCGGTGGGCACATCACAGTGCCCGCGGGATGGGGCGCCCAGTACCGAGGTTCGGGCAGGCCCGCCGCGCAGGCCGATCCCGAGGCCACCACGATCAGGCCCCTGACCCACGACGACGACCCGCTGGGCATCTACCGTCCGGCGCACCGGGCCACCGCCGTCCCGTCGATCGACCGGCGTCGCACCGCCGACCGCCCCGGGCCGGCTCAGCACCGTGTCTCCTCGGCGTCGCCCGCCTCGCCCTCCTTGCCGGCCGTTCAGACGGCGACAGCGCCCTTGGCCGGGGCCGCACCGGACGACCATGACACCGAGCGGTCCGGGGCCCGGGTGGCCAGGAAGGCCGCCGACGCCGCCAAGGAGAAGTCCAGGGGCCTGGGCCTGCACGGCTCGGAACTCATCGCCGGCGCCTGCGCCTCGGCGCTGGCCACCGGCGTCACCTCCGGTCTCGGGGTCGGCGGAACCGTCTTCGGCAGCGCCATGACCAGCATCGTCATCGCGATCGCCGGCGCTGTCTTCGTCAAGCTGTTCTCCAAGGGCCGCCGGCAGGCCGATCGCGGCAAGCAGCGCGGCATCTGGGCCCGGACCGCGGGTATCGGGCTGCTGCTGACCATCCTCACCGGAGTGATCGGGGCGATCATCCTCAGCAAGGAGGTCGGCGGCTCCCTGTCCCAGCAGTTGGTGAACATCACCAGCTCCGGTTATCAGATCCGGGAGATGTGGGATCAGGCGTGGCCCTACCTCAAGGCGGCCTGGCAGGCGGCGGTCCGCTGACGCCGAGCTGTTCGTGGAGATCGGGGGCCGTTCCCGATCGTGATCGCGGCCTGCCCTCGGAGGCCGCGCGGGCAAGTAGTGTTGTCCTCAGACTCGGGGGCGTCCCCGCTCGACTACCAGGAGGATCCGGATGGCCATCCCGTCGTTCGTCGACCGAGCGAGCCTGCTCGCCGTAGCCGGCAAGGGGGGCGACGGCTGCGCCTCGGTGCGCAGAGAGAAGTTCAAGCCCCTGGGCGGCCCCGACGGCGGCAACGGGGGAAGGGGCGGATCGGTGGTGCTGAGGGTCGACCCCCAGCTCACGACGCTGGTCGACTATCACCGTCTGTCGGTGCGCAAGGCGAGCCGCGGCGAGGCGGGCCGCGGTGATGACCAGAACGGCTCCAATGGCGAGGATGTGATCCTCGCGGTGCCCGACGGCACGGTCGTCTCCGACGCGCAGACCGGCGAGATCCTCGCCGACCTCACCGGCGCGGGCGCCGAGCTCGTCGTGGCCGCCGGGGGGCGCGGGGGGCTGGGCAATGCGGCGCTGGCCACCAAGGCGCGGAGGGCCCCGGGATTCGCCCTGCTCGGCGAGGAGGGGGAGGAGCGCAAGGTCACCCTCGAGCTCAAGGTGGTTGCCGATATCGGGCTGGTCGGCTTCCCCTCGGCCGGCAAATCGAGTCTCATCGCATCGATCTCGCGCGCCCGGCCGAAGATCGCCGACTACCCGTTCACCACACTGGTGCCGAACCTGGGGGTCGTGGTGGCAGGCGAGACGACCTACACCGTGGCCGACGTTCCGGGCCTCATCCCGGGGGCCAGCCAGGGCAAGGGCCTGGGCTTCGACTTCCTGCGCCATATCGAACGCTGCCGGGCGCTGGTCCACGTCATCGACTGCGCCACCTACGAGCCGGGACGCGACCCGGTCACCGACCTGGACGTCATCGAGGGGGAACTGGAGGCCCACGGCGGCCTGGAGGACAGGCCCCGGCTGGTGGTGCTCAACAAGGTCGACGTGCCCGACGCCGCAGAACTGGCCGAGATGGTGCGGCCCGACATCGAGGCGCGGGGGCTGAAGGTCTTCGAGGTCTCCACGAAATCCGGGCAGGGGCTCAACGAGCTCCGCTTCGCGATGGCCGGGATCGTGGCCGACACCCGAGAACGCGAACCCGAGGCCCCGGCCGCCCGGATCGTGCTGCGGCCCACCCCGGTGGGCGGCGGCAAGGAGTTCACCATCCGCAAGCAGGGCGACGGCGAGGGCGGCTTCCTGTGGAAGGTCAGCGGCGCCAAGCCCGAGAGGTGGGTCGCCCAGACGAACTTCTCCAACCCGGAGGCCGTGGGATACCTGTCCGACAGGCTCAACGGGCTGGGAATCGAGGAGGAACTGCTCACCCTCGGCGCACAGGCCGGTGACGCGGTGGCGGTCGGCGGGGATGACGCCGTCATCTTCGACTTCGCGCCCCAGGTGGAGTCGGGCGCCGAGATCCTGTCGCGTCGCGGCGAGGACCAGCGTCTGGAGGGGGAGCGGCCCTCGGCGACCCGTCGCCGCCAGGAGGACAAGGAGTACCACGAGGCCCGCGACGAGTTCGGGGTGGTCGGCCGCGACCCCGAGGGGCGGTCCTGGCGGGCCCGGCTCGCCGAGGAGCGGGACTCCTCCGATGACGATGAGTACTGATCGGCTCGGAGAGCGGGAGGCGGTCCGGCGGGCCGATATCGCCGGGGCCGACCGGATCGTGGTCAAGGTGGGATCCTCCTCCCTCACCCAGCCCGGCGGTGGCATCGACGTCACCAAGGTCGACGCCCTGGTGGAGGCCCTGGCGGCGGCGCGCACCGGAGGGCGTCAGGTGGTGCTGGTGAGCTCCGGGGCGATCGCCGCCGGCTTCCCGGCGCTGGGGATGACCCGCCCCCCGCGCGATCTGGCAGGCCGGCAGGCGGCCGCATCGGTGGGCCAGGGAATCCTGCTGCACCGCTACGAGGAGGACTTCGCCCGGCACCACGTCACGACCGGACAGGTGCTGCTGACCGTCGAGGATCTGGTGCGCCCCAAGAGCTACCGCAACGCCTGGTCGACGCTGGGCAAGCTGCTCGCTCTGGGGGTGGTGCCGGTGGTCAATGAGAATGACACGGTCGCCACCGGCGAGATCCACTTCGGCGACAATGACCGGCTGGCCGCCCTGGTGGCCGAGCTCATCCGCGCCCAGGCGCTGGTGCTGCTGTCGGACGTCGACTCCCTCTACACCGCCCATCCCTCCGATCCCGGGGCCCGTCGGATCTCCTGGGTCGACGACGTCGAGGCACTGTCGGTCGACACCTCCCGGTCGGGGTCGGGGGTCGGCACCGGCGGGATGGTCACCAAGCTTGAGGCTGCCCGGATAGCCACCGCGTCGGGGATCCCGGTGGTCCTGGCCGAGGCGGGCGACGCGATCGCGGCCATCGGCGGCGACGACGTCGGCACCTATTTCGCACCGGGCACCCGGCGGCGTCCGCGCAAACTGCTGTGGTTGGCCCACGCCGCCTCCCCGCAGGGCGAGATCCACATCGACGCCGGCGCGGTCAGCGCCCTGCGGGACCGCAAGGCCTCCCTGCTGGCGGTCGGCGTCACCGAGGTGCACGGCGACTTCCAGGCCGGGGATCCGGTCCTGGTGATCGGCCCTGACGGGCGCACCGAGGGCCGCGGAATCGTCTCCTACTCCCATGACGAGGTGCGCGAGATGCGGGGGCGCTCCAGCGCCTGGCTGGCCCGGGAGATGGGGGAGGGGGCGTCCCGGGAGGTCATCCATCGCGACGCCCTGGTACTGGTCCGCAGGCGCCGGACCGGGCACGTACGATGACGCCATGACTTTCCAGGAACAGGCACGGGCCGCGAAGGCCGCCTCGACCGTCCTGCGCCGGCTCGACCGGGCCGGCAAGGACGCCGCCCTGGCGGCGATGGCCGTGCGGCTGCGCGAGAGCACCGGAGAGGTGCTGGCCGCCAATGCCGCCGACCTTGAGCGGGGGAGGGCTTCCGGGATGACCGAGGGGCTCCAGGACAGGCTGCGCCTGACCGCCGAGCGTGTCGAGGGCATGGCCGCCGGGCTGGAGTCGCTGGCCGCGCTGGGCGACCCGATCGGCGAGGTGGTGCGGGGCTGGAACACCGACCAGGGGGTCCGGATCGAACAGGTGCGGGTCCCGCTGGGGGTGATCGGGATCATTTACGAGGCCCGGCCCAATGTCACCGCCGATGCCGCCGGAATCTGCCTCAAGTCCGGGAACGCGTCGCTGTTGCGCGGCTCGTCCTCGGCGCTGGAGTCCAACCGGGCGGTCATCCGTGCGCTGCGCAGCGGGCTGGTCGACGCCGGGCAGCCCGCCGACGCCGTCAACCTCGTCGAGGGGGGCCACGAGGCCACCCAGGAGATGATGGGCGCCCGCGGACTGGTGGATCTCCTCATTCCCCGCGGCGGGGCGGGGCTCATCAACGCGGTGGTCAGCGGCTCCAGCGTCCCGGTGATCGAGACCGGCACCGGCAACTGCCACCTGGTGGTCGAGTCCTCCGCGGATCTGGACATGGCCGAGGCCATTGTGCTCAACGCGAAGACGCAGCGTCCCAGCGTCTGCAACGCGCTGGAGACCGTGCTGGTCCTGCGGGACGTCGCCGAGTCGGCGGTGCCGCGGCTGGTCGGCGCGCTCACCGATGCCGGGGTGACCGTCCACGGGGACGAGCGCAGCGTCGCACTGGACGCCGCGGTGGTGCCCGCCGGGCCCGGCGAGTACGACGCCGAGTACCTGTCGATGGATCTGGCGATGAAGGTGGTCGACGACCTGCCGGCGGCGCTGGAGCACATCGCAGAGCACAGTTCCGGGCATTCGGAGACGATCGTCACCGGCAGCCTGGAGGCGGCGCGCACCTTCCAGGAGAGCGTGGATGCGGCCGCCGTGCTGGTGAACTGCTCCAGCCGATTCGTCGACGGCGGCGAGTTCGGATTCGGCGCCGAGATCGGCATCTCCACCCAGAAGATGCACGCCCGGGGGCCGATGGGGCTGACGGAGATGACGTCGACCAGCTATCGGCTGGTGGGTACCGGCCAGGTGCGTCTCGGCTAATCTGTGTCCATGAGCATGCTCCCACTCCTGGCAGGCCTGCCCACCTGGGTCGTCGCCGTCGTCGTGCTGGTGATCCTGTTGGGCGCCCTGGTCGTCGTCCGCGGTATCGGCGGCGGCAGGCCGCACAGCTGACGACCCGCACGGGGCGTCGCTGCGGCGCGTCCCGACGTGGACGGCATTCGGACACATCACGCAGTTTGGAACAGACACAGTGGAACTCGGACTGGCTCGCGCCCACGGCGGGCGTCGCTATCGCCTGGGAGTGATGGGCGGAACCTTCGACCCGATCCACCACGGCCACCTGGTGGCCGCATCGGAGGTGGCGGCCCGCTTCGGCCTCGACGAGGTGGTCTTCGTACCCACCGGGGTGCCGTGGCAGAAGAAGGGCCGGCACGTCTCCCAGGCGGAGGACCGGTACCTCATGACCGTCATCGCCACGGCGTCCAACCCCTCCTTCTCGGTCTCCCGGGTCGATATCGACCGGGCCGGCGACACCTACACCGTCGACACCCTCAAGGACCTGCGCCGCGAGCGCGGCAACGACGTCGACCTGTTCTTCATCACCGGTGCCGACGCCCTCACCCAGATTCTCACCTGGCGGGGGGCCGAGGAGCTGTTCGACCTGGCCCACTTCATCGGGGTCTCGCGTCCCGGGGTGCCGCTCGGGGCGAAGGACATCTCGCATCTGCCGGCCGGTAAGGTGACACTGCTCGAGGTGCCCGCGATGGCGATCTCCTCGACCGACTGCCGTCGGCGCGTCCACCACGGCATGCCCATCTGGTATCTGGTGCCCGACGGCATAGTGCAGTACATCAACAAGCGCGGGCTCTACTCCGAGCCCGATTATTCGGAGGACCATTGAGCGCGACCGAACACGCGACAGAACTGTCCCGAATCGCGGCGCGGGCCGCGGCGGGGAAGTCGGGGACCGACATCGTGGCACTCGACGTGTCCGAGAAACTCGCCATCACCGACATCTTCCTCGTCATCTCCGCGGTCAATGAGCGCCAGGTCTCAGCGGTGGTCGACGCCGTCGACGAGGCTCTCATCAAGGCCGGGACGAAGCGGACACGACGCGAGGGGGAGCAGGAGAACCGGTGGGTGCTGCTGGACTACCTCGATCTGGTGGTGCACGTTCAGCACGTCGAGGCGCGCGAGCTGTACTCGCTGGAGAGGCTGTGGGGGGACTGCCCGCGGATCGACCTGGAGCTGCCCGCGACCCCGGACCAGCAGGCCGACGGACAGGAGCGCGCCGAGTGAGTGCGGGCGTGACCCAGCTCATCCTGGTGCGCCACGGCCGCACCGAGTTCAACGCCGAGAACCGGCTCCAGGGCCAGCTCGACGTCCCGCTGTCCGCCGAGGGCGTGGCCCAGGCGGACAGGGTGGCGCCGGTGATCTCTTGGCTGCGGCCCCAGGCGATCGTGTGCTCCCCGCTGAGCCGGGCCCACCAGACCGCGGCCGCGATCGGCCGGGCCTGCGGCGTCGAACCCGTCGACGATGCCCGGCTCAAGGAGATCGACGTCGGCGAGTGGAGCGGGCTGCGTGCCGAGGATCTGTTCCGCGACGATCCGCGATATGAGGCCGGCATGGTCAGCGACTCCGACTTCCGGCGACCGGGAGGGGAGACGGGCACCGAGGTGATGGATCGCATCGCCGGCGCGATCGACGCCATCGCCACCGAGCACGAGGGGGAGCGTGTGGTGGTGGTGAGCCACGGATTCGCGCTGCGCACCGGGATGTGCCGGCTGCTGGGCGGGGACTACACCGCGTCGAGGGCCTGGGGCGGCCTGTCGAACTGCTCCTGGAGCCTCATGGACCGGTTCGGGGATGCCGAGATGGCCCGCCGCGGGCTGGACCGTCGCTGGCGGCTCCGCGCCTACAACTGCACCGTCCCCGCCAAGCCTCAGGGGCCGGCCGGCGGTGAAGGAGCGGGGCAGGCTCCGATCGTCGGGGTGTGACGGTCTCCCCGATTTGTCGTCGAGGCAGCCGATCCTCTATAGTTCATCGAGTCGCCGGACGCGTTCCGGGGGCGCGCAGACGGCCAGGAATGGCGGTTTGCGGGGCATTGGCGCAGTTGGTAGCGCGCTTCCATGGCATGGAAGAGGTCAGGGG
>OMJG01000085.1_pt1 | contig 64683 bp, 96 predicted proteins | sample 1646431 | NCBI WGS metagenome assembly OMJG01 (sample SAMN03771674, study PRJEB25209) | food metagenome | isolation source: Cotija cheese | place: Mexico:Jalisco,Michoacan | collected 2011-12-12 | reverse complement strand
GTAGCACAAATGACTTTTTTAGTTGTCTAGCTTAATTTTACAATCGGCGATATTATAAAATACCATGAGATGATGGACCATAACATCGTCTTTTTCTTCTTTAACAAACACATCCGTATCAATTTATAACTAACAATCCCTCTATATCAACATCTATCTACCAAAAAACCTCATCATTTATGATACGGTTCTGCGTATCGGAAGTGAATGATATTTTACAAATTTTTCCTGATTCGAAAACAATCGATATTTTTTCTACATTAGTATTTGTGAAACTGTTAGTTTATGCTATTCTTGTTAAGGTGATTAAAATATGCTTGATCAAATTGAAAAATTGATTCATGATATAAATTCTCTTCAAAAAGACTTTTATAATATCTTAGATAATAATGAAATTAAGCCATCAATCAATTACGCTAGGATGGAAGTTAGACATATAATGGATGATAAAACAGACGTTAGTAAACGTTTTTTTTCATATCTTCCAAAATATCTGGAACAGCTTAATCTTTTTAGCTTACAGTCCCTTGCTATTTTAGAAGAAAAATACGACTTTGTCAGATTAAGGTCACGAGTTAAAAGTAATGGTTCGATATCTCAAAAACTGACTCAATATCTAAATAAAGATAAAGGTGGAAAATTTCCGATACAAAAGTGTCTTAATGATTTATGTGGATTTAGAATATGTATTGAGTTTCAAATATTTGAAACTACAGAGTTTTTATCTCTCATGGAAAAATTAAAAAAAGAAAATATTATCTTTAGACATTATTATAGACAGGATGGCAGTTATAAAGCATATCATCTATACTTCAAAAACAAATCAAACTTATTCCTCCCGTGGGAATTGCAAATATGGTACAATGGAGATGAAGAATCTAACTATTCTTCACATGCGGAGCATAAACAAGGTTATATTAAAAGAGAAAGAGGTGGGAACATTGTTTAATCATTTGGTGCTTCTTGTAGACAGCGAATACCTGGATTCTCGTATAGCTTTTGTTAAAAGTTCTCCCCTGTCAATCGGTTTTTTCGATATTGAAGATATTTACTCATCACTTTCAAATCATTTTTCTGGTGAGTTTGTAGTTCATAGGATTCAAACTGATTCTTTAGATCCTCTTAGTATCTTAGAACTGGATTCCTTTTTTGGTGATGTAATTATGTATACTGATCCAACTGAGTTTCTAAATATTATACTTGGTGCCAAAAATGAAGCAAATATGATTGCACCTGTAACTCTTGCAAATTATATTTTAAGCAAACGTGCGATGACGCATCTAACTTTGCAAAAAATTTTGTATTTAGTGTACGCTGAATGTTTACTGAATGGATTTAAAATTTCTCAAGAAAATCCACTTGCATTTGACTATGGTCCCGTCTTCAAATCAGTTTATGATAAATACAAATATGGAAGAAAAGAAGTTATTTCTGAAATTCTCGAGCCTAAAACTCTGCTAGAACTAAATACAACTGATTCGTATAATTGTATTACTGATTCAGTTGATAATGTACTTGAATCTACTTCATCAAAAGAAGGTTGGGCATTAGTAAACATAACTCATGCGAAAGATGGTCCTTGGGAATATGTCTATAACAAAATAGGCCAAAATGCAATTCTATCAGACGAACTGATAAAAGAAAGACACCACTTTGTATCAGAAAAACTTTAAATCAATTAAAGATAAAGAGATGGAGTCATTACGTTTGTCGAATTGTGTTGGTTAAATTCATACTCATAGAAAGGAGATGCTTTGGCGTTTCCTTTTTTTTGCGTTAATAGTTAATATATGAAATTCATTATGTTTAGCAAAAACGATGTTACGCACCTCCGTAACGACTGCCCCAGCTATTTGAAATAGCTGGGGTTTCGTTATGGCTCAGACTCAATCTATCGCGATTCCTTAAACAATCAACATAAATGGTCGCTTCAACACAAAAAAGGCCGCATCCGTTTCACCGGATACAGCCTCTTGATAGATTTGATTGAGTTGATGAATAATCGCTTCATCAAACTTCATGGTGATTCTAATATGCTCTTTGTTTAATGGGTCGAACTCGATCTTTTCTATGAATGAACGATAGATCTGCTTAATGACTGGCTTTGAAGCCTTCTGCAACATCCTATCAAGCGCCTGTAAGATTTGCTGAACATCTGCTACTTCTACTTTTTGTTCTTGGTGTTCAAGCACAGAAAGAATTTCACGTTCTCTCTGTTTAGCAAAAATCATCTGTTCCCTTAGTTGATCTTTACGTAAAGTAACATCTTCATTTAAATCTTTTTCGATTAATTCAAATTGCTCCCAAGCTGTCAGCTTCTCATCAATTTCTTGCATGGTTAATTGTAGTGTGGCTAGTTCTTGTTCCAGTGGGCTAATTTCGTCCAGTATTTTTTGGTTGATTTCTTTCACTAACACTGCCAAAAATTCTGGGAAACTCACAAGTTCACGAAGTCGATCAGAAACAAACTTCTCTGCAAAGTCAGCTCTAATAGAGTTGGCACTACACACTGTGGCCCCCTTATTTCGAAAATTAGCACAAGAGTAGTAACGAATTCGCTTTTTTGTCCCATCCTTTAATGTATTAGTCACATTGGATGCTGCCATTGGTCCATGACATACCGGGCATTTCAAAATACCAGTAAGAACGTTTTCCCCTCGATGAGTCCAACTTGGTTGGGTTTTCTCAAGCTCAAGGCGTTCTCTAACTTTTTGATACAATCCTTCTTCAATAATTGGTTCATGAATTGCCTTTTGGATAATGGGATTTGGATTAGCACCACGCCTTCTCTTTTTAGCCCATTGATGATATCGCCCGTACTCGATAATCCCGCCATACTTCTGATTAGACAAAATTGTCTTAATACCACCCGAATTAAAACTTTTTCCTGTAACGGTCTTAAATCCGTGTCTATTCAGATAATTTGCAATAGCCCTATACCCTTCACCAGCCGCGTACTTTGTAAAAATTGTGCGTACGATTTTCGCTTCTTCTGGCTCAATAATCAGCGTTTTTCGCCCCTCATCATCCGTTCCACTACGATAGCCCAACATGCGTCCCCCTGTAAAACGTCCCTCGCTTGCTAAAGTTTTCATTCCTTCGCTTACTAATTCACTGGTTCTTTCTCGTTCGAACTGGGCTACTATCGCTAATAGGTTCCTTGACATGGTACCTGCTGGATTGCTCGTATCAATGACTTCTGAAATACTGATTAGCTCAATATCATAGCTTTCAAGTGTACTTACTATTAATAAGAAGTCTTCTAGATCCCGACTAGCACGAGAGATAGAATAAATAATCACCGCATCAAATATCCCTTGTTTTGCATCCTCAAGTAATTGAATCATTCCTGACCGGTGCTCAATATCACTGCCCGAAATTCCACCATCAACATAAGTCATCCTATAAAAAAGATCTAACTCTTTTGCCTTTTTCTTGATCTCGTTCTCCTGTGTTGCGAGACTTAGGCCTTCTTCTAGCTGATTTTGAGTAGATACCCTAGAATACCCAACTGCGATTTTGCTTCCTAATTGTCGACGTTGCTTTCGGTTTAGGTTAAGAATATCAAGTGTGCCCGTTTTTTCGTTCATTTCCTCACCACTTCCATTAAGTTGTTATCAATCATGTTCTTTAAATAAATCCCAACAATTTCATTTTCTTCCGAAAGAGTGACTTCCTTAATCAGTTGAAAAAAGAAAGCATCCGGTATTGTTTTTTCGGTAATTAAAATCGATTGGACTGTTTCAGCCCTTACAGTTACTTTAGGTAATGGAGTATGTTCAAGTTTCTTTAATTGCTTGAGCTGATTGGAAAATTCTACAGCACCCATGCTCTTTTTCTCATACCTATCAAAAAGCTGTGCCCGCTTTACTCGCAGTTCCTCTTGGCTTTTCAGTTCGATCTGTTGCTCTTCGGCTTGCTTCTGCTTGATCTGATCCACAATTTGATTGATCAATGATTGATTTGACAAGAAGCTCTTGACTATCGACAAAACCTGGCATTCCATTTCATCCGCAAGCAGCTGCGCTGGATACCCATCCTTACGATGGATTGGATTCGAACATTCATAATATCGTATGATTTCCCCACTTTTTTGTTTTTTTGTATGGCAACTGACATGCCACCCACAAGGGCAACAAATTTTTTTCCTTAACGGATACTCTACAACGTGGACCTTCTGTCGATGCTTTGTTCGACGCAACTGTTGCACTCGTTCGAATTTTTGAAGAGAAATAATGGCTTGATGGGCGCCTGCATAGGAATTGTTTCCCTTTCCAAGTATCCCTGCATAAGTTTGATTGCCCAAAATTCGGTACAAATCGGTTTCAAGAAAGTCCCTCCCATAAATTTTTACTCCGTGCTCTGTAAAATACTGACAAATTTTCTTGTAGCCTAACCCCGATAAATACAAATCGAAAATCTTGCGCACAACCTTACTTTCGTCTGAAACAAGCTCTAAGCATCCATGGGACATCACATAGCCATATGGAGCAGTTCCCAGCGGCTTCCCCTCTTTACGCCTGTTTTCTGCGGCGAGCAGTGCATGTTGGCGGCACGTCTCCAAATAGGCTTGCGCAATCGCTCCCAGTGAATGAATGTAGAAGACCCGTACTGAAGGTGACATATTAGGTGGAATCTTTTCTTTAGCAGAATACACGTTGATCGTATGCTCATCGAACAGGTTCATCAACTTCTTTAGATCTGCCAAATCCCTTGTTAAACGGTCGTAGCTAGAAATGAAAAGGTTGCCATTGTCTAACTGGCCCGTCTCAATCCAATCTATTAGTACACTCATTTTCGGGCGATTCAAATCACGACCTGATTTACCATACTCGAGCAAAATTCGGTCCTCTGCAATAGACTGACCACGTTTTGCCGCTTCTCTTTGGCAGATTTTTTTCTGTGACTGTAAGGCTACTTTACCGGGTTGCCATTCTGAACTACGGCAATAAGCTACGTTTTTCATCTTTTTCCCTCCAAATAAAATAGAAGAAGAGCGATTAAACTCTCCTTCACAGGAAACCCTCAGTACAAGTACCGAAGTATCTCCTTCGCTATTTCTTTTGCAAGCGGTTCAAACTGCTGATTCACCTCAACATCACTTGCAAAATGATGTTCTTTGGCATTATCCATCCTTCTACGCTCCTTTTGTAAACGTTTTTCTATTCGGTGTCTAAGGCTAATTGTCAAAGAAGTTTGATACTTCTTCATGGTGAATGAAGAGGGGAAGAACGTCCCCTATGTGGCGTGGAAAATCCGTTTCTTCTTGACTGGCCCTTTCCACCATTGGATTTTTAGCTATGAACATTACCTCACCGCCTTTCAAATAGTCCATTCAATTCGTAAAACTTATTAATTGTTAGCTTGTCGCATCAAACGTTCAGCTTCCTCTAACCCTTTGTTAGTAAGGCGCCACTGCTTCTGCTTGCGCCCCTTGGTAGTATAAGAACCTCGCGTTTTTTCCAAGTAGCCTTCCTTTCCAAGAAAGCTAATAGCGGCTCCCATGCTAGTTTCACTTAGCCCAAAAAATCTATACATTTTATTAAGTTCAACGGTCTTAAACCATTGGTCCCCGTATCTCCGATAGATTACAAGCAGAAGTTTTGCCCGTCCACAATTTAATTTAATCATTATTTTTTTCCTTCCTTTGAATATCCATTTTTTCGAGTTCCTTCACTAACGATTGAAAGTCTAGGTCCTCATTCGTCAGTGCTGCTCGTGCTTGCTTCATCAGTTTCACCTTCTTTAATATCGGACATACTACTAACAGAGTCTTGACTAACATTGGACTCGTTAGCATCATCTGCTTCGATTTGCTCTCTTATACGTTTCATTCGTTCCCTAAAGTCGTCAGTCACTCGCCAAGCCTTCATATTCCCTGGTGAGATACCGGCTTCATCAAAAACTGCTAGCTCTTCATCATTCAATTCTCGATTTTCAACAAACCCTTGGTTCAACTTTGCATAAAGATGCCCAGAAATTTGAGAATTCTTAAGTCGATGTTTAGTTCGTAGTTCATGATTTGTTTCAAGCATGAGGAACCACTCAACATCCAAACTAGCCTTCTCTAGTGCTAAATCGATTAGAAAAGAAGTAGTATCTGTCCGATATTTTGATGCTCGGACATTCCTGGCTTTCCTCTCTTGTTCGTAATAACCTGACAAGTTGACTTTTTCTAGTTTTTCTTTGAGAGAACTACTCTCGGTAGCATGACTATCGCTTGCGGTTGGTAAGTTATTTTCATTAGTTGTTTCATTGTCCGACATAACAGAACTCCCAGAGGATGAAACAACTCGCTTTCGCATAATAGGTTTTCCTTTAAAGTTTTCTATCATGTTTTCTCCTTTTCATTTGTTTTCAGTAAATCATATCCCAGATTACCATCAGGACCGATTCAACTTATAAAGGCTCTGATTCTCGATGTAAACAAGGTACTTAGAGTACCAAGCTGCCAAAGGTTGCCTTCTCAGCTCTGATCTCTTGTGGACCGAGGATCGAAATTGAACATTGGCACCAAGAGTGTCGGCTATGAACTTTGAGAAACTGACATCGGTATCCACTAATGCCAATACCGCTTTCATTCCCCATAAATTTCTGAATCGCAGCTCAGTCCGATACCACACGGTACCACCCCCGGACTCTAACTGCTTGTCATAGATGAGAATCGACAAGTCACTAGATCGTTTGCCCAGATAAAAGCTGTCCCCGGACAATTCCTTGTTTTTGATGCGATATTCGTGGATCGTCCGACTGGTTTGAAACCTTGATGTGACTAGGTTTTTCTTCAAGTAGCTTAAAGCACGCGCCGGAGTCAACGTATCACTAGTATGGCTATCGATTGCTACATCGATTCTTTTGACTGCATACCTCTCCAACAGAACATGGTCGGGTGTTTCTACTATCCGCTGAAAAAACTCTAGCCACGAATGGGTTGAATGTTGCTCAAGATATCGGCAACCACGTCCGCGAATTTCCAATACAACGACAGATTTGGAACCCTTGTTGTCGTAATGTAAAAACAATGAACCATTGGTCAAAACGCGACTAAAACCACGCATACTACTATCTATATTGTCGAAATCTTCAAATAAAAAACCAAAGAAGTAATCACAAATTTCTTCAGCATTTGCCTCTATGAAGCTAATCATGATGTAATCTAGTGACAGAGTATGTCCCCCCAGCTCTCTAGTATTACTAGTAGGTCTCGGGGAAGTCATTCCGGCTCCACTATCCACTGATTCCAACCGATTTGGCAGCATATTTCCGGCTTCATCTGCGGAGATAGCTTGTGAATCCATCAGTGGCTCTCCTCGTACAGATATGTGTACATACCCGTATAGGGCCATGAATCACACTCTTGTCTATGCAGCAGCTGTTCAGCTTTAAGGTCAGCAAAATTGGTACAAAAGATCATACTAAGTTCTGTTGATTTCTTTAAATTTCGGAACAATCTGGCTCCGTGATAAAACTGTAGCTTTACACCTCTAGCTAAATACCAAGTACCAGCTAATATTTTTTTTGGTAGAATTTTCATAGCTTCCCATCCTCTCAATTATTTCTGCAAAATATCTTTGCGAGTTAATAGTAATAAGGAATCCAGCTATGCGCATCCTACTTAGAGAGATAAGAATCATGATTATAACTTCAAAAACTGACTTGACAAATCATAATAAATAAATTTACACCTATTAATTCTTATATTTAGAAATTTATAAAAATATATACCCCGTTATATAGCTTTTTTATAGTTTAAAACGGCTTCGTGTTCTATAAAATAACCCCTGTCTTTTTTCTTTATATTGAAAATTCTACGGTAATTAGCAATTGACATTCCTTGTGAGCAGCACGTAAGGTTCTTATGATTTTAGCGATAACTAAATAATTAGAGATTGCTGTGTTAACTAACGCCATTGAGATAACTTTCTAGCGATAAAAAATGAGATCAGTCGCACCCGCTTAACTGTATTTCTGTATATATAAACTCTAGCCTCATCAGGAATAGGAAAACAAAAAAAGTACAAGAAGCAACAATTAACATTGTTGCCGTTCTTGCACTTTATATTTACGTTAATATCATGATTATTATGGTTATAAATTTAACCGATTACTGATATAATCCAATCCAAGTTGCCTGCTTTTTCCGTAACATTCGCCCTTAACTCATCTAATTCACTTTGTAACTTAGCAACAATTTTTTTCTGTCTTTCCACATAAAAAAGATCAATTATTCCAGATACATTCTTTAAATCGTTTTCATCAAATCTATCTTGATGTGTTTCAACTGTATTATAGATACTGCTTATTGCAAAATTTCTATCTTGCTTAAGCATGTCAACAATCGCTTCTAACCTTTGAAAATTTTCCTGAAATATACATTCAACATAATCCATATTCGCATGCGGAGTTATAATAGCCCGCCAAATTTTTTGAAACATTTTTTCAATGTAATTTTCTTTCTCAAAATCTCTTTTTATAACAGATCTTATTTCTGCATAAAAACGATCATCGATATCCATCCTTACTCCAATATACCCATCTAGTATTTCATTGTATTCCTTTTGATTCGCTCTATCGATATATTCTTTAGCTGCCTTAACTAAAAATGAATCAAGATTATCATTCTCTATGATATTATTCATAAACCAATAAAAATCTTCTTGTATATCGGTACCCCATTGACGCTCCTCTTCAGTAGTTAAAATAATCTCTTCTTTGCCATTCATATTTATACTTCTTCCCTGTTCAGAATCCGAATCGTTCGAAAATTTAAGCAATTCAGAAAACTCGAACTTTTTCTTGAAAAAAAGGAAAAATAATAGTAAGCACATTTCTTTATCTGAAGGGATCGTAAAAATCCTCCTGACATTATCTTGATCGTTATCAACAAAAACTGAATATATACCCTCGAAATGTTGAATTGTTTCGTCAAAAGATGATTTGTCTTTGAACTTACTTATTTTTTTACGCTGATTTATTGTAAACGCTCTATTCTTTATCTCATTAATGTTATACATTACTTGATTCCTCCTTTAAAAATAAACACGAATAGCTTAAATTACTGAAATTTTCGGTTTTTCCATAGGGTACTAAAATTAAATGCTTATTCATCCAAACAACGCCTCTGCTTTAGCGTACTCTTCATTCGCAACTGCTTCGATACCATCCGTCATAGCAGATTGAAATGCTTCCTCCGACTTATTCGAACAGCCCCCTAGTAACAACGCACTTATTACTAACCCCAACAAAATTTTCTTCATATTCTCCTCCACCTTTCACTACAAGTGTATCATTTCACATTTTTTTCGTGCAAATGTTTTCAATTTGAAATTGTTTCATAAACGAAAAAATCTGCATGCAAAAAACACACAGATTTTTTGGGTTACTACGATTTCATCCAGCGATGTTGCCCGCCACCGGAACAAGGATCTTTTTCACTAACAGCCGGGTTGAAAATGGTACGAATTGTTCGCCCACATTTTTTGCAAGTATATTGTGTGCTGTTCGCTTTCCAATTTTTTTCTTGACTGATATTACCAAGCTTCATTAAGCCAAGCAACACTACTCCAATTCCAATGACAATTCCTTTAGGTGAAACATTGATATCCGTATTTTCCTTCAAATACTTATACAGCTTGTAGCCTCCAAAACATATCGCAACAATCGCAATCAAACCCAACATAACCAACACACTCCTTATTATTTTTCTTTAGTCATTTTTCCATTCTCTAAATCCAAATCCCTAAGCTGCTTCTTCATCTCTTGGATATAAGGTAAAGATTGCTCTTTTTCTTGATCACCACCTAAATCAATTTCTTTAGTCTCATCCTTTAACAATCTTCGGAGGTGCCGCTCGCTATACCCATAGAACATAGCCAGCTCTTTTAAGTTCGTGCCATCATATTCATTAAGGACAACCTGCTTGATATGGTCACTTGAAACAAGCCGCATAGGAAAATTAATCTGCGTTCCATGATAGTTTTCGAAAATTTCCAGTGTTGATTCCACTCCAATAATTTTCGCGAATTCTCGGTAAATTGTGTTCCAACTGTAAATATCAACGGGTTCCAACTCTAAGACTCACCTCCAAGCTTCTCATAACATTTTAATTGTACCCCTCTTCACATGGCATATCTAAGGCACTATTCCTTGACATTATCACTCTCGATGTCCAGTTTTAGCTCTTTACTCAGCACCCATTCACTCCGGACACTAGGAAACAATGGATGTGCCGGTTTTCCTTCATCAGTAACCAAATACTTAACCAGATTTCTCTTTGCTTGGGGAATTTTTCCAAAGACTTCCTTAAATGCCTCGGCAGCTAACTGATTATTTGCAACAATACTGCCCATGCCAAATATGATGGATTTAACAGCTTTGTCACTAAAAATTGAATCCAACACTTCAAAAGAATGAACATCAAAGCCTTGTTTTAAAGCACGTTTATTCTTGGAAGTAACATTAATAGCGCTAAAAAGGTTCACGAGAAAGACGCCATCATGGCCTAACTCATGAACCTTTGTTTGAATCAGCATTGTTGTTAAATCAGTAATGATTGGATCCACAGTACCTGGATGTACGGTGACCACAACCGCAATATTTTTTCCTTCTCCCCACATTCGCTTTTGGAGATAGCGGTGTTGGTTATTATCACTAAGCCAATTCTCGATGGTGATTGTTGCTCCTTTTTTGACGATCATTTTGTTTCCTCCTAGATTTTGTATTTGTTTTTGATAATTTCCACGATGACCAATGTCACAACTTGAACTGCCAATTTGATTTCAAAGCGCATGTTATTTTCACTCCCTTAGTGTTTCCTTTATTGCTTCAATGACTTTTTCCATGGACTCAACCAGCAACCTAAACAGCTCTTCTTCTCTTTGCTCTTTCTTCATATCGCTGACCATACTAGCTTTCCATCAACCAAGAGACCCTTGGCAATACTCTGGTGGGTAAATGAATCCTCTAGAAAATACACCACAAATTCTTGCTGGTTTGCCATATAGAGGTACATAGTGGCCAAAATGAATGGTGGTAACTCGATGCTATCCGGGATAGTGTCTGGGTCTACTTCATCACTACCAAGTGTGACACTTTCTTCTCCCCAGTCTTCCGGTTTAGTGATAATTCCAGTTTGTTGCTTCAATAATTCAATGGCTTCTTCAACCATACGATTTCCTCCTAACATTCTATTTTTCGAAGTATCCTTCTGCCCGTAATGACAAGTATCTCCCCTCAAAACCAATGATTAAATGATCCAGTAGTTCGATATTCAACAACTCGCAGCAGGCTCGTAACTTTTTGGTGAATTGAATATCGTTTGCGGATGGACTTGGATCAGATGAAGGATGATTGTGGCAGACGATACAAGAAACGGCATTCGACAAAAGCAAGGGTTTCAAAATTTCCCGAGGTACGGCAATGCTCTGATTGACCGACCCAATGTGTACAATAGAAATCATGGTTGGCTCATGCTTGGTGTTCAAGCCAGCAATCACCACATGTTCACGGTCTTTGTTTTCGACAAAAGGTGCAAATAATTGGTAGGCACTGATAGCTGAGGAACATCTTCTAGGTTCATACAAAAAACTTGTTTCTTTGACTAGGGATACTGATACGATGTTTACTCTTTTTTTGGCTTTTGTTTGCATCATGATTCCTCCTAATATTCTTCCGGTAGCAACATTGTCTGATGGTCGCCATCGTCAATTACCCAGATTTTGCTTGGTAGTGCTTGTAACTCTTTTGCATATTGACCTAATTGAAAACTGACTTTTCGCTTCTGTTCTGGTTCTTCTTGACGGTGAATGATGATTAGTTTGTTGGCGTGATTGTCTTTGTGCAACTCAAAAATCTGTAGGTAATCCATTTGCCAATCTGAGTCATCAATCAACTGCCATAGCAATAATTGAACCTCTAGGGGCACTCCTTCCTTGATGCCTGGTGTTAAAAACCGCTGGTTATTTTTTTCAAACATATATATCCCTCCAAAAATAAAATAAACCGCAATCCCACGAATAGGCGTAGGATTGCGGATCATAGAGATAATATATATTTGAAAAGATAAATTTTTCAGTTCAATGAATGTTTTCTGCTCTCAAAATATACGGTTTCCTTGTTTCATTGAAAAAACATAACTGATAACTTTCAGGGACATGTGTATTCGACTCTACTTCAGCCGCGCCTATTACATCTCACCCAAATACTCACTAACAACCACACTAGATAAAAACAGGCAGTAATCATAATCAACAGAGGTAACAGCATCCACACCATCACTTGCTGCTTAGAGCAACGGCATTTCCCAAAAGGCTTGCAAAAATCCTGTTGAAAGTTTCTTTTTTATACTTTCCACAATAAAAACTCCCAAAAATCATGCGGTCTAAGCAGATTTTTCGGGAGTTAAGTCAAAGCTGGAACAAAAGTTTCCATACAGTTTCTAGCACCACAATCACACAAACAGTTTTTGTAGATCGAACAGAGTTATATCCACTTTGTCCCCCAACGGAATAACAGCCAATTAAGATTTAACCATCTAAGACAATGCTACGCCTGACACCTGTGCTTAATGTCGCAAATAAAAATTTTTCCTTGAGGTAGCTCCTTGCCACACCTACCTACAATAGTGATCAACTTGGTGGGACAGTGAATAATCGTGGCCGTCTCTGGTACTGGCTTGTTCCAATCCGGAGGTACTAATACAAATTTTCCCCCAGCAGCCCCTAATGAACGTTGTCCTAAATAAGCAAAATTTTCGGTCCAGGCATCCACTAATTGAAACACGTAGTAGCGATCTTTAATTGGCGGAATGGAAAATTCCACCGGGCCATTGGACAAGTCCACCTGAGCCACCGAATACAACGTATCATTGTTAACGGAAACAAACTCGTCTGCGGCACTCGCCTGAGTAACCGCGTGACTAAAGTGATTAAAAGGCGCCGGTGGCAAATTCCCGATGCCCTGGTCAGTAAAGCGTTGCATTTGATCCAGATTAAAAACCAGAGGAAAGCCTAAGATGTATGCTTTTTCTGCTTGTCTTTGTAATTGATCCATTATTTTCCCCCAGTCTTTTCGTCACGAGTCGATTTTTTGATTAATAGCTGCCAACAATTCCGTGTAAGGTGCTTCCGTGACAATTCCTGCTTGGCTTGGTAAACCAGTAATGACCTTTTGCATCATCAACAAGTCTCCATCCGCTCCACCAGGAATGACTCCGGTAAAAAAGTAGCCTAATTCTTTTAACGTGGTGTAGGCTTTTTGGCATCCTGGTTTTTCTAAAGGAAGTAGAGCTTCGATGACCTCCATTTTTTGAGCAGTAAAGTCCCGATCAATCTCCTTGATTACCGGTGCAAAATCCGCTCCCACTTCCGTCACAGTTAGTCCGGCCGACTTCGTATTAGTATCCGTTTCACTGGTTAGGAGACTGTCTTCTCGAATAGTCCCCTCTTCCACAAAGCGATAGTCTTTTCCTAATTTTTGGTAGATTTCCTCGATGCTAGCCTTTAAATCAGAGGGCGCATATAAGGTAGCACTCTTTTCATTGAACAAGAGCACACTGCAAGCTACGGATAGACGTTGCCCGTGATTGTAGTCACTTTCAACCTCCCCATAAAGATGGTCAAAAGCAATTGCAGTGGGCACAAAGCCGAGTTTGGTAGCCACGTGCTGAGTTGCTGTATGAAACAGCACCGGTTTGGTTAACAAAGCTTGGCAATTCAATCGGCGAGCCTCTGCGACACCGTGGGCCATCATCTTGGAAACACCCCATAACGTCGGAAGTTTCGGCGCACTACCACACTAGCCAGTTCCGGCATACCTGGATGATTCTTAGAAAAGCTCAAAGCATAATGCCCTGCTACCTCCCCATGATCGTTGACAACTAAATACGAACGAATCTGCCCTGAGGCGATGGTTTCCTTTAATAATTTAGGACGATAAAAGTTTTCAAAGGGATACGAATACGCATATTCATCCCATAGGCACAATGCCGCTTGCAAGCTCTCTTCTTCGCTTTTCACTTCGATTACTTGAAAATTCAAGTCTTGTGGCTCTGTCTCAGGAAAAGTACGTTTTCTAGCTTGCGGTTTTTCCACATTCATGCGCAAAGTCGTTTTCTGCCCTTTTGCTCCCAACAGTTCCGTTCCGATAAAATCTACCATTTGCCGAATCTCGGAAAAGCCTTTCCCGGCTAATTTCGAACTATAAATCACATCCCCAACCAGCTTATCCACTGACCAATACGGCGTGCCCTTGTCTTGTAGGCTCCATTCAAATTCGTGTTCGTCACAAGCTAACTCCATGGTGAGATAGCCCCGGGTGTTAAAGCCATTTTTTAAGCGTCGCAAAATGACTTCTTCTGCTACCAAGATGAGATTGGTGGCTTTTTCAACCGGCACTCCCACGGCTTTTGCACTCTTATCAATCAAATCAAGAATCGCCGGCAGCGCCTGCTCGTGATTGATAAAGGTCAGACTGATTAACTGAATCATCTCATTTCCTCCTTTTGGATGTGTCTCCTTTTTACCAACAGTTTATGGTAGATTTTGCCTAATCCACCAACTTCTATTAACCGTTACTAGTTAGACGATATTCCCATTATCTTAAATTACGCATCCTTATTCTTATCTATTTATAATCAAATGTTAACACAGTAATAATATTATGCGCAATCAATACCAAGTATCAACTTTTAGCACGCATTGATATCTGAGGTTTTCGTTCACATCTAAATCTCCTAATAGCCGTTAGCTCTTTTGCCACCCAAAAGCCTACTTCATAGTAAAAAGCGCCCGCCTTCCATCATGCTCACATGGAAGACGGGCGCTTTTTTTAAGACAGTTGGGAAAAACAATCCATTGCTTATCCTCTATTCAGTCACTTTAAACTTGCCACAGGATTAAGCATTCCCTTTTGCCTGACTAAGCTTGCTAACAAACTGATGAACTAGCCAAGCCGTTACCAAGATAGCCGGAAAGAATTGTAAAGGAAATAAAAACAATAATAATGCTGCGATAATCACCGGTTGCTTCAAAATCACCGTTAGGCTCGCCGTCGTGACAATGCCCACAACTAGACCAGGAGTGTAGGGAAAGAGATTGACCAATACAAAACTAATTGCAACGCTGGCAAACAAAGCGGGGAAAATCTTTCCCCCTCGCCAGCCAAAAGCAAAACATAAATTGGTTAAAAGCGTTTTGCCAATGGCGATTAAGAGGACCGCCCCCACACCTAATTGGCCCGCTTGCTCTGTAAAGGAGAAAAGAGCATGCTCTCCGGAAAATAAAAAATAAGGAGAGATGATCCCAAAAAGACCAATACATAAACCAGCCACAAGGGCTAAAAGAATCTTTTGATTAATCTTTAGCGCCAAATAATCAAAAAAGCGTTCCGTTGCCAAAAAGAAATACCCAAATGCCATTCCCAGAAGCAAGGCTGGTAAAAGCAAATAAATGACTTGCCCCTCCCAATGAATCGCCCCTAAGCGGATGGCAAAGACTTTTTCTTTTGGAAAGAACTGATTCACAAATGCAAAACCCAATAAGCCTGCTACCGTACTCAAAATGTACAACACTGTTTTTTTCCATTTGACCTGAATTTGCCCTTGACGAAATCCCTCTTCAAGCGGTGTCGTTATTCCCATAAAAGGTGCATGAAAAATCGTGGCCAACAAAGCCCCTAAGCTAAGGTTCAACAACTCCTCTTTTTTGAACATAGTTAACTTCAAGCGGTCCCCTAACCAACTGATTAAACCACCTAAAATACTAGCCAAGGCAGCTTCTGGACCTAAACTGGCACCAAAAGCTAAGACAATTATCGCTGCGACAAAGTTTTTCCAAATTTGCTTTTCATAGTGTACACGCTTTGTTGTTTGAAACTCTTGGATTGTTTCATGCATTGTTTTAGGATAAGGGCCAATCCGACTTTGAAACAAACCCACAAGTACGCCACCAATTAAGCCAATCACCAAGGGATAAAAAGTACCTAAGTGAAGTGCGCTAGGTACGCCTACCCATACAATGTGAATCAAAAAATTGACAATGCCTAGAAAGAACGCCGCCACAATCCCAATTAAAAAGCTGAGACTCAAGCTATACAAGGTAAAGGTCAAAGAAAATTTCATCTAATTTGTTGCTCCTTTTCGTGAATCAACGACAACCTACAGCCAAATTCATTCGTTAGTTGCTATAGTAGCATAGGAAATCATCAGAGAGCGCTAGATTTCATTTGACACTTAAATGAATCTGTCTGGTTTTATTTCCTTGAAAACTTCTCGGCTGACTAGTTCCGATTGGTTTTACACTCATTCCATTTCTAATTATAACAAAAGTACTCAAAAAAAGAAACCGTCAAAAACTGGCACTGAAAAAGCCAAATTTTGACGGTTTCCTAAGCTTTGAAAATCATTAAGTAAGTGGCAAACAGTTTCCTGAAGCGTTCAAATGCTACCAATTGTTTAAATGATTATCGTTTTCCTTTGCGTAGGCTTTCGGAAAATGAGCCAATTGCCCATACCCGGCCAATTCTTCTTCAATCCGTAAAAATTGATTGTACTTTTCAACCCGTTCACTACGAGCCATCGAACCAGTCTTGATTTGACCGGCATTCATCGCTACTGCAAAATCCGCGATAAACGTATCCCCAGTTTCACCAGAACGATGGGAAATCATCGTCGTGTACCCATTGGACCGTGCCATTTTAATCGTTTCGATGGATTCTGAAACTGTACCGATTTGATTCAGCTTGATCAAAATGGAGTTTGCAACTTGTTTTTTGATTCCTTCGGCAAAAATGGTTGGATTCGTGACAAAAATATCATCCCCGACTAATTGGATGATATCGCCCATTTCTTCTGTCATCTTTTTAAAGCCATCCCAGTCATGTTCTGAAAAGCCGTCTTCGATTGAAATAATCGCTGGGTATTTTTTCACTAGCTCTTGATAGTAAGCCAACATTTCATTTGAAGTCATTTCTTTTCCTTCGAAATGGTATTTCTTAGTTTCGTCACTATAAAATTCACTTGATGCCGGGTCTAGTGCAATGGCGATTTCTTCCCCTGGTACATACCCGGCTTCTTTAATGGCCCGGTAGAGCATTTCAATAGCTGCTTCCGTACTGCCTAATTTTGGCGCAAAGCCCCCTTCATCTCCAACAGCTGTTTCATAGCCTTCTTTTCCCAGTACACTCTTCAACGTATGATAAATATTGGCGACTTTTTCCACGCCATCGCGGAAGGAATTGCGTTTGACCGGGGTAATCAAGAACTCTTGCACGTCAATTCCTGAATCGGCATGCACACCACCGTTTCCATATTCAGGATGAGTGGTAGTCATTAATAAAATGAACGATAAGCTTGCTAATTGAACAACAAAGTATAGGATAACCGGTAAGCCTGCTAAGAAAAAACTATTTATCAAATAGAGACTGGAGATGAAAAACAAAGCCACCAGACTATCGATTATATGGTAACCATAATTGACAAAACGGATACTCAAAAGCATACACAGACTGCCTACCCCAACATAACTATTCTTTTGACCAAAGAGACTCGTAAAAATCGAGATATAGGCAATTGCAAACAGCAATAAGAGAACACTCCGCAAAACAAGAGCCGTGACATACTGCTTTTTCTCCTGCGCAAAACATTCCCGAATATGTTGGCGAAGAACAGCTGGACTCAACTGCATTTTTTGATAAAGCGTCATAAAATCATCCTTATTCATGAAAGTGTGTCGAGAAGTATAGCAAAAAAATAAGATCTCAGTCAACTTTCCATTTAGGATTCTGCTAGTCTAATCAGCAACAGTCAAGATGATCTTACCGATATTGCGATTGTCTTCCATTCGGCTATGGGCAGCTGCCACCTCTGCTAAAAATGGAGCGAACATTGATTTTTAGCTCGAAGTATCAATATTATCGAACTGTGTAGAAGGATAATATTATGTATCCATTTTTTATTACATTCAAATTAGTACCATTAATGGTATTTGCAAGGAGGATTATCTCCTCGTATTTCCAATCCACGCTCCAAAACGTCTACCAAAAAAACCGCATCATTTATGATACGGTTCTTCAAACATGAATGTCAGCTATAAAGGTAAGTGCCTATGGAAATACCATAAAATAAGGGTTTTTCGCCGGATTGTAAAAAAACAAATATCAATAATTCCGTATGCATACGGAATTATTGCCCCTTTTTTGCCCCTTTTAATATGAGGGATTTCTGCTACAATTAAATTAAAAAAAGATAGGGGCGTTTGTCATGGGATTATTCAGCCAAAAAGAAGAATTTGAAATAACAAGTAAATTTGGAAAATTAAAAGTAGATGATGGTCGTAAGTTGTTTAAAATTAATGGAAAAGTCATTCCGTATGACGACTTAGTTTCTTTTAAACTTCTTGAAAACGGTGAACAGATAACGGAAGGCGGCGTAAACTTAGGACGTGCTGCAATAGGTGGTTTAGCATTAGGTAGCGTAGGAGCCGGATTTGCCGGACTATCCAAAATGAAGAAACAGGATATTGATTACTGTACAAGCATGCAGATTGTTGCATCTGTTAAAAATAAACGTAACGGAACATTAAATGTTGTCTTTGTTTTCGGGAAAACAAAAAAATCCAGTTTTGTTTACACTACTGCTCAAGCAACTGCACAATCAACTTTAGATGGATTTAACTATGTTTTAGATCACCAAACGAATAAAACAGAAGACAACGATATAGCAGCGTTAAAAAAATGGAAAGACATGCTTGATATGGAGATCATCACGCAAGAGGATTTCGACAATAAAAAACGGGAGATATTAGGTCTATGAAAATAAGCTACGAATGCAGCGATTTAATAGAAGAGCTTAAAGAAGATATAGCCGAGGTTGGCGGATTCGAAACGGTAGAAGAAGCGATTCAAGCTAGAAAAGAATTGGAAAAGAAATATATCAAGTAGCATCCCCTCCTCTTTGCGTATCTAATTGTGAAAGGGGAGATTTTTTATGTATTTTAGAAATCAAATTGGATCAGTAACAAAAACTAAAAATGGAGTTATTTTCGAGGACTTGTATCAAGTTAGCAACATTGAAATTAAGCTATGCGACGAACGGCAAGAACGTATTGACAGTATGTTTATGGAATATGTGGCAATCCTTAAAGCAGGCGTACTCGTGCAGGAATTAAGGCAAAAAAAAGACCCCACCTCGGAATGAGATGGGGATTTGTGTTATGCTTTACTAATTTTATGAATCAAGTCGTTTTTATCTGTTACTGATAACCAGATGCCGCCACTTGACTTAAGATTGACTTTACACCACAGATAGCCACCAGAACCCTTAATAGGAGCACCAACAGACTTAATACAGTTAGTGTCAAAAACAAACAAGCTACCTGTTTTGGTAGTTTGGTCTTTTAGCACATACCCATTTTTATCAACCAGTACGATATCATCAACCGCAATCCCGTTATCTGTCCAATTAAACTCAACAGGTACTAAAAAGTTACAACGTACTTGCCAGATACCGTTGACTTTTTGCAAGTCATCTACAGTATAGATACCTTGATTTATTTTTCGTCCAGTGTTATTAGAGACTGATTGCGTTGTTACCTTAGCAGCAGCGGTAATTGTAGGTTTTGCATTAGTTCCACCTGCCACCTTTGTTGCCAAGTCTTTAGCAAATTGTGCTTGTGAGATGCCCCATTTAGCTAAATATGGTAATGGGTCGATATGGTCACTAAAATTGTTAGGCTGATTGTGCGTACAATAGTTATGCGTTTTGATACCTGCTAAATCGTTTGTGTCCAATGTAACAGGGATACCACCTTGATTTGCCAAGTCCCGTAGCAACTCGCAGTAGATAGCATAATCACGCTCAAACTCCGCTCTCGTTTTGTGTGACTCGATAAGTTCGACTGCGGCAAACGTTTCAGCGTTCCACCCACCACCAACATCATAAGCACCCATGTTGATAGGTGCTGTCTGAATCGCTACACCATCACCGACAACGTATTGGAAAAAGCCACTTTCTACAGGTCGTCTGTCATGGTAATCAGCTTCGTTTTGAGCGGTTGAATTGGGATTGCCTGTGGAATGAGCATGGACTTGCCGATAAGGTCGAACACCAACTTGTGGCAAACCTTGACGAATTTGTTTCTTTACTACGTATACCATTATTTTTCTCCCCCGATCACATTTTTAAATGCTTCATACAAACCTGTTGATGCCAATCCACTTACTGCACCATAGATAACACCTTCCAAGCTAAAGCCAGATGCTACTACGCCCATAATCGCCCCTAGCACGCATACGATCAACGGAATATAACCATTAGCCACTTTTGCAAATAAAGGTGTAGTCTTGATGACGTACCCAACACAAAGACAACCAATTACCACGATCGGCATTAATAAGTTTTGTAAATTTGATAAATCCATGTTAAATTTCCCCCTTCAACTTTGCGTTTTCTTCACGCAATTCATCGATTTCATCTTGTAATTTTTCAACTTCCGCTTGATAATAAGCGATTTCCTTTTCGTATTTGTTCTTAAGCAACTCAATTTCTTCTTGCAACTTATCTACTTTCTTTTCTAGGCTATCGACCATTGCTTGATACTTTTGGTACAATTTTTCGGCATTCTCAACATTTGACTTCTCGATGCTTGCCTTGTTCGAAATTTTGGTGCCAAGATACGTTAAAACAGCACCGCCTAGCGAAATGATGATTGTCGTAATGTTTAAATCATTCATGCATCACTCCTCCCTAATTGCGATACCCAAACTTAAAAACGCCATGGATAAAGAAAATATCCATACTGTATTCGGCGGTTCGGACAATAAAAAAGAAACCCCGAAGAGCGTCCATAAAAACGTCAGTGACACAAGTGACCACCTTTTGACATATTTAAAATTACCGATAATACCAATTAACTTGAACAATCCGACAATCACAAGCAAAACGCTGATAAACCGATCATCAAAGAGATTGTCAATCAATTTGTATACTTCGTAACTTCTCAGTATTTCGGGATGTACAAGCAACTGTCCACCGAACAAAATAGTCACAATTGCCAAAACCAAGCTATCCCACTTTAATAATACAATTCTCCACATTCTACCACTCCCCTAACTCAAAATTTTTACCACCAACATAAACAAGACTCCCCACAAAAGTGGGAAGCCTACTATTAGGTATAATCGCCACATTACTTAACTTGTTCCGCAATCATTGCATCCTCTGTAGACCAGACAGCCTCTTGAAATGCTTGTACGTCTGCCCGACATTCTTTTAGGTTTGCCTTGTACAAGGTGTCATTTTGAATTGATTGATTAATGTTAGTGTTCCCCCGCTGACTCGTTCGTGATGTTGGCTGACAGATAAATCACTTGTTGGTCTCCAATCATAGATTGACCTGTCAATGTAGTAGATTTTGTTGTTTTTAACATAATAAATTCCTCCAATTAAATAATATTTGATATACTCGCTTTAGAAAGTGAGGTGAAAAAAATGGGTCTAACGCCAAAACCTAACATCAAAAAACCTTTACAGACCTGGGAAGATTTAGATAGAAGCTTACAATCAAGTTTCACTTTCCCTCTTAAAGAAGGTTTGCCTTTTACATTTGTAAACCCAGATTGGTACGAAATGTCTAAACAGGAAATTATTGATGAAGGTAGAAAACAAGGGTACAAGGTTACCGAATCAGGCAATCAATTAAAATTCGAGTAACTTTGTATAGGGAACGACGTCATGCCGTTCCTTTCTTTATTTCTGTTCTAACGTAAAGATCTGTAAGTTTATCACTTTGACAGTTGACCGTTTCTATTAAAGTGTCTATTTTTGCGCTCTGAGTAGTGACGGCCGTTTCCAATACAGCGATTCTGCTTTCTAATTCCTTAATCTTGTCTTCCATAAGAAATCCCTCCCGTTTTTTTTATAAAAAAAGGACACCAATTACTTGGCATCCACTTTTTCGATTTCATCCATTAATTCATCATAGACAATCGCATCATTTCCCGATAAATCCTGTTCCCAATCTTCTAAAGCCGACTGCAAAAACTCAAAATATGGCTTGTACTCGGTCAAGTCAATCACGACTTCTTCCTCGTGCAATTCTTGCCATTCCTTGTCGTATTCAGCTACGTCCACGCCTTCTAAAGCAATGAGATTGTCTTCGCTGTCACGTTTTGCGTTTCCGTCCTCGTCAACCTTGAAATACTGTGCAATCAAGGTTTTTTCATCTTCTTGCAATTCTTCAATTTTTGCAACAATGAGTTTGTTAAACTTAGTAACAGCTCGTGACTTGCGACCTTTCGCTTTCACCGCATTAAGTAATTGATAAAAAACGATTAATTTTGATTTTTTGAATGTGATATTCATATTTTCCTCCTGATTTTTAAGCGACTCTTGCCTTCAAAGTTTCAATTTCTTGTTTTAGTTCTCTTATTACAGGTATTAGTGCAACCGCCAAGCGTTCATATTGGATACCTTCTAACTGATTATTTTCACCTCTGACAACTAGCTCTTCTAATCCAGCATCTGCCAAATCCTCTGCAATCATCCCAAAATTCTTTCTAGGAATCGGCAACGTAGGATTTTCACTATATCTTTGCATCTCCGCTTTATCTAGCCATGTCGCATAAGGCAAATCTAATAATTTTTCTCCTATGCTCGTATCATAAAATCGTTGAATATCTGATTTATACTTAGATGCTGAAGTGGAACGAACAAGCGCCCCATCAGTCGCTACAACAACATTTGCCGCAGTTGAAGTAGTCTTTGTATACACGCTCCTCATGTGAATGTATTCACCCAAAATATAGATGCGATTTCCGCCAGCTTGTCCATCGACATCACTGCCTATGACAATGCGAGGGGACCCCTTAAATAAATCTAAAGAGTCGGACAATGCAGCACCACCGCTCAATATAATTCCTCGTTCTGCACCACCAATTTTGGTAGGTCTCCACGACCCACTCGGTTTCCCGAATGAAATTCCGGCGAACGCCTCAAGACCTATTGGTATATCGAACATATTTGTGTTGTTTGCTCTGTTGGCCAATGATATAAAGTCGCGTCCAACAATTGATGCCCCATAAAGTCCCTGAGAACCACCTGAATTATCGATTGATAGATATGGGTTTGTATCTAAGTCAAAAATGGTGGGACTAACAAATTGTAATTCTCCGCCCTTTATTATTACACGCGTAGAGCTATCGGCAACCGAAAAATATCCTGCATCGATGTTAATATCGATATTATTTGATGCTGAATTGATTCTGCCTTTTTGGAAATTCACCACACCAGTCGCCAAATTAATCGACAGGTTCGTTCCGCTTATCGTGCCACTCGTGATGTTACTTGCGTTTAGATTTATCACGTTGACGTTCGCACCGTTGAGCGTACCGACGTTAATCTTATCAGCTGATATGCTACCAATTTTAGCGTTGGTGACGGCAAGGTCAGCTATCTTAGCCGTGCTTACTGCCAAATTGGCTATCTTCGCTTCGCTCACCGCAAGGTTGGCTATTTTGGCATTACTAACGGCTAGGTCTGCAATCGCTGCATTTTTGATGACCCCATTAGCAATGTAGGTGTTACCTGTAATATTGACCTGTTCACCAGACAGACTAATGACCTTGTTCGCCAAATCAATTTGGGTTATGCTGCCGTCTGAGTTTGTGATGCGGAAATTCATGCGGTCGGACAAGAGTGTAATTTTGCCTTCATTCGCTGTTACCCGCCCAGTTACCTCGTTTAATGTGGTCTTGTCTGCTTTTAGGAGTATTACATTATTCGTCTGTTCGATTGATGTAGAGGACTTCACCTCGTTCCATTCTGACGATAAATGCCACTCGTAGTCCGTCCAATTATCGCTAGGTAATGCTGAGTAGCCGATATATTTAGGTATTGCCGCTAATTGTGCTGCGTAGGTTGATCCGTTGGAATCTTTGTCGTTGGGGTTTGGAGTCCATGGGGTTGCAATTCCTGCAGAGTTTGCTATTTCTAATTTCGGTTTAGAGAAAGCAATATATGTTCCGCTAGTCTTGTAGTCAAGAATTTTATCTAAACTATTTAAGTCCATTAATCGTATAGCCTTTGCCACATTAGGTGTCATAGTAGAATATAATCGATAAACATTATTACCCAATGATTCACAGTACGAATTTACTAGATTGTGCCCAATACTATCTATAAACCAAGTGAATTTAAAATCGGTACTATTATCTGGTTTATAAGTGGCATCTGTCTTAACAAGTATTGACTGCGTATATGTTACTCCGATTGTAGGAATAAAACTGAATAACTCAAACGAGCCTGTTTGGGGCAAGATTTCATCTCTTGCAGTATATATCGAGTCAGCAGGCAGAGTGGTATACGCCCAACCGTCCTTCCAAGTAGTATTAGTTATTCCATAACCCATCACGAACGGACTACCTGAATTCGTTAACAAATTCTCTCCATAAGCAACCTTACTAAAATCAGTGCCGTCCAACTCTTGCATGTATCCTGTCCAAGGTCGCCTGTCGGGATTCACTTCCCATTTAAAATCATCGGGATTTTGAGAATCTTTTAGTGAACGACCTACATATCTAGGTACTGCATTGTCATAATCGTCTTTTGGATTTGTAGTATAAATGGTTTTATCCCAACTATATTCCATTTTAGGCTTTCTAATTCGTGCTGTGAAACTAGCTGAAGTGGTGCTAGAGTTGTAGAATTGTAAAACGGAAGCGTCACCGACCCCTTCACTAGCCTGTTCTGGGATTGTGAATATCGCTGTTACAGGGTACCACGTGTTTAAAACACGACCATTGTCTCCTACTGCCGGCAGTGCTAATGATGTTACGTCTCTCCATTCTCCAGTGGAACCTGTCGGGCCAGAAGTGTATTTCTGTCCTAACCAAAATTCAGTTCTATTTGTCCCAGAAGGGAAGTCCCACTTGGTATACATAATTTCAAAAGATATTCTTACTTTGGCACCAACCGGGTAATCTCTAATACCTACGCTATACCCTTCACGCAAGTCTATGCTTGAATATGTGTTAGCGGAAGTCATTGTTACTTCCCCATAACCATCTTTTACTAAGTCAAAGTTTTTGAAAAAACCTGACTTGCTAGATGCATCTGAACCTAGTATCAAGTTTTCATTAGGATAACCCTTAGTAAACCTATCTTTGCCATCTTCAGACCAGGCATAGGCAATATTCGTACCGAGTTTATCAACATTGGCTTGAACATTAGCTACCTTGCTATCTGTTTCAATTTTGGACGAGTAGGTACTTGCAACGGTAGTTTTAAACGTGTCAATAGTAGCTTGGACTGTCGTTATTTTCGTATCTGTTTCGCCCTTTGTATACACAGTTCCTTTGAAACCGTTATAGTCTTGGTTCAATGATGATAATGACGTATCTAACCCGTCAGTTTTAGTCGTTAAAGTTGTGATTTTACCGTCTTGTAACTTCAAACTAGCTTCGGTCGCTGATACTCGCCCCGTAACAGCATCGACGTCTGTTTGATTTGCTTTTAACTCTATCTGTCCAGCCATCGTAGTGATTTTACCCTCAGTGGTAGACACACGCCCTATGACTGCATCAACAGTTGTCGTATCAGCTTTAAGGACAATAGCATCTTCCAGTTTGTCGATATCAGCCGAGTTCGTGGTGACAACTTTATTTAGATCAGTAACCCCACTTACTGCCTGCTGGGCGTTAGCCAGAGCAGTATTAGCGTTGTTTTCGGCTGTTGCCGCCTGTGCTTTGGCTTCGTTTGCCAGTTCGGCGCTATTGTCAGCTTTTTGACTTGCTTGCGTTGCTTGATTCACTGCATCATTTGTGTTGGTCAAAGCGTTGGCGGCGTTAGCATCTGCTGATTTTGCGATTGTTTCGGCGTTTTGTCCTGCTTCTAGTGCTTCGTTACCCAGCGCTTTCGCTTCTTCACCTGCTTGTTTCGCTTCCTCGCCTAACACTTTGGCTTCTGCTGCGGCTTGTTTAGCTTCTGTGATTCCTGCAGTAGAAGTCTTAAATACCCATTTTCCATTTTCGTATACCCATGTTTCTGTGTCGGGACCATTCGGTTTAAACCAAACATCATTTTCTTGGGGATTGATAGGTTCTTCTAACCCTGTGTATGTCCATCCACCAGAAGCGTTTTTCCAACCTTCCAAAACAGCTACTTTTTGTTGTAATGTTCCTTGAAACTGAACAGAAGATGAAGCGATACTCTTTGTTTCAGCACTACTCGTAGCTTTTAGTCCGCCTGAAAATTCCAATTTGTAACTCAGATTTGGCATCTTGAACGAATTTTCTTTCGTATCTGCCGTTGAAATCCAATCACCGGCTTCTAGCGCAGGGTTTCCTCGCCAAGATAACGTGAATGGATAGTAATTTAAGTTCTTCAATTGCTGGTAAATGTCATCTAAATAAATTTGGGTCATAACGTCATTTTCTAACGAGATTTGGTTCCCTGTTGTGCTGCCGCTTTGCAATGTAGATTCTTCTGAATCAGAAGTTTTTACTTTACAATTGATGCCGTCCAGCTTGTACATTGTTTCATCTTTTGATAAACCTTTCGAAAAATAATCTGCTGTTGAAACAGAAAAATTCGGGTCGTTCAACGTTCGAATCGACAATTTACCGCTCCGGTCAAAAATAACGAACCCACCTGCAAATTGTGCGATCATTCCGATTACTTGTCGGTAAGTTTTCCCTGAAATTTTAGTGATTGACTTGTTGGGCAATCGTTGGAAAGAAAGGGTATCAATCGTCATGCCTGACTTATTAGCGATTTCCGTTGCCACTGCTAGTAACGTTGCCGGATAAGTAAGTCCTGATTCATACGCCCCTTCCATTTGGCTCATAGCATCATACGCTTCAATTGTAGTACGGTTTTCATTTCGGTCTGGGTCATACGTACTCACAAAAAAATAGCCCATGCTAACGTACTCACTTGTACCGTCAGCTAAGACTATTCCAAACTCTAATTTGATTTTATCAAGTTGTTTAATTCCCTCAATAATTTTTGCGAACGTGATTTTAATACTATTGGAGAAAGTAGAACCAATATTGAACCCTTCACCGACAATACTGCCGCCCTCATATGATACTGAAAACACATCGTTGTTGGTGTAGGTAATGTCATTCATTGTGATTCTTGTTAATACTTGCCTTGTGGGCTGTTTGAACGCTTGGTTAAAAGCGTCACTTACACTTATCATATATTCTCACCACCTCTATTTTTCAATGAAATTGGCACTAAAACTTTGCCACTTGATAGCCGAAAACTTATCATTCCAAGAATAAGAAGGTAACGTCCTATCCCCACTGTAAAAGGTTTTCGTCTGTTGCGAACCTGTTTCTGCATCTGGATAAGAAACAGAAAAAAACACGCTTTTTATCGCTTTGAGAAGTGCGGAAGCAGTCGCATCATCAAGTGGGCCCCATTCTATTTCCAATTTCACTTTTTGAGCAATGATATCTCGTACCATTTCACCATTGGCATTGCGCCCAGATGAATCAGCATCGATTGTTTGATATCCGACTTGAAATTTTTGGGGAGTCTTCACAGACACCCCGTTGATTCTTAATTCAGCCATATCTTCCAGACCCCCCCTAAATATTCAGTTCTATACGCCCAATTTGAGCATGGTATTTGTTGATTTCTGATACTGCAGTACGCCCAAGTTCTTTGCCACCAATATTGATAACGATATCGCCGTTAGAAGTTTGTTGTGCTTGTGCGCCCAGTGATTGAACTAGCAACATAATTGCACTTGTTAGGCTATCCAAACCATTACTAGATACATTTACGCCACCATTAAAGGTATTGGTAGGAACATCACTAGAAGTCTGCCTAAACGCTTCTGGCAACTGAACGCCATTGTTCATCGGGTTGAATGAAGCGGGAACAATCATTTCCCCTTTGTGAATCATGGCAATCTGGTCTTCTGGTAACCACGAAGTTCCTTTGGCATAACCGACCCCACGCCAACCGGCAGTTAAACTACCGTATCTTGAAAGTGTATATCGGATAGAAGCTAGGATATTAGACAATGGATCAAGAATGTTTCGATTGTAGCCCGGTCTCGCATAAGCCGCGAATGTAGGTGGGATAACTTGCATCAGACCTTGTGAAGGTACGCCATTCTTGGCATTAATATCCCAGTTATTAATCGCGCTAGGATTTCCGCCAGATTCCGTCTGCATTTGATACAATAATGCTGATAAATTGGTAGGCGTGTATTGCCCTTCCATGCGTAGTGCTTTCGTGGCAATTGCTCGCCAACGTTCTACGCCACTACCGGCAGGAACAGGAGGTGTGCTTGCTTCGGCTTTCTGGAATAAGAAGTCTTTCGCCGCTTCAATCCCCTTTGTTTTAATTCCGTTCACGATAGAACCAGCTATACCGCCAAATCCACCATTCCCACGACCAATCTTATCCCAAAGATGTGCAACGATTGAAGCTTTGTCAGTCACCCAATCCCACACATTTGAAGCAACGTCCGAAACGGTACTTGCTGCACTTGAGAACCAATCACCGAAATTGAAATCGAAGTTGAAATCAAAGTTCTTCATGAAGTCACTGCCAAAAATACCACTAGCATAAGCAGGTGCTCCCATGAGTTTAGCAGTGTTCCGTGCATCCAATACTTGCGTACCTTGTGGCAAGTTAACCATCATGTTTCTTTGTTTAGGAAAAAGTCCTGTGGTACCGTCTGGTAATTGGTACATCTCGCGGTAGTTCGAGCCAGAACCATCATTGACTAATGCAAGACCACCCGGATGGTAATTTGTACCTTTGGCATAAGCCGGTGCCCAATCTGAAATACTATTAGCAGTGCCATGTGCGCCAACAGCGTTTAACACCCATCTAACACCACTTAATACTGCATTTACTCCAGCTTTAGCTCCTTTCACCATTCCATCAAACATTGATTTTGCACCAGACCAAACTGCTGACCAACCATTTGAAAGAGCTGAGCCGATGTTTGAGCCTAACGATCTAGCTTTATTAACAATCATATCAAATGTTGATGATGTGTCTTGGCTTATCCTTGACCACCAACCAGACATATTTGACCAAGCATTTCGTGCTGAATTTCCTAAAGAACTAGAAACGTCATTCCATTTACTAGAAGTAGTTGACTTCACGTTATCCCAAGCTTCGGAAGTGGTAGTTTTGATGCTTTCCCACTTAGATTTGACATTATCCCAAGCACTAGAAGCATTTGTTGTGATAGAATTTTTCGTATCACTCCATTTATCAGAACTCCACTTTTTGACGGAATCCCAAGCGTCAGAAGTAGCGGTTTTGATGCCGTCCCATTTCTCGCTTATCCATGTTCCTAGTTGGCTTGCTTTTTCTTTGATTGTGTCCCAGTTCTTCCAGAGGAGAACACCAGCGGCAACTGCTGCGGCGATAGCAATTGTAATTGGTCCACCTAGAATACCAATAATAGTACCAATAGCTGTTCCAACAGCAGAAAGTAAGCCTCCTAGACCTCCAATCCCGGAAAGAAATGTGAAAACACCTGCCAATACTTCGATAATGGTGGATACACCCGCTATCACTTTAAGCGCAACAGCAAACGAAGCGAAAGCGACTACGAAATCAGAAAAACCTTTTGAATGATCTGATATAAAATCGCCAATTACCTTCAAGGCGCTTCCTATTGCTTTTAGAATATCGACGATAATGCCACCTGACCATTCCGCAATAGGCTCTAAAACATCGTTCCATAAAAAGTCAAATGCTGGTTTAAACCCATCAATTATGCCGCTTAATCCGTCAATTGCCCCACTTAATCCATCCAAAAATGCTGGTATTAAATCTTGTATGGAATAGCTTGCTAGTGGCAATAGCACGTTTTTGTAAAACCATTCAAGCCCGCCACCAATCTTATCGGTTAATGGACGAATGCTTTCAAGCAGCTTCTTGATACTCGTGAGTAGCGGTGTGAAATCAAGTGTTTTTGCCCAATTTTCGGTTGCTTTGCTCATGTTATTGATATGCCCTAATAAATCTTTGACAATTCCCAATATGGTAGAGAATATCTGACGACCTGTTTCATTGCTTGTCCATGCGTTTTTTAGGTTGTCAGCAAGGTTCTTCACTGTATTATTGAGATTGGTATAGATTTCCAATAGGTTGGCTGCGATTGCTTCGCCCGTACCGTCATTCCATGCCTCCCGGAAAGCTTTCGCTACCTCGTGGATTAGTTCCAAAATGGCATTCCATTTATCGAAAATAGACTGTATCAACGCCGTTCCACGTCCATTATCATTCCACGCGTCCTTGAACGCCTTGGCAATATCTCCCACAATGTTGAGTACGTCCGCAAGAAGTATGAGTAGATTCTCAATAAACCGTTGCCCTGTGCCATTCGTCCATACTTCCATGAAGGATTTACCAATTGAACTAGCCAAGCCAATTACTTCGCCAAGTGCATACTTCCACGCATCAATGACTTTTTGACCTTGATTTTTCCACGCATCTTGAAATGGTTTAAAGAACTCTTTTGCTAGTTTTTGTAGATTTTTCATCCAAGCGGGCGTTGTGTAATTGCCCGTGGCTTTGTTGAAATCTATACTAGGAGCTTCTGTATCGTCTTTATCGCTTGAGTTATCTTGCAATCCAATACGATTGATTTCATCAAAGCCCATGAGTGAACGTTGCAACTTATCAACTTTCTCTTTTGCCTTGCTGGCTGCGCTACCTGTATCGTCCATAGCTTGCACATTGTCGTATAACCCTTGTGCACCTTGCTTAGCCGCTTGATAGGTTGTACCGAACATATTCGCAATGAAAGATGCAAACTGCCCTGTAAGTGTCGCTAAGGCACTCATAAGAGCGTTCAAAGCTGGCATGATAGCTGTGTAGATTGGATAAAATGCAGTTAGCAGATTGACTTTAATTTGATTGAGCGAGTTAGCAAATTGTGTGTTGCTATTTAGTGCCTTCATAGTAACGGTTGCTAGGTTCGTAATTGCTCTAGCTATCAATTGATAAGCGATTAACGAGGGAAGTAGGTACCTAAAGGTTTGTCCCCACGCACCAGAATACTTCTTCACATCATTGGAGCCTTTGTTCACTTTGTTGGATAAACCAGAAAATAGGCTTCCGAACTTTCCAATAAATCCAAGAGAGTTTTTAAAGCCATTGCCAATCCCACCGGAACCGTGAGCAATAGAATTGGACGTACGGTTAAATAGTCCGCCATACTTAGAAACAGCTCGCTCGGATTGCTTCAATCCTGAACCAGTCATAGAAGCGGTATCTGCTGCACTTCCTGTTTGGATAGATGATTGACCTAACGCATTATTGATACGTCCTAAAGCGGCTTTTAAGCTTGCAGCACGGTCTTCTGTTTGCGCATATTCCCGTTGTAATCGGTCGTTTGCGGAAATGAGTTTATTCATTTTATCCGTTTGTGCTTGAATTTTTTGCGATGTTGCTAAAGATTGATCAGTCTCCGCATCTTTAAATCCTGTAGCAAAGCTTCCTGTTTTTCCCAACTGCGATTGATACAAACCGTTTAAAGAATTGATTTTTTTGCGCATCGTATCAATTTTCACTTCGTTTAAATCCATTGCTTTTGAAATGCTATTCAACGATTCAGGAACCGTATCAAATTCATGCTTCATTGACTTGGCTAAGTTTCTCGCTTGCGATTGGTACTTCACCATAGCTGCTTGTGCACGTGTAATTTGTTCATCGTATTTCACAACTTTTCCTTGGTCACCCTTAGATGAAGCAGATTGTCGTTGTGAACGTAAAAACGCGATTCTCTCTTGTTGTGCCTTCGCTTGGCCTAATTTTGCATCCATTTCCTTGACCATTGAGTCGATTTCTTTCGATGCTTTCGCACGCCCTCTCCTAATACCGCTTGCGACACCGTCACCGATTGATTCGCTTGAATTTTGGGTTGTTTGTTGCATTCTCTTAAGATTAGACTCTAACGTCTTATTCATCTTATCTAGTTGGTCTGCAAAACGGTTTGCGCCTTTGGAAATATCCATATTCGCTTCCGTTCGATTCATGCTTTGATTAGACGTACCTTCCAAGCGTTTGAAGAAGTTTTCCAAGTTAGGCATAACTTTATTCATTGTCTCTTCTAGGCGTGCTGTATTGACTTCTAAGAGTACCTCTAGCGTTTCTAATTCGATTGCCATACTCTCTCACCTCCTACTGTTCCTTATTTTTGCGTTTTCGCGTTTCCTTAATCGCTGCGGCGTTCATCATTATAATTTCTTGATCACGCTTCATTTGGTCTTCTTCTGATAAAGCTTCTTGTACTTCTTCTTTAATTTTGGTTAAGAATGGATATGCTTTCTCAAAGTCAGGGAAATTTTTCGGATCATTAAACGAGTAAATTCCCAAACGTTGTTGCGTGTAATCGAACATTGCTCGTTCACGCAATTCATTTTCTTTGTTCTTCTTGTTAGCTTGAACTTGCACCATAACTTCATCTAGCGTCATTCCCCAATACTCAGTAGATGGGATTCCTGCTTCAACAGCTTGTGGGTACATATCTTCCAACATTTCAGATAAGGTAGTGTACGTTTTTACAGAAGACTGTCCGTTTCCGGTTCCTTGTCCAAAGATTCCCCATTTGTCACTTCTGTTTCCGTCTCTTTCTTGCCGAAAAAACCCGAATTATCCAAGAACTCATTGATTTCACCAAACAGATCCATTGTCGTTTTTCCAGATTCGATATATTGTTCAAAACCTTCAACAATCGCTTTTTCCGTTACGCCGCTTGTTTGGTTAGCACCTTGCAAGATAATCAACATGCTATTGACTGGTGGCAATTTGACTTCGCCTTGTTTTTTTACGAACAATCCCATAATTCCTTCGTCTAAGCGTTTTTCAATATTCAAGATAGAACGTCCGTCCAAGCGTAATTGCAATGTTAAGTTGCCTAATTGAAATTTAGTTGTATTTTTAAAATCGATTACTTTTCCCATTCGTTATAATTCCTCCAATTTTTAAATAAAATAAAAAGGCTAGAAGTTAATCTAGCCTACTAACTATGCTACTGGTGTAAAGTCAGGGCCTTCAGACACAACGATAACCAAGTTAAAACCTAGTGCTTGGTTGACTTCGACACCGTCAAATTTAAACGATGGAACACCAGTGAATTTGCATTTCAATCCGTCAGCATAAGTTACTGTCCAAGGAACAGATTTATTCTGAGACACCAACGTGTGAACGTCTTTAAAATTGCTACCTTGATAGATGATTGCAAACTCCATGTTATCTGTGTCTTGCAATCCAGGGATATATGCTTTTTTCTCTGATTTTAGATGCGTTACATCTACTTTTTCTGGGTCAGCGCCCATTGCTGGGATAGATTTTACTGCTGCGATTTCCTTTTCTGATGCTCCATCATTGTAAGATAAAGTGGCTCCTTTAGATAATAAACCTGCAATTGTTGCCATGTTTCATTCCTCCTATTTTGAATAAACATATTTTGTTTTGTTGTCTACGACCGCTGACAATTCAACGATTACTCGTGTTAAATCAGCAGTATTCGCATCTTTGGAAGTACCAAAAAAACCAATATCGCCAAACGCATTAATAATTTGCGTGACGATATCGGTTAAACTTCCATTTCCATATAATTCAATTGTGACATTCCATTGTGTTTGTAATTCTTCTCCGTTGTAATCTACAAAATGCGGTTTGGCTGACGTTCGATAGATAGCAGTGGGGAAAGTGTTCCATGTCGTTGGGTAATCGGTAGCTACTTTCTTAATCGCTGAGATATCCTTCAAGATAGAAACGACCACCGTTTTCATATTAATCTTATCCACTATCTCAACTCCTTCAACTTAGCTGAAATATTCTCTTGATAGATTTCAGGAGCTTGCGGAATGATGTCTTTAAGCGACGGATACATAAAGGGTCTTGCTGGTTGACCGCTCGTGATGTAAAACTCTTTGTTTTGAATGGTAATCTTCGGCATACCGTAGATAGCGTTCAAATCAACAGCTATTTTTTCAACAGGAATAAACCATCGTTCTTGCGTATATACAGGGTTGATACCTTCTGGCAAGTCTTTTGGGCTTGCTTCGCCGACAGGTCCAGTTCCCAATTCTCTGTAAACCGCTTGTTTTTTGTCACTCCAAACCCTACCGACAATCTTGTCTTGCTCGTTGACTACAACTTCATTTTTCAGACTGTTTAGCAATTCACCTGTAGAATATTTAATACTAGATGACAATCGCAATTCAGCAGCGCCTTTGATTAGTTCTGTAATCTCGTATGTTGCATCCCAAGCGGCATCTTGCAACATCTGCGGCATCCGATGAACCTTCGCTCGTAATCTGTCCATACCTCTAATTTCAATTCCCAATCTCATCATTCCTTTCCAGCATCACGTTCATATGAGTAGAAAAAGGCTGAATTGATGTGATTTTATAGTCTGGTACTTCATCCGGACCTACATACACGCAAATGCCGCTGTTTTCATCTCTGCCTTCTTTTAATTCATCGCCTTGATACTTACACGATTTCATGCTTGAAAGCTTAGAACCGTAAATAGTAGCGTTCACTGCGCCGCTTGCCGACTGAACATTCATTTCAATAGCAATTGGAGTAAGATAATTAACTTGATCGTTCCCCTCTTCATCTTGCGTGTTGTTTGGGTCTATCCTTTTCAAATAAACCATTGTCAAGTCACGTTGTCTTAGTCTCATTTCAAAGACCTCACATTCGCCACACGATAGCGGTTTAACTTCGTTTGTACTTTAGCAGGTATGCCAATTTCAAACGTTTGAGAAACGCCACCTTCCGAACGAGAAGTTTCCCCCTCGTTTCCTTCGGTATTGTAGCGGAAAATATACAAATCTTTGATAGCGGATGACATATTTCCGACAATCACATCACGATTGCAATAGTCGAGTGCATCGGCTACTGCATCGTTCAAATCATCGTCCAAGATTTCCAAGTCTTTTGTTTCAGTAATGTTTAATTTTCTGATAATCTCTTTTTTGATTTTTTCAATAAAAGGGATATTTTTTGGGTTCATGAATAACCCCCCCCTTACAAAGTTAGTTTGTTTTCCACCATTAGTTGAATCAATTGGTCACGATCAGCATCTTCCGGAATTTCTACTTTTGCATCTTCTAACGCTTTGCGAATTGTTGGTGCCTTTACTCCTTTGAATGGGTCATCTTCGATGGTTTCGATTAGTTCAAATAAATCTTCATGAAAATGACCATCTTCAATAGTCAATTTTTCCTCTTTTACATGGCGTTTCCCCGCATAAAATACGGGGATGCCTTTTACCGATACCTTTAACATGATTATTTCTCCTTCTAGGCGATTGGTTGTGCTTGGAACACTTCATCAGCAGCTGCAAATGATGGTAAAGCAGTTGCAACAGCTTTCGTCCAAGTTCCCACAGGATCTTTTGTTTCGTCATACACGGTTGCCAATACGTTACCAACCATTGAAGTATCAACTGATGGATCACGAGTCAACCGAGTTTCTTCTGCTGTTGGGCCATACAACGTTTCACCCAACAAGTCATCGTTGAACATAACAAAACGGTTATCAGCAAAGTATTTCTTGGTTGTATAAGCACCGTTGGATTGTTGCACCTTGTATTTTTCATCATACGTACGAATAACAGGATAGCCATGAGACTCCATGAAAGCATCCAAGTCACCTTGAGAAACAATGCGTCCAGAATCTCGACCAAAGATAGCTGAAATCACTTTAGGATGCGTAGTTAATGCACGATAAACCTTACGAGAAGTCAATGCACGTGTTGGCAATGTATCTAACGCATCAATCCAACGTTCGATATCTCCTAATGGGTCAGAAGAGGAGTCTGTCCATGCTCTAGCTCCTGCAAGTGCTTCTTGGTGATTGGTAGGCACATGGTAATCAACGTTTAAATTTAGGCCATTTTCTGCAACGGTAATTTTACCAGTAGATAAAACCTCCATACGCATTGCTTCGATACGAGCACGAACCCCAGCAATTAGTACATCAATATCGTTGTACACTTGACCAATAAGATAGTCTTGTTCTGCTTGGGTACGTGGGTTTTCTAAGGCAATAATATCTTCTTCTTTCAATTGCACTTTCCGTTTAATCAACGTAAGTTTCAATTCTTCTTTACTTGCTTGACGGCTTCCAATTTCGGCTTCCGTATCAAAAGCATGAACAGAAGCAGCAATAGGAATACGAGAACCACCGCGTACTTGGTCAAACTTCAATGATGGTGTTTTCCGTTCAGGGAATAACGTTTCACCTAATAAAGGCTTATATTCACGATTTCGGACATAGTTTAATACTTCATTTTGTGTAAATAATTCTGTAATAGCTGTCATAGTATATTTCCTCCTTTGATTAACCTTCTACAACTTTTGGTTTTTTATCTGCATCTAAGAACGTGATATTTTTTAATGCTTTAATAGCTGTATCAGCTGGTTTTGTCGCTAATCGTTCAATCAAAATAAAGCCATCTACTAAGATAGCTGCGGGTTGTGGACCTGTCGTGTCGTCAATAGCGACATCATTCAATACAATTCCGATTGCTGTTGCATCATTCGCTGGATAAACTTCTCCAGCCTTGTAAGTCTTTTTTGCTTGATAAGTAAAAGATTGAAACTTAGCGCTTGCTAAGAAGTTGATTTGTTCAACTTTTTCGGTTGGTTTTACGTACATTTTTCATTCCTCCTATTTTTTGCTCCATAAATCATCATGTGATTCATTTCTGCCGTTCGCTTCTTTGGCCATTTTAGTCGCCATTGTTTCCATACCGCTTGCATTACTCGTTCCTGCTGGTTTATCAGCCGAACCCGCTAAACGAATATTCACTACTTGCTCAACTGCATCACGAAAAGCCTTAGAAACAGATGTATAAGCTTCGTCAAGGTCTTTTTCTTCGCCACCATAAAGGGGATTTAAAACGACAGACAAGCCATCGGGCAACTTATCAGTAGCTAGCTTTTTGATAGTGGTTGCTTCTGCTTGATCACGTTTTAAAGCTAAGCGATCAGCTTCCAACTGATCACGCTCTTGTTGCAATTCGTATTGAGCCTTTTCTTCGGCGGTCATCTGCCCTTTTTGCTCAGCTTCTTTGATTCGTTTCTCGGACTCTGCTTGCCATTTAGCTTGTGCGGTTTCCAACGACTTGCTTAATTTCGTATCAAACCAAGAATCTAATTCAGATTGATTTTTGAACGAAATAGTTTCATCATCAGTTCCACCGTCGCCAGGATCGCCATCGCCACCATCTCCGCCTTCAGCGAAGAATTGAAGTTGCATTTTCATCAAACGTTGGCCACTCCGATTTACAAATTGATTCATCAACAATTTATTCTCTTTCATAACTCTTCTCCTTTACCCATGCACACTCAAAAACAGGCATAACAAAAAGCACTCCATCCACGCATACGTCCAGACACAGTGCTTTACCTTTTGATATTCTATTTTGAACCCACATACGTTATTAGATTATTTACTTAGCTTTTTAAGCCTTCAAAGTATTGGGCATAATAAAAAGCCCAGCGGCTGCTAGACTTCTAATTAATAAGGTAAACAGATATTTTCTTGCTTTTTGTATACATCTAAGTACATTTCATTTTTATCCCCATTGTTAGTTACTTCAAAGTAAAGTCCATCACCGAAGCGGCTAGTGGATAAGAGTGCCTTGTTGTTTTGCAGTGCTGTTGCTAACCAAACGACATACAGCTCTTCTTCTTTCAGTGGTGGATGCAGAGAACCTTTTCTTTCGTTAAACGCCTTGACGATTGCTTTCTTTGCTGCCGATATGAATTCTTGATCTCCCATTTTACAAAATCTTCTCTTTTTTCAAAATAACTTTTCACTAGACTTCCGTTTCTCTCAATGCATATCCTGCTGTAGCTGTATTGTTGAATATTGCTGACCGCTTAACTCCTGTAGCAACCCCAACATAATCAAAGGTGAATCCTGTCGTGGTTGGTCTAAAATTTTCCACACCTTCGAAATGATAGGTCTGTCCGTTGTTTGTAAAAACGATTAATTCCATAATTTCTCCTCTTTTCTTGTAATTTACTATTTAACGCATAACTGCGAGATACGTGGATCACCATCACTTTCCACCATGCCGGGTCTAAAATTCTTGCTGAATGTTGTTAATATTGTCGGTTTGTAAAAACATCAGCTCACCATCGTTTACAATTATTTTTATAAATTTTGGGGCATCTTGCTCTAATAATTTATCTAGTGTTTCTTGTGAAATTACACAACTTATTTTTGCAAACTGTTCCTCTTCTCTAGAAACACCTATAAAATATGTTATTGTCGCATTCATAATTACTCCTATTCTTTTATAATCGGTGTTTCTGCCGTTACATTGTCCGCTTTAACGTTTGGCGAAATGTCAATTTTTCCTATCTTTAGGTCAATTTCCCCTATTTTCCCGCTAGTTACAAAAGAATCATTCATATATTCAAGCTCTCATCAATTGTTTTTTTTGGTTCGCTTAATTTCCTCATCGCTGTACATAGACTTAATCTTGTCCATCCACTCATCATATGTTGTAGCACCTCTGATTCGCATAGTTTTACCGCTTATTGGGTCTATCGCTACACGTGGAATGTTCAGCAGTCGCTTGCTATACATCGTGATAGTAGAGCGACAATATACATGCAAAGGTGGTAAAGTTTTTCCAACCTGCGCTTGACTGACTAAGTACACCTTATGGTCAGCATGTCTACAAATTGTAGATGTACGCAAGTCTAAGATAGCTACAATCATGTAGTATTTGACGTTGTTGTCACGCATTCCTTTGAGCTTCGCTTGGTTTGCCATGTAATTGGCTTCCGTTCGAATCAAACGCTTAGCAACGTTAATAGAGCGGTCAAATTCACTAGCTATTGCCTTAGCCATTTCAAATTGGCTCATGCCCGTCATAGATTCAACGGTAAAGAGCTCTTCCAATCGTTTGGCCAGTGCTTCTGTATCGCCCCAAAGTCGTTTAGAGTAGTTACTGCCTTTCCAATGCGTTTCTAAGATGTTTTTTGTGTATCTAGTAGATAGTTGCTTAAACTCGTAGTCTTTCTTATTCCAGACCTCGATTACAACACCTTTTTTGGCATTTTCTTGTGCGTGCCTTATGACTGATTCAGCGGTAGCCTCTTTGTAGCTATCGTGGATCACATCAATATAAAAGTCCGTTTGCTTCGTCAGTTGGACATCTGCCACTTGCTTAGCCACAAGATAAGACTTAGCTTTTAAATCTTCAAAACGTGTAATGCGTGACTTTAAAGCAAGTCCTGTCAGTCGTTTTTTAGCTTCCGCTTGCAGGTCTTTATCTTTGATTTGTTTAGCTAGTCGTTGCAATTCCACCAATTCCGACTTGGGTACATCCTGATTCAACATTTTTCTTGCTTCGTCTTCGGTCAATCCTGTTTTTTGTTGGGTACGCATAAAAAGCTTGTTGATTTGTTGTGTTAAATAGCTTTGTGCTTGCTTATAAGCAGTGGCGACGGAACTATCTAGCCTTTTAGCGCCATCATTTGTCTTTTTTTCCTGCTTTAGCGCTCTTTTTTGCCAATAGTCCATCTTATCGCCCCCTTAACTGCAAAATAAAAAGACCTTACTCAATGATTTCGTAAGTCTTTTCAAAAATATCTGGCTTGCATGGATAAAATTCACCGTTCACGCCTTTGATGATGTAGTCACCGTCTGATATTTCCATGATGCCCTCTAATGTTTTGATACACGGTAAACCATTTGGCATTCTATCATGGTCAATCCACGCTTTACCGACAAACTCTTTGCATTTGCGATAGGATCGGGTAGAACACATTTTTAGCCGTATAACATCAACTACGACTGGTTTCTTTCTAGCTTTCATTATCTTCTCTCCCTCTGACTGCAAAATAAAAAGATTTCCTAGAAATCTTCATCATCATCTTCGAATCTTGGCGGGTCTGTCATGTGCAAATGCCCAACTAACACACCAATTCCCACGCTACCAACAATCAAACCTTCCGCTATTTCCGACTCAATCGCAATACTAACCACTGCATACATGAGAGACATCACAACAACCAAGCCAGCTAAAGTTCCAAAAATCAATTTCATATTTTTGCCCCCAAGTTCACTTTTTAAAGTGTATCAAGTTTCTTCTTTGTTGTCAGTATCTTCTTCGTCGTCTTCCAAGTCGCTATGGCTGTCTTCCGCTTGCACGCCTAAAGCCTTTTGATTTAACTTGATATCTTCCTCTTTTTGCTGTTTGAGCATGTCAATAACCTCTTGCGGGTTGTCGATATCATCTAACCAACCTAAGCTAATCAACAACGGCATAAACTCTTGTGAGTCCTTAATTTGTTGGATAATGTCGCTACGATTGATAGGTAAATTAGGCTTAAATTTAATCGTGGTGCCTTCTACGTCAACGTTATGGCCTTTTACATTTAAAATGTTTTGAAGCAGCTGCAAGCGTTGCATGATGCCATCTTCTAAGTAGCCTATTTTAATCGAGAGAGCCAGCAATAAACCAAATAATTTATATTTCATCGCTTCCCCTGATTGTGTACCCGCAAAGTTTTCATCATTTAAATTGGGCACATAGGTTGTTTTATGGAAATCATCAAGTAATGAATCAGCTAATACTTGCACTTGCGACTCGTCAAATGTGTTGGTGGCAAATTGGAAATCACCACCATCTTTTTTAGCAGGTGCCTCAATGACCATATTGCCGTTTATTTCGCTGGGTTCCTCATCTGGTAACCCAAAGCCAAACATAATCATGATTGCCTTAACAAAGTTCTTTTTGTCTTTGATTCGGTCTGTTTGTAAAAGGTTGTAGCCGTCAATTTGTGATAGTTGTTGCTCGTAATCGCCTTGTTTCTCCTCATTGTTTCGGTACTCGACGACTGGCACATCTTGGTAAAAATGCTCTTTTCTTTCAGGCTCACCTTTGCGTTTTAACAAGTCCGCTTTGCTTAGTCGCTTAACTTTAGAGTAATACGTTATAACATTTTTTTGTGTGTAAACGGTAATTTCCCAAAATGTATCACGCTTTAAGTCTCTTTTTTGTACCATTCGTACTGCAAACAGCTTGGTACGCTCAATCGTATCATCAACCACCAAAAACATGCCTCTCGGGTCAATCCATGCAATTTTGGGGATCGTTTCGGGTGATTCTGTCCCCTCAGTTCCTGGCTTGATTGCTAGATATTGCAATTCTAAACCGACCCCCATAGTAGACAAGCCTTTTTCTAGCTCTTTGTCGTGCTTTTTAATCTGCATCTTTTCCAGCGCATCAGTAACCGGCGTTATATCCTTGTCTTTTGCACCTGCATAAGAAATAGGAGCGCCAACGGTAAAGCCTATCATCATATCAGTGATATACTTGGCATTATTAACAAATACTTGATCTAATTCATGCGGCGTTTTAGTTGCTGGCTTGTTTATTTTGTGAGGTTTGCCCTCGTAATAATCAAATAGCATCTCTAAGCGTGGGATTTCTTTCGCATGCTCCTCAATGCAAAAATTTATCACATCAAAGCTTGGGTCATTGATATCCTCTATCAAATCTCTATCGATTGCGATTGCCATTTTTTCACCTTCCTCGTAACCATGCAGGTTTTTCTTTGATTTTAATCCGTTTTGTTGGCGGCTCATAAAATGCCAACGTCAACGCGTCCGCAATGTCGGGGCTTCCAACGTTGCGTTTTTTCATATCTTCTTTGCTCTCCAGCCTTATTTTGCCGTTGCTTGTCATTTTAAACTTACGAGTGCTTAGCTCTTTGATTAGATTTGCATCGTTTGGTAGCTCAATAGCTGGCTCTAGTCCATTAATAGAGTTAGATATGTTTTGCTCTAACAGCTCTTTAATATCGCCCCAAATTTGCGTGCCTTTATTAGCGTAATAATCATCCTCAGACGACTCACCATTGTTTACAGGTATTACCTCATAAGGCAATTTATCATCGCCGATAACCTCTTTTAGCCTATCGGTAACACCGCCACCGACACCGGTATCATCAACTTTTATTAGGACTTTTTTTATATTTGGATGCTCATCCATAAGCTGTTTAGCAGCTTGTAAGACGCGTCCTGTTGTTTGCATGGTGTCTTGTTTGCTGTATCGTTCAAACGGCAATGCTTTAGTGCCTAAGCGTGGAAAAATGATGGTTGAGTCATCACCAAAGCGGGCAACGTCTACGCCGATATGTGCTACTTTTAAATGATTCAAATCATCAAACGATATACTTACATCTTTAGCAAACTCGACTATTTCTAAACTGATAAACGAGTCTAGCGCGCCAGTCGGAAACTCACCATAAACACGTACACGCACGACATCGCTATCAGCGCCATATTTACTGATAATCATGTCAATGTTATCTTTATTTGTGCGTTTGCTGTCGTAGCTTGATACTTTATGGCAGCGCCATTTGTCGCGGTCTGTGTTGTGTGAGTCATAAAAAACGCCGTCTATGTTGTTTGGGTTACCACACAAGAGCAACTTGTTATCAAAACCGGACAACGTCCCGAGTATCGCCTCCATAATTGGATCAGATACACCTGAAGCCTCATCTACCACAATTAGCATATGGTCCTCGTGGAATCCTTGCATATTTTCGGGCTTTGTTGCTGTTCGTGCTGTAGCAAACCAACGTTCCGAATCACCAACCATATACACTTTAGTTTTTGTCCATTTAAGTAAGTCTTTGATGAGGCTATTGTCTAACCACTTGGCAACCTCCGCCCACAAAACATCATAAAGCTGCTTCATTGTGGGCGCTGTGGCGATTATCTTGGCATAGGGCCGACAGGTTAAAAACCACAGTATCGCACCAGCTTCCAGCGCTGTTTTTCCCACTCCTTGTCCTGATCGTACACTTACTTTTGGATACTTGGACAAGTCGTCTAAAACTCTTTCTTGCCATTCGTCAGGATCTAAATGCAACAAGTCTTGGCAAAATGCGACAGGCTTATCATAGTAATAATTGATTGCCTCACCAATATCAGCAAAAGGTACAAAGCTATTTGCCATCGTGATCACCTGCCCGCTTATTAGCTGCATCAATAACGGCTTGCTTCCAATCTTTTACCTCTGCGCCATCTTTGCCACCGTTTAAGTTTTCAATTTGTGCGCCCATTAGTTTGAGTTTTAAGCGTCGTTCGTCTGATTCGTCCGCTATCGCAACAAATTGCCTTATTAAATTTGATAAAGTAGAGACGGCCCTAGACTGCGCATTTAAATAATTCGCTTGCTTATCCCATGCAAATTGGATCTCTTTTTCAATTTCATCAGGCACAAAAATAGGGTTCCCTTTTTCGTCAGGCACCCATTTCCCTTTTCTTCGTTTTTCCCATTCGGTGGTGTCATGCTGTGACGCCACGTTCATGATTTTTTGTGATCGTATGATTGCGGTGTATTGGATCATGATGTTATTCCAAAGGATGTCTGCAGGCTCAGACGTGTAAAGCTCCTGTATGATCGCCCTAGTGTCGTCTGGTAGCCAATTGGCAAACAATCCATGAGAGACCGCGTTCTTGTTGTTAGGTGGTGGCTGTGCATTTGGATTGCCTCTATTACCTTTGGCGTTTTGGTTGTTGCGTTGTCCGCCTCGGCGATGCGTTGCGTTGTTGCGTTGCGCTTCGTCATTACGTTGCCAACCTTCGCGATTTTTTCGGCTTCGCATCGTCGATTCTTTCACGCCATATTTTTTTGCTAAATCTTTCAAAGTTATGTTTGATTCTTCAAATTCTTTTCTAATTGCTCCCCAATCCGTCATTTCATGCTTCACCACCTCGGTATCGTGTTTTATTTTGTAAAAATATGTACTAAAAAAGCCACTCTGTTAAGAGTGACTTAGGCTAACTCTTCCCAATTCAAATCAAATACTTTAAACAAACTATTCAAACGCTTGTGAGTAGCTTCAATTTCCTTAGAGTTCATTCTGCCATTATTTTTATTTGCCAATTCCTTAGCTTCAACGATTGCTTGTTCTTTTGTCATTTGTTATAATCGGAGTAGCTAGAGCCGTCCAAGTTTTAGCTATTCCGTCAGTGACTTAGTGTTGCTGGCTTTTTTTAGTATCTAATTTCATCCGCACCAGTCAAATTCATGTACTCTTCTTCAAGCGCTACGATGTCTTCATCATTCATTTCTGATTGATTATTTTTTAGAGTAACCATAATTTCGTTTGCTCTTGTTTCTGGTGTATTAATCAAGTAAATCATGTCACCATCTACAAATTCACGATCGTTGTACTCAAACGATTCGTCGTCATATTGTTGTAAGTATTCAACTTGGCTTTCTTCAATTCCCAACGCTTTAGCAATTTCTTTTTCTGTTTCGTAAGTAGTTGCATAAACTTCTTTGCCCGCTTGTAATAATTCCATCAATTGTTCTTTTTTCATCTTAATCTCTCCCTTGTTTTTGTTGTTATCTTGTTTACATGTATAATATATCATGTTTATAAATACATGTAAAGCATTAAATGCAAAAAAAGTGAGATTTTTTTAAAAAGTTTTTTTTATTACTATATAAGCGGCTTTTACATGCAAGTAATCTATAAATATTATTGTTTACATGATTATATTATCATGTTACTATAATCATATAATATAAGTGGAGGTGCTACTATGCCTACTTTAGATGAGTTAAAGCAATTTATGGATGATAACCTGGTAAACCAGCAAGAAGCTATCAAGATCACGCATCAAAGCAAAACAGCTTTTAGTCAATCGCTGACTACTGGTAAAATTAAGCCATTTTTTGAGACAGGGGGAAAAGGGCCTGCGAAAGTACGCTTATACCTTCGCTCTGATCTTGAAGAATACGCAAAAAACAAACGCGTACGATAATTTTTTTCAGTGAATGACTGGGATAAAAATTTTCTGATCAGTTGGAAAACAATACCAGGTTTTAAGGGTCTAAAACAATATCAGGTTTTAGGCCTTTTTTCATGCGAAAAATAAATAAAAGACTTCCAGGCTAACCCTAAAATCAACTTGTTCTACTTTTCCTTTGTCTGTGTAGGTTCTACGCATGTGCTTATATTTGCCAATTTGTTCTACAACCTCAATTTTATCCCCTTGCTTACAATAAACAATGCCATTCACTGTGATGTCATGCTGTGCTGTTACCATCCTGATCACCTCTTTTTACATACCAAAAAGACGATGCAATGCACCGCCTAGAAGAAAAATAAAAACACCTTCTCTTTGGAAGGTGCTCGTAAGTTCACTTTTATTTTACCTTATCATGATAAACCATTGTATCGGCGGTTTCAAGGCACCGTTTGTGCATTCAGCCCACCGACAAAATATTTTCTAAATCATTTAGGCTATCTATGCCAAAAAGGAAGATAGACAGCTCTTTTGTCGCCTTGCTTTCATCTCGACGAATAGTGGACTCGTCAACGTCGTATTTTTCCGCCAGTTCAACTTTTTTCATTTCGGGATTGGCAATGTATAGCCTATATAAAACGTCCACTCTACGCTGTGCCATCCCTCCTCGATTCTTGCAATGTTGGTAATAAGAACCCCACGTGGCGTCAAAATAATCCATCATTTTTTTGGTTTTGGCTTTGTATTTCATTAGCGCTTTTAGATTTAGCTCCTCAGGGTCAAATAAAATCTCCCCATACTCGTCAAGGTCCTCTACCAGCTCCTCGCAATGGAGAGATAACCAGCGGTAGTGGCGAAGAAGTAATTTGGTATTTCTTAATCGCCAATCCTTGTCAGGGTATTCAATTTTCTTCTCGATTTTTCTTTGTTGCTTTAAAACGGCTTCTGCTATGATTTCAAGCTGGTGTTTCGTTAATCCATTCGCCAATGCTCCTACCTCCTGTATTCTTTTATTTTCGCCTTTACTGCCGCCATTAATGCTTCTTGGCCAACTTCTTTGTTTTGCAAAGCTTTTATGACTTGTTCATCAATTGTGTCCTTAGTGACGATGTGATGGACGATAACGGGCTGTGTCTGTCCCTGTCTGTCAAGTCTGGCATTAGCCTGTTGGTAATACTCTAATGACCATGTCAGTCCAAACCAGACAATGATGTGACCGCCCTGTTGTAAATTCAAACCGTGACCCGCAGATTGCGGATGTGCTAAAAGCAAAGGCAGTTTACCTTCATTCCACTTTTGGATGTCGCCAGCAGCAACGTCTAATTGTTTGGCTTGCTTAAATCTTTCTAAGATTCGATCCAAATCGTGCTTGTATTGATAAAAGACTAAAATGGATTGTCCCTGTGCGTCCTCTACGATGTGCTCCAGTGCATCTAGCTTTGTTTGATGTATTTCTACGGCTTCGTCGTTTTCGTCGTATATCGCTCCGTTAGACAGCTGTAACAGCTTGTTGGATAATGTCGCCGCATTGCTAGCAACAACATCTGAATCTTTTAATTCCAAAACATACTCCCGTTCTAGTTCTTTGTATCTTTTTTTGTCACGCTCAGATAGTTCTACCTCGATGATGTTGTCTGTCCGTGGCGGTAGGTTTAAGTAATCCTTAGCCTTCATGCTGACACAAATATCACCGATCTTTTTGTAAATCGCCTCTTCTGCCCCTGGTATCAATTGCCAGCTATAAACGATATGCCCATTTTTTTGGGCTGGAACAAAATAGGTATTTCGGTATTGCGTGATAGTCTTTCCTAACCGTTCGCCCTGATCTAGTAAATAAATTTGTGGCCATAAATCTAACAGGCTGTTTGGGGATGGCGTTCCAGTAAGACCAATTACCCGTTCCATCAACGGCCGCACTTTTCGTAAGGCCTTAAAACGTTTGGCGCTCGGCGACTTAAAACTAGATAACTCGTCGACAATGACCGTTTTAAACGGCCATTGTCGTTGATATTGATTGACTAGCCATTCCACATTTTCACGATTGATTAGATAGACGTCTGCTTTTTTGTTTAAAGCTTCTAGTCGTTGTTTCTGGTTCCCTAAGATTTTTGAAAAAGTTAAATGCTGCAAGTGGTCCCATTTGTCAATTTCGTCTGTCCATGTTTTTTCTGCTACAGAAAGCGGGGCGATTACTAAGACATTTTCAATAACAGCGAAAGTATTTAGTAACTCGTCGATGGCAGTCAAGCTTGATAAAGTTTTGCCCAACCCCATGTCTAATAGCAACGCACAGTAGGGATGATCCAGTATAAAATTTTTGGAATACTCTTGGTATTCATGTAATTGGCATTTCATGTTTTAGATCACCTACTTGCAATTTTAAAACAAAGTGGTCCACATTTATCTTTGTATCGATGACGTAAATCTTCACGCCCTGTCTGCTAAAAATCTCTGCCATTTTTCGTTGGTTTTTCCTTCGGTCTTCACCAGGTCTTTTTAACTCTACAAAATATGTGTGCCCTTTGTGTATTACAATCCTGTCTGGTACTCCTCTAGTTCCTGGACTTACCCATTTGTAACACAGACCACCGATTTTAGTTACTTGTTTTTTTAAATACTTCTCTATGTCGTTTTCGATCATTGGGAGTCCTTCTCCTCTCGAATTTTTGCTATAACAACCCATGTGTCGTTTAAATACTTGACATCTATGTCATAAACCTCGTAACCTTCCGGACAAGAATAAATAGCTTTATTCACTGTGCTCCCTAAAACCAATCCTGTGAATACATCGACTTTGGCATATTTTTCTTTTTTATCTGTTCTCACTTTTTTTCATCCTCTCCTCTTTTGCGGTTACTTTTTTTTTCAACTCACTCAGCATTTATATAAGGATAAAGACGTATATACGTATATGCCTTATATATATTTATTATTCTCTGTAAAGACTTAGAATATAGAAAAAAAGGTAACTAGGTAACCGACACCTTTGAAAGATTATCGTATCAACGTTTTAGTCGGTTACTTTTTGGTAACTTTTCTTAAAAAAAGTTACTTTTTTAAGTAACTTTCGTCCTAAAAGTTACCCAGTTACTTTTTTTTTCAACTGTAAAAAATTTTATTAATAGAAATAAAAGGTAACTAAGTAACCGTATGATAGAAGTTACTTTTTTTTAATTGAAAAAAGTAACCCTAAAAACTACCATATCCAGTGTCAATTCCTAACCAACATTTCACAGCTTTGCCATCAATTTTTACTGCCTTATTCTCGTATCCAAGCTCCTTCATTCGGTTCACAAAATTATTGCGTGTCATTGGTTTATATCCTGATCCTTTACAGTACGTCACATAATCACTGTAGGCCTCTGCCGCAGGCGTCTTCTTATCCTCGCCAAGCTCACATTCATCTTCTATAAATAGGGACAACACATCATTCCCACGAACCCATTTTTCGACATTATCCTTCATTTGATTCGAAATAGAGAAACCTTTGTTTTTGAGTAGTCGACGTAATCCCTGCATTGCTTTATTAAAGATGCCCGCCAGTTCCGACTCAATAAGAGTCAAAGGAAATTGCCGTTTTACTTCCTCTGTTAGCACTGTATCGATTTTTAGAATCAACAACCGTCTTTTTAGACCTCCACTGAAATCACGCATAGCAGGCAGTTCGTTCATCGCAAACGTCAGCTTTGCAAAGTTGTAAAAGTAGATAGGATCTTGATTTTTACGGTCGGCATAAATCGTATCTTCGCCTGTCAATTGCTTTAATAGAGAACCATCAGCTAAATACTCAGGTTTGGCGTCCGTGTCAAAATTGGCGGTTTTACGATACAAACCCGCAGGGGCGAAACGTTCGTTCATTAAGTTTTTAAGCGTTACTGCTGAATAGTTTTCTCTGCCAATCAACTGTTTCAGTATATTAACTAAGGTCGATTTACCGGTGCCTCCACGACCTTGTATAAACAGCATTTTTTGAAAGCTGTACTCTCTGTAAAAATTGTAGCCAAACCATTCATAAACAAAGTCCGCATTTTCTTCCCCAACGATTTGTTTTAAAAATCCGTCAAACACCGGGCATTCCTGCGTAGCATCATATACAACAGGGTGGGAAACACGCGCATACAGTTTCTTGTCAAATTTTTCTACGAAACTGTTGGTTTTAATGTCATAAACACCGTTAGCTAATACTAACTTGCTTAAATCCATGTCATGAAAATCACTCTCGGTGTAAGCAAGATTTTTAATACTGGCAATTGTTTCGGTGAGATACCGTATTTTTGACTCCCTGATTAACTTTTTGTTTGTAATGTAGCTCCTCAAAAACTCATCGACACCTGTGCGCCATATCCCCGTCGTTGGATCATATCTTAAAAATTCGGACCCATCGTAAAAGATTGGAATTTCGGACAATACCTCTTGCGCCAGTAGATACGTATTTATAACAGGTGCCCCGTTTTGATCAAACGTCAGCCAACCGGTGCTAACAGGTTTCTCCTCATTGACTTCCAATACATCAAATTCGTCCAAAGCTTCCCCCAGCCGTTCTTTTTGCATCTGAGACATAACTAACTGATCTGATTGCAGGAACTCGTTCATGGCCCGATAACTTTTCATTTTCTGCGGCGGCGTCCCGGATTTGGTATCTTCATCTAAATCCCCAAACTTGTGGATACGCACCAGGTCAAAGGCATTCACCAGTTGATCACCAACAGGGTCAGTCCCATGATGGCTGTAGGCGAACTTGTCATCGTAGATAACTAACCCCCCGCTAGTAGAGCCCCCTAAGAACGTCCATCGGTCGTCATGCCCCGTTGGTCCATAGACGTCACCCAGAAAGGTTTCAATTGCTGAAACAATGTCGTACGTGCGACAGAATGCCCCGACGATACCTTTCTTTTCCAACGGATCTCCCGCCTTTTTTGCCTGTGTCTCGCGTATTGAATGCCCGCGTGAACTTTCTGGCCAAAAACTTGGGTCACGCCAATCTTCGTAATTTCCAAGCACTTCATCAGGATTTACCCAGGGCAAATCTAAGAAATCGTGAAAGTATTCTCCGTCCAATGAATGACTGGGGAAGTACATTAATCGTTCAGACTGATACGTTGTATCGTCAAAGTTATCCATGCCAAACAATTCTGCCAGCTTACGTGCTAAGGGCTCATACTCCTCTGCCGTAACAGGACGGCTAAGTGGGACAATCAGACGATAACGGGGGCCTTTGACTAAATGGCTATGCGTAGTGTAAACAGCTGCCGCGTGTTCAAATAGCAATTGCACATCATCCCAGAAATCTAACGTCGTGCTATCCGCGTCAAGAGTTACAAGCGTCCGTTGTTGGGCATATCCCCGTTTACGTTTCCCTTCTTTTAGCCAACCACCAACGAAGCCCCCGACATCTTTTACCTCGTCCTGCTTGGACTTCGGCATTTTTTTGTAGTCCTCGACGGTCTCTTGCGTAATGGTCGGTTTGTCCAAACGATCCAAAAATTCCGACCAGCTCATCGTTTGATTTTTCCATTTTTTTTGAGTCTTTGAAGCGCCTGTGGCGAGATGAATCTCACCATCGTACTTAAGTTTAAGTGATTTCGCGTCACTCCTTTGTGGTTGATAGACCATTCTCAGCCAACCCTTTCTAGTTCAATTTCGTAATTTTTAACGGTTCGGGGTAGATAGCTGATGCTCGCACCTGCCCTCGTTTGTCTTTAAATTTTGTGTACGTCGGAAATGTGACTTGTAGCATCTTCCACACATCTTCCAGCGTTTTTGCCTCAACGTAGGTTTTTCCTGTTTCAACACCCCATGCTCGATACATTATCCCACCACCTCGAAAATGTACTCACTGTTGCTAGTTGCGATTCTCAACGTATTCCCAACATTCCCAACAAAAGCTACCATACTCGAAAAAATAACGGCTTTTGTGTCGATACCATAGCAAGCGAATGGTTGGTTTTTTATCGGCTTATTGTAAAACAGAAACTTTTTCCCAACTTCTGATAACATCTGTGCATTTGTAGTTGATTTAAGAATTGCTTTCATCATCCTTCCTCCTGTTCTACCTCTGACCAGCCATAGTTACACCAGTTAAAAAATATTTCTCTCGCTTCATCTGCAATTTCCTCGTCCGTCGCATCGTCTTTCACTTCAAAATATTCAACTGCACCAACGCCAGCCCAGTTGGTTTCAATGCCAACTCTAATTTTTCTGGTCATCACTCTTCCTCCATTCAAGACAATTCGACAAATCTATCCTTAACAGCCAATAAGCAATCCAACGAACAAAAACTCAAATCAATAATCACTCCATCTGGTCTGTCTTGTTGCAACACATTAAATGACAAATCTTGCATGTAATGATAAGCATTCGGGCAATCTGGATTTTCACATAGTACGTATTGACCGCCTTCGTTTAGCTGGTCTTTAAATGTTAATTCTGATTTTGGTATCATCATTCTTCCTCCTGTTTGCTATCGCTGACGATTGCGGAATTACTTCTTCCGAATTTCAATAAACGGCTTCAAGCTTTGTATTCCTTTCAGCAATTGTTCCATTCTATTTCTATCCATGTGACCAACCACATCGTAATAAAGATCTGAATCTAAACTCATAAGTTGTGCCTTAACATAATCTTTGTCATAGTCCCAATCCGGTGTACTTAGCATCATTTCAAGTCCATAACTTCCTAGTCCTAAAATCACACTAGCGCCAAAACCATTTTCAAATTTATATAAAACTTGCTCATTAGTATTATCTCTGTAGCCCGGAAATTTCCATTCTTCTAAATCTTCAATTATTGGGATCCTATCCATCACTCTTCCTCCTCAAACTTGATAATAATCAAGCCACTTTCCCCAGCCCGTCTTCGTCCAACGGGTGAAGCTTTCCATTTTACAGATTCTGGTCTAATCTTTAGATATGCTGACACTTTTTCCAAATTATCCACTGTTAAAGGCGTTTCACCTTGATAAGCTGCGTATATCATCTACTCCACTCTCCATTTTTTTATTCAATACTCTATTATTAAAACTAAAACCAATTCTTTCTAATTTTCCACGTATGCCTGCTTCGCTACGATTTAATTTTTCAGCTATTGTTTGAAATGAATGTCCCTCTTGATACATAGCAACAATGTAATCAATTTCCTCTTGAGTATATTTTTTATGATTATCTCTATAGACAGGTCGTAATTTAATCCCTAAATCACGTATTCGTCTCTTGACTCCTCCATGAGTCCGTTGCAATTCGCTTGCGATCTCGTTATAGGTAAATTTGTGTTGCTTCAACATCCATAAAAGTTTAGCGTCATCATCCTTTGTCCACGGTATCTTTTTTATAGATTTATTTTTGGCAATGATTGCTGCATCTCTTGCATGTTTAGCCCAATCAGGTTCAGCACCAAAAATGTGTTTTTCCACTTTATCCCATTCAATCATATTTTTATGATTTTCTGCCCATTTCCAAAAATCATCAATCATGATAATCTTAAAATAACTTTTTCTACACCTTTTCGTGCGGACAGGTAAGCCGTAATTTTGATTCCAGTTAGTAATAGTTTGATGATGCACATTTAACGCTTCCGCAAATTCATTTTGTGTAACACCCTCTAAATTGGCATACCATCTCCCCAATTTCATCCGTACAACTTTATTTTTTATAGCCGATTCTGACCTACCTAGATTTTTTCGCAAATGTTCCATTGTAAAACGGCCGTAATTATCTTGTAAATATTCTTGTTCTTCTTCAGTCCAATAACGCATGTCTTTTTTCATGCCTGCTATTCTTCCTCCTGTTCCAAAGCCCACTGACTGAATGCTTGTAGGACTTGAACTTCTTCTTTTAAACTCAATGGTTGTTCAAAAGTTATATTTATACCATTACCGGCATCACTCGTAAAATCATAAATAGAGTAAAATATGCTTTTATCAAATAAATAATCGTACTTACCAAACAGGCGTTTCAACCACTCTAACACCTCTAACTGATTCTCGTTGAGGGATGGTTGTTTAAAATATCTCTCAACTTCATCAATCGCAGCATTCACTCCGTCGTCATAGCCTTGCGCCCATTCTGTTTCGGCTCCACATCCGCCAATATCTAATAGTTTTTGAATTAGTTGTTCACTCACTCGCTCCACTCCCTCCTAATAAAAGAAATTATCTTTCTCGTCAAAATACATATCAATGTGCTCGAAAACTGTCCTTCTGGTGCTGGCAGTATGATTGGTAAATCGGACGAATATATTCTTTTTTTACTCCGTCATCCTCAAAATAAACCGAGTAGCCATATTGTCCTCTTTTGTGCCATTTGACTGCTCTATTGCATAGGTCTTTTAGTTCCGACTTTGTAAACCAATCTGTGTAATACATACACAGATTTTCTTTCCCCTGCGTTTTTAGCGACCAGTCGTCATTACAATAAAAGACATAAGCGCCTGCTTTAGCTCCACCGTCTGTGTCAAATAACGATAGTTGCTCCACGCTACTCTACCTCCGATTTAACAAGTACCCGATTGCTAAATGTATAACCCATTCGTTCAATCTTGCCTCTAACACCTGCTTCACTTCTATTGAGCTTCCTAGCAATAAATTTAAATCCATATCCGGCATTGTATAAATTTAGAATTTCCTGAACTTCATCCTCAGAATAAACTTTTTTCGTCGGCATTGGGATTGGTCTCATTTTTAAGTTTAAATCTGACATCCTGCGCTGGATAGCTCCATGCGTTCTGTTTAGCTCTTTTGAAATCTCTGGATAAGTAAATTTATATTGTTTAAGCATCCACTTTAATTTTTCACTCATCACTCTTCCTCCACACTCCCACCAACCAACGTAACGACTGCCTCGGCTTTGGCACGGTCGGTAAATTGATAAGCGTCTTCTTTTACTTTGGTACACTCCGCGTGGCTACCAATGCCGTATGCTAAGCTGACAAAATACTTCCCATTGGACATCTTCACCACCCACCGCTTCGGCTTTTCGATTTCGTTTGGCATATCAATCGTTGTAAAATGTGTTTTATAGTTTGGGAAATGTTCATCAAGCGGTGTGCCACAATACGGTGGTTCTTCAACCGGAAAATTCCACCAAAGGACATCTCCTATATCTTCATTCCAATGTTCTGCCAAATGAGCTTCCACCTTCTCGGCTTGTGGTTCGTCTAGCTTGCAATGATTGAAATAATCTTCCACAACGTCGATAGATGCATCCACACCATCGTCAAAGCCTCTTGCCCATTCTTCTTCCGCTCCGCATCCGCCAATATCCATCAATCTTTGCACTAGTTCCTCTTTCATTTACTTCGCCTCCTAATCTTTCATGTAATATTTTGTCTCAAAACCTTCCGCATTAAGTGGCAAACTCTTCGCCCAAACGGGCTGAATTGCTAGAAGCTCATTCATCTCTTCAATCGAGTGACTTTCGTCTGGGACCTCAGCCACCACCTCATCATGAATGTGAAAGACGATTGGATACCCCTCTTTATCCAGCCTCAGCATCGCATCGCCTAGAACATCTCTCGCTGTTGCCTGTACGATGTTTTCTACCAGTTTTCCGCCATACGTTTGTTGTTTCGTAAAAGCCACTTTATCGCCTTGCCCTTCGTAAAAGATGGCAGGTCCATAATTTCCTTCTTCAAGATGTGCTTTTGCATAAGCCAGCTTGCGACCACTAGGTAGTTGGACGAAGAGAAACCCACTTTTTTTGAAGAATTTTAGCCCTTTAGGACCTTTGGCAACTCCACCATCTTGCAAGCAAGAAATCGCTGCCTTTTGAACGCTGTACCATAAATTCTTGATGTTTTTATTGGCATCGCGCCAACGATTGACGATATCTTGTAACTCGTGTTCCTCAATACCATTATCCAAAGCGCCCATCGCTACCAGCGCACCGGGACCTCCTTGATACCCCAACGCCAGCGTTGCAACTTTACCTCTCTGACGCATCGCTTTACCTTCGTGGCTCTTCCAGTCATATTTTTCAACTTCCCCGAGGTGGAACATTTGGGCTGCTGTCGCTTCGTAAATTTTTCCGTGTGTGCGGAATACGTCCAAAACCCAATCTTCCCCCGCGTACCATGCAATAACACGAGCCTCAATTGCGCTAAAGTCTGATATGATATACCGATGCCCTTTTTTAGCCACAAGCCCTGTTCTGATGAGTTGTTTCAACGTGTCGGGTACATCGCCATAGATCCATTCAATCGCTTGCGTGTCCTTAGCTTTAACTAATTCACGCGCATAGCCGATATCGTCCAGATAGTTACGTGGCAGGTTTTGCACTTGCAGTAACCGTCCTGCCCATCTTCCCGTTCGGTTGGCCCCGTAAAACTGCAAAATGCCGTGAATACGGTGGTCTTTGCACCGTGCATTGTCCATCATGAGATATTTTTTTGTTGAGGAGTTGGACAGATTTAAACGAAGCTTTAACGCTTTTTCTACCTCTTTAGGCAAAGTTCCTGTTGCGATTGCTTTTTTAACCGCTTCTTTGCCTAATGTTTCAAAAGGCGCTCCCCTTTCCGTCAACCACTCCTTGATTTGTTTTAGGCTGTTGGGATTTTCAAGACCTGTCACTTCCTGTAGTTTTTTCATGTTGGTTCGAGTTAAATCATCCATAATTTCAATAGCTGCTAAAGCCAACTCGTGGTCAATCTCTGCCCCTCTGTCGTTTATCCGTTGATCCAGTGTATACAATTCCCATTCAGAGTCCTTGACCGGATAACGATTCAACTTTTGCGCAATGGCCATCTCGGTCACAACGTCTTGTATGCAGTAATCAATAAACGTTTGCCATTTCTCAGGTGCATGTTTTGGTAAGTTACGCGTCCGCATGTCGTTTGATTTGGTTGGTTTGCAAGGCTTTGAAAAATAATTGATAAGCTGCTTCCCCCTCGTGTCTTTTTGCTCGTCAATGTTAAGATACTTCGCACATTGCGCCAAACTCGCCGGTAATCCCAACTCATTGGCATGGACCATCGTGCAATGCCACTGTGCAGGATCAAGATAATCTCCATTTTCGGGGCTTCTTCCATACGCCCAAATGAGATACTTACTAAGACAAACCCGTTCAAATTGTGCGTTAAACGCAATTTTAAGCACGTTTGGGTCACTTAAAGCACGGTGGATGTCCATTGGCAAACTTTCCTGCGTTAAATCAATGCATTGAACAGGTCCGCCATCAACTGAGTAGGCAAAAAGTAACACCCTAAAAAGATGACTGTCTGCGTACTTGTATACACCGACCTTAAACAGGTCCTCATCTGAGTAAGTTTCAATATCTATGTTTAATGTTTTCACAGGCTACTCCTTTTTAGGAATCACAAGTTTATTGACATCGACAATTACTAAAGGCGGTAGCGCATCCACCACCTTAAACTCATCTAAATTGAAACCCAGCTCCTCCAAATAGACCAGGCTTTCCTTGACTGGCATCAAATCGATATTGCGGCAAATAGCTTCGTATTGTGCACGAATCTCATCTATCTTTTTAGACTCGGTTTTAGCTGAAGCTGCACGACCGGGTATGTCAGATCTGCGGATATTCGAGCGAGCAAAATCCCGAATATAGTTTTCATCTGTCAGCGCACCCACTTGGTCCGGATATGAGTATTTAGAAACCCACGTATATATGCCGGCTCTGGAGAGTAAACCCAGCAGCGCGTTTCCAGCTTCAGCCTTTTGCTTAGTCGCTTCTCGATATCGATTGAAGATAACCAGTTCGGGGTCATTTTTTTTGACCCAGTCTAAGAACAGTTTATCTTCTCTTTTTCGTTGTTCTTCCTGTAAAGTACCAAGCACTGTGCTTTGTTGTCTCCGAATAAAATCCTTTAATCTCTTTTTAGTTGGTTTCATATAAATCCTCCCCATCTCTTCCTATAAAAGGAAGAGGGCCTTTCAGCCCTCTATTCACTTTTTATAAAAATTCGTCGTCCTCTTCTTCGTCTTCGTCCCATTCGTCAAAATCCGCATCAGCCGAAGCACGTCCGCCTAAATAATCACCTTTGGCTACAATTTGCACGTTGTTTAAACCAGCAGTAACTCCTTTATTACCCGCAGTATTATAAGCATAGAAATTTAAGCTTACCCGAGCATACACACCGCTATACACTTCTTCTGGGCTATCCACCTTGTTTTTGTACTTGTCGATAATGCCAGGTGCAGTCTTGCTTGAAACGCTCATGAAGTAATGTCCTGCATATTCTGGATGCTCCTCAGTGTCCATTTCTTCATCACCATCACGTAGGGTAGTTTTTACACGATCTGGTTTCACGCCCTTAAGCTTGTCGTTTTTAGCTGCTTCATATGCAGCTTTTTGCGCTTTTTTAATCTTGCTAATAGTTGCGGTGTCGTCCTTAGGAATTAAGATGACCGTCGAGTATTTAGGCTCTTGCCCTTCAAAAGCCTTTGGTGCCAATAAAGCCACATAGCTTAAACGTACTTTTCCTGTAATCACTTTTGTTGTGTTGTTATCTGTTGTCATAATTCATTTCCTACTTTCGTTTTTTTATTTTTTTAGAAAAACTCATCCAAATCTTCTGGTTTTGGCTCTGATTCAGCTAATTGTTTTTTTGATATCACCTATTACCGTATGTTTCGCATCTATTATCGATTGTAGATAGCTCTCAACGTTGTGTGTGACGGTTTCATCTAAAAGGCTAGAATCACTTACCAAGTAAGCTAATGCCCCCTCAACCGTTCGAAAATAGCCTTTAAATTGATAATTCTCTTTTCCCTCTTTGTCCCTAATCAGAACATGCAATTCTAAATTGCGTGGATCACTACGAATGATGTGATATCCTGTTCCCTCAAAGATGATAGCTTTTTCCATTTTTGCCACGGTTACTCCTCCTCAAAGTCCTTAATCGCTGACTCCGTGCTATTTAAAGCTGGGCGCTTATCTGTAGCAGGTACTAGCACAGGTTTGCCTTCGGGCTTAACGATGTAGTCGTTCGCAAGCTCTTCAAATTTCTTCTTGCCTACTAATTTTTCAAGCTGTCCAATTGGCAATAGAGCGCGAGGTTTAAGAAACTCAGTCTCGTCATATCCCTCAACTTCTAGCATCATCGCCAAACTTTCTTCGTCAGATACTTTACGATTACTCCGACCTGCCACAATCTTATAGCCCGGAAATTCTTCGCCAGCCAAGGCCTTATTTAGTGAGTATGACTCGATGTGTTCTAGCCATTTTTTGATCTCGGATGACCGGTCTAAAATTTCAGCAATCTCTTCGTTGGTCAAAAGAGGTGCTTCTTTTAATTCGTACTTATCAATTAGTTCAAAGTTTCGTTCCGCACGTGGTCTCAGCTGTGCACGAACCTTTGAGAATTTAACCACGTCATCTGTAATCGTCCACTCGCCATTACCTTCCCAGGCTTGTATTGCTCGAGGGGCAACGTAGTTATCAGCCCAATAAAGTAGTTCTTCTTTTTCGATTTCAAAGCTTGAAACATTGTCCAGACGCGGTTGTATAACCGTCATCCGCACCGTGTGAAAGTCATACAGTAAGTCGTATTTATCAACCGCCCCAAGCGCGTATAGCATTAACTGCGGATTGAGATACGCGTCAACAGGAACCCCTTTGCCGTACTTCAAATCAATAATCTCGATGGTGTTTTCGGACAAGATGACGACGTCAGATGTTCCATATCCTTCAGGAACCCATTTGCCGTAGTCGACTTTTTGTTCCAATTCGATGGTCGCATTTTCGTAGTGATTGAAATGTTCCTCGACCAAATCACAATAAGCAGCGATGTAATCATCCATCTCTTGACTGTAAAAATCGCTGTCCTGTTTGAGTAATTTCAATCGACTATTAATTGCACGAGTGGTTAAAAGTTTGAATCGTTTAGACAACTCTAATTCGGCGAGAGAATGCGCGTCCGTTCCTTCTTGCGCGAAAGAACTGCCTTTGTCTTCGACATGCTCTTCTAACCGTGCAATAGGTGGACATATCAACCATCGATGCGCGCTACTAGCACCTAATAAAGCGTGAGTTTCAACCGGCATGCTTATTCACCTACCAATGCTTCTAAATCTGTCATAAACACCCCATATTGGCCTTCATTCAACTCTGGCACTTTGGCAACACCTTGACGCTGCAGGGCTGTGGCAACTGCTTCACGTTTTTTAGCTGCTAAAGCTTTTTTAACCGCGGCAACAACTTGCTCTTTTGTTGCATCAGGGTATTTATTAGGAGTTGTGGATGTTTCGGGTTCATCCGATTCAGTAGGCTCTGGCGCTTCCCCAGTTTCGGATGTCTCGATTTCTAAGGTCGATTCCGTAGAGACTTCTTCCTTTTTTTCATCTACCTCTTTTGTTTTCGGCTTTGCTTTTGGTTTTGGTTTGGCTTTTGGTTTTTCTTCGGCTTGTTCCTCTGCAGGTACGTGTAAAAAGGATCCCACCGACGCTTCTTTCACAACCAAACCTTTTAGTGCTGCTTGTAATTCTTCTGGTGTTTCTGCCTCAATGTTTACTGTAATTTTTGTCATAGTAAATTTTCCTCCTCTAAATTTCGGTCTTATCTAAAATTCTGATAAATCTAGTCAATAACTGTCTCTTCGTTAGTTCTTTCGTTTCGACATCCTTCACATATTTTTCGCAAAGTTTACCGATGTTTTTTAGCCTTTGTTCAAGTTCTAGGTTGTCACTTTCTAACGCTTCTAGTTCTTTTTCAAGTTCTCGTATCTCTATTGTCTTTTCGTCCATCAAGTCAGTCGCAATCTCGTAAATATCATCAGTAAGCCAACCACGTATATCCTCAAGCGTTTCAACGTTGACGACTTCACCGCCGTGTATTTGATAAATCATTCATTTTCACCTCGTTCCTATTTTGTCCGAACTGGTGTTAATACCGCCGTAAATTCCCCATCTTTCTTGAAAACGACTGGGCGAATACTGCTAATAAACCCGAATGTAACCAGATCGTTTGTATAATCAGCGATAAAAGCTAAGATGTGTTTTAGATACGTTGCATTGCACGTAAATTCTGCACGATTATCGCCAGAAACATTTCTAATCGGAAACAATGACGAGATTTCGCTGTTTGAAATTTCCAAGCCGTCCAAATTAATTTTGACTTTAATACAGGCATCTTTTGGAAATCCTTTGAGAAATTTAGTAATGACGGAACAACACGTTGGTGTAATCTTCCATTCTGAATTAAAACTTGTTGGAATTACACGGTCTATGTCCGGATAAGTATCCGTGTTGATTTCAAGCGTTTTAGGATTAAAATTAAATTCGCCTAGATTGCCAGGAGACAAGTTTTTAACTTTTAATACAATATGGCTATTAGTAGCTACTACATCGCCGTTTTGATAGTGGAAACAAGATAAAACAGGTCTTACAGGCGAGCCAGTAAAATTTAACAAGTGTTTGTGTGTATTTTGAGGTTTTAATTTCATAGTGGTATACTCTCCTTATAAGTGTTTTAAGTGACTGACTTTGCTTGCCGGCGGTCAGTCTTTTTTTTGTTTAATAACACTAAGTGTTTCTAAACAGAAGGCATTGTTCTCGATAACTTTGTAGATTATCGCATCACCATCATGTTCTTCATCGATAGCAATTCTACTGCCGTACCATCTAATCGAATCTTGTTTAAAATTTTCTACAAGATCATCAACTTGATTAGCGTCAAGACATTCGAAAGAAGTTATTAATTTATCTTGATTCTGCCTAATCGCTACATATCCTTTCATTTCCTCACCCCCTTTCAATCTTTTTTAATTTCTTTCAAGTCACGAGGGTTCACGATTTGGATGACCATTTCCCCGTGAGTACCGCTCACTCCGCGAACCATGTAATCGCCGTCCGGAAAAATGCTTTCTAGCCACGCTTTAATTTCCGCAATCGTCCAAGTTTAATTCGGTTTTTCTACCTCCGCCAAAACTTGCGGAGGGTCATTAGGGCGTAAACGTAACGTTAATGACTTTAGACTCGTTGTATAAGTAAGGTGCGTAATGTTGGTCCGCATTGACTTTGTAAAGTTTTAAGTCAATATCACGCTCAGACTCCACTTGCACGCCACGTTTTGAGATTAATTTAAACGCTGGGGAATTATCATCAACGATTTTGATTAAAATCCCTTCTGTGTCTGCTAACTTTTTAGAGCGCACGATCTGCGTGCCTAAAATGTCCGAGTGAGTTCCTCTGATTAAAGCGTTAGCGCCAACGTCGGAGCCAATCTTTTGGTCGTTTGCGTCTTTACGTAATTTAGACGCAGTTAATGGCGAGACAAACATCACGTAAGCTGTCGCGTCCTCGTCATTAAACATGTCTAAAGCGGTGTTAAGTCCTTGACGGTTGCCGCCGTTGAGGTTTTTTTTCGTCAACTAATTTGACTGCGGTTAATGCTTTACTTTTGTCTTTGCGACTTTCAAACCTTCTTTTACCAGTTGGTGTTACTAGCCATTTGATAAAATCAGGCTTAATATTCATCCATTCTGCGCACTCTTCTGCTGAGCCAAGAACTTCAAAGGTATCTCCTCTGTATACAGCATACTCAATCATCTACTCACCACCTTCCGCTTCTCCATCAAACGCTGCTTCCAGTTGTTCACGTTGTTTTGATGTAATTCCGCTGCCCTCAAATTGAGTGACGATATCAAAAAATGCGTTGTCATAGCCTGCTTTATAACTGTTCAAGCTAGATTCCGACCAACCGTTTTCCTCTCTGTCTTTAAATTCTTTTTGAGCTCCCTTGGCTACTACCATCAATTGTTCAAACATTTTGATTCAGTCCTTCCTCACATTCATTTTTTCTTTGCAGGCACTGTACCCGCAGATAAAACATATTGCTGCAAAAGTGACGATTGCCAGCACTGTCAACAAGACTTTCAGAGCTAACCAAGATGCGATAGCAAAAGCTGCTAATGCCAATGCTAGTAACAAGATGTCGACTATAATTCGTTTTTCGTTTGTCATGATTTCATGCTCCTTTCGGTTCTATTTTTCTCGCTTTCATTCGATTCGCCGATCGCCATATTAGATACTGTTCAAATTTCCGATAATTAATTAAACAAATTTTGTGTGACGGATTTAAAACGGTGTTTTCTTCTGGAAAGTTATCTCTGCAATCAGCCAGATAATCACTAAGAGTTCCTTCTTTCAACCCTGATATTTTTTTAAGGAGAACCGCTTTAGTCACGTATTCTATTTCTTCTTTCTCGGGGTCGCTACGAATCACCTTTAGTAATTCTTCACATTTCGTTTTTGTTGGCATCTTCACCCACATCTCCCATCAAATCTTCTACTGATACACCAAAAAACTTCGCAACTTTGTACAAATTAGAAGCATTTGGAATCGCCACATCCCACTTACTGATCATCCCGTTAGAAAATCCTAAAGTTCTTTCAAGTTCTGCAATAGAAATCTTTTTTTTATTGGCGAGAACTCTAATTTTGTCATATAACATTTTTCCGCCCCCTTTCTTTCTGATAATTACCGTACATTTTAGTTCTATCTCGTTGACAAACCCCAGAATAAATTCTATTATTAGGGTATAGAAAATAATCTAATCTAGGGATACTAATAAAACACTAGAAATAGTTCAAAATGTATAGTCTTAAATGTTGTACCTCTCAAGTACATTTAGAATATACCACAGAACAAATTCTATTGTCAACAGTTATCTCTGATTTAATTCGGAGGTTTTTTAAAATGAACGTTTACGAACGCGTAAAACAACTAGCAGCACGTAGGAAAATCAGTATCGCCCAGTTAGAAAGAGACCTAGATTTATCGAACGGATCACTATCTAAGTGGGCTACGGCCAAACCTAATTCAGAACCATTGGAAAAAGTCGCGGGGTATTTCGAAGTATCGACTGATTACCTTTTAGGAAGAACCGAAAGAATGGACCCTTGGCCAGCATCGACCCCAGAAGAAGATTTTGATGAGTTTTTAACAGATGATGAGCAAATTGAAAAAGCACTATCTTCTGTCATGTCTTATAGCGGAGAGCCTGTGACTGACAATGATCGTGAAATATTGAAAGGAATTATAGAAGGATATCTTAGAAATAAGAAGTAGGTGATCGAATGGAAGGCAGTATTAAAGAAATTGTAGAAGAGCTAGGTGTGCAGATACAATATAGCGAATTTTTAGATGACGCAGGCCATTACGTACCTGAATATAACATCGTCGTGATTAACTCTAATCTAAGTGATTACGATATGACAAAAGCGGTGTTGCACGAATTAGGTCACGCCGCTCACCATCAAGGGAATCAGAGATTGTACAAAGCTACCTATGTGATGCATGCGAAAATGGAAAACGAAGCAGAGGAATTCATGATTAGACATTTAGTAAAGCAGTATATGAATCTCAATTATGCAGACCCTTCAGCGATAAACTATATGCATTTTATTGAGAGTAATGAGATAGATATTAGTAAAGAAAATATCGTAAAAGAATCTTTTTTACAATTTGGGCATTAAAAAAGACACATCTCACCGGTCGGGAAACTAGCAGAGATGTATCATGAGAATAAATAAACTTAGTTTATTTATCATGCCTATTTTATCAGAAAATAGGAGGTATACACAATGTGGATGGAAAAAACACCAGACGGTAAATTCAAATACAGAGAAAGATACACTGACCCTTACACAGAAAAGCACAAGACTGTCTCCGTCACGATGACATCCAACTCAAGGCAGGCCGCTAACAAAGCTCAGAGGCATTTAAACGAAGAGATATCTAAAAGACTATCTATAAAAGTAGAGAAATCAGACACATTTAAGAACGTACTTGATTCGTGGGAGATTAAATACAAGCACACAGTCAAAGATACCTCGTATTGGCGCAATAAGTGGAATCTAAATATTATTAGAACTTTTTTAACAGATGATATGATCGTTAAAAATATAGACACCGCCTTAATACAAAAGGAACTTGACAACTTGTACTACAAAAAAGGATACTCACTCTCCGTAGTTAAAAATTGTAAATCCTTGATCAGGATTATTTTAGAATATGCAAAAGAGCGTGGTCTTTGCGAAAACAACCCCACTGATGGGATTGTCATAAAAAGAAAGGCCCTTAAATATGACGATTTCGAAAAAATAGAAAACAAATATCTAGAAAAGTCAGAACTGTCGAAAATACTGAACGTATTGAGAAACGATTTTAGGAGTAAAAGATACGCAGATCTTACTGAGTTTATGGCGCTGACAGGTCTCCGTTTTGGGGAAGCAGTCGCCCTCGAATACTCGGCTTTGTCTGAAAAAACTCTGATGATTGACAGTACTCTCGACTATACCACTAGAAAGTCCAGTAATTTTTATAAAACGTTACCAAAGACAGCAGCAGCGATACGACGTATCACCTTATCAGATCGAGCTGTGGATATATTGCAAGAATGCCAGCTAGAGAACACACTAAACGAATCTACTCGATTCAGAGAGCACGGGTTTTATTTCACGAGCAGACTCGGGAACCCGATTGCCATTTGTAATTTCAACGATTCACTGAAAAGGGCGGCAAAAAAAGCCGACGTACCTAAACACATGTCATCTCATATACTAAGACATACTCACATTTCGATTCTGGCTGAAAAAAAAATACCAATAAAAGCTATTATGGAGAGAGTCGGACACACCGACGCAGAAGTAACCACTAAAATATATACGCACGTTACAGATGAAATGCAAAAAGACATTGTTTCCTCGCTCAATGAGATTGAATTTTAATGCCCCTTTTCTGCCCCCTTACCTTGCTTATTGTAAAATATGGACATCTTACCCCTTGTGCTAAAAGGTTTTTCAGCGCATCATTTATGATACGGTTCGCCTTTAATAATCCGAAAGGCACGGTATATTTGTTCGACTAAAATGAGGCGCATGAGTTGATGTGGGTAGGTCATTTTTCCAAATGAAATTTGGGCATCGCTACGTTTCA
>OMJG01000082.1_pt1 | contig 64940 bp, 59 predicted proteins | sample 1646431 | NCBI WGS metagenome assembly OMJG01 (sample SAMN03771674, study PRJEB25209) | food metagenome | isolation source: Cotija cheese | place: Mexico:Jalisco,Michoacan | collected 2011-12-12 | reverse complement strand
ACGATTGGGACTTCACTACTACATCCCGCTGATCCGTTTATGTTGATGGTAAAGTTTATTTTGGTAGTTCTATGCTAAGGCTAGCTAAGTTTTGTTACTCATAGAAGAGTATTATCGATGCACACGCTAGGTTAAAAAAATAGCAACTAAAAAATTGCATGTAGAGGTAGGAGAATGGACCTATGAAGAATATGGGATTTCGTTGGTATGGGCCAGATGATGACCCGATTACCTTAAAAAACATTCGTCAAATTCCTGGAACGACTCAGGTTGTTGGCGCGTTGTTTGATGTACCGGTTGGTGAAGTTTGGCCAAAAGAAAAAATTGCCAAGCTTAAGAAAGAAGTTGAAGATGCCGGCCTGAAATTAGAAGTTATCGAGTCGGTTAACATTCACGATGACATTAAAATCGGGAAGCCAACTCGTGATCAATATATTGAAAATTATAAACAGACGATTCGTAATTTAGCCGAGTATGGCATCAAAGTTATTTGTTATAATTTTATGCCAGTTTTCGATTGGTTACGGACAGACTTGCACTATATCTTGGAAGATGGTTCTAATGTTATGGCGTTTGAGTCAAAAAAGTTGGCCGATGACCCTCAAGAAATCATCGACTCCACTCGCAACGGAGCTAATGGGTATGCTCTTCCAGGGTGGGAACCGGAACGATTAGCGACCATTGAAGGCCTTTTCGATGCCTATAAAGATGTTGATGAAACCAAATTACGTGAGAATATGAAGTACTTCTTAGATGCTATCATCCCGACTTGTGAGGAATGTGATGTTCGGATGGCCATGCATCCAGATGATCCGCCGCGTTTGTTATTTGGTTTACCTCGTATTTACAAGAACGCCGAGGATATGCGCGCGATTGAGACCATGCATGAATCTAAATATAATGGTTTTACGATTTGCACAGGTTCTCTAGGAGAGAATCCGAAGAATGATGTACCAGCTATCATTCGTGAATTTGTTAAGAAGGACCGTGCGCCATTCATACATGCTCGCAATATTAAGTTTATGAATAATCAGGGTGATTTTCACGAATCTGCGCATTTTAGTGAGTGCGGTAGCTTAGATATGTATGAAATTATGAAGGCTTTGCACGATACAAACTTTGATGGTTACATTCGTCCTGATCATGGGCGTAATATCTGGGGTGAAGACGGCGTGCCGGGTTATGGTTTATACGACCGGGCTCTAGGAATTTCTTATCTGAATGGTCTTTGGGAGGCGCTGGAAAAAACAAGTAAATCCTCGTGCCGTTGAGCATCATAACTGACTATAAGTTTGGTTTGGAGGCCCGTTTATTTTCGGATGGGGTCTCCTTTTTATGTCTAAGTAGCAAGGTAGCATCAGTCACTGATTAATTGGATTAAAATATAAGGACGAATGGATTTGAAGAATCTATTTTCCGTGGTATACTAGTTTTTGTAGATTAATGTTCACGGTAACATTACTTGTTTAAAGGCAATTAAAGGGTATTTTGTTTTAAATTATTGACGTGGTTAACTGATGTATTAGATTTCGTAAAAATTTGAAAAAATGTTGCTTTAGATAAAGCTTGTTATTGCACACTTTGTTAGATGCACCGGGCAGTAAGGCTGATTAAATGGGCCTTGACATTTTGTTTTTTTATTGTAATATGAAATCGGTTACAAACGAATACTGATATATAAGTTATAAGCGATAGTCATTTGGTTCATTAAGGTTATTGAGTGCATGTTTTTATCAGAAAGGACGTATTGACATGGTTAAATTAACTGACGATTACTTAAATAATAAAGCGGCGTTTGAACAAGCTGGAATCAAGGTTCCCACTTACGATCAAGCTACCCTAAAACAAGCAACGGCTGATCATCCTCGCTGGGTTCACTTTGGTGGTGGTAACTTATTCCGGGCGTTCCACGCGGCCATTGCGAATACCTTAATTGAAAAAGGTGAATTGGATTCTGGCGTGATTGTTGGTGAAACTTACGATGACGATGTTGTTAAAGATATTTACCAAGCCTATAACAACCGGATCTTACGGGTTGTGACGAAGGCTGATGGTAACTTTGACAAAGAATTATTTGCATCCGTTGCGGAAGCTTACTTCTTTAATCCGAGCCACGAAGATGACTGGAACAACTTGTTTGATGTCTTTAAGCAGGATTCTTTGCAGGTGGTTACGTTCTCGATTACTGAAAAGGGTTATAACCTTCGGACCGTTAATGGTGACTTAAATGACCTCACCAAGGCCGATATCGCTAATGGTCCCGAAAAACCTAAGGGCAACATGGCGGGATTAGTTTCCTTATTATTGGCGCGTTTTAACAATGGTAAGGCGCCACTGGCTCTCTTGAGTACCGATAACTTCTCACAAAATGGTGATCGCTTAAAAGAAAGCGTTTTAACTATTGCTAAAGGCTGGCAAGAAAATGGGTTTGTTGGCGCTGACTTCTTAGCTTACTTACAAGACCCACAACAAATTAGCTTCCCATTATCCATGATTGACCGGATTACCCCTAATCCTGCCGAAGCTGTTGGAGACAAACTAGCCGCTGCTGGCTTTGAAGATCATGAGATTGTGCACACACCTAAGCATACGAATATTGCGCCATTTACTAACACGGAAGAAGCGCACTACTTAGTCGTTGAAGATGCCTTTCCAAATGGCCGGCCAAAGTTTGAAGATGCTGGTGTGATTGTGACTGACCGTGACACGGTTAATGATGCTGATGAAATGAAAGTAACGACTTGTTTGAATCCTTTGCACACCGCGCTAGCCATCTTTGGGAGCGTTCTGGGCTTTGATTCCATTGCCAAGGAGCTCCAAAACAAAGACTTAGTTGCTTTAATCAAGCAAATTGGTTACGTCGAAGGCTTACCAGTTGTGACTGATCCTAAGGTGATTAACCCGAAGGACTTCATCAACCAATTAGTCACGAAGCGCTTGCCTAACCCATACATCCCTGATACGCCACAACGGATTGCAACCGATACCTCACAGAAGATTCCAGTTCGGTATGGTGTCACGATCAAGCACTACGATGAACGCGATGGCTTTGACCCAGCAATCTTGGAATTCATTCCATTGACGATTGCCGCTTGGTTCCGTTACCTGATGGCTGTCAATGATGAAGGCGCTAGCTTCGAACCGAGTCCTGACCCAATGATGGCCGACTTACAGAAGTATGTTGGTGATATCAAGTTGGGTGATGACGTGGATGTCCACGCCCACTTGAAGGATGTTTTGACGAATACGTCGATCTTTGGTCAAGACCTCTATGCAGTTGGTCTAGGCGAAAAGGTTGAAAATTACTTTAAGCAAATGATTGCGGGTAAAGGTGCCATTGTTGCCACGCTAGAAAAAGCTTTAGCTGATCACGCCCAAGCAGTTGACTAGGCAAAGGAGCCGATATCATGGTAACGATTCAAAATGATCGTTTCACAGCAACTATCAATGAAGTGGGCGCGGAACTCACCCATTTGGTGGATCAAGCAAGCCACAGAGACCTGATCTGGAATAACGATTTGTGGCCGAAACACGCGCCAGTATTATTTCCAGCAATTGGACGGTCGAATGAAGACAGCTATCTAATTGATGGTCAGCGATATGAAATGCCCCAACACGGCTTTGTCAGTGGCGAGACATTTATGATTGTTGATCAGACCCCAACGGCAGTGACGCTTTCGTTGAAGGCCAATGCCGCAACGCGGGTGTACTATCCCTTTGATTTTGAACTACAAGTGACCTTTACGTTAGTTGCAACTGGCTTGAACCTGTCCTTTAGTGTTCGGAATCACGGGCAACAGGATTTATCTTATTCGTTAGGGTCACATCCGGCATTTAACGTCCCATTTGAGGCCGGGGAAGCCTTTACGGATTATGAATTAGTCCTCGATCCAGCCCCAACGGACTTGCAACAATTTGAAATTGTTAAAACCCCTAATCCTTATCGAAGCGGTAAAGAGTTACCGGTGACGACAGATAAGGGGGTCATTAAACTTAACTATCCGATGTTTGATGCCGGCTTAATTATTTTAAAGGCGCCTAACTTAGCGCACCTTACGCTACGGTCAACGAAGTCCAAGCATAGCATTTCTCTGAATTTGGATGACTTTGATTACGTGACATTGTGGACCAAGGAAGGTGCTCAAGCGCCATTCCTGTGTTTGGAGCCCTTTAATGGGTTGCCAGATGTGGCGGGTGATCTGCGTGAACTAGCGACTAAGGAAGGCAATCATCACGTCGCTGTGGGTCAATCCGAAACGATGGCTTATACGATTACGGTGGATTAACTGCTAAGGAGGGATCACAGATGAAGACCATTACCGTTGACTTTGTCCGCCACGGTCAAACGATTTTCAATACAATGAATAAATTGCAAGGCTGGGCCGACTCACCACTGACTAAGGCCGGGATTGCGACAGCTGATCAGGCTGGGCAACTCCTAAAGAATGTGACCTATCAGGCCACCTATGCCTCTGATCTAAAGCGGGCAATGGATACGGCACAGCATATTCTCCAACCCAATGCTTTTACCGGGGAGTTGCAAACCGACACGGCCTTTCGGGAAGTCTTCTTTGGGTCCTTTGAAGGTTTAGATAACGATGAGTCTTGGCAAACGGTTGGTCAGTCCCTGGGTTGTCAAACCCAAGCGCAGATCATTCAGAAGTATTCATTTGAGGCGGCTAGAGATGCCATGCATCAAGCGGACCCGCGCCAGCTATCGGAAAATGGGTTGACGTTTAAACGGCGGGTCGATGCTGGGTTACAACGGTTATTATCCCGTTATGCCGATCAGGACCGCATTCTGGTGGTGACCCATGGCACTTTTATCCGTTCACTGGTTTTGCGCTTTGGGCCTCAATTCGATGTGTTATCCAGCTTTCCGGCTAATGGTGGGGTGACAACCTTACAACTCACCACGGCCAATCCGGGATTCGATGGCCTAGTTACTAGCTACAACCGACTTAGTTAATGAGAGAATAAAAATTTTTGGAGGTAAGTTTTCCATGTCAGAATATAAAATTGCAGTTGTGAACTCAAGTAGTTTTGGTCAAGTGTTCCAGGAACATTGGCAAGAATTGGAACAAATCGGTGAAGTGAAGCGGTTCATGTTGCCAACCGACATTGATGGTAAGACGTTAGCCGAAACACTTCATGGCTACAACATTATCATTGCTTCAGTGACCCCAATGTTTAATCAAGAATTCTTCGATAACAAGGATGACTTGCTACTGATTTCTCGTCACGGGATTGGCTTCAACAACGTTGACGTGAAAGCAGCCAAAGCCCACGGTACGTTGGTAACTATCGTGCCACAATTGGTTGAACGGGACTCCGTTGCTGAAAATGAACTGGTTAACCTGTTAACCATGGTTCGGCGTACGGTACCGGCTGCTGAACGTGAACGAGCCGGCCGTTACGAAGATCGGGCCGAATTCATGGGGAATGAATTAAGCGGTAAGACCTTTGGGGTTATTGGTTGTGGGAATATTGGTAGCCGAGTGGCTGAATTATTCAGTGTCTTTGGCGGGCAAGTCTTCATTGCTGATCCAGATCCTAAGGCACCAGCTGGCTGGTTGAAGAATCATAACGTGCAACACGTTGACTTGGATACGCTCTTAAAGAACTGTGACTATGTTTCTTTGAATGCCTCCTTAAATGATGGTGATTACCACTTGATCAACGCTGATAAGGTTGCTTTGATGAAGGACGGTGCTTACCTATGCAACAACGGTCGGGGCGCTTTGATTGATGAAGATGCCGTCTTGGCTGGGGTTGAATCTGGTAAGTTGGCTGGTTACGCTGCCGATGCCGTTGAAGTTGAACCCGTGCCCGCTGACCACCCATTCTTGAAAAATGACCGTATCTTATTAACGCCACATACCTCTGCTTACACTTACGAATGCTTGCATGGTATGGGTGAAAAGTGCGTGAGTGATGTGAAGAACGTTATTGCTAATAAGCCATTGGTTCGTGAATTAACAAGTACTTTAGCCTAACGATGAGTTTAAACAGAACCATGTGCGCGTGAATTGGCACGTGGTTTTGTTTAGCTAATCAAGCGGGTATGACTGAAAGAAAGCTGGGAAACGAAATGGACTACTTAATTGGAATTGATGTTGGAACGACGAGTACGAAAGCTGTTTTGTACAATACGGATGGAGATATTTTTGGTTACGCGAACAAGCTCTACCCCTTGATTCAGGAAAATGCGGATATGGCGGAAGAAGATCCAAACGTCATCTTCCAAGCCACGGTTGACGCTTTGGCTGAAGTTACAGCGAAGGCTGATCAAACGCAAGGGAAGATTTTAGGGGTTTCTTGGTCAACCCAACAACATAGTTTAATTGGGTTGGACAAGGACCATCAACCAACGACGAACACCATCACTTGGGCGGATAATCGGGCAGAAAAGTATGCCTCACAAATGGCCGAAGATGGTAGCGGCTTGGCCTTGTACAAGCGGACGGGGTTACCAACGCATCCAATGGGTCCGGTCTACAAGATCTTATGGCTGAAGAATGATCATCCAGAGATCTACAAGAAGACGCGTTACTGGGTTGGCTTGAAGGAATACCTGCTGTATCGCTACTTTGGTCAGTTGAAACAAGAATACAACATGGCCGCAACGACGGGGTTGTTTAACATCCACCAGATGGATTGGGACGAAGAATCCATGAAGCTAGTGGGAATTACCCGTGACCAATTACCAGAATTAGTTGATGCAACTCATCAACTGACGGGCATGAATCCAGACTACGCTAAGCAAATTGGTTTCCCAGCCGATACGCCATTCATTATGGGTGGAACAGACGGTTCATTGTCTGAAATCGGCCTAGGGGCAATTAACAATGGTGAAGTCGCTGTGACAATTGGGACATCCGGTGCTGTCCGGACGTTCGTTGACAAGCCACAAATCGATCCCAAGGGACGGATTTTCTGTTATCCCGTTATGCAAGGCAAGTGGATTATTGGTGGCCCCGTCAATAACGGTGGGATTGTCTTCCGGTGGGTTCGCGATCAATTATTTGCACCGGAAAAAGTGATGGCCAAGGAATTGGGTGAAGACCCATACGACGTATTGACATCAATTGCTAAACAAGTTCCTGCTGGCTCCGACGGTTTAATTTTCCATCCATTCTTGGGTGGCGAGCGGGCCCCTATTTGGGACGGTAATGCGCGGGCTTCATTCTTCGGCTTGACGCGGCAACATTCACGGGCTCACATGGTTCGTGCGGCCCTGGAAGGCATTGTGTATAACCTTTACACCGTTGAACTGGCACTGAAGGAAGCAACCGGAGAACCAACTGAAATCCGTGCAGCGGGCGGCTTCGCCCGGTCACCACTGTGGCGGCAAATGTTGGCCGATATTTTCGAAGAACCCGTTACGATTCCGGAAGCCTTTGAAAGCGGTTGTTTAGGGGCAATGGTCATTGCCCAAATCAGCTTGGGACTGGCTGATGACTTGTCAGTGGTTAACAAATTTATTGGCAAGAAGAACACCTACCAGCCTGATCCCAAGACCTTTGAAAACTATCGTGAAATCATGCCAATTTATATTCGTTTGGGACGGAGGCTACAGAGCGAATACAGTGCCATTGCGGAATACCAGCGTAAGCGGGAACCGAAGGAATAAAGTTCCTTTTTATGGCTTGCTCGTTGCTTAATTGAGGTGATGGCTGTCTGCCCTCTGGTTGCGGCAAATGGGCTGGAACGTACCGGACACGACTTTAAGTCAAGTAGCCCGCTTGTCTTAAAGGTCGGTCTTATCCTACTAAGGATAACGATGGTACTGAGCCCATTTGCCGCTTTTTGTTGGGCTAGTGTGGCATGGCCACGCTAGTTAATGATTATTGCTGCAGAAACGTTGGATAGTGTTAGTTTGAATTTTGGCTATTGTTAAGGTGATAATTATCCGTGGCTGTAACTGATTTTAACTAGTTTTGGCCTGAAAGTTAGGCTCATCCATAAATGTAGCCCAGCCAGGTTAAACGATGACTAACCATAAATTGAGTTCAAATCGGCCATAAATAAAACTTTTGTAATTTTTTTACGGGTTTTCCTTGATATATGTAAATTTTTTTCATATAATAAAAACCGAGCTAGTATATCACAATTTTTAACCACAGGAAGGAACGCATACAATGAAAATTGGATTAGTTGGATTAGGCAAGATGGGTATCAACTTAGCACAAAACATGATGGATCACGGCCACGAGGTTGTTGGTTTTGACTTGAACAAGGACTTTGTCGACCAAGCAGCAGGTTTTGGTGCCGAAACGGCCACATCTTTGGATGACGTTTTAAGCAAATTACCATCACCAAAGATTGTTTGGTTGATGCTCCCAGCTGGCAAGCCAACTGAATCAACGATTGATACGTTGGTTGGTAGCTTGAGCGCTGGCGACTACATCGTTGACGGTGGGAACTCATTCTGGAAGAACTCCGTTGAAGATGCTAAGAAGGCCGAAGCAGTTGGCATCAACTTCTTTGACTGTGGGACTTCTGGTGGCCAATCTGGCGCCCGTGCCAATGGTAACTTCATGATCGGTGGGACCAGTGCTGAAGCCTTTAACGCTGCTTTGAAGCCTGTCTTTGAAGGTATCGCTCAAGAAAATGGTTACCTCTACACCGGTGCTGCTGGTTCAGGTCACTACTTGAAGATGGTGCACAACGGTGTTGAATACGGGATGATGGAAGCTATCGGTGAAGGTTTCGATGTCTTGGCACACAGCCAATTTGACTACGATAACGAAGCCGTTGCTCGTCTGTGGAACTCTGGTTCTGTGGTTCGTTCATGGCTCATGGAATTGGCTCAAGAAGCCTTTGCTAACGACGCTAACTTGGACGAAATCAAAGGGACGATGCACAGTTCTGGCGAAGGTAAGTGGACGTTGGAAGAATCTTTGGACCAACAAATCCCAGTACCAGTTATCGCTTTATCCTTGATGATGCGTTACCGTTCTATGGAAAACGATACGTTTACGGGTAAGGTTGTTTCTGCTATGCGTCACGGTTTCGGTGGCCACGCAGTTGACAAGGCTTAATTTAAACAAATTTTGATTATAACGAAGGGCGGTACTATATTTAGTACGGCCCTTTTTTCTTGGATTAAAGATAATCTGCTTTGTGCTAGAATAATGGTTAAATATTTAGGGAAAATCCCTAGTGAAGGACTGGTAGTGACTAATGCAACTAACAAATAATATGCGCAGCGAGGCTTACAACGAAATTCGTTATCGCATCATGCACAATAAATATACGCCGGGTCAAAAGGTGTCGGAAAAGGTGATCTCAGATGAGCTGGGAATTGGACGAACACCAGTCCGAGAGGCCATTATTCGTATCGAACGGGATGGCTTGATTGATGTCATTCCGCAAAGTGGCACGTACATTTCAAAAATTGATATGAATACCGCTAATAATGCGCGTTTCGTCCGGCAGATTATGGAAGGCGAAATTATGTTGGAGGCAACTGGGCGAATGACGGATGCCTTCTATCAAGAACTACAAGCGAATATGGCTGAACAGGAACGGGTGGTTCAAAAACGCGATCCCGATGCTTTTTTTGATGCAGATGAAGCGTTTCATAAACTCTTCTATATGGCCGCCGATCGCGAAGAGATTTGGAACTGGTTACAGACGATTAATACGCAACTGAACCGGTTTCGGTGGATTCGATTGAAAGTCAGTGATTTGAATTGGGCCACGCTCTTAAATCAACACCGCGATATTTTGAAGGCCGTTCATGATCGCAACCTAGACGATGTCCGGTTTGAAATTACCGCTCATTTACGACTAATGTTAAGCGAACGGAAGTATTTGTTGAGTCGTTTTCCAGATTATTTTATGAACGTTAGTGATGAGGACTTAGCGGGTATCCAAGCGTAGCCGCGTAGTGATAAGAAAGAGGTTAAATAATCATGGAAATGGGATTTCGCTGGTATGGCAGTCAGAATGATCAGATCCACTTGGCAGATATTCGTCAAATACCCGGTGTCCGCCAAGTCGTCGGGGCCCTGTTTGATATTCCAGTGGGTGAGGTGTGGCCTGAGGACCAGATTATCCGGCTCAAGCACCAAATTGAGGCGGCTGAGCTAAAATTTACAGTGGTCGAATCGGTTAATATTCATGATGATATCAAGATTGGTTTACCCAGTCGTGATCGATATATTGAAAATTATCAGCAGACGATTCGCAACCTGGCAGCCGCGGGTGTCCGCACAATTTGTTATAATTTTATGCCGATTTTTGACTGGGTCCGAACGAATCTGCACTTTTCCTTGGCCGATGGGTCGCAGGCGTTGGCCTTTGAACACCGGCAGGTGCAACGCCAACCGCAAGACATCATTCATGAGATTGAAAATAACGCGAACGGCTTTGTTCTACCTGGATGGGAGCCGGAGCGACTGGCACAAGTTCAACAGCTTTTTGATGCGTATGCGGGGGTCGATGAGACCCAATTAGCAGCTAATCTTAACTACTTTTTGGACGCGATTATTCCCGTGTGCGAGGAATGCCATGTTCAAATGGCCTTACATCCGGACGACCCACCACGGGAATTATTTGGGTTACCGCGGATCTATAAGAATCTCGCGGATATGAACCGAATCGTTGCGATGAACCCCTCAACAGCTAATGGTTTTACCATCTGTACCGGTAGTTTGGGTGAAAACCCGCAAAACGATATTCCAGCAATTATTCGTGAGTTTGTTCCCCAAGGGCGAGTGCCTTTTGTGCATGCGCGGAATATTAAGTTCATGAATGATCAGGGTGATTTTCATGAGTCGGCGCACCTATCATCGATGGGATCGCTAGATATGTTTGCGATTATGCAGGCCTTACATGAGACTGGATTCTCGGGTGTTATTCGACCGGATCATGGACGGGATATTTGGCACGAAAGTGGTCGGCCCGGATATGGGTTGTACGATCGGGCACTGGGAATTACTTACTTGAATGGTTTATGGGAAGCCTTAGAAAAGCAGTCGTGATTTTGCATTCATTGCTAAAAAGGTCTATTCTATAACAACTAAAATATGCGGGTATCCTAAGAGGGGGAGACGAGATGACGGAAGTAACGATTCGTACGATTGCACAGCGCGCCAACGTTTCACACACAACGGTTTCGCGTGCACTCAACGATAGTCCATTGGTGAAAGAAGAAACGAAACGCAAGATTAGACAATTAGCGGATGAATTGGGCTATGTTCCAAATTTAAATGCTAAGGGCTTGGTTGAAAACCGGTCGTTTTTAATTGGGATCTTTTTTTCGGAACTAGATACGGGGACGTCGCCGAGTTTCTTGGTAGATGTGATTAACCGGGCCAAAGTGGCCTTGCCAGCAGGTTATTCGTTGTCATTAGATAGTATTGAATCTTTGAGCAAGAGTAGTGGTATCTCTCGCCATCAATACGATGGTGCCATCGTGGTTAGTCAGTCGCGACACGATGATGCGTTCATTGAGATGCTGATCAAGCAGGGATTGCCGGTGGTGGTGCTAAACCGTGAGATTGATCGCCAAGATGTTCCCAACTTTGCGACTAATGATTACTTGGGAACTGAAAAGATTCTGGAATATGCCATTCGTATGGGTCATCAGACGTTTGGATTTATTCAAGGGGCAACGGACTTCGTTTCAGCCGCCGATCGGCAGCGGGCGTTTGAAGACGTCGTTAGAACGCATCAGGTGACGGTTAAGCCCGAATGGCGTAAGCAGGGAACCTATCTACCGGATAGTGGTTACGAAGCCATGCGTGCGATTCTAGGGGCTTCTACGGTGCCAACTTGTATCTTTGCGGCTAATGATGATATGGCGGTCGGGGCCATGCGCGCTTGTCAGGACCTCGGCTATAGTATCCCTGGTGACATTTCGATTATTGGGTACGATGACATGAGTTATGCTAAATATTTGATTCCTCGATTGACGACTGTGCGGAAGCCGACTGACAGTATTGTCAAAGAAGGGGTGGCAGCTTTGACCCAATTATTGGATGACAGTGCCGAAAAAGTGACGAAAAAAATTATCGTCCCAACCTTGATTGTCCGGGATTCTGTGAAGGATTTAAGAAATTAAATCCTTTTTTTTACAAAAAAATGTTAACGTGTGCAGAACTTTGTGATAAGATAATCATTGTTAGATGGAAAGCGCTTACTAAGGCGTTTAAGTAGAATGCCGTGTTTTGATGGTTCACGGCGTTCTACGGCTTATCAGCGATGCTGATGGGTTACATATCGTTATTTTGTTACCGTGTGTATTCTGTTAGAACCGCTTTGTATTTGGCTGTTGATAATTTTAGGAGGTGCTCGAATGAGTGAGAATGCAGCAACAAATCCTCATCCAGAAGCAGACGTAAGTACACAAGATGAGGCCATGATTAATGACTCGTCTAAGCAGATCCCCACTCGTGAAAAGATCGCCTATGGTTTTGGTGATTTTGGGAACGGGTTCATGTTTGACTTAGGTCAGGCTTACTTGACTAAGTTCTGGATTGACGCCTGTGGGATTGGTGCAGGGGCTGTTGCCGGAATCTTTGCTTTCACCAAGATCTTTGATGCCTTCATGGATCCCATTGCCGGATCGGTGATTGATAATCGTAAGAAGATTGGGAAGCAAGGTAAGTTCCGACCTGTCATGATGATTTCCGCAATTATCTTAGGGATCATGACGGTGGTCACGTTCACCATGCCAAGTGGCTTGAGCGGAACGCAGAAGATCATTTATGCTTATGCCGCTTACATGATCTGGGGACTGGTTTACTCGTTTACCAATGATCCGTACGGTTCGTTGGCATCCGTCATGTCTCGGAATTCGCAAGACCGGAGTTTCATGGCAACTTCTCGTCAAGTTGGTTCGGTCGGCGCGCAATTCATTGCTGGGGTTGCCTTTATCCCATTGATGGGCATGATTGCCAATGGGAATACCGGTGTTAAAGAAGAACACGGGTACTTCTGGGCCGCTGCCGTCTTTGCGGTTATCGGGGTCTTGATGTTTGCCGTTTGTTTCTTCGGTACCAAGGAAAACGTTAAGGTTCATCGGAACACTGGTGACAATGCCCAAAAAGAAGGCTTCAAGGATTACATTCGCGTTATCTTCAAGAACGGTCCCTTGGGTGCCTTGATTCTGATGACTTTGTTTACCATTTCTGCCATGAACACCAACAACCAAATGATGGTGTTCTACGCACAATACAACTTAGGTAATATTGGCTTGCAGCCAATTGTTAACGCTATCATGATGGGCTGCTCCATCGTTGGGGTCTTCATGATTCCAACGTTGACTAAGCACTTTGGTCAAAAGCGGACGGCAATGTGGAGCTTCGTTATCGGGGCCGCTGCTAACATCTTGAACTACTTCTTACCATCCAACGTAATTACATTCGTTGTCTTGGTAACAATTGGTTACACAGCGTTAGCCATTCCAAACGGGATTACGTGGGCCATGGTGTCTAATGCGATTGATTATGGTGAATGGCGTTCTGGTGTCCGGAAAGAGGCCATTACCTACGCCGCATTTAACTTCTCACGGAAGTTAGCACAGTCCTTAGCCGCTTTGGTTAGTGCCGGTGTCTTGGCCTTAACGGGTTACGTGGCCAACGCTAAGCAAACACCAGAAGCTTTGAATGGGATTAAAGCAGCGATGACGTTGTACCCAGGAATTTGTTTGTTAGTCGCCGCAGTCGTCATCGGTTTCTTATACAAACTGGATGACAAGAACTTTGCCAAAGTCGCTGATGACTTGGATCATGGTCGTTGGGAACACGGCAAGATTAGTGGCAACCTTAAATAATTAGGTCTTATGTTTCTTAAAAATGGTTTAGACAACTATATTGGAGGCAATATTGATGGATTTACAAAAATTAGTTTCAGACGTTTATGAAATTATCGACGCACAAGGTAACTACGATAACTTATCAGACAAGGAAGTTTACGCCCCTTCTATTCAAGTAGAACGGCGCAATGTTTACTTCATTTTGCACGAAACACAAAACAAGCAAACGGTTAAAACGTTAGTGGTCTACGAAGATCGTGATGACGCCAAGGAATTTGACGCTAAGGATAGTATCCAAGATGCTAACAAGACATTGATCATTGGTGACTTAAACGAAACCAACTGGCACGCCTTAGCTAAGCGCTTTGCTTGGATCAAGCCAACCTCTCGTCATGGTTACAAGTACACCTTTGGTTTAGGTGACCGGTTAGGTAATGCTTCTAACGCTCATTTACGCTTATTCAAGGGCCGTGGGATTGTGCCAGTCTTAGCACAACAATCCATTCGTGAATTACTTTTGATGAACCGGACCGAAACGGACGTCTTATTAGATGCCGGCTGGTCAGTCTTTGAAGAAGGTTATACGGACGGCTGGGTTGACGATGGTGACCACGTTAAGAACCCACACGAAGTGGACTATGCGGTTAAAGCCGGTTGCACCATGATTACCTTGGATGCGACTGAAAAGATCCACAACGAAGTTGCCGACTTCTCTGATGAAGAGTTGGATGCGAAGTACAACGCCTTAAACAAGGACTTGGTTGATCGTTTCAACGAAACTTATTTAGACAAGACATTCCAAATCAGCGACGATGCTGCGGTTCACTTCTCCAAGCGTGACCTGGAAGAATCTGTTTTGATCTTCTTCGGTGCCGTTAAATATGCCATCTTTATCTACCACAAGTTCATCGTTCCTTACAACTTGGACTTTGAAATCTCCATGGATGAAACGATTGTGCCAACGACGCCAGCTAACCACTACTTCTTTGCGAATGAATTGAACCGTGAAGGCATCACGCCAGAAACGTTGGCCCCTAAGTTCTATGGTGAATTCCAAAAGGCCATTGATTATATTGGTGACGTTAAGCGCTTTGAAGACGAATACGTGGTTCACGAAGCTATCGCTGAACACTTTGGTTACAAGTTGAGTATCCACTCTGGTTCCGATAAGCTGTCTGTTTATGAAATCATTGGTCGCTTGTCCAAGAAGCATGGCTGGCACGTTAAGACTGCCGGAACGAACTGGTTGGAAGCATTGCGGGTAATTGCCCACGTTGATCCTAAGTTCATGGTGGAAATGTACAAGTTTGCTTATGAAAACTTGGATGATGTGGCTTCCTTCTATGTCTTCAATGCCCAAACGGATGGTAAGGCACCTAAGCCAGAAACCATTAACGAAGGCAATGTTATGACGTTGCTGGAAGGCGACGATTCACGTCAGGTTCTGCACACCATGTATGGCTCACTCTTAAATGCGCAAAAGAGTTACGAATACGTTTACCGTGATAAGTTCTTCAAGATCTTGAAAGAAAACCAAGACTTGTATGACAAGTACCTGAACATTCACATCGCCGAACATCTCGACTTACTCCAAGGCTTAGCCAAGACAAAGGAAGAAGTTCAAGCGAAGTACGAACCAAAAATCAACGAATAATCACGATGATTCTTCATTAATTAAGGAGGACAAGACTAATGGACTTGCTGGACAACGATTTCTTACTCGGAAACGACATGGCCAAGAAGCTGTTCCACGATTACGCACAAAACATGCCAATCATTGACTTCCATTGCCATTTGAACCCAGAAGAAATCTATGAAAACAAGAACTACGAAAACATCACCAAGATTTGGCTAAACGAAGGCACTTATGGTGACCACTACAAGTGGCGCTTGATGCGGGCCAATGGTGTTCCAGAGAAGTTGATCACCGGTGACGGCGACGACTATGATAAATTCATGGCTTGGGCTGAAACGATTGAAAAGTCCATGGGGAACCCACTATACGAGTGGACCCATTTGGAATTGAAACGCTTCTTCCACATTGATGAGGTCTTCAGTCGCAAGACTGCGCCAGAAATTTGGAAAAAGGCCAACGCCTTACTTCAAACGGAAGACTTCAAGCCACGTAACTTAATCAAGAACTCTAACGTCAAGGCTGTTTGCACGACGGATGATCCAGCGTCTGACTTGCATTACCACAAGGAAATCAAGAAGGACGAAGCTGAAAATGGTTTCCGGACATTACCAGCTATGCGGCCTGACAAGTTGATCCAAATCGATCGGGACGGCTTTGCGGCTTACCTGAAAGAATTAGGTGATATTTCCGGTGTTCAAATCAGTTCGTTCAAGGACATTATTAAAGCCTTGCACCAACGCTTTACCTTCTTTAATGAGATGGGTGGCCGGCTGTCTGACCATTCGCTGTTGACTTATCACTTCGTTGAAGCCACAGATAGTGAGTTGGATGCCATCGTTAACAAGGGGGTTAACAACGAAGACTTAACCCCTAAGGAACTGGACCAATACATTACGATGTTATTGGAAAACCTGATGAAGTTAAACAAGGAATTCGATTGGACCATGCAGTTCCACGTGAACTCCATCCGGGACTTGAACCGGCCAATGTTTGACAAGTTAGGTGCTGATACGGGTTACGATGCCGTTGGGACCCAACCAGACATCGCGGGTGAACTGCAAAAGCTGTACACCAAGATGCGTAGCAGTAACGATATTCCAAAGAGTATCTTCTACTCCTTGAATGATAATGACTGGATGCAATTGGCAACGATGATGGGAGCCTTCCAAGAAGGCGGCCAACAACGGTTACAATTGGGTGCCGGTTGGTGGTTCAATGATACTGCTGAAGGTATGGACAACCAGTTACGGATCTTCGCACAAGAAAGCTTGTTACCGAACTTTGTTGGGATGTTGACAGATTCTCGAAGCTTCCTGTCTTACCCACGTCACGAATACTTCCGTCGGGTGCTTTGCAACTTCTACGGTAAGTTAGCCGAACAAGGGCGTGTACCAAACGATGAAGCAGCGTTGGGTCAAATTGTTCAAGATATTTCTTACAACAATGCTTATAAGTTCTTCGGTTTCTTCCCAGACAAGACACCGGACGAATTATTTAAGACGACCGCCAAGGCTTAATTGGTGATTGCATGAGGGTATTGTCTAGCCACAGCCGGTGAGCTTGGTTGGACGATACCTTTTTTGGATTAAAAATGCTGCGCCCTCCAGACGCGGGTCTCATGCGAGTCGTTGGGGGCACGACTTCGATCCTTGAAACCCACAAGTGTTGGGCTTAAAGTCGTGTCCGGTATGTTCCAGCTCATTTACCGCGACCAAAGGGTGACCAGTTCTTCGCCCAATTTAAAACTAAACGAGTTTCATCTCAATTGAAGCCCAATTGGGGTTACTATTGAGGTAATCGGAGAAAACGCTAGAAAAGGAGTGAGTCACATGAATGATAATCCATTAAATATTTTGCACACGATCGGGCTAAAGGCCCTGTACCCGGTCATCCGCTGTCAGTTGAAATTGGCCGGTCAATTGGATGTATCACGGTTAATTCAGGCCGTTAACTTGACAGCTAAAGTGGTGCCAGAACTCTTTTGCCGCTACGAACTAGCCGATAATAGTTGGCAGCCAGTGGTCACTGACGCTTCAACACTTGTACAAGAAGTGCCGGCTGATGCGCCGCTAGATGATACGCCGGACTGGTTTACGCAACCCCAGCTCAGAGTTCAGGTGCAGGCAACATCTTCGGGAACCACACTAACGCTGACGATCAGCCATATTTTGACCGATGGCAGTGGGTTTAAACAATACCTTTATCTCTTAAGCGATTGCTATAATCGTGGCCCAGTAGCCATTACGGGTGTGAAAAATGTGGTCGAGTTGAGCTGGTTAAAAGAACTGTTGGCCAGTCACCCCGCACCGCAAGCGGGTAATGTGGATCACCCAGCGCAACCGTTGCAATTACCTAAGTTAGCGGCAGCTTCGACAGAACAGCGGCGCCCGCAAGTTAGCGGCTTACGGCTTTCCCAACAGTTAACGCGGGACTTGCTGACAGCCACCCATGAACAGGACGTGACGGTCAATGATGTCTTGTTGGCCACTTTTGGTAAGACCATTCAGGCCTACAATCAGGGAAATACAACCTTGGCGATCGCATGTCCAACTGATATGCGGCAAGCCATCAAGCATAATCACGATTTAAGGATTGCTAACCATACGGCTCGGTATAATCCGGTGGTAACATCGGCTAGTGATGAACCCATTGGAACAGCAGTGCAGAAGATGCATACAGAAATGACGCAGTTGAAACAGCGAGATCAATTCTTGGATTCGGTTCGGTCACTGATGGCCCAATACCAAACGTTGGGAATTCATGAACTTCAACAGATTGTGGAAGCCAACTATCACGTGCGCGAGATTGGTTACACAAATTTTGGGGTTATCGACGATCAGCGATTAGTCTTTGACCAGTTACCGGTGACCCAGTGTCTGTTAACCGGCTCATTTCGGACGGCCCCCATGTTCCAAGTGGCTTGCAGCACATTTAAAGGTGAACTGTCACTTGGATTCAATATGATTGGAACAGACGAAGAAGTTCAGTTCGGTCGCGTAGTGACGACCGCGATGGTTGCTCAGATAAAAGCCTTCGTTGCCCAGAGCACCACTGACACGGTTGTCTTGTAAAAAATATAGCAGTCTAAAAAAGGCCCCATCGTCATTAGTCGTGACGGTGGGGCCTTTCAGTAGCTTTCATTTATTGTAGTGGTTCGATTTGCTTTTGAACCAATTCCTTGTAAGTCGTTGAAAGGGAGTGGTTGTGGTTAACTTGACTCGTGGTTGCGGCACTGGAATCAGCCCAAGCCTTAGTGGCAAAAGCACCAGAACCTAAAACAGCAACAACAGCAACGATAGCAACAACAGTTTTGAATACACGCATATTTGATAATCCCCTTTTCTGATCTCTTGATTTGTTCACGTGAACATCGTAAGGCTTTCAGAAAAATAAGTCAAGAATATGAAAACAATTGGAAAGGGTTTCAGTTAAAAAAGTTTTGATTAACCGCTTTCGCTTGTGAAAAAGTCCAATTTAGGGCATGACTTGGCGGAAAAAGATGCGTATGATAAATAGAGAAGCGATTATAATTTCGATGAAAATGAATGAAAAGGAAGCGACTTGTTTTGTCTAATTCAACCAAAGTCACTAGTAAGGAACTGGTGGCAATTTTTGCCGTTGCCTTGATGGCCTTCGTGGGGATTCTCGTCGAAACCTCGATGAATGTGACCTTCCCCACGTTAATGAAGACGATGCACGTCTCTTTAAATCTCGTGCAGTGGATTACGACGGGATATTTGTTAACGGTAGCCTTACTGATGATTACCTCGGCCTTCTTGCATCAGCGGTTTAAAAACCGACAACTCTTTGTGGTGGGGGCCTCTTTATTTATTTTGGGCGACCTGATTTGTGCGTTCGCACCTAACTTTTGGATCTTATTATTGGGGCGGATTGTCCAGGCGGGATGTGCTGGAATTGCCATTCCGTTGATGTTTAACGTGGTCTTAGAGACGGTTCCCCGCGCCCGATTAGGTTTTTATATGGGGATGGCCGGACTGATTTTGATGATTGCCCCCGCTAGTGGTCCAACTTTTGGCGGGGTAATGGTGGCCCTCGGTAGTTGGCGTTGGATCTTTTGGTCTACGTTACCGATTGAAGCATTGATTCTAATTTTGGGGTATGGGACGATTCGTCAAGTTAGTGACGTCCGACCAGTCCACTTTGATTGGAAACAATTTGGCCTGCTGGCGGTGGCCTTTATTAGCTGTATGCTAGGTGTCAATAGTCTGAGTACGGCCGGCTGGCTGAGTTGGCAGTTCCTAGGCGGGGTGCTCTTAGCCATCGTTGCCATTCTGAGCTATGTGCAAGTTGCCAAACGGAGTGCGCAACCACTATTAAAATTGGAAATATTTAAAAATCCGGTCTTCACCTACAGTTTCTTTGCGTATGTGAGTCTGCAATTTTGTAATATTGGGATCAACTTTGCCTTGCCGAATTACGCGCAAATCGTGGTGGGTGCTGGCTCACTGATTGGTGGTTTAATGCTGCTACCAGGAAGCTTAATTACAGCGGTTTGCCAGCCGTGGTTTGGTCATTTACTAGACGCCCATGGTGCTCGGCTTCCCATTTTGTTGGGAAACAGTCTATTTGTACTGGCGGCGCTTGGTTTTACGCTGATGGGCCAGCACCTGAGTGTGATCATTATTGCGGTACTGTACATTGTCTTTAGTATTGGTCGCTCGATGGCATTTAGTAACACCATGACCAACGGGTTAAAAGAAGTGACCCTCCAACAACGTGCGGATGCCAATGCGATTTATAACACGGGGCAACAATTTGCGGGATCATTGGGGACAACCATTTTAGCGGCCTTGATGTCGTCGGTTAAGAATGGGCAAATGTCTTATGCCCATGAAACGGCGGTAGGGAGTCAACTGGCGTTCGGCTTAATCTTAGTCTTGGGCCTGTTGAACTTTGTTCTCTATACGATTGTTTTTCGGTATCAAACGACAGATAAGTAACTTGTCTTTGGGTAAACGTTTTGGAAAAGTGATCACCATAAATAAGGGTTCAGGACAAATGGTTCTGAACCCTTATTTGTGGTTAATACTTTTTAAGTCGGGATACGGAAACCAGCCCCATGGCGGCACCAAAGAAGATGCTGGCAAGGCCTGTTTTGGTGAGCTGGTGCATGGACATTAGGTCGTGCCAAAAGTTAGTGCCATCAAAGACCGTGTCGATTAGAGCTATCACTAAAGATTCCAGAATGAAAAAGTATAGTGCCTGTCCCACCGACACCCAAAAGATATGCCGGTAGGCTGCGTGCCGATCCTGATAGCTGATTTCGTGGGTGGTTAAGCCTGCTTGACGGCTGGCCCAAGCGATATAGGGCAAGACCACTAATGTGAAGTAAAAAAAGTTCGTTAAGATTAGCCCCAGCAAGGCATTTTCCGGCGAACTTTCCGCCCAAAAGCCGGCAATCACTGGTGCGATGAGCAAGATTGGCCAGGAAATCATGAAGGCATTGTTCCCGATCCGATTAACCTCTTGACGTTTATATTCATCAAAATTCCCCGAAATTCCGTAAAAGTGTTTCATAATTTTATCCCAAAGATTTTCTTGGTTAGTCATGGTCATTCCTCCCAGAATAACTGATTTAAGTCCGTGTGTAGGGCTTTGGCCAGTCGAAGGCACAGATCCAGTGATGGATTGTATTTATCGTTTTCTACTAAATTGATGGTTTGTCGCGCAACGGCAATTTTCTTAGCCAGCTCAAATTGCGTCAGACCAGCTTGCTTACGGTACTCTTTAACCCGATTCACGGCAACGCTCCTTTCAATAAATGTCATCTATATTTGACATTGTCAGTATGGCCCAACCAGGTCGGTATGTCAAATATAAATGACTTTTAATTGTCAGTTACGAAATACGACCAATTAGTACCGTCAGGAGAGTTAACTCCTGATGATTGCTGCCACTGCAAAAGTTGTTAAATTAACGGTGAATATAAATGCATACAGTATATAATTGCACTATTTATATTTTACCATTGCATTTAATTTTCGAATATGGGAGAATGACGGCATAAGCATATGATTAACACTACTTCCTTTTAACAAGTGGATTTAGATTGTCCGATAATTAGATTTGCATAATGACTAAATTCGATTGAATTGATCAGGTCAATCGCTCTAATCGCTGGCTTTTTGGGCAATGATGATTAACTTATTATTTGGAGTGAAATCTATCTTCCAATTGAATTGTGGAAAATAAATTGTAATCATTTTGCTTAATTGTGAGATTGATCATACACCAAAGGGGGAATGGCGATGATGAAGCAATTATTTAAAATTGGACTAGTTGCGGCTAGTTTGATAGTAGGTGGCTGTATAGCACAAAACCCGGCGTCTGTAAGGGCTGATGCTAATGCAAGTTCGCAAGTCAATGCTGATAAGCCGGACACCGATGAGGTGAGTTTCGGTGATCCAGCGTTACAGAAGGTCGTGGCCGATGCTATGGGAATTAGGAGCGGAACAATCACGTACGGTGATATTCGGCATTTTAAAGGGCAGCCTTCTATTTCAGCGATTCCACAGACAGTAGAAAATTTGACATCGTTGAAAGGGTTGGAAAGTCTGAATGAGTTACCTAATGGTATCTCTTATTTGGGGCTTAATATTCAGGCGGGTGTCTCATTAGCACCGATTGCTGGGCTAACCGTTTCTCAACTCAGCATTCAGCAGGACGGGATGCATACCAATGATTTTGAAGTTCTAAATACGCTTAAATTTCATGACATGCCTGCTGGTACAGCGTTTAATCAAGTGGAAATTGCTGGTAATACCGGTAATGCCAATCGTGCGGGATTGGTAAATGATGATTTGAATAAGTTAGCGCCACTTTTTAATCGGGCCTATGAGGCAAACAAAATGGTTAAAGATTTTGGATTTAGCCTATCTAATCAACGGATCACGGATTTTTCATTTTTTAATAGTGGGCCAATTAAAAACACGGATGTATTTGCGGTTGACGAGTACCAAGTATTTACCGATAAAATTCAAATTGATCCAGAAGGATTTACTGAGAATACTGAGGTTAAGGTTCCGACACAGGTAAAGGGCATGGACGGAGAACCCATTCAAACAAGCACACGTATCTGGAATGCGAGAACCAGTCAGTGGGATGCAATTAAGAAGCAAGGGACCACAACGTTAGCTACTGGTCTGGTTTCTACTGATAAATGGATTATTGTGGCCAATCGGCTAAGTCAAGGTTATCCAGAAACCATAAAATATGCTAATGGCAATTCTTTACGGGTTGCTGGGACGCAATATTATCCGATCAGTTGGGAAAAGACGCCAACGCCGCGGCCTGAACCTGAGCCAACACCGACGCCAACACCTAAACCAGATCCTGATTTACCACCAAAGCCTGAACCGGGTTTGAAAAAAGGAACAGTGGTATACGCACTGAAGAAGGTCTACTTGTATCAACACCCCACGTTTAAAAAGGGTGAACGAACTGTCGGCTATGTCCGCAAACAGCGAGTTAATCGACCAATGTTTGTCGTTACTGGCTATGCAAGATCGAAAGCGGGCCTATTGCGTTACCAGGTGCGAGACGTTAATCACCAGTATCGACATACTGACGGACGGACCGGGTATATCACCGCTAAGAGCAGCTACGTGCGGCCCGTTTATTATCAGACGAAACATCAAACGGTGACGGTCATTAATCCGCAAGGTGTTAATTTGTATAAAAATAAGAACCTGACCCAACGAACGCGACATTTACGGCAAGGGCAGTTGCTGAAAGTTAAACGGATCGTTAAGCATCGATTGACGACGCGTTACCAATTAAGTAATGGCAACTATGTCACGGCTAATCGGAAGTTGGTTAAGTTGGGAACGGTCATTTATCCGAAGTACGTTATGGCTAAAGGCGCTTTGAATCGCTATCAAACGGTTAATCTGGATAAAAAGAACTGTCATTATCAACGTAAACAGCGGGCCATCTTCAAAGTTAGCTACACAGATTATTCACGTAACACGAGTAATCGCCTGACGGGCGTTAAGCGATACAAAGTTGCTGGCGGGTATATTTCTGGTAATCCACGGTTAGTGACAAATCTGTATTACCAAGGCCGACCACACAGCCGTCAAGTTCGCGTGATTGCTCGCTCAGGTATTAGGGGCTATCAGCATCAGAACCTGACGGGCCGATCTTATAAGATTTCCAAAGGAAAAGTGTTAAAAATTCGGCGGATAATTGTTCGCAACGGCTTGGTCAATCGTTATCAATTAACCAATGGCCATTACATTACCGCCAATAAAACGTTCGTAAAAACAAAATAGCATAACTCAAACAGACCATTAAACTGTCAGCGTTTAATGGCCTGTTTTTTTTGCGTGCTAATGATCTTTAATCTGTAAGGCTAATCGGACTAGGAGGTTGGTGATCAGTGAGACCAGTAACGCATAACTCAAGACAACAGCGAGTAGGATCATGGCCGCCGTAACGATTTTAAGAAATGCCGCCACGTGGTTAAGCATGGTTAAGCCAACCGTTAGGATCGTAATCAGTGTGACAAAACCAATGAAGCCAATCCGCGAGTTAGCAAAGTCAGCGGTACTCAGATCAAAGCCGCCAACGCTAATATTTAGCGATAAAACCAGCATCAGTGTCCATCGTAAACCGGCATGAGTATCACCACCGAGTGCTTGACGGAATCCGACCCAGTCAAGTGCAAAGGGGTTGGCAACCAGTGTCAGCATCCCTTGAAATAGACTGGGAACCAGCAAAGCAGTTAGTCCCAGTAGCACGGCCGCACAGCCAAAAATTGGCGCAATGCCGATGAATAAGTTACCAGTGGTTTGGTACCAATTCCGCTGATTCCATGAGTGATTGACGTAACCCAGTGCGAGATCGGGTTGACCGTCAAAGCCGGGTTGGTCGGGATGGGGGCGCTTGAGCAAGCGGACTCGGTCGATGCGATGGCCGAAGACTAGTGCCGTTAATAGGTGGCTTAGCTCGTGAAAGAAGATACCGAGAAAGCCTAGATATAGTTCGCTGTTGAGGCCAAAGCCGTTAGCTAAGAACCGTTTGGTATCTCGGTTGAGGTAGGTTAGGACGGTAATAAAGATAAACGGAATCACAATAACGTCTAATCCCACGATGCCGAGATTTTTAAAAATCAGACCTAAGTCAGTATTCATCCGTTACTCCAGTAGATCTGTAAATGTACCGTGAACGAGCGTTGCCAATTCGGTAGCATCGAGTTCTACGGAACGGCCAATTTGACCGGAGGATACCAAGATTTGTCCCTGTTCCTGAGCTGAATTGTCGAAGTAGATGGGGAAGTGATTCTTTTCCCAAATGCCAACGGGGGTGTTGGCCCCATGCTCATAGCCAGTCGTCTTGACGAGGTCCTTGAGGGGGACCATATCAACCTTCTTGTTGCCGGAGACTTTGGCGAGCTTCTTTTCATCGAGATGCTCATCAATTGGGAGTACACCGACGACGGGGCCGGTAGTGGGACCACTGAGAACTAGGGTCTTATAAATGTGGTGTTCGTCTACTTGGTCGTGATCGACCTCCATCTGGGCGACGTCACCTTTTGTGTGGGTGGCAAATTCGTATTGCTTGTAAGGAATCTTATTTTTATCGAGAATCTGTTCGACAAGGGTCTTATGGAGCCGCTTGCCTTTCTTTTTCTTAGCCATGTTGGTCACCTTTCGTATATAGATTGGACCGCACTTTAAAAATAGCTGGACCGGTTGCTTTTAGAGAAATGCAGACACCACACGTAAAACCTGCTATACTCTTAGACAGTGACACGTCAAGTTGAAAGAGTATGAGGAGATACCATGGCAGATTTAGTCTATCGACAAGTGATGCGCGACTTGAAGCAACGCATTCATCAAAATGAATTTCCCAATAAGCGCTTGCCAGACGAACGTAGTCTGAGCGAAGCCTACGGGGTTAGTCGCAGCTCGGTGAAGCGCGCCTTGAGTGTGCTCGCCAATCAAGGGATTATTTTTAAAAAACGAGGGTCCGGTACCTTCATTAACCCATTATATATGAAAAACCAAACAATTTTTCAATATGAGGGCTCAAATTTGGGAATCACGGATAGTATGAAGTCTGCTGGCAAGACGCCAGGCATTCAATTGCTACAGTTTGACGTGGTTCCAGCCAATAAAGAAATTCAACAGGATCTTTTTTTGGAAGATGGCGATTTCGTTTATGAAATCAAGCGGCTACGGACGTTTAATGACCAGCCGTTCATGATTGAGACGGGGTACATTCCCATTAAGATTGCACCGAATTTATCGAAGGCCACAGTCTCTGGCTCCATTTTTAACTATTTGGAGAGTCAGGGAAAGGTCGTTACCAAGTCTTTCATGTCAATTCAAGCGCAGCCCTCGACGGCAGAGGATCAGACCTTGTTACATTTAAGGCCGGTCGAACCGGTGGGCATCATGGAAGGGGTCTTCTTCCTCGATGATGGGACTCCCTTTGAAGTGTCAAACATGCGCCTCCATTACCAATATTTGAACTATAACACGTTTGTCTCTTTAGATGAAGAATAGACGTGAGAAAAGGATGATCAGGCAAATTGCCGGTCATCCCTTTAAATTAACCCTATGATTCAAGAAGCAGTTGTGCTATAAATGATAAATAGTTAAGTGGCTAAAAAATAGGGGGGAATAATCATGCGTTGGGGTCGGGGAGTTTTGTTAGGGTTGTTAGGGGGTCTGCTGGTTATCGGGTTAGGGTACCGCAGTGGCCGGTTTCCCCAATTGACAACCACCATTAATCAAGTGCGTAACCAAGTTTCGGGAGCAATGACGCCCCAGGGACAAGTGGTTACGCACGCGCACTCATTCAAGGTGCCTAAAAACGCCACGCCCGTTGAGAATATTGTGCGAGGCGTGAGTCTGGATAAGACTTACCACTATCAGTTCAGCGACCAGTTAAACGCTAACGGTAAGCAGGTTTTTAGTGATGCCGTAGATGTTTACAATCAAACCGGCGTGGTGCACTTGGTCGCAGGCGGTAACTGGGGGATCCGCAATCAGATTACCTTTTCCGTTTACCATAAACACATGCCCAGTCAATCAAAATTCGTTGAGTTGGGACATGGTGGCCCAGAAATTATTCAGACAACAACCGATTGGGGCACCAAGAGTGTCAATCATGCGGAAGCCAGCCTCAATGGTGATTATTCACAAGCGTACAGTGATGCGGTTGCCGTCCATGAACTCGGCCACGCCTTGGGACTCGATCACAGTAAATCCCGATTATCGGTTATGTATCCGGTGGCGCATGGGCAAACCCAGTTATCAAACGGGGATATCACCAGTTTGAAATTGATCTATCAATAAACTAATTGCAGATAACGCGCCTGGGACAACGGTCCCAGACGCGTTTCTTTAATGGTATACTAAGGCTATTCTCATTTTAAGGTTAACTGGACTTGATTAATTTGGACCTGATAACTGGCGTGCGGCGCTGAAATAGTGACCGTATCTCCAGGCTGGTGGCCGAGTAAGGCCTTGCCCAACGGGGACACGCGGGTGATCTTCCCAGCTGCTAGGTCGGCTTCCTGTGTCCCTACTAGTTGGTAGGTTGCTTGCTCATGATCGTCCAGAAAGGTTACGGTGACCCATTTGCCCAGTTCAACTACAGCAGAGTCACTGGGCGCCACCACTTTGGCATATTGGAGTTGCTTGGTGTAAAAGCGTAATTGACTCTCTAAATGGCGTAAATCTCGCTTAGCGGCTGAATATTCGGCATTTTCGGATAGGTCGCCATGGGCACGGGCCTCGGCTAGAATGGCAATCTTTTCTGGTCGGTCGGCTTCAAGCGCAGCAATTTTTGTTTGCAGATCTTGATAGCCGGCCGCTGTAATTGGATTGAAATCGTGTGAACTTGGCATGATAATTCCTCCCCTAATTAGTGATGATTAAGTTCATTTTAACGAACGCAATAGTAAAAGAAAAGGAGTCCCCACTATGAAATTAACCTGGCAGTATTGGCTGAAGCAGACTGGCATCGGCTTACTAGTTATTTTGGTAATTGCCGGTCTGGGTCATTTGAATTATGCGCAATGGCGGTGGTTACCAGGATGGACCATAGCTGATTGGTGGTTTGCCGTGTGTTGGCTATGCTTTCCGTTTGCGAAATGGGTCATCTTGGAGGATAACCGAGATGTGCAGGCACCAACCATTCGGCGGCGGACACGAGCGCAACGTGCGGCTGATAAGACCGCATCAGTTTACGAGAAAATGGCGCCTAAGGCCCGGGAACCGCGGCTGACGGCTGCACCGAAAACGGCGTTGGCTTGGTATTGGCGCGGATTAATCGATGTGGTATTGGCATTTGTGGGGCCACTTATCTTAGGCGGATTTCTGACGTATTCGTTACGGCACAATTAAATTGTGCTGTTTTTCTCGGCATTATCGCGCAAAAATAGACGTTTTTGCTGGTTCTTAAATGGTGTTGGGGGATTCATGTTAAAGTAGTGACAGTTGGAAGGGGGTCAGTTCTTCGGCAACTGATTTCGTCAGTCAATTAATCAAAGTATGTGTCAGTGTACACAAGCTGAATTGATGGACGGCCCCTGATGATTCTCTAAACAACATAAGCGGTCTGATTGAACGACGAACTGTGTGGGTAACCGGTGTGTTCGGTGTTACCAATGTCCAAAGAGTGAGCGATGGTTATTGGATGATCCGAGGGTGTTTGACTAGTTAGAACTTGGGGGAGTGCTAATTTAGCCGGTAGTAAGGTTCAAGATTTGCTTAGAAAGGGGAGCTACCATGGGGGGTAGTTCCTTTTTTTTCGGCGTAAAAAAAGGATGAGCAAACGTTTGCAAACTGAGGAGATTCAGGTTACATTAGTGGGGGTAGATGTTAATGGACATGGTAAAAAAGGGTGTGATAGGTTTTGTTAGCCGTCTATCTTTGTGAGGATAATCCCGAACAATTAAACCAGTACACGCGGGTGGTGCAGCGCTACATCATGATCAATGATTATGATATGCAAGTTAGGTTAGCAACGCCGAGTCCTAAGGCATTGTTGGCAGATTTAACGCGTAACCCACCTGAGTATGCGTTATTTTTCTTGGACATTGAGTTTCCAGCAGAAAAGTTGACTGGGTTGGAAACGGCGATTCGAATCCGACAACAGCTGGGATTTGCGGAAATTGTTTTCGTCACGACACACTCTGAAATGGCACTGCTCACCTTTGAACGGAAGGTGGAGCCGATGGACTTTGTGGTAAAGGACCTGGGGTCAGAACAGATTTATCAAAAGCTACGTGAAAATATCGATTATGGCTATGAACGGTACACCAATTATTTGGGTAATACCGAAAACCTCTTCAGTTATATGATTGGTGGTCGGACGTTTAGCTTACCAATGGGGGACGTATATTTTGTGGAAACGGCTGAAACGCCGCATAAGGTCATTGTCCATGCCGCGAGTCAGCTGGTCGAGTTTCCTGGATTTTTAAAAGACATTGCGGATCAGTATCCGGAACTCTATCGGACGGACAAAAGCTTTTTAGCAAATTTGGATAATGTGGTGGGCATTGACAACGATGACCGACGGCTGATTTTTCCCAATGGGGATAAAACGGACGTGGCAACACGCCGATTTCATGAGGTTAAGACGTTGGTTCAGAAACATTTGAAGTCCTAAGGGGTGATCAGGCATGCAGCTATTAGGTACGCACTTTTGGATCAACTTTGTTTTGGCAATGACGATGCAATGGTTTATCACCTTATGGGTTGGGGTTATTCGTCCTCAAAATTGGAAGCTTCCCTTAAAGTGGATGGGGTGGGCCTTGATTCCGGCGATGATTGGTCAGTCGTGGGCGTTACTATTGCCATCAATTAGTGCGCTATTGTATTTAATTCATCACCGACCACGATTGACGCTGATTTTTGTGAATGCAACCATCGTGGTTTTCTTAGTCGTGGTTATGATCAATGACGTGGTACGGGCAGTGACAATTGAAATTTTTGGCTGGCAAGTCAGTCAATCAGTTCTCGTCATTACGCTCAGTCTGGTTTTTCAGATCATTATCTATATGCTCTTTTCTGTGGCCGTGTCCGGCTTACGATTGCAACCGGGAAACTTAGAGGAGCTGGCACTCAACCGTAAGGAGCAATGGACTGTTATGGCGTTGCTGATTAGTCTAGCAACGCTCGCGCAATTATCCTCGATCATTATTCATCACCTTGCCATCTCCCACGCCATGCTGACCTTTGACTTAAGTATTGAACTAGTCATGATTTTATCCATTAGTGCCAGCCTGTTTATTTTTCTACAGAGTTTTTTTCACCGCCAGCATGTGCAAGCCCGGTTTCAAGCAGCCTTGTTGCGGACCCGCTATGACCGGCGTATATCCGATCAAGTGCAGGCCATTCGGGCATTTAAGCAGCGGTACCAACAGCAGATGCTGCAATTGGGCGATTACTTAGATGCTGAGGACTACGCGGGGTTAAGTGCGTATTACCAAACGCTGAATTCGCAGTGGCAGGCAACGAACCAAATGGCCGGCTTAGAAGTTGAAGGGCTACAACGCTTGAATGATCCATCGCTAAAAAGCTTACTGTTTCAAAAGTTATTGGCCGCGCAAAGTCGCGGGTTGGTCTTGCGATTAGAAATTCCGGACCCAATTCAAGCTGTACCAATGAATAATGTGCAATTATTGCGGGTGATGGGGATTCTTCTAGATAACGCGATTGAGGCGGGGAGTGTTGGCCAGCAACGGGAAATTCATTGTGCCGTTTTGAACTACGCTGATGCCGTAGAACTGGTAGTGGCTAATCCAGTTTCGTCGCAAGCTCCGCCGCAGTTAAATCGCATCATGGCTGCTGGCTATACCACTAAAGGTGCTGGGCACGGTCAGGGCCTACGCACCGTTCAGGACATTATTGCACAGACACCGGGAGCGGCTTTGCAATTGGCGTTAAAGCATGACCGGTTGTACTTTACGGTAATCTTGTTGAAGTCAGGGGGGCGAGTGGCGTGATAACGGTAAGCACGTTGAGCTTTGCACTGGCAGATTTTTCAATGGTCTACTGGTTTATTTATTTTCAATATTATTGGTTTTCGGAGTTGGTCGTGCTTAAGCATATTTCTTTGTTTTGTTTTCTTGTGGCCATTGGGTACACCGTTGTAGATTTAGTGAACCCCTTTACGTTCAATAGCACACCCATTGGCAGTGCATTGCCAGTAATTGTTTTGTTGGGATTCGAATTCTTCCTACTGGGCATGCGGCACCAAACGGAATATTTACCCGCATTCATTGATGTGTCAATTCTGGCCTATTTGCTGGTTGAGTTTATAGACCTAACCGTACTAGCCTTAATGATTTGGCTAGCTGGCACGGGCTTTGCCACGAGCCTATGGGGAACATTAGTTGAGCTAGTGGTTAACAATATTGTTTTAGCACTAGTCGCCTCGGGCCTTTGGTTAACGCGAGCGCCAATGGAAAATTTGATTCAGTCGATGCTCGGCCGATCGACTGAGTACTTATTTTTGGCCTTTATGTCGGCGTTGGCCACGGTCTATATTTTATTTGAATATTCATTACAATCTTTAAATAATTCGGCGCAATATCTCTTTTTCTTGGGTGGAATTGCGGGCATGCTAGTGGTGGGATTATCGTTGAGTACTTATATGTTGATGCAGACTCACTTACAGGCCCAACATACGCAAATGCAGAGTCAGCAGCAGGCCTTTCGTGAGCAGTACGCGGCCGAATTGAATCGTCAGATGGGGGTCGTTCGTAAGTTTCAACATGACTATCAAAATATGCTAGTCGGTTTGGGTGGTTATCTAGAAGATCAAGACTATGCAGGCTTTCGGCAACTCTACATTGATATTCGTTCCGGTTGGGAAACCAGTAATGCTGCTGACTTAACGGTCGAAGACTTGGAAAATGTGCCCAGCGTGGGTCTACGCTTTCAGCTGTATCATAACTATCTCTTAGCCCAACGTGCTGGCGTCCAGCTGTACGTTCAAGTGCCAGAACCACTGACGGCGACGGTGACAACGGTTAAAAAGATGGGCCAATTGGTTGATGAGACTTTACCAAAGTTGCTACCAGTGCTTAGTCGCCAACAACCAGCATTGGTGACCTTTGAATTACGAGAGACGGCTAAGCAGCTTCGTTGGTTGCTGACTTTTCCAGTTCCTAAGGATGCGCGGTTGGATGGTCAGCATCGGGTGACCTCTAAACAGGGAATATTAGATTTTTCTAATATACATGAAAATTTACCAGCAAAAGCTACATCAACCTTGTAGTTGAAGTTGCATTGGGGCCAATTGATAGTGGCCTTACCGAAAAGTGATGGGTGATTAGACAGCTTCTCAACTCTTCACAAAGTTAACCCTGAGCGGGAGTTAATTGGCATAAGTTTGGTGAATAAATTAAAGCTCTGAAAACGCTTGCATTTCTGTCACTGTTTGATATACTAATACTTGTAATACCAATCAATCTTTCAGAGAAGCCGGAAAATTTTGTGGTTTTGCGGGTTCTTGACTTTGTGAAGATTGTTTTGATCAGTGTTGATTAGAATAATCTTCATGGCACGATTAGTTTTAATTAACTAAAAGTGATTTGAATAGCTCAATACCTACATATTGAGATGAAGCTGATTTGAGTGACAGCGTTATCCTGACTACAAACTGTGATTATGTTGCAACTCTAATGATGCTAGTGGGAACCGGAGAGTGGTTACTCCGGTTTTTTTAGTTGTCAAGAGTTAGATAAATATCGTAAACAATTGTTTGTAAACGCTTGCACATCTGCGAACAAACTTCTAAACTAAAGGTGTATCATCGATGTCTGTATCTGTTCCAGTCAACCAAATTTACTTTGGAAAAGGGGAAATGACTCATGGCACGTTTAGATGGTAAAGTCGCAATTGTTACCGGTGGCGTCAAGGGAATTGGCTTAGCAACGGCCAAGGCATTTGTTAAGGAAGGCGCGAAGGTCGTCATCACAGATGTCGATGAGCACAGTAGCGCAGCAGCCTTGGCAGAGATCGGTCAGGATAAGGCCATTTTTGTGAAGCAAAACGTTGCGGATGAAGCACAGTGGGAACCCGTTTTTAAGGCTGCTGAAGAGGCGTTTGGTCCTGTGAATGTCTTAATGAATAATGCGGGAATCCTAAGCTTTAACAATGCCGAAGAAGTCACGGAAGATAGTTGGCACAAGGTCTTGGCCGTTGACCTGGACGGGGTGATGTATGGCGTTAAACATGCGATTGCCCATATGAAAGTCAAGGGTGGCTCCATTATTAATCTATCATCAATTGCGGGATTGATTGGGATTTCGAATTTATTTGCTTATAATGCGGCTAAGGGTGGCGTGCGAATGCTGAATAAATCCGCAGCACTGTACTGCGCGGAACAACATTACCCCATCCGAGTTAATTCGATTCACCCTGGGTATATTCATACGCCGATGGTTGATGCTTACCCTGAGATGCGTCAACAATTAGAAGCATTACACCCGGTTGGCCGATTAGGTGAAGCCAGTGAAGTGGCTAATATGGCGGTTTACTTGGCTTCTGACGAGTCGTCCTTCTCAACTGGGGCGGAGTTCGTAGTTGATGGTGGTTACACCGCACAATAATAAAAAATATAAACCAAAAGGCGCGAAATTAACTTCTCGCGCCTTTAACTATCTAATTAAATTAAGCGTTCCCCAGATTAACAAGATAACGAGTAACACGATCAGAATAATAAGAGCGGCCTTCTGTCGGCGTTGCATGCAATCCCCCCAAACTTCTAGAATTAGTGTAACAGGTTTTTAGTGACACGTTGGCTAAACGACGACATCGGCTGTATTTCGACGTTTAAGTACTAACTGAATTGGTCAAAATCATCTGGTACGGGTGCAGTGACGGTTGTGCGGATATCATTAACGGCAAATGGTTGTGGAAAGGTGAGTTGCCAGCAGTGTAACCGTAAGCGATTGGTGTCGGTCGCTGGGCCGTATAAAGGATCACCAATCAGCGGATGGCCCGCAGCGGCTAAGTGCACCCGTAGCTGATGGGTCCGGCCCGTCTCTAAGCGAAGCTGAATGAGCGTGGCTTGTTCACGGTGATCGCAAACGTGGTAGTGAGTTACCGCCGGTTGCGCATGGTCACCATTAACCTGGCGTTTACGTTTGTCCAGTGGGTCGCGACCGATGGGATCCGTAAAGATGCCGTCACCAGTCAAGTGACCGTGGACCCAAGCCAGATAGGTGCGTTGCACTTGCTTATCGGCAATGTGTCGAATCATGATGGGCACGACAGCGGGGGTCTTGGTCATGAGCAAGGCCCCCGTCGTTTCTTGGTCTAAACGACTGAGAATATAAGGTCCCGGTTGATTAGGTCCCAAATAAGCCGCCACGTGATTCAAGGTGGTTCCCCGTTCTCCCGGTTGGTTAGGGTGCGTTTTACTGCCACGTGTTTTATTGATGACTAACAAGTCAGCTGACTCATACAAGACAGCTACTGTGGCGGCACTATCAGGATCTACGTTGGGGAAAGGCTCTTTAAAGTCAGTGGGTAAAAAGGTCAATTGCACGGTGTCACCACCATAGACGAGCTGATTCATTGAACGATAAGCTCCATTGACGAGCACGCGCTGATGAATACGAAGATCGTGAATCAGGTGACTGGGGAGCCGCCAATCGATGAGTTGTTGTCGTAAGGGCGTAGCTATATAAGTGGCTGGCAGTTGCTGCGTATAAGTCCAGTGCACGGCGGCACCTCCTTTTACATGGGTCAATATGAAGCCGTGTGAGCATAAAATAAGGCCGGGAGCTGGTCCCGGCCTTAACGTACTTATTCGTTATTTGGTAGCTTCTGGCTTAACAATCAAAACATCGCAAATTGCAGAACGGCTAACGTAGTTGGTCACAGAACCCACCATCAAACGTTCAACGGCAGTTAATCCAGTTGATCCAATCACAATTAATTCGGACTTGTGATCGGCTGGGAATTCACGCGCAATTACGGGTTTCGGATTACCAAACCGAACGTGAATGCTGACGTCCGTTACCCCGGCGTTGATTGCTTGTTGCTTGAGGGCATCAAGGCGATCTTGAACGTCTTGAGAAAGCTTGTAAATGACGTCACCGCTAACGGCACCACCATAGGTATCGCTAAATTGGTTAACTTCCAACACGTTTAAAATATCTAGATGCGTTTTGTTGCGTTTAGCAACTTCGATTGCTTTTTCTAAAACCGGTTGCGTTGCTTTGGAACCGTCAACGGGAACCAGAATATTCTTATATTGTTGTAACATATGGAATGCCACCCCTTCACGAGTCAATGGTTAAGACTTTACCCTTACTATATCATTTATTCCGTAGAGTGTAAGCACTTAATTCTGAAAAAATGTAGTGAAAGAGCATGAAAACCCCGTGATTTAGGGCATTGAAGAATTACAAAAATATTACCGATTAATTGGTCCGCACGACTGGTGGCGCCTTATGGCAGCTGGTCACTGGGAATGACCATTAGAGCAGTGGCGGCCACATTAAAGGTTTGCTTCATGAGGGTATCAACTTGTTGTGTCAGTTGGAAGATTTCAGCGGCGGCAACTAGGGCGGTGTTAGCCAAATGATGGAGACCCAATGCCGATTGGTTAGCCACAATAAGAGGAGAATAAGCGTTGAAAGTCCAGCACCAATGCCAGCAATCCGCGATTGTAGTACTGGCGTTATGGGAGAAAATAACGCCGAGTCGCTTGGTAAATAATATCGCCGGCAATCTCCACCATGACTAAGCCAGCCACTAAGGTGTAAAGGGTTTCGAAGCGAAACCGGGATTGTTGAATTCGCGGACTCATAGCCAGTTGTTCACTGGGCGCAATAGGAGCGCCCCACAGATCGTTGTCGTGAGTTTTAGCGGCCATGTAAAGGCCAGTCATCAGCAAGCTGGTGGAGAAAATTCCCGAGAGATTGTTAAACGCATCCGCGCGCAGAACTTGTGAATGGGCTAGCTGGGCACAACTAAGTTCGATGACAAAGAGCCCAAGATAGGTGCCAACATTAAGCCACAAGTGTTGCCGGGCAACCCGTGAGTCAGTAACGGTCGTTTGCTGGATGGTTTCCCAAGTGTTTTTTTGTAGTGGATTCATCAACTCTCACTCCGTTCTGGTAGTTAGTTGACGGTGATAACGGCGCCGTGATTTGAAAAGAAAGAGGACACCTAACATGAGGCTGACAAAAGGAATCGCTAGTTGGTATGGGCGAATAAAGGCCCACGTTAGTTGGCGTTTGGCATCCCGATGAATCCCGCGCACGGTGCGGTTGAGTGCCCGGTTGGCCTGACGGACTTGTTGGCTGACACGGCGGCTAACTTGGGTGTGAATTTGGTGCTTAATTTGTGCTGGTGCTTGCATCGCGTGTGCCTGTTGTAGAGCGGTTTGGTAATGGTCTTGAATGAGCTGCTGGGTTGCGTGAGCGCTGATAAAGGTGGTCGGTGATGATGCGCTGACACGTTCAGTAGCTAGTTGGTGATTGACCGCTTTTAGGGTGTCTCGTTTGGCCTTAGCCGGAATGGTTAACGCGGCCACGGCCTGTTCAGAATGGTGAGAAACGGTGGTTTTAGCGGTAGAAATATTGGCGGATAGGGCGGAAACGAAAATGGCGACGGCTAATGAGGTGCCAATTTGGCGGAAAACACCAATAACGCTTTGTGAGGCGGTTAGGAGCTTGCCAGAGAAGCCGCCGGCGGCCAGTACGGTAACTGGTCCGATAATGACGCCATACCCCGCACCGGACAGCATGAGGGCGATGCTGACCTGCCAATAAACGGCGGGATTGCTAAGGCTAAGCGTAATGTAGCCACTCAGAATAGCTAAACAACCGGTGGCAATGACGGTTCGTGGCCCGACCTTATTTAATAAAAAGCCGCTAATTGGTGAGCAGATGAAGAGCATGAGGGAAGCGGGGGTAACCATCAATGCCGCCTGTAGTTCCGTCGCCCCCTGAATCTTGGTGAAGAAGCTGGGCAAGATGACCATTAAGGCAATAAAGAAAATGCCTGCGGCCACAGTAACGATTGCAGCCCCATTAAACTGCTGATCCTTAAATAATGCGAGTGGCATCATCGGTTGAGCAACTCGACTTTCAATCACGAGGAAGAGACCTAAAGCCAATCCACAGGTGCTCATCAGGCCGATGATTCGCCAGCTGGTCCAGCCCCAATCATTGCCTTTGATTAATAATAGCGACAGGCTAAAGAGCGTAGCATTGAGGTGAGGGTGCCGGGGATATCCAGCGTTTCGTGCTGACTGCCGGTGTGATGCCAGTCGAGGAGGTGTAGACACAGTCCGAGCGCTGTCAGGGCTAACGGTAGGTTGATTAAAAAGATGGTTCGCCAGCCGAAGTATTGAGTTAACACCCCGCCAATAGTGGGACCAAAAGCGGCAGCCAATCCTTGGGTGACCCCTAAAAGGGCGATGGCCTGCGTGCGGCCTGCCAGCGACGTGCTTTGAATGCCAATGGTCATACTGGCCGGGAAAACGATTGCGGCGCCGATACTTTGCAGGCCACGTCCGGCGATTAGAAAACTGACGGTAGGGGCTAGACCAGAGGCAATGGAGCCGAGGAAAAATAGACTTAAGCCGACTAAGTAGAGGCGTTCACGGCCATAAATATCGGCAATTCGCCCCAATGGGATCGTGAGGCAAGCGAAGAGAATCGTGTAGATATTTAGCGCCCAGGAGAGATGGGCTAGATCGGTGTGTAGGCCGCTTTGCATTGCGGGTAAAGCGATACTCATAACGGTGGTGTCCAGAATACAGATAAAAATTCCAATGGTCATCGTGAGTAAGATTTTGCGTGAATGAGTCATATGAAAGACCTCCCTTTATGTGTGGACCAGTGTATAAGATGGTACACTGGAAGAAAATAGTTGCATGACAAAAAGGGGGTATTTGTCAACCATGAGTCCTCAGGAATTGAAAAACCAAAAGCTACAGGCGAGCTACCGCGCCTTACTGTTACTGCTGGCGCGCAAGCCAATGCCGGATATTTCAGTTACGGAGTTGTGCCAACAAGCGGGGGTATCGCGGACGTACTTTTATAATCGTTTTGGGAACTTTGACGAAATTATTTTGGCGGCCCAGGAACAAGGGATCAGTCGCTATTTGCGAGCATTGCCTAATTTCCAGCAGGTTGATTTAACGGGACTGATGACGCGTTACTTTGAATTGGCCCAACGAGAGGCGGACAATCAATTATTATTGGTGAAAAATGGCAAAATTCGGGTGTTGATAACAACCTTCCAACAGGTCTATCGTCAGTTGTTAGCGGAGAGCCGAATTTTGGCTAAGGCCCCGCTAACTGTGGAAGATTACTACATCGAGTTCTTTGCGGGGGCCGTGATTAATCTGTCTGTCACTTGGCTAGAGCGGGGGATGCCGGAGTCCCCAAGACTGATGGGACAAAAGGCGAGTCGGTTTTTGCTGCGGATGTGAGTTGAGTGGATTGAGAACGCAAAAAAAACACCGAACCTCACGGGATTCGATGTTCTTGGTGTGGCTTATTTGAGACTTGATGAGGTCAACGAAAGGTTAGGCCAGAAGTTATTGTTAGCAGGGCCCATGTCAAAGCCCTTAACTCGAGTATTAACTGGAACCCAGTTGTAACTGAATGAGCCGGGAGCAACGGCAGCTTGTTCGTTCATGTATTTCTGCCATTGTTTGAAGACCTTAGTCCGGTAAGCGTCATTCCAAGCCTTATCACTGTTCATTTCATTCATCAATTGCGTATTCTTCTTAGAAACAAAGTGGCCCATGTTGTAGACGGCATCCTCACCGTAAAGTTGGGTAGGCGTTGGTTCAGAAGATAACCCCCAAGCAGCGGCATAAACGTCAATTGTGTTTTGCTTTGGTTTTTGCAATGTAGAGTAGAAACTGTTCATTTCCATCGTCTTGCCAGTTGCAAACTTAACGTTTAAGCCGACCTTGTGCCATTGTTGTAGATAGTCTTGGTATTCGGCTGCTTGTGCAGAAGTTCCCGTCATCGTACCAAAGTAGATGGTTAACTTCTTGCCCTTAGGATCAGAACGCCACTTGCTACCGTTGCGCTTCTTGTAGCCCGCGTCGGTTAACAACTTGTCAGCTTTCTTGATGTTGAGTGGGTAGCCTTTAGCAGATGAGTCGTAGTACTTTGAGAAGATTGGTGGAATTAGCGTATTGGCACGCCAAGTGATCCCATTACCAAACTTTTTGCTGACGGCGTCAAGGTTCAAGGCATACATCATCGCCTGACGTAGACTCTTATTGGCCATCTTGCTATTCTTATCCATGACGTTCTTTTGAGTCTTAGTGTCGTAGTGACCGACATTGAAGCCGAAGTAATCATAGGAAAGCGCTGGCTGACCAGTAATCTTGTAGTTCTTCACATTTTTAAGTTCTTTGTAGTCGGTTCCATGCAAGACGCTACCAGGGACCGTGAAATCATACTTACCAGATTGAATGGCTTTATCAATATTGTTAGAAGAAACGACATTGATACTGATATGTTTGATTTGAGGGGTCTTGCCGTAGTAGTACTTGTTTGGTGACCAAGTGGTTGATTCACCTTCAACGACCTTGTCTAGCTTGTAAGGACCCGTGAAGAGGGGATTCTTTCGAACTTGCTTAGACGAAGCCAATTTGGCAATGGGGACGTTCTTGATGTATTCGTAGGGTTCAACTGTAGACCAGATGAATGAGTTACCAGCATACTGCATAGCTGGTGTAACCTTAGTTAAATGAATAACCGCTGTACGTCCCTTCTGACCATCAGGGAAGGTAATTCCCGAAATGGTCTTGGCCTTGCCAGAGTGGTAGGCTGCCATCCCTTTAATGGTATTAAAATCGGCTGAGTATTGTTGGGAAGTTGTGTTCTTATTAGCAATAACCTCATAAGGATACTCGATATCCTTGGCCGTTACGTTAGATCCATTGGACCATTTAGCATTTTTTCGTAAAGTAATGGTGACGGTCTTAGCCTTCTTGTTGATGCGCTCATTTGCTAAGCCACCATCGATAATTTTAAAGTTCTTATTTGTGTGGAATAAACCATTGGTACTACCTGGTTGATCACCACCGGGTGAGAAGACGTGGGCGTCTTCAGAATTAGTAGATAGAACAGGATCAGAGATCCCTTGGAAGGGTGAATCATTAGGTTCAGCCAGCTTCAATGTACTATTTTTGGTGGCTGAGGTATTAGTGGCTTTCTTATTGTTAAAAGTCGGTGATAATTTCAAAGAAGCAGTGGTACCATTTTCAGAACTAGACGAATTCTTGCTGGAACAAGCAGCGAGACTGACGGTTGCTAGAACAGCCATCGCTGATAATGCGAGTTTTTTCTTATCCATTTATGTTTCCCCCTTAATTAATAGTTAGGTACAAGCGTGTCATTCCCCTCAGAATGATACGATAAGACTAGGGCGCGGGATGTCAGAGTGGCACCATCTCCTTAAAAGTCGTGAATTGAACTAGTTAATTGATCCTTGGCGTTGCGAAGCATCTGCGGACCGTCGAAGAACCTGACCAACGTAACTAATTGATAAACATAGAATGATGATTTCTAATGCGGCTGGTAACCAAGTCCACCAGTATTGGGTAATGTTGTTAGGATCATTGGCATTGGCAATCATGGTCCCCAGTGACGGTGTTTGGCTAGGCAGCCCGAATCCCAAGTAAGAAAGACCCGTTTCAACCCCAATGTTTTCGGCAAATGATAGGGTACAGTCAACGATAATCAATGAGGAAATATTGGGCATAATTTCTCTGAAGATAATCTTCCAGTGATTGGTTCCTGAAGTTCGTGAGGCAGCAACGTAATCTTTTTCTGACTCAGCGAGGGTTCGCGACCGAATTAAACGAGACGTTCCTTCCCAGTAGAAGATAGAAAAGATTAACGTTAAGGTAACTGAATTGTAGTGTGGGATGATAGTAACGAGGACAATGATCATCATGGTCATGGGTAACATCATCATGAAGTCATAGACCCGTTGCATCCCCCAATCAATATAGCCATTAAAGTAGCCAGAGATCAGCCCCCAGCAAATCCCAAACGTCGAAGAAATTGCGGTCAAGCCAATTGCGATCCCGATTGAATTTCGTGAGCCGACAATCAGCTGCTTGGCAACTGAACGACCACCGGAATCGGCCCCTAACCAGAAATCACTGGTAAATGGTTGATTGAAGTAAGCCATAATATTAGTTTCCATCATTTTGGGCGTGTTGATAAATAACGCACCAATCATGACGAATACAATAAAGCCAACAATAATAATTAAAGCGGCCATCGCCGGTTTGTCGGCCTTGAATTCACTCCAAATAATTTTGGCGGTCGAAGGGGTAGCTTCTGCTTGTGCTTCTTGCGTTAGCCGGGCTAAATCAGCTGCGGAAACGTCTGAGTGTTGTTCAAAATTTTCTGCCATGTGGTTTAGCCTCCTTTATTGAATCCGAATCCGGGGATCAACAATGCTTAAGATGATATCGGAAAGCAATGTACCAATGAGGTTCAAAATCCCGTAAATTAACACTAATGCGGTAATAACCGTGTAGTCACGATAACTAATAGAGTTCACGAATAGAAGGCCCATACCGGGATAAGAGAAGACCGTTTCGGTAAAGATGGACCCATTCAGTAACCCGGTAATGGAGTAACCCGCAAAAGCGGCAATTGGCAACAATGAATTCCGGAAAATATGATGCCGGTAGATGTCCTTGTTGGGCACCCCTTTGGACCGCGCCGTACGGACGTAGTCAGAATGCTTGGCGTCAATCACTTCTGAACGTAAGTACTGAACGATATTGACAGTCCCGAACAACGCTCCCAGTAAACCAGGTAACAGAATGTGATAGAACCGAGATCCGATGGTGGATAACCAACTGCTGGCATCGGACGATATTGACCCGGTCGTTGGGAACCAACCAAAGACATATCCGAAGATCCAAATGCCTAGAACTAAGATGACAAAGAATGGAATACAGTAGGTCACGTAAGTGTAGACCCGGATAATAGTATCTGGTAGTTTACCTTCATGCCGGCCGGCATAAACACCCATTGGTAAGGCGAAAGCATAAGTTAAAATCATGGTGAATAATGCCAACCATAACGTGTTACCCGCACGTCCAGCGATTAGCCGTGTAACGGGTTCCTGGTACTGATAACTGTTCCCCAAATTCCCATGGAATAAATGCACGACCCAATTCCAATACTGTTGGTACCAGGGGTCATACAGACCGTTAATCCGCATCAAGTGTTTGATTTGAGCCGGGTCGGCCTTGGGATTAATTGACCCGGTAAATGGATCACCAGGCATCGCCTTGGCCAAGAGGAAGACCAGAATACTGAGAATAATAACTTCGGGAATCATGATTAAGAAACGACGGAGAATGGTTTTCCACATTAGGCCTGCACCTCCCCTTCCTGATTAGCTAGCTGTTGGGCGATTTCTTCTGGTAAGGCCACCGAATGGGTGGGACTTACCTGCACCAACGGATAGGCTTCACCGTTTTCATCGTAGTATTTACTCTGTTGTTCGTCGTAGATCTTTTCCACGGCCAACCGGGAAGCTCGGTGAGCGGCCCGTTGGTTGACGTTGGTTTCGGGGATGGCTGCAAGCAGGCGCTTCGTATAAATATGTAGCGGATGGTTGTAGATATCCTCACGCGTACCGATCTCAACTAACCGACCGCGGTTCATGATGGCAATGTTATTACACATGTGGCGAACCACGCCGAGGTCATGTGAGATGAAGAGATAGGAAATACCAAATTGACGTTGGATTTTCTTCATAAAGTTCAGCACCTGTGCTTGCACAGATAAGTCCAGAGCCGAGACAGGTTCATCAGCGATGATGAGCTTGGGGTTGGTAGCAACGGCGCGAGCAACCCCAATTCGTTGTCGTTGACCACCAGAGAATTGGTGGGGATACTTGTAAAGGGCATCGGCATCTAGTCCCACGATATCGAGAAGCTGTAATACCCGGAGCTTCTCATCTTCTTTACTCAGATGTTCAAAGTTGCGGAGCGGTTCAGCGATGATGTCTTCAATCCGCTTACGGGGATTCAAACTTGATAAGGAATCTTGGAAAATCATTTGCACGTCGCGGTTGTAATCGAGCTTGCGGCGGTTGGCCCGCTCGGTAATATCTTTACCGTTATACATAATGGAGCCGCTGGTGACCTTTTCCAGTCCCACAACGGACTTACCGGTTGTTGATTTGCCGGAACCGGACTCGCCAACCAAACCGTAAGTTTCGCCGGCCTCGATGTTAAAGGTAATGCCATCGACCGCCTTGACCGAGTCAGTGACCCGGTTCCAGAAACCGGAACGGATGGGGTAGTGGACTTTGAGATCTTTAATTTCAACTAAGCTCATGCCGTCACGCCCCCTTGTTGATCTGGAAATTGAAAGTTTTTGTAGCAGGTGCAGCGCACCTCATGGCCCGGCGCAACCTCGTGCATACTGGGATGTTCTTCATGAGCACTGGCGGGAACCCACGGAATCCGCGGTGCAAACCGATCCCCCTGACTGGGCATTTTTTGCAGTGATGGGACGTTACCCTTAATGACATAGAGGTCATCATTTTCGTTTTCCCGCTGGGGCATTGACCGGAGTAGGGACCGGGTATACGGGTGCTCTGGGGTGTTGAAGACTTGTTCAGCCGATCCCAGTTCCACAATTTGGCCCGCATACATGACGGCTACCCGGTCGGCCGTTTCGGCCACAACCCCTAGGTCATGGGTAATCAGGATAATGCCGGCATGATTTTCTTTTTGAATATCACGGAGCACATCGAGAATCTGGGCCTGAATGGTAACATCCAATGCAGTGGTCGGCTCGTCAGCAATAATGAGATCCGGCTTGCAGGCAATCGCAATGGCAATGATCACCCGTTGCCGCATCCCCCCGGAAAGCTCATGGGGAAACTGGTGCGCTGTTCGTTGCGGATTCACAATGCCGACTTGATCCAGTAATTCTAGGACCCGCGCATGCTTGGCATCCTTGGACAGGTCGGTGTGGTAATCCATAACCTCACTGATTTGATCCTCAATTCGCTTGAGGGGATTCAATGCGGATAAGGGGTCTTGGAAGATCATTCCAATCTTATCGCCCCGGTATTGGTTGTAACCATCCTCGTCAAGCTGTAAAAGATCGGTCCCTTCGAAGTCAATCTCACCGGTAATCTTAGTCTCTGCCGCATCATGAAGACCCATGATGGTCGTGGCTAACGTACTCTTGCCACATCCGGATTCACCCACAATCGCGAGAATCTCATCGTGATGAACCTGAAGGTTAACGTGGGAGATGGCATCGTAGAATTGTCCGTTAATTTTAAAGGCGGTGTTGACATCTTTAATGGTCAAAAAGTTTGCTGCAGTGTCCACGGAAATCCCTCCCAATGTATTTTTCTCTAATATATCTCTCATTTTTGAATAAACCTTTATGAATAAAGGTTCGGACCTATTCAAGTTGGCCCTAAACAATAATTGCGTTTGATTATAGTTAATCAAATTCTAATTTTCAAGGCCGTTTTTTAAATAATTCGCCATTTATTTTTCACGAATTCTTCAAATCCTTTGATATGACAATCATCGCAGATGCTTTGAAAAATGATAAAAAAATTAACTTAAATCCATCAAGTTGGATAATCGGGTTATCAAACTACCCAGTAATGGAATAATCCTATGCAAAAAGTCGCGCAAATATGCATGTATATTTTGAATGAGAGAATCCTGTGATTGCGAATTTATGACTATTATCCGGATCACAGAGTGTGGTATGATACCAGTAATGACAGATTTTTCGAAAGCGATGGCTGAACGATGAGATTAGACTTTTCAGTTGCCGTTCACAGCTTGCTATACTTGGATGAGAACCGTCCACGGAAGATTGCAAGTCGGGAGCTGGCGACTTCCTTACAACTGAATGCGGTCATGATTCGCAATATTCTTTCCGTCCTGCATAAGCAGGGCTATATCGAGGGGTCCGTGGGTAAAAATGGCGGTTATCAACTCATTAAGGATGTAGCGGAAATCAATGTGGGTGAGCTTTATGACCTGACAATTCCACCGACCATTAGCTATGCCCGGTTTATCACCGGTGATTCTAAGGGAACGCAGACGACTGACGAGACGGATATTTCGGCAAACATCTCGCAAACGTTGACGGATCTATTTACTCTGGCCGATGAGGACTATCGCAAGTTCTACCACCAATTCACGATGACGGATTTAAAACGTGACTTACATGCGCATGGTTTCTTCCGTCAGTTAATTAACCCCAAATAGACCGCTGGGAGTTATCGGTCAAGGCGTGAGCTAAACACTACTTTTTAGTTAGCAAACCGATTATAATTATGGTGTAGATGAGGAATGGTGATTACGGTCACCATTAATGTCGTTGGAAGCCGCCCGGGGTGAACCCGGACGGCTTTTTTCGATCAATGATCAGCGATAAAGTAGCAACAATCTTCTATAAATAAGGTAATGAAAACCCGGATGAAAGCCGAATTGTAATCGATTACAACTCGTGCTATGATTTAAAGTAACCGGGGCACCGACAGTTAGAAGTCGGGGTCGTGGCGTGGTTAATTTGAAAGGGGTTTTGGGTTATGTATTGGTATGCGATGAAGTCACATGATATTCGACACAATTTAGCAACGGAACAGTACTTAATGAACAACAAAAAGTTCGATGAACCATTGGTCTTGTTTTACTATGAAGGACCCTGCATCATTGTTGGTCGGAACCAAAATACATTAGAAGAAATCAATCAAAAATACGTGGAAGAACATAACATCACCGTCACTCGTCGGTTATCGGGTGGTGGCGCGGTCTATCAGGATCTCGGCAACCTTTGCTTTAGCTTCGTGGTTGATAGCGATAGCGAAGAATTCGGTGATTTTAAGTCCTTCGTCCAACCGGTGGTGGATGCGTTACATGCAATGGGCGCAACGACGGCTGAAGTCTCCGGTCGTAACGACATTCTGGTGGACGGTAAGAAGTTCTCTGGAAATGCGATGTACTCACATAGTGGCAAGACCTTCTCTCACGGAACGTTGATGCTTGATGTCGACCAAGATGTGATCGCGCACGCTTTAAATGTGCCGGAAGATAAGATGAAGTCTAAGGGGATTAAGTCGGTGCGGTCCCGAGTTACGAACTTGAAACCCTATTTAGCTCCCGAATATCAGAACTTAACGGTGCCGGAATTCCGGGATACCCTGTTAAAGGAACTCTTTCACGTTAAGGACCTCAAAGCGATTACCGATAAGGAAGTCACCATCAACGATGATGAAAAAGCGGCAATCGATAAGATCTACAATGACTATTACAATAACTGGGACTGGGTCTACGGCAATTCACCTGAATTTACGGTGAAAAAGCGCCAACACTTCACGGCCGGCACGATAGATGCGCGGCTATTAGTGGAGGGTGGCAAGATTAAGAACCTGAAGTTCTATGGGGATTTCTTCGGCCCAGCCGATGCGACTGAATTAGCGGATAAGCTAACCGGCGTGCGGTATGACCGAGAACACGTGGGCGCTATTTTGGATAGTGTCGATACCCAGCAATACTTCAATGGCATTCCTACAGCAGAAGTTCTTGATTTATTAGTTGATTAGCTGGCGTTAGTTTTTGGTGATTAGCTGATTTTCACCGGGGAATACGTTAGAATAGAAGAGGAAATTGACTAAGACGTGGTCGGTTTGACCACGTCTTTTATTTTAGAAATTATTGGGGGGTTTAGGTTAAAATGAAAGATCGTAACGTTATTGCCTGGGCGATTGTGTCCCTAGTCGGATTCATCGCTATTAGTTTTTTAATGTCACGGTTCTTTGGTCAAGGGGCCAATACCGCAAAAGTCATGACTGATTTTTGGCGTTCAACGCTGACGGCAGTTATTTTATATGCGATTCCGGTAGTGCTGGCGGCCATTGATTGGCGCCCATCCTTTTATGTCATGGGGCTGGTCATCGCGATGTATACGCTGGCGCTAATCAGTGTGTTACTGAACATGTGGACCGGGGGAACGCAGAATACCATGATGGTCAAACTACTCATGTCGGCGTTCAGCTTAGCCCTCATGGTGGGAAACGGGTACTGGTTGGTCTTGGCATTACGGTTGCGCAAAAAGGAACAAGATAGGCATGACCGGAAACGATTCGGTCGTTAAAACGAGGTGGAAAAATGAAACGAGAAGTACAAGCATTTATTGACGCAGTCGCTGAGGATGATGTGCAACACTTTACGGCGGAGACGACGCTGGCTGATTTTTATGACAAGCCGGACCAAACGATGGCGCCACTGGCAGCATTTATTCGTGAACAAATTGGGGCTGACAAACTGGCCCAAGCTGAACTCAAGGTGACCGATGCTGAGATGTCAGTTCGGTTGGAGTTAAGTGTGATTAATTTGCCATTGCAAGATACGAAGACGATTGGCAAGATTATGGAAACTTCTGAGGAAGCCGATCTGAACGTGTATGCCGTGATTGAATCGCCTGATATTAATGTCTCGGGGTTGCGGATTGATGCCTTAGCACCAGCTACCACCTATGTTGAACAAGCTAAAGTGGCTGACGAAAGTCTTCATGATTGGCTAAACTTGCAGATTGAAAAACTACAAGCAGCAGCGACCAACAAGGAAGCCACTGACGTTAAAAAGTAGGTCGTGTATTCGGTGACGCCTTGTACTTTAGCTGAGATTGTGCTAATATCTTATCTATGCGATGAGTCGAGAAAATCACGCGACTTTCGGGTCGTCCGCGCAAGCGGCTAGGTGAATTTTTCAACAGGGCACATATGTCACCGTATTGTGACGTGTCTGATCTTGAGGGAATGTGGATTCCGAGATAGATCCACTCGTGCAAGCGAGTGCTGTATGAAGCGTCCAATCAGTCTTTGACTGGTTGGGCGCTTTTTTTGCGTGACGAGTTGTTAAATTAAACGCAACTTTTGGCACATTTTCAACAGATGTTGATGGAGGATTTATGTGGAACGTCGTTCACTTGCGAATGGGAGTGGATTCCTCTTCATCGTCATTATCATGAAATTCAGCCATTTTAATTTTTCCCTCATCAAGATAGAGTTACTTAAAAACGTCTATACAGTAGCACTACACATTTAAAATAAACAGCAATTACCTTATATACCGCATACCATATAAAAGGTGACTCGAACTTAACTATGACGGTTTGTCATCAAGTTCAAATTTGGAATTGAAATAGTTTAATTTTGATTTTTTCCGCCTGCGTTATGAATGTCAAGATAGAATGATGACAGTGTGTTTAGATGATTAAAATTAAGGAGATCCATAGATGAATTTTTTTAAGATGGCTGCTTTAGCAGTTCTAGTCATGACCCTAGGAGGTTTGACATACTCGACTAAAGCACAGGCAAAACGCTATATGATTAGTGGTCACGAAGTACACGATTACATTTTGAACGATTTTCAATACTATAAAGTCAAACGTGCGACGTCCCTAAGGTTCCTTTACTCTAACAACACGACCAAAAAAAGAACTGTACCTAAGGGAACCATTATCATCGGTCATAAGTATAAGGGGTCTTCCGTGGAAAAACCATCAATCTCAATTTACTTAAGCCAACTTGATTACAACTTTTTAAATAAGGAGCGTCCTAAGCATCTAGAATTACTATCAATCAGTGGCACGATTAGCTCATCTCGACCACAAGATTACCAACGAATCGCAAGACCAACTTATCTACCGGCTCTGAGTCTTGGTGATTTTAAGCAGGTCAAATTTAGAACTGATTTGACTTCTGACATCAAAATTTATTCACAACTTAGAATCACCAGTAACGGGTTCGCTGAATTTTCTCGTTTTAAGAATCCTGGCGCAATCAATGGTTCGCAACGTCCACAATTCCGACAAAAAGTTCAGAAGTCTACGAATAAGGGCAATACCCGGCAACTATATTTTGCTAAGGAAATTCCTGGGTTGGGGATGAAGAAAATTAAGCAGACTGGTAAATTGAAGTACCAACTAACGATCGTCAATCAGCACCAACCATTCGAGTATAATGGCGGTTCAGAAGATCCTAATCAACTCTTTTATAGTCGTTATACGGTCGGTGGCAAAAAGTTCGTTACCCAGATTGGTTAGTTTTACGTAAGTAAGACAAACACACATAATGTAATTTAGTACATTACGACATCAATCCCCTTGGCTATGTGGAGTAGTCGGGGGTATTTTTACGCTTATATACATGGGTGTGGCAACATATTCCCTTCACTAATAATGATTTAGCCAATGCGATAATAGCTTTCCAATTAGGACAACCCCTTAGCGATAAGCAGGACTGACCAAGAATTTTAGAATGGCAACTTTTTTCATACTAAGCAGATCGGTTAATTCTAGTATTTCCTTTTCCATATTCATTTGTTGAACCCTCAGGCAAGTGCGATATAGTATTCATATAAAAAGTGGTGGCCGTTGCCCCGGCCATCACACGTTCGCAAGTCTAGTTCGGTTCTATGGTGTGACTACTTCTTTTTGGAAGTAGTTTTTTTGAATTTTTTTGCGAAAACGCTTGCATTCAAAATAAATCCTTGTATACTTGTATTTGTAAGTTGGTTGTCGCAACGAACTAACTAGGAGGGTTTTTATAATTATGACTGAAGAATACTGGAAAGGTGTCGACAAGATTCAATACGTCGGCCATCAAGATAAGAAATCTGGTTTAGGATTCCAATACTACAACCCAGAAGAAGAAATTATGGGTAAGAAAATGAAGGATTGGTTACGGTTTGCCGTTGCTTACTGGCACACCTTTGACCAACGCCTAGTTGACCCATTTGGTGACGGGACCGCTCAACGTCCTTATGACAAGTACACTGATCCAATGGACTTGGCTTTAGCCAAGGTTGATGCTGCCTTTGAATTTTATCAAAAATTAGGGGTAGATTACCTTTGCTTCCACGATCGTGACTTAGCTCCAGAAGGCGATACGTTACGTGAAACGAACGCCAACTTGGACAAAGTTGTTGACAAGATTGTTGAATACCAAAAGACTTCTGGTATGAAGGTTCTTTGGAACACGTCAAACATGTTCACTAACCCTCGGTTCGTTGAAGGGGCTGCAACCTCACCATACGCCGATGTCTTTGCTTACAGTGCCGCACAATTGAAGCACAGTTTGGAAATTGGTAAGCGGGTTGGCTCTGAAAACTATGTCTTCTGGGGTGGCCGTGAAGGTTACGAATCACTCTGGAACACCAACATGAAGCAAGAACAAGAACACGCAGCTAAGATTTTCCATATGGCTAAGGACTACGCTAACGAAATCGGCTTCGATGCTCAAATGTTGCTGGAACCAAAGCCTAAGGAACCGACGACTCACCAATATGACTTTGATGCCGCTACGACGATTGCCTTCATGAAGGAATACGACTTGGATAAAGACTTCAAGTTGAACTTGGAAGGTAACCACGCTAACTTGGCGGGTCACACTTACCAACACGAAATTCGGGTTGCTCGTGAAGCTAGCTTGTTAGGCTCATTGGATGCTAACCAAGGCGATAAGCTAATTGGCTGGGATATCGATGAATACCCATCAAACTTATACGAAACGACTGCTGCAATGTACGAAGTTGTTGAAAACGGTAGCATTGGCCCTCGTGGTGGGTTGAACTTTGATGCTAAGCCTCGTCGTTCCTCATTTGCCCCAGAAGATCTCTTCTTAGGCCACATTGTTGGGATGGATAGCTTTGCTGCTGGACTCCGGGTTGCTGCTGCAATGAAGCAAGATGGCTTCTTAGACAACTTGAAGGCCGACCGTTACAGCTCATACAAGTCTGGTGTTGGTGCTGATATCGAAAGTGGCAAGGCTGACTTGAAGTCCCTTGAAGCTTACGCTATCGACAAGCCACAATCAGAATTGATCGCGGCAACGCATTCTGATCACTTAGAAGAAATTAAGGATACGATCAACCATTACATCATCGATACGTTGAGCAAGTAATCTTTGAGCGTGTTAAGATATAACTAATTAACCATGAAATTGGCGGACGGACGGTGTGTTCGTCCGCCTTTTTTAAACCAAAAACGACTAGGAGGAATGACCGATGGGGAAATATGTACTTGGCGTTGATCTGGGAACTAGTGCCGTCAAGGTGTCGGCCCTAGACCACAGCGGACAGATTGTTGCCCAAGAAAGCTTTGATTATGATCTGATTCAAAAACAACCAGGATACAATGAGCAGAATCCAGAGGACTGGGTTTCAGGTACGACCGTTGCCATTGTCCGCTTGATTTTAAATGATCACTTGGACGCCAGCAATATTGAAGGCTTAAGTTACTCCGGGCAAATGCACGGGCTGGTTCTGTTGGACGAGAACAAAAAAGTCTTACGACCAGCGATTTTGTGGAACGATACGCGGAGTACGCCACAACGAGAAGAAATTGAAGCCAAGCTAGGCGATGAATTCGTTGATATTACGCGTAATCAGCCATTGGAAGGGTTCACACTAACGAAGCTACTTTGGGTGAAAGAAAATGAACCCGATATTTGGGCTAAAGCTAAATACTTTGTTCTACCCAAGGACTACGTGCGATACCGGATGACCGGTAATCTAGCGATGGACTATTCGGATGCAACCGGGACTGTTTTATTAGATGTCGCGAAGGGTGAATGGAGTCAGAAAATCTGTGCGGCCTTTGATATTCCAATGAGCATGTGCCCACCGTTGATTAAGTCAATCGACCTGGCGGGTACCGTTACACCGGCATATGCCGAATTCTCTGGCTTGACCACTGACACGAAAGTCTTTGGTGGGGCGGCCGATAATGCAGCGGGAGCCGTTGGTGCTGGTATTTTGCACCCTAATATGGTCCTGTCTAGCATTGGAACATCTGGCGTGGTCTTGAAGTACGAAGACAATGCGGATGTTAACTATCATGGCGTGTTGCAGTTTGAAGACCATGCTATCCCAGATAAGTTTTACTCAATGGGGGTGACACTGGCCGCCGGCTACTCTTTGAGTTGGTTTAAGAAGACCTTTGCGCCCGCCGAAGACTTTACGGATGTCGTTGCTAGTGCTGCCAAGTCCACGGTTGGGGCCAATGGGCTACTCTACACGCCCTACATTGTTGGTGAACGGGCGCCCTATGCCGATGCTGACATTCGTGGGAGTTTTACCGGTGTTGATGGCACGCACCAACGCTATGACTTTGTCCGCGCCGTGTTAGAGGGGATTATCTTCTCTTTCCGCGATCTCTTTGACATCTATGAAGAAAATGGCGGTGACTTTGATACGGTCGTTTCCATCGGTGGTGGCGCTAAGAGCCCCCTGTGGCTCCAAATTCAGGCCGATATCTTTAACCGTAAAGTGGTCAGCCTAACCAACGAACAAGGGCCTGGCATGGGGGCAGCGATGATTGCGGCCACCGGCTTGGGCTGGTTTGATTCCTTGCAGGACTGTGCTGAAACCTTTGTCCACTTTGGCAAGGCCTATGAACCCAATCCCGATAATGTTAAAAAGTATGAAAAGATGCATGCCATTTATAAACAGGTTTATCAACAGACCAAAACAATTAGTGAACAGTTGTTAGACTATCGGCGAGCGGAACTTTAGGCCGCAGCCGTGACTAAATCACCAGCAACTTCATAGAGGGTACTGGTGATTTTTTGATTGCTCAGAAAGAAAACGGTTTCAAAATACTCACGGAAGTGTTATGATGAACTCATGGTTGGTTGCGACAATCAACCAACGTGTCGTGAGACTAACTTACACACATATTAGATAGTTGCTAGTTATGAAAACGACGGCGAACGTCGTAATAAGGAGCGAGATTTATGCGAAAAGTTTCGACCGGATTTGTTTACTTCTTCGGAGCGCTGGGTGGTTTACTTTTTGGGTATGACACTGGGGTTATTTCCGGAGCTATTCTCTTTATTCAGAAACAGATGAACTTAGGATCTTGGCAACAAGGCTGGGTCGTTAGTGCGGTTTTGTTAGGGGCCATTTTAGGGGCTGCCATCATTGGGCCTTCGTCTGACCGATTTGGTCGGCGGAAATTATTACTGCTTTCTGCTATTATTTTCTTCGTTGGGGCGTTAGGTTCCGCCTTTTCACCAGAGTTTTGGACGTTAATTATCTCCCGGATTATCCTGGGGATGGCCGTTGGGGCTGCTTCAGCATTGATTCCGACGTATTTGGCTGAATTGGCACCTGCTGATAAGCGGGGAACGGTTTCCAGTCTATTTCAGTTAATGGTTATGACTGGGATTCTCTTGGCCTACATCACGAACTACAGTTTCTCAGGTTTCTATACTGGCTGGCGGTGGATGTTAGGTTTCGCGGCAATTCCTGCTGCTTTGCTGTTCTTGGGTGGGCTAATTCTCCCCGAGAGTCCCCGGTTCTTGGTTAAGAGTGGGCATCTGGATGAAGCTCGGCACGTGCTAGACACCATGAACAAGCATGACCAAGTGGCGGTCAATAAAGAAATTAATGATATTCAAGAATCCGCTAAAATTGTGAGCGGTGGTTGGTCAGAGTTATTTGGTAAGATGGTTCGGCCTTCATTGATCATCGGGATTGGTTTAGCCATTTTCCAACAGGTGATGGGCTGTAACACGGTACTGTACTACGCACCAACAATCTTCACGGATGTTGGCTTCGGAGTTTCAGCCGCACTGTTAGCGCATATTGGAATTGGGATCTTTAACGTGATTGTGACCGCGATTGCGGTAGCCATCATGGATAAGATCGACCGGAAAAAGATGCTAAATATTGGTGCTGTTGGGATGGGAATCTCCCTGTTCGTTATGAGCATCGGGATGAAGTTCTCAGGTGGGTCACAGACCGCGGCAATCATCTCTGTGATTGCTTTGACAGTTTACATCGCCTTCTTCTCCGCAACTTGGGGTCCTGTAATGTGGGTCATGATTGGGGAAGTCTTCCCATTGAACATTCGGGGCTTAGGTAACTCCTTTGCTAGTGTGATCAACTGGACAGCAAACATGATTGTTTCCTTGACGTTCCCATCTCTGTTGGACTTCTTTGGAACCGGGAGCTTGTTCATTGGTTACGGGATTCTCTGCTTTGCTTCCATCTGGTTCGTCCAAAAGAAAGTGTTCGAAACACGGAATCGGTCTTTGGAAGATATCGAAGCCACCTTACGTGCTAAGACAGGCGAAGATGCTGCTGAACTAAGCACGACCAAATAATGTAAACGATTACGAAAATGGTGGGATCAGGTAAAACTGGTCTGACCATTTTTAGTTGTCATGGGTTAGTGGAAAGTTCTCGACGCAATCGCTTTCTTTTTCCCGTTTTATTCGCTATCATGAGGTTGTACCGGAAAAATTTACTTATTTGAAGGAGTGAATGGCACATGGCATCAAATGGAAAAGTAGCAATGGTTACCGGTGGCGGACAAGGAATTGGTGAAGCCATCTCGAAGCGGTTAGCTAACGACGGATTTGCTGTGGCAATTGCAGATTTGAACTTGGACAATGCCAATAAGGTCGTCTCTGATATTGAGGCCGCTGGTGGCAAGGCCGTTGCGGTTAAGACCGATGTTTCAGACCGTGATAGCGTATTTGCTGCGGTTAATGAAGCAGCTGACAAGCTGGGTGGCTTTGATGTTATCGTTAATAACGCCGGCCTCGGCCCAACCACGCCAATTGACACCATCACCCAAGAACAATTCGACACCGTTTACCACGTTAACGTGGGTGGGGTTCTTTGGGGCATCCAAGCAGCCCATGCGAAGTTCAAGGAATTGGGTCATGGTGGGAAGATCATTTCCGCGACGTCTCAAGCCGGAGTTGTTGGTAACCCGAACTTAGCTCTGTACAGTGGAACTAAGTTTGCCATTCGTGGTGTGACCCAAGTTGCTGCGCGTGATTTAGCCGCTGAAGGCATCACGGTCAATGCTTATGCACCCGGGATTGTTAAGACACCAATGATGTTTGACATTGCTCACAAGGTTGGTCAAAATGCTGGTAAGGATGACGAATGGGGGATGCAAACCTTCTCAAAGGACATCGCTTTAGGTCGTTTATCAGAACCAGAAGATGTGGCTAACGGAGTGGCCTTCTTAGCCGGTCCAGATTCTAACTACATTACGGGTCAAACACTCGAAGTTGATGGTGGGATGCAGTTCCACTAAAACTTTCACATTTTAATTACACCTAAGAGTCTATTTGCCATTGGTGAGTAGGCTCTTTTTTAGTTGTGTGAGAACTCAAAGAATGGCTGCCGATAGCGACAACCATTCTTTGATTGGAAGAATTGGAGCAATTAATGGTACTCGCGCTAATAACGGAAGGGGGGTCATGTTATCAGCCCTTACTGATAAGATAGCAAACCCATGTATCAAATACGTCGCAGAAAGGTATAAATCTAGTAAAGCTTGTTATAACAGTAATTATAAATAGTAAATGACCACATTAATGATTACTAAATGGTACAATGATGACGACTAACTTTATCAGTTGAGGTGAGAACGATGATTGCGGATTTTGAAGGCTATATTAACCGAATTGACAATGTAACAAATCGCGACCGGCTGCGAACCGTCTTAACTTGGGTTCAAGAAACTTTTCCCCAATTGGAGCAGCGGTACGCTTGGAATCAGCCGATGTTTACCGATCACGGGACGTTTATTATTGGATTCAGTGTGGCCAAGCCGCACATGGCATTTGCGCCAGAAGGTCAGGGGATGGCGCACTTTGCCGAACAAATCGGAGCGGCTGGGTATAATCCGGGGAAAAAGTTTGGCCGCATTAAATGGACGCAAGACGTTGACTATGATTTGTTGAAACAAATTATCCAGTACAACATTGACGACAAGAGCGACTGCACCACATTCTGGCGGCGGTAGGGGTTTTTAAGGGGAGAAATAGAGATGCAACGACAACAGTTCCAGCGGGGACGGTGGCAGCAGCCATTAACGGCCACCCTATTGGCATTCATGATGATGGTGATTCTCTTTGCGTCACGGGGAATAACGCCATTTGGGAACCATAACCTGTTAATCGGCGATTTAGGGGTGCAATATACCCCGTTCTTTACAGATTTTGTTCGCCTGGTTAGGCAGCATACGTGGTCATTTATGAATTTGCACCAAGCACTTGGCGGCAATTGGATGCCGGTTATCAGCTATTACATATTGAGTCCGTTTAACCTGCTTTTGTTCGTGGGGCGGGCGAGTCAGATTCCGATGATGATTGCTGTCATTATTATGCTTAAAGTAGCGACGATTGCCGGAACCATGACCTTTTATTTACAAGAACACTGGCGTACGACGAGTCGATTCGTGTTGGTATTTGGGCTGGCATTTGCGTTTAGTGGGTTCGTGGCCTTAAACTTTTTCAATGTGATGTGGCTCGACGCCTTGATTTGGTTACCATTGGTTACGTGGGGCGTGGATCAATTGGTTCGAACGGGATGGACGGTCGCTTATTTCGGCTGGCTGTTCGTCAGTGTGGTGACAGATTACTATCTGGGATACATGACGTGTTTGTTTATCATGGCCTACTTTGGCTACGTCATCACGGCAGAGTGGCCGAAGGGGCAATCAGTACGCGCATGGTGGCATCAGCAACGCGGCTTGATTTGGCAGTTTGTCGTCACGTCATTATTGAGTGTGGGGACCACGCTAGCCATCTTACTACCAACCGTTTTGAGTATGCTAAAAACGCCCAAGGCGAGTGCCGGATTATCGAACTTTTTCTTGGTACCAACGTTTGGGTTGGAATTTTTTAGTCAACTGGGAATGGGAACCACGACGTATTTGCAACGGTTAAATCATGCACCGGGTATTTTTGTGTCAACTTTCGTGGCCCTATTGGTGCTCGTTTACTTTGCGTTGCCTCAAGTTAAACGCGGCGCTAAGGTGCGCTCGGCCAGTTTCTTGTTAGTGGTCTTCTTAGGGATGTGGTTGCGGGGATTTAATGCCGTGTGGCACATGTTATCGGCCCCGGCTGGGTACCCGTTTCGCAACAGCTTCTTCTTTAGTTTTGTGTTAATTCTATTAGCAGCCGATGCTTGGCATGCTGGCATCCAGCAGCTGTCTCGTCGTTGGCGATGGGGATTACCAGCCATTTTGGGTGGCCTGATGATTTTGGGCACAGTAATGATTGGTCCCATGACGAGCTGGACACAATCGGCTTACTATACCAGTCTCCAGCCAGTTAATTGGGGGAATTTAGCGCTGAGTGTGTTGATACTCGTGTTGGCGGCTGGGGTGTTATGGTATCGGCCGCAGTGGACAGGATTACTGGGGGTCCTGGTCGGCTTAGAATTACTGGGGAACTTTAATGTGGCGCTCACGGGCGCAGATTTCGGTAATCAACGGCAGTATGCGGCAGCTTATACGCAGGCAGTCAAACGCTTACGGCCCCAAACCACAGCCACGACGGTATACCGAATTCGGAATAACGTACCAACCGTGGCCGCCGGGTTTGCTGGGCATTATAATCCGTATAACGACAGTATGTGGTTAGGTTATAACGGAACGGGCGCGTACAGTTCCACCATTTCAGCCGCGACCATTCAGATGAGTCAACAGTTAGGGATTTTTACTCGAAATGTTCGCCGCCTCAGTCCACAGGGATTTACTCCAGTGACCGAGTTGATTTGGGGCGTGAAGGAAAAATTAACGACCACCGGGACGCAACGGGTGGGGAGTTATGTTGGTATGGGGATGGCCGTATCACCCCAACTATTGCGGGTCCACTTATCCGCGGATGCAATTACCAACCAGGAGGCTATCCTACAGGCGTTACGGCCACAAACAACGCCGTATTTTCGGACGGTTACTTCTGGGCATGATGCGGTGTACACCAGGTGGCAGATTAACGGCGCGGATACGACCTTTCCGTATAACCATCGCTGGTGGATTACACCGACCGCAACGGGTCGCCTGTACTTTTATGATCCGAGTGGTACCAGTAAGTATTCGACGATGCGGGTTAATGGCCACTTGGTTAAGCCCAAATGGTTTGCTGATCACCAAACGATGATGGTAAACCTGGGGCAGTATCACCGAGGTCAGCGACTCCAGTTAACTTTTGCGAGTCAGCAGGCGACCGTCACTGGGATGCACGTGGCAACTTTGCCGGCTGAAAAAATGACTGCCGTGCGACACCGGGTTGCTCAGCATGCCTTGACCTTGCATCAGTACCGCGGGCATTTGCGGACGAGTTATGTGGGGAACCTGACGGGAACGGCGCAGAAACGTTGGGCGTTATTGAGTTTACCCGCCGAAGACGGTTGGCAAATTACCGTTAATGACCAACGCGTCACTCCCCGAACGGCCTTGCACGGATTAATTGCCGTCCCAATTCATAGCGGTGACAATCATGTGGTGATTCACTATCACGTGGCTGGTGGCCGGCTAGGAGTACTTTTAGGTCTACTCAGTCTGGGAGGCTATGTGGGCTTAGAATGGCGTCGCCGCAATTAAATAGCAAAGTAAAGACCACAACTTGTAGAATGTGAATTCTATCAGTTGTGGTCTTTTTAGTATGCTAGATTGTTAAGGTAACTTGGGTTGCTCGCGATTCTTGGCAACCACTTGTTTCGTGTCGATTGGTGCACCAGCCGTATCGGTGCGAACGACAAACACATCAATGTCTGCCATCCGACTGACATAGGCTGTGACGGAGCCTTCTACCATGCGGGCAACAGCGCTCATCCCAGTCGCACCCAGAACGATTAAATCATTGTGGTGGTCGGCGACAAATTCATGTGCGATGACCGTCTTGGGATTGCCAAATCGCACGTGAATGGCCAGCTCTTTGAACCCAGTCGCCGCACGCGTGGTTTCGACTAGAGACGTTAAGTAAGCCGTTGCGTCCTGTGCGAGGTCATGAATGACATCACCAGGCATTGATCCACTGGCATAGAAACCATAGTGGTTAATTCGTAAGACATTTAATAGGTCAACGTGGGCGTGTTCACTCTGCTGTGCTAAAGCCACGGCTTTTTTTAACGCCAATTCTGCTTGAACGGAACCGTCGACGGGAACTAAGATATTTGTGTAATGTTGTTGTGCCATAGTTAACCTTCTTTAGTGAATTAGACGCGACCTTTTAACGTAATCGTGGCGGTATCCAGAACGTGACCGTTAATTTGATGTAAGAGATCGTTGAGCCAAAAGCCGTCCGCTAAGTCTAATTTGGTATTCAATGCATAGACGGTTAGGCTGTAGTCGTGGTCTTGATCCGGCGGAAATGGGCCGGTGTAGTTTTGGAAAATAGCGGGATCCGTGTTACCCACCAAGGAACCGGCATTGCTATTGCGGCCATGCGTGTGTGGAATAGCATTGGTGCGCGAAACGTCGGCGGTAATTTCACGCGTGGTTCCAGGAAAGTTCGCAGCAACCCAGTGAATCCAGGGAAATCCGCTAACGGGCACGGCATCGAAATCAATGAGGTTCAGCGCAATGGTTTGCGTTTTTTTAGGCAATTTGGATAAGCTGATCGGAAATGATTTTACAGGGTGGCCGGCATAGACGTCGTCACCTGTGGCGTGCTTGCTGTATTCGTCGGCTAGGTAGCCGTTTTCGGTTGGCACAAAGATTCGCATAAAACCCCTCCTAATGATTGGTACTTACTCTTATTATACCGCAGGAGGGGAGTCATTCGCGAATGTTCATAATTAATGTATAAAAAACCGAATATAATAAAAATATCGAATATAATTTCAAAAACATATTGTTTTTCCCCTGAACTCGTGTATGATAAGTACCAATTACTGGCAGTTCAGGAAGGATGACTGAGATGACGCCCCAACAAAAAATTGAAATTCTACAAAAGTTAATTCATATTAAATCCGTTAATGCTCATGAGACCGATGTCGCTGATTATTTGGCAAGCCTCTTTGCGTCATATCCCCAAGCGCAGATTGAAAAGGTACCGTTTGCGCCAGGACGAGATAACTTAGTGGTGACGATCGGTAATCCCGCTGGGCCTCAGCTTGGTTTGTCTGGCCACATGGATGTTGTTGCGGCCGGCGATGAGACTGCTTGGACGCATCCGCCATTTGGTGGCGAAATTGTGGATGGCCGGCTTTTTGGGCGCGGTGCATCGGACATGAAGAGTGGACTGGCTGCCATTGTGATTACCATGCTAGAGTTTCTAGAGCAGGGTACGCCACTCGCGGGAAGCCTACGCTTGCTGGCAACGGTTGGTGAAGAGACGGGCGAATATGGAGCAGCAACGCTCACGGATGCGGGGTACGCCGATCACCTGGCGGGCCTAGTCATTGCGGAGCCCAGTGGGTTGGATCAGGTGGTTTATACCGCTCGTGGAGTGATTGATTACAAAGTGGTCTCAACGGGTGTGGCGAGTCACAGTGCTCAACCGGAAAATGGGGTGAATGCGATTGATAACCTCATGAAGTTTTATAATGCGGTGGGACCACTAATGGCTAAATATACGAAAACGGACCCCATACTCGGCGGGTTGCTCCATAACGTTGATCTGATTTCGGGTGGGGAGCAGGTCAATTCAATTCCCGCCCACGCGGAATTAATGGCTAATATGCGGACCATTCCAGCGTATCCTAATCAAATCCTCTATGACGAACTGGAAGCCTTAATTGATCGGTTAAATCAAGAACCGGGGGTTCAACTGGAGCTGAGTTATAGTTATCCGGAAGAAGCCATTCCGGGCGACCCCCAAGCACCATTGGTCCAGCTGGCCAAGCAGATTAGTGATGACGTTTGTCAGCATGAGACGCAGATTGTGGGTTCCGGTGGGGCTAACGATGGGGCCGAATTTTTACGGGCCAAAGCGGATTTCACTAGTATTGAAATTGGCCCGGGAAGCGATACCTCCCACCAAGTTGATGAATATATTGAATTGGATGATTATTTACAGGCCATTACTTTTTATGAAACGTTGGTCCCGGCCTTCTTTGCGCAAATCGGGCAATCGAGCAAACGTCAGTAATTCTTTAAAATTCTCCCAATGTGACTGGTAATTTCCTGAAATCTAGGTATATTAGAAGGTAATTCGTAAATGGGGGAAGAAGGATAGCACATGGCAAAGCAACAACGCCCATGGTTAATCGCCTATCATGTAGGCGTGACAGTACTCACCTTGTGGTCGGTGGTCGATGTGACCTTGATGTTTTTGAAGTGGGGCGATTACGCAACAGAATTTGCGATTGCCAATGGTCTTTTGGTGGTATTCGCGGTCGATTACCTGTTCCGCTTTATCGTGACAAAAAATCGCAAGGTCTTCTTGATCCAATCAGCGTTTGACTTGTTGGGCATTATCCCGTTACATCCGGTGTTTGCGTTCTTCCGGTTGGCGCGATTAGGCCGGCTGATTCGCTACCACCATCTCTTCTGGCGGCTGGGAATCGCGGGAAAATGGACGAAGGCTTATCATCGGTTTATCTATAAGACCGGCTTCATCTATTTATTTTCGATCAGTGTCGCCATCATTGTTCTAAGTGCCTTTCTCTTTTCGTTAACTGAAAAGCAAAGTCTGGCTAATTCATTGTGGTGGGCGATTACAACGGCAACTACCGTGGGGTATGGGGATGAGACGCCGCACACGGCTTTTGGAAAAATCATTGCCAGTTTTCTGATGTTCGGTGGTATCGGATTTATTGGTTTGTTAACCAGTACCATTACCGATTTTGTGACGGAGCGGGCATCAAAAAATGCCGCGGCCCAAAAGACTAAGGAACAAGCTGACATTGTATTATTGCTGAGTAAGATCGACACGCTGACCACTAAAGTTGACCGATTGCAGCAACAGATCGAGCGACTGCATCAATCTAAATAAAAAATAACAGCGGCCCCTAGTAGCATCGTCATGCTACGGGGCCGCTGTTATCAATTAACGGACAAACTTTAAGTTATAGTTACCCTGACCATCAGACGTAATGGTGTAGGTAGAGTATCCGGCTTGTAACCACTGTTGTTTAGAGGCCTGGGCCCAGTTTTGGGCGTCATTGACCGATGAGAACGTGTGGGTACTATCGAATGTTGAATCCGAAGAAGCAGATGAAGATTGTTGCGGTGTTGATGATGAACTGGTCGTATTAGCTGAGCTTTTCTTCGTCTTAGCTTGATCTAATAGATTTTGTTCGCGGGTTTGGATCGCATCATTAGATTCATCGTTAATGATGCTTTGTAGTTTTTGTTTTTGCGTGACGGTTAACCCGTTGTCGTTGTAGCTACTGTACGTTGAGCGGAAACTTTCGTAGGCCGTTTGCTCGGATGCTGACGAACTGGCTGCGGCCACTGATGAGCTGGCACTCGTTGACGACGATGTGGACGAGCCCGTTGTATTGTGATGATTGATGGCCAAGACCAATAAAATAGCTATAGCCAGCGTTAATAACGTCATAATCCACGGCCACCAACGGCGGGGCTTGCGTTGCCGTCGCCGGGGCGGTTGATCTGACCCTTGATTAAAGTTATACCGTTGTACGCGTGATTTTGGTTCTTGGTTGTTCAACTGAAAAACCTCCATGTCCAGAACGGTGTGAAAAAACAAGTTTGTCGTTTTAACGACAAACTATCACACTCCTCATGATACCGCAAAAGGGCGTTAGAATAAAATGATACCCTCATTTTTCCGCTTTTTTCGGTCAAATTTCCCCAGAATGAGACGGGGTATTGTATGATGGAAGGGAAACGAAGTTTGAAAGGTGGTTTTATTTTGCATAATGATATTCCAGACTTACCCATGAATAACGGTCATCGGATTCCCCAGCTAGGCTTGGGTGTTTTCCAAGTTGATAATGCTGAGGATACTAAGAACGCTATTAAGTGGGCGCTAGCAGCTGGCTATCGGCATATTGATACAGCTGCTTACTATGGCAACGAGCAATGGGTGGGCGAAGCCATCCGCGAAAGTGATGTGCCACGCGATCAGATTTTTGTGACCTCAAAATTATGGAACAACGTGCGCGGCTACGATGAAACGCAGGCCGCTTTCCAAGAAACCCTAGATAAACTGGGCTTAGACTATTTGGATCTGTACCTCATTCACTGGCCGGCCCCAGGTTATTTAGACAGTTGGCGGGCGATGGAAGACCTGTATAAGGCCGGAAAGATCAAGAATATCGGTGTGTCGAACTTTAACCAGACGCAGATGGCTGATATTTTGGCCCACGGCACGGTCAAGCCGGTTGTCGATCAAATTGAAACGCATCCTTATTTCCAACAAACCGACATGCACGCTTACTTGGAAAGCCAAGGGATTTTGCATGAAGCGTGGAGTCCACTCGGTGGGGGGAACAACAATGCATTGACCGACCCTGTGATTAATGAATTGGCCGCTGCCCATGACGTGAGTGCCGCCCAGATTATCTTACGGTGGCATGTGCAACGTGAAGAAGTTGTGATTCCTAAGTCAATTCACGAAGCCCGGATTCAACAAAATCGAGACATTTTTGCTTTTGGTCTGGATGAAGATGAAATGAAGGCCATTAGTGACCTCGACACCGGCAAACGAGTGGGTCCAGACCCAGACGATACCGCCTGGTTGAAGAAGTCGCAGACCTATTCTGGTCGTAAGTAAGTTACCGAAAGGGTGGAATCCCTTGGGCCTTGGCTTTTGGCTCTAATTGTTCAGTTAGGGCATTTAGCACTGAAAAAGGGACTTTAGCGAAGGGACTCAGAAATCCGGGATGATCTGGATCGGGGACATCCTGATTAGCTTTTAATTTAGGAATTAATGGGACTAGGTCTGCTTTGTGAAGACCTAGTTTTTTGGCGTAGTAGACGGTCTCACGGTAAGTGAAATTTTTGAAGTAAAAGTAAAAACAACCACCCGCTGCGGTAAAGTACCAGAAGATGGTCCACTCTAGACCAATCTTAGCAGGGTCCAAAAAGTTCAACCAGATGGCAGCGATGACAAATAGAATATAAATTACCACTGAAACGCTGGCCCAGCGCTGTTTTTGTGTCAAAATAATGTCCCTCATTTCTGTAATCGTGTTGTGTCCAGTGTACGGGGTAAATGGGGCAGAATTCAAGCGATTTTATAAAATCATTGCCGATCATTTCGTTATTGCTTAACAGACGTGTATAATAACACAGTATTGTTACCAATCGCTTTAAGAAATGAGAGGTAGACGACGTGAGTTTAAGTTTCGAGACCATCCAACCAACTGATTACCAGCAGGTAGACCAATTGGTGCAAGCAGCCTTTGAACCCGTAGAAGATAGTCAAGGTAATGAGGTTGACCTGATTCATCAATTACGTAAGACTTATGATTATCAAGCTAGTTTGGAAGTTGTGGCCAAGCCGTCCATTGACACGGTCGTGGGCCATGGGCTATTAAGTCCGGTGACGATTCGCGGGAACCGGCACACAACGACAATTGTGGCGCTGGCCCCGTTAGCGGTGACCCCTGATTGGCAAGGCCAAGGTGTGGGGAGTGAATTGCTTAGTGAGTTAGAGACGCGGGCTAGAATGGCTGGCTTTGCGGCAGTGAGTGTCGTGGGTGACATGACCTATTATGGTGGCCGCGGATACGTGATGGCCGAAGATTTTGCCATTCATAATAGCCTGCCCGTCCCCATGGGCAGCCATCTCATCAAACCCCTGACGGCCGGAGCCTTAGCTCATGTCGGCGGCATGCTGGAATACCCGACGCCATTTCAGGGCTAGGTTGATGGGTTAAAGATAAAAATAAAATTAGAGGTTGACGGGCATTTCTCATCGTGCTATTATCAAAGTCAATCAAATAACGAACGCTAATTTCCATTACCAAGTAGCGTGTCATCTGGGTGTCAGAAAGTCGGTGGTTGCTGCGAACCGATCAGGGTGATTACGACAAAATACAGTGGAATGTCCTGGTCCGCCAGGCGGAAAATAACTAGAGCCGTTACCTTCTAGTGAGTGGAGTGACTGGGTCTAGAACCAGTGGCTCAAGTTGGGTGGTACCACGGTTTAGTCTAAAATCGTCCCTGTTGCAGAAGATGCAGCAGGGGCGATTTTTTTGTACATAACTTGAGCTAAGAGGAGCGATTAACATGAAAGAAAATTCAACGAAAACGGGTAAACCAATTAGTTTTACAGAGGCTTTGATGATTTTGCTAGCCATGCTAGTAGTGATGGGGTTAGGGGTTATCAAGTTTGGATTATCACCAACCACCCCAGTTTTATTGGTTATTTCCTTGGTGATTCTATGGGCGAAAGTCCGCGGTGCCAATTGGGATATCATTCATGATGGCATTATTGACGGGATTAAAACGGGGATTATTCCCATTTTTATCTTTTTACTGATTGGGGCCTTGATTAGTGTCTGGATTGCTGCTGGGATTATTCCATCCATGATGGTCTTTGGTTTTCATTTGATTTCGGCGCAATGGTTCGTGCCATCTGTTTTCCTAGTTTGTGCCATCATTGGGACCTCGATTGGGAGTGCGTTTACGATCATTTCAACCATCGGGATTGCCTTGTTCGGGATGGGGACGACGATGGGCTTCAATCCAGCATTAGTGGCTGGGGCGATCATTTCCGGCGCGATTTTCGGGGATAAGACCTCGCCGTTATCTGATTCAACGAACTTGGCCTCAGCCATTGCTGAATCTGAATTATTTGC
>OMJG01000081.1_pt1 | contig 65119 bp, 56 predicted proteins | sample 1646431 | NCBI WGS metagenome assembly OMJG01 (sample SAMN03771674, study PRJEB25209) | food metagenome | isolation source: Cotija cheese | place: Mexico:Jalisco,Michoacan | collected 2011-12-12 | reverse complement strand
CCCAGCTACCTCGCGCGAGGTTGCTGGGCCGCCGTCAGGTAGCAATTGGGGGTTTTCAGGGGCGGCGGGCTCGTGCCACCTCGTAGAGGGAGACCGCTGCGGCGATGCCGGCGTTGAGCGACTCGGTGGTCGCAGCGATCGGGATCGACACGATCTGGTCGCACTTCTCCGAGATGAGCCGCGACAGACCCTTGCCTTCGGAGCCGACGACGATGCACAGCGGGTCGCGGGTGAAGGTCAGTTCGGGCAGCTCGACGTCACCGTCCATGTCGAGGCCGACGACGAAGACATTCTGCTTTTTCAGCTCATCGATCGCCCTGGCCAGGTTGACCACCTGTGCCACGCGGATGCGTGAAGCGGCACCGGCGGAAGTCTTCCACGCCGCGGCCGTCATCGAGGCGGCGCGACGCTCCGGGATGATCACACCGTGACCACCGAAGGCCGCCGTCGACCGGACGATGGCACCGAGGTTGCGCGGATCGGTGATCCCGTCGAGGGCCACGAGCAGCGGAGTCTCGGCTCGTTCGGCCGCGAATTCGAGCAGGTCGGCGGGGTCGGCATAGTCGTACGGCGGAACCTGCAGGGCGATGCCCTGGTGGATCGCGTCGTCGGTGAGCCGGTCGAGGTCGGCCTTGCTCGCTTCGAGCATCGAGATTCCGCGCTGCGTCGCCAGAGTGATGGATTCGCGCACCCGATCGTCGGAGTCGATGCGACCGGAGACGTACATCGCGGTGGCCGGAACACCTTCGCGCAGAGCCTCGAGGACCGAATTGCGTCCGGCGACCATATTCGGTCCGAGCTCCTTCTTCTTCCGCTTCGCCTGCGCCGAGGCGTTCGAACTCTTGCGCTGCTGCGCGGCCTTGTGCGCCTTGTGATAGACGCGGTCCTCGGCCTTGGGCGTCGGCCCCTTGCCGCGCAGGCCGCGCCTGTTCTTGCCGCCCGACCCCTTGGTCGGGCCCTTCTTCGATCCGCCGGAGCGGGGATTGGAAGCCATGTATTTCCTATCGGATGCGTTGGGGTCGCGAGCTCATGCCCGTGACCGAAATTCGTCGACCTCAGCCCTCGCCGAGGTGGTAGCGGTACCCGTCGGCCGTGTCCTCGATGATGACGCCGGCCGCGGCCAGCTCGTCACGCAGCGCGTCCGCGGTGGCGAAGTCCTTCTCCGCTTTCGCCTCGGCCCGCCGTGCGGCCATGGTGGCCACGAGGGAGTCGAGCGCGGACTCCGCCTTGGCATCGCTCGCCGATCCGGCCCAGACAGCGGCGCTGGGATTGACTCCGAGGATGTCGAGCATGAGCTCCACCTCGGCGACGATTCGCGTCAGCTCCGCTCGGTCGCTGCCGGAGTCGAGGAGCTTCGCTCCCTCGCTCACGGAGGCGAAGACGACCGACAGCGCCCGCGGCACACCGAGGTCGTCGTCGAGGGCGGCGGCGAATTCGGCAGGTACGTCGACGCTGCGTGAAGCGTAGGAGTCGCTGACGTCCGGCAGCGCCGGCGCGTCCGCCCCGAGTGCCTGGCGGGCGCGCTGGAGGAAGTTCTGAAGCCGCTCGAGCGAGGCCGCCGAGCGTTCCATCGCCTCGTTCGAGAAGTCGAGGATCGACCGGTAGCTGGCGCCGGTGAGGAAGTAGCGCACGGCCAGCGGGCTGAACGTGTCGAACAGGTCGGAGGCGAAGACAGAGTTGCCCAGAGACTTCGACATCTTGTCCCCGCCCACATTGAGCAGGCCGGAGTGCATCCAGATGTTCGCGAACTGGTCGCCGGCCGCTCGGGACTGGGCGAGCTCGTTCTCGTGGTGCGGGAACCGCAGGTCGAGTCCGCCGCCGTGGATGTCGAAGTTCGACCCCAGGTACTTCGTCGACATGGCCGAGCACTCGATGTGCCAGCCCGGGCGGCCCCGTCCCCACGGCGACGGCCACGAGGCGGTGATCGGCTCGGAGTCCTTGTGCGACTTCCACAGCGCGAAGTCCCTGGCGTCCTTCTTCCCGCGCAGCTCGGCCCCTTCGGACAGTTCCATGTCCTCGAGCTTCTGGTTCGTCAGTGCCCCGTATTCGCTCCACGAGGCGGCGTCGAAGTAGACATCGGCGCTGCCGTCGAGCGCGGGGTAGGCATGACCGGCCTCGATGAGGCGGGAGATGAGTTCGATCATCTCGGTGATGTGCCCCGTCGCGCGCGGTTCGCTGCTCGGCGGCAGCACATCGAGCGCATCGTAGGCGGCGGTGAAGGCGCGTTCGTACTTATACGCGTGAGCGAACCATTCCCGACCCTCCTCGACGGACTTCGACAGGATCTTGTCGTCGATGTCGGTGACGTTGCGGATCATGGTCACCCGGTAACCGCTGTAGAGCAGCCAGCGGCGCAGAGTGTCGAACACCGAGGCCGAGCGCAGGTGGCCGATATGCGGTTCGCCCTGCACCGTGGCGCCACAGACGTAGATACCGACCTGACCGTCGTTGACGGGGCGCAGTTCTTCGGTCGTGCGGCTGGCGGTGTTGTAGAGCGAGATAGTCACGCCCCCAAGTCTACCGGGCGTGGAAGATTTCCCGGTTTCCCATTATTCGATACACGACTGTTATGCGCATCACGTGACGACGGGCACATTGCCCAGCGTTTTCACAGTAAACTGGAGCCAAGCATTGAAGCCGCAGCAAGAGACCCGTTCTCACATCACGGACTTCACATCGGACCACCGATCTCACAGACGAAACTTCGGTGGCCCCACTCGGTCGCGATGATCCGCGGCCAGTCAAGAAAGGACATCATGTCACCCACGTCATCACCCCGGAGGGAGGTCTTCGTCTCCCGCGGCGCGTTCATCTTCGCGGCCATCGGTTCGGCGGTCGGCCTCGGCAACATCTGGCGCTTCCCGTATGTCACCTACGAGAACGGCGGCGGCGCCTTCCTCATCCCCTACCTCGTCGCTCTGCTGACAGCAGGCATCCCGCTGCTGTTCTTCTACTACGCCATGGGCCACCGGTCTCGCGGATCGGCTCCGCTGGCCTACCGGATGACCCACCGAGCCGCCGAGCCCATCGGTTGGTTCGCCACCGGAATCGCGATCATCATCGGCATCTACTACGCCGCCATCATCGGCTGGGCCGGCTCCTATATGTTCTTCTCGCTGAGTGAGGCCTGGGGCGATGACGCGGAGGGCTTCCTCTTCGGCGAGTACCTCAAGCTCGCAGACCCCGGCATCTCCTTCGAATTCGTCCCCGGCGTGCTCATCCCGCTCATCATCGTGTGGGCCATCGTCCTCGGCATCCTCCTGCTCGGTGTGCAGAACGGCATCGCACGGTTCTCGAAGATCTTCATCCCGCTGCTCATCGTCCTCTTCCTCGCCCTCGTCGTCCGGTCGCTGTTCCTTCCCGGCGCTGCGGAGGGACTGAATGCACTGTTCACTCCCGACTTCTCGGCACTGACAGATCACAAGGTGTGGATCGCGGCGTACGGTCAGATCTTCTTCTCTCTGTCCATCGCCTTCGGCATCATGATCACCTATGCCTCCTACCTGAAGAAGAAGACGAACCTCACCGGCTCCGGTCTCGTCGTCGGCTTCTCGAACTCGGCGTTCGAGATCCTCGCCGGCATCGGAATCTTCGCGGCCCTCGGGTTCATGGCCTCTGCGCAGGGCGTCGAGGTCTCCGAGGTGGCATCGTCGGGCATCGGCCTGGCCTTCGTCGGCTTCCCGACGCTGATCTCCCAGATGCCCGGCGGAGCGATCTTCGGATTCGTCTTCTTCGCCTGCCTCGTCTTCGCCGGTCTGACCTCGCTGATCTCGATCGTGCAGGTCCCGATCCAGGCTCTGCGGGACAAGTTCCGTCTCAGCAACAAGACCTCGACGGCGACCGTCGGCGGAGCGATGGCGATCGTCTCGCTGGTGCTCATGCCCACGGTGACCGGACTCTACGCACTCGACACCATGGATGCCTGGGCGAACAACATCGGCATCGTCGGCTCGGCCGTCCTCGCGATCGTCGTCGTCGCATGGCTGCTGGGCAAGCTGCCGGTGTTCAAGCGTCACCTCAACGCAGTCTCGAGCTTCAAGCTCGGGTGGACCTGGATGATCCTCATCTCGATCACCGGTGTGGTGCTCGCCTACATGCTCGTCACACAGATCATCACCTACGCCACCGACGGCTACGAGGACTACCCGGCCGTCATCACCGGCACCTACGGCTGGGGCATGATCGCCCTGCTCGTCGTCGCCTCCATCGTCCTCACCCTGGTCAGATGGCCGAAGAAGACGATCGACGACATGAACGAGGCGATCGCCGACTCCGTAGCCGAAGAGAACCTCCGCAACGAGACCAAGGGAGTCTGACATGGGCACTTCAGCAATCGTCATGATGGTCATCGCCATCGTCACCGTCTGGGGCGGCCTGGGAGCCGCAATGCTGCACCTGCGCAAGCACCCCGACGAGGACGTCGCCGACTGACGGTCCGGGTGAACCCCACCCCGTTCACGACCGGCTGAGTCGGATCCGCAGCGCCGCCTCGGCGACGTGGATCGGCTCACCCCCGCCGAGGCGGTCCGATGCAATCCAAGCATCGGGCCGCCTTCGCCTATCCACCCTCACCCCACCCAGGTCGAACGCATCGTCTCACTCCTGAATCACCCACTGGTCGCGGACGTCCGGCCTGGTTAGGGTGGGGGGGGGTGTGAGCACCCCTGCCGGGGTGCAACAGTTCCACTTCGGGTTCCGTATCCGCGGACACCCGCTGCCGAAGACACAAAGGAGACGCAATGCCACAGACAGTCAAGGGCGTCATCTCCCGCAGCAAGGGAGCCCCAGTCGAACTCACCGACATCGTCATCCCGGATCCGGGCCCGGGCGAGGTCGTCGTCGATGTGAAGTCGTGCGGCGTCTGCCACACGGACTTCCACTACCGTGAAGGCGGAATCAGCGACGACTACCCGTTCCTGCTCGGCCACGAGTCCGCCGGGGTCGTCTCCGAAGTCGGCGATGGGGTCACCGAGGTCGAGGTCGGCGATTTCGTCATCCTCAACTGGCGCGCCGTCTGCGGCGACTGCCGTGCCTGCAAGCGCGGCGAACCCTGGTACTGCTTCGACACCCACAATGCTTCGCAGAAGATGACCCTGCCCGACGGCACCGAGCTCGAGGCCGCACTGGGCATCGGCTCGTTCGCCGAGAAGACGCTCGTCGCCGCCGGACAGTGCACGAAGGTCCCCGAGGCGGACCCGGCGGTCGTGGGTCTGCTCGGCTGCGGAATGATGGCCGGAATCGGCGCTGCCATCAACACCGGTGAGGTCACCCGCGGCAAGTCCGTGGCCGTGATCGGCGCCGGCGGTGTCGGCTGCGCGGCGATCGCCGGTTCGGCTCTGGCCGGGGCGAACACGATCATCGCCCTCGACATCGATGAGAAGAAGCTCGAGTGGGCGAAGGAACTCGGCGCCACCGACACCGTGGATACGAAGGGCATGAGCGAGGACGAGGTCGTCGCCGCGATCCAGGAGCGCACCGGAGGCTTCGGCGCCGATGTCGTCATCGACGCCGTCGGGCTCCCCGCCACCTGGCGGCAGGCCTTCTACGGCCGCGACCTCGCCGGCACCGTCGTGCTCGTCGGCGTGCCGACCCCGGAGATGGAGCTCACCGTTCCGCTGCTCGATGTGTTCGGCCGCGGCGGCAAGCTCAAGTCCTCGTGGTACGGCGACTGCCTGCCCGACCGCGACTTCCCGATGCTCGTCGACCTCTACCAGCAGGGACGTTTCCCGCTCGAGAAGTTCGTGTCCGAACGCATCGGCATCGGCGATGTCGAATCCGCATTCGAGAAGATGGGCAAGGGAGAAGTCCTGCGATCGGTGGTGGAACTGTAATGACAGCTATTGAGCATCTCGTCACGTCGGGTACGTTCTCCCTGGATGGGGAGACGCACAACGTCGACAACAATGTGTGGATCATCGGTGATGATTCCGAGGTCATCGTCATCGACCCGGCCCATGATGTCGATGCGATCGCCGAGGCGGTCGGATCCAGAGAGGTCAAGGCCGTTCTGCTCACGCACGGTCACGACGATCACGTGCGCGTCGTCCGCGACTTCGCCCAGCGGGTGGGCAACCCCACCGTGTACCTCAATCCCGATGACTATGTGCTGTGGGACATGACCTTCGAGAACTACCGTCCCGACGGACAGATCGCCCACGGCGACACCTGGACCGTCGGCGGAATCAAACTCAAGGCCCTGCACACTCCCGGACATTCCCCCGGTTCGACGTGCTTCTTCGTCGAGACCGGTCTGCCGGCTCCGGCCTCGGCGGGTGCCGGTCGGGCCGTCGGTCCGGTGCTGTTCTCCGGGGACACTCTGTTCAACGGCGGCCCCGGGGCCACGGGGCGGTCGCATTCGAGCTTCGAGACGATCATCGAATCGATCCGCGACGTGCTCTTCCCGCTGCCGGAAGCGACCGTCGTGCTCACCGGACACGGTGATTCGACGTCGATCGGCGCCGAGAGCCCGGCCCTCGAGGATTGGATCAAGCGCGGCCACTGATCTGGCGCGCCACAGCCCAAGCGCTGAGTCGCAGCTGTGCGCGCAATACACCTCGCAGACGCGGGTCGCGACCCCTACGGGTCCGCGACCCGCGTCTGCGCTCTCCGGCCCCGACGGATAGACTTCTCGGGTGCCAGAATCACAGTCTTCGCAGCCCGCCGAGTCCGCGTCCGCCTCGGTGCCGTCCACCAGCGACATCGCCGCCACGTCCAACGGCCTCAAGGTGGGGATGAAACCCCGCCACCTGGTGATGATGAGCCTCGGCTCGGCGATCGGCGCAGGTCTCTTCGTCGGCTCCGGCGCCGGCGTGCAGGCTGCCGGCCCTGCCGTGCTCATCTCCTACATCGTTGCGGGCCTCATCGTCATCTTCGTCATGCGGGCGCTGGGCGAACTCGTCGCCGCCGACCCGAATCCGGGTGCGTTCTCGCACTATGCGGGCAAGGCCATGGGCCCGGCCGCGGCCTTCGCCGTCGGTGCACTGTGGTGGGTGCAGCTGTGCCTGGTCGTCGCCGCCGAGGCCACCGCCGCCGCGCAGATCGCGGCCTCCTATATTCCGGCCGTCCCCCAGTGGGTCATCGCCTTGGCGATCATGCTCGTCTTCACGGCGATCAACCTCACCACGTCCGGCAGCTTCGGTGAGTTCGAGTTCTGGTTCTCGCTCATCAAGGTCGCCTTCGTCGTCCTCTTCGTCGTCCTCGGCGCCGCATACCTGTTCGGGTGGACCCCGGCCGAGCCGCCCGCGCAGATCTTCGCCGACGGGTTCATGCCCACCGGCATCTCCGGCATCGCCGCCGGTCTGCTCGTCGTCGCCTTCGCCTTCGGCGGCATCGAGATCGTCGCTGTCGCCGCGGCCGAGACCGCGAACCCCGAACGCAGCGTCTCGCAGGCGATCAAGACGATCGTGTGGCGCATCCTGTTCCTCTACATCGGTTCCGTGGCGATCATCGTCCTCGTCCTGCCGTGGACGGACGACCGTTTGGCCGAGTCCCCGTTCGTGGCCGTCCTCGAGTCTGCAGGACTGCCGTTCATCGCCTCGCTGCTGGCCGCGGTCATCGTCATCGCGCTGCTGTCGTCGATGAACGCGAACATCTACGGAGCGTCCCGGATGTCGTTCTCGATGTCACAGCGGTCCATGCTTCCCCGCGGGCTCGGCCGCACCAATCGCCGCGGCGTGCCCGTGCCTGCGGTGCTGGCCACCTCGGCGTTCGGTTTCGTCGCCGTCGCACTCAACTACTTCTGGGCGGCCGAGGTCCTCGGGGTCCTGCTCAACATCGTCGGCTCGACGCTCATCGTCACCTGGGTCGTGACGCTCGTCTCGCAGATCGTCCTGCGTCGTCGCGCCGAGGCGGCCGGCCGGTCCCTGCCCCTGCGCATGTGGGGCTTCCCGTGGCTGTCGTATGTCACCTTGGCCGGCATCGCCGTGATCATCGGGCTCGGCCTGACCGTCGAATCCGTGCGCTTCCAGATCGTCGGCACGCTCATCTTCGTCGTCGCGCTCTACCTCGTCGGCCTCGTCGTTACGAAGCGCCACCCGGACGCGAAGGTCTGAGACCGCCCATCACCTCCGCCGAGGCGGCTGTCGGCTTCCGTACCCGGACCGCGGCAGTCCCCCGCGGCCGGTGTTCAGTCGCAGCCTTCGTCCGATCCAGGCATCTGAACTCGTCGAGCCTCAATCGTCGAGTGGGTCCAATGCGGCGATGAGCTCCCCCAGGGCGTGAGCCGAATCTGCCGCTCCCGCCCAGCCGGCGAGCATGTCCCTCGTCTGGCCCACGTGCCGGTTGAAGTGTCGGCCCGCATAGCTCGTCACGTCGATCGGCACGATCCTCTCCAAGGCTTCGAGCACGAGGTGTGCGGCGGTGCCGAAGACGGGAACCGGCACCCCGAGGCGGCTTCGCACGGCCTCGGCCGCGGCATCAGAGGGTCGGTCGAGATGTGATTTCAGTGCGGCCCAGTCGCCGTCGCGGACGCTGAGTTCGGCGACGAAGGGAATGAACACCGTCGGCGGCAGCAGCACGGCCTCCATCGGCACCGGCAGAACGAGTCGGCCCAGCCCGCGAACAAGCGAACGCACCGCGCCCCTCGGCCCCGCGACGAGGAAACGCGGTGCGCCGGCCGGTGCCCAGAACCTCACTTCGTGCCCGGGTTCGGCTCTTCTGCCGAGCTCTCCGTCGCGCCCGTTGGCTGTGCGCACGCCCCTGTCGATCTCCCCGGCCCGACTGCCGGCTGTGCACACACCGCTGTCGGCCTCCCCGACCCGGTTGCCGGCTGTGCGCACACCGTCAGCCGGCGCACCCGGGTCCAGTCGTTCGGACAGGAACGCGGGTCCGACAATGACGGCTTGGGCACCGGGGAAAACGGCCTGTGCTCGTTCGAGGTCTCCTTCGACCTGGCTCGTCGTCGCAATGAACGCGGGTGAGATCTCCCGAATCGCCGAGACCACCTCAGCGTCGAGTTCACCCGGGCGAGTCGTGAAGACGATGAGGTCCCAGATTCCATCAGCGGCAGCAGCAGTCCAGTCTGTGATCGTCACCCGCCGAGTCGCGGCCACACGGGTCACCGACCAGCCATCGCTCGAACTCGCTCGTCTGCCATCGGCTCGCCCGCGTCCTCCCGCACAGCTGCTGTGTCGGGAGCCCGCCTGGCCGGAATCGGTCGGATCGGCGATGCTCACACGTCGCGGAAAGGCCGCCCGTCCGTCGGCGCCGGGCGAGCGGGAGACAACGGCGACCTCGTGAGCGTCGGTGAAGAGCGCGGCTCCGGCGAGGCCGATGGCGCCGGCTCCCTGGAAGAGGACTCTCACTGCTGGCTCTCCTCATTCAGCTCTCGTGGCTCGGTTCTCGTGACTCGGTTCTCGTGGCCCGGTTCGAATGGATCGGGTCGAATGGTTCGGGTCGGGCAGATCAGCGAGGGTGGATCAGCGCGGTGGCGATGGCCGCGACTCCTTCACCGCGGCCGGTCAGCCCGAGACCGTCAGAAGTGGTGCCCGATACCGATACCGGTGCGCCTGCTGCCGCCGACAGTGCCTGCTGGGCTTCTGCACGACGCGTGCCGATCTTCGGCCGGTTGCCGATCACTTGAACGGAAATGTTTCCGATCTCGAAGCCTGCCTCGCGGACGATGCGGGCCGCCTCGGCGAGCAGCGCCGAACCCGAGGCACCGGCGAATTCCGGGCGGTCGACGCCGAAGTGCTCACCGAGGTCGCCGAGCCCCGCGGCGGAGAACAAGGCGTCGCAGCACGCGTGGGCGGCCACGTCGGAGTCCGAGTGTCCTTCGAGTCCGGTCTCGCCCGGCCACAGCAGTCCCGCAATCCACAGCCCGCGTGCGGGATCGGCCGAGAAGGCGTGCACGTCGACACCGGTGCCGATACGGGGAATGATCTGATTCATCGTGGCTCCTTCGCCGAATCCAACGTATCTGCTCCAGGGACTGCAGCTCCGTCACGCATTCGGGCGAGCTGTTCCGCAAGGACGAGGTCGAGCGGATAGGTGACCTTCAGCGCCTCGTCGTCACCGTCGACGGCGACGATGTCGCCACCGAGGCGTTCCACCAGCCCCGCATCGTCCGTCGGAAGCGCTCGACCCGACGGGCCGGCCCAGTCGGCTGCAATCGTGGCATAGGCCCGCCGGAGCACCTCGGCGCGAAATCCTTGAGGCGTCTGGACTCGTCGCAGCTCGGCCCGATCGAGGTCTCCTCGCACCACTTCACGCGCGCCATCGCTCACAGCCCTCGCAATCCCTTCGGGTACGCCATTCGCGTCCGAGCCTGTACCTCCGCTCGGATCCGCGCCGTCGGTCTCGTGCGAAACGACTCGCCGCACGGTATCGATCATCGGCAGGACCGGGACGACCGCCTCGGCGCCGGAGTGCAGTGCGGCAACCACTCGAGTGAACACATCGGGTGGGGTCAGGCACCTCGCAGCATCATGGACGAGAACGTATTCCGCGACACGCTCACGTTTCAAGGCTGTTTGCACCGAGGAAATGCGATCCTCTCCTCCTGCTACGGCTGTAATTGAAATTTCGCATTTCTGCCCTGCAGCCACTTCGGCGATTTCTTCACGTGCGCGCATAAGAAAATCCTCGGGAGCGACCACCACGATTGTGGAGGCGACTCCCGAGGAGATGACCGTCTCAAGGCTGCGAGCCAGAACTGTCCGTCCATTCACATGGACGAAGGCCTTCGGCTCACTGCGGCCCAGACGCGATCCCGACCCTGCGGCCGGGATGATGACACAGGTGCTCAGGATGCGAGCACTTCGTCCAGCAGAGCTTCCGCCTCGGACTCTTCCTTCTTCTCGGCCAGTGCGAGTTCGGAGACGAGGATCTGGCGGGCCTTCGAGAGCATGCGCTTCTCACCGGTCGACAGGCCGCGGTCCTGCTCGCGACGCCACAGATCGCGGACGACCTCGGCAACCTTGATGACGTCACCGGACTGCAGCTTCTCAACATTGGCCTTGTACCGGCGGGACCAGTTAGCGGGTTCTTCGACGAATTCGGCACGCAGGACGTTGAAGACCTTCTCAACGCCTTCTTCACCGACGACGTCTCGCACACCGACCAGATCGCAGTTCTCTGCGGGGACCTCGATCACGAGATCGCCATGGGCGACCTGGAGCTTGAGATACAGCTTCTCCTCACCTTTGATGGCACGTTTCTTGATTTCTTGGATTGTCGCTGCACCGTGATGTGGATAGACAACAGTGTCGCCGACCTGGAAACTCATATTCTCTTCAAACCCCTTTCGCGGAATCCCAGTTTACCATGAGGCTCGCCACAGAAATCGTTCAGGGCAGCGATTCTTCATGCTAGGCTCCGCCCCTGACTCGCACTGCGATCGAGCCCATTGCCGCCTCTGTCAGCGAGAACATCGGGAGAGGACGCAGTGCCTTCATGCTCGAATGAGGACCTCGACCGACTGCGATGCGGGAGAGACTTCGCTCGCTCTTCACCGAATCTTCAGCCGCGACGCGCCCGGGCGCTTCAGAACCTCTGCGACTCCGACCGCCCGGTTCTACAGCGGGTCAAAAACCGGGTAGTATACAGACTGATCTTGTATTGCCACTTCAAGGAGCATAATGAAACGGCACAACCGCGCGGCTCTCGCCGTTGCCGCACTCGCTCTCGTTATCCCCGTCAGCGGATGTGCAAGCCTGCTGTCTCCCCATCAGACCGCCGAATACCACTACAACGGCGGCGACGGAGCCTCGGGTTCCGTCGGCGACGTCGAGGTCCGTGGGCTCATGCTCATCACGGACAAGGAAAGCTCCGGTCCGGCTCAGCTGTTCTTCACCCTCATCAACAAAGGCGACTCCACCGCCAAGGTGTCCATCGAGGTCGGCGACACCACGGTGAGCGAGTCGGTCAAGGCAGGCGACACCTTCGTCCAGGATCCGAAGAGCCCTGAGACCTCCTCCAAGGAAGTCGTCACCGTCGACAGCCTCAAGGCTGAGCCCGGCGACCTCGTCGACGTCACCGTCGAGAACGGCAGCGACGAGAAGGTCATCGAGACTCAGCTCCTCACCGACGCCCTGCCGTACTACGAAGAGTACGTTCCGTCGGAGTCGCCATCCGAGTCCCCGTCGGACATGCCAAGCGAGGATGCCGGTGCGGCAGAGGGAGCCGCGACGGCCAACGGCTGATCAGCCCTTCTCTCGCACCGGACCCAGTCCCTCGCGAGAACACACACGGAGCCGCTCACATTCGTGAGCGGCTCCTTCTGTACTCATGTCCGACCGGCTGCACCCGGCCGGCTGCTCCCGGCCTCGCCTGCACAGAAACTCAGGCTTCGCCGGTCGGTTTCCTCAGGCCTCGAACTTGTACCCGAGTCCGCGCACCGTGGTGAGCAGGCGCGGTTCCGAGGGGTTCTCCTCGATCTTCGCGCGCAGTCGTTTGACGTGGACGTCGAGCGTCTTCGTATCGCCCACGTAGTCCTCGCCCCAGATCCGGTCGATGAGCTGACCGCGGGTCATCACGCGGCCGGAGTTGCGCACGAGGATCTCAAGGAGCTCGAACTCCTTGAGCGGCATGGACTGCTCTTCACCGCGCACGGATACGACGTGGCGTTCGACGTCGATGCGCACTCCCCCGGCCTCGAGCACGGACTCGTCGTCGAACTCCTCGGTCTCGACATTGCGTCGCAGCACCGCCCGCACACGAGCCAGCAGCTCACGTGAGGAGTACGGCTTCGTCACATAGTCATCGGCGCCGAGCTCGAGCCCCACGACCTTGTCGATCTCCGAATCCTTGGCCGTGAGCATGATGATCGGCACATTGGATTTCGCCCGCAGTTCGCGGCACACCTCGGTGCCGGAAGCACCGGGCAGCATGAGGTCGAGCAGGACCAGATCGGCGCCGGTGCGGTCGAACTCCGCCAAAGCCTTGAGCCCGTCATCGGCGACCGTCACCTCGTACCCTTCCTTACCGAGCAGGTACGACAGCGGGTCCGAGAACGAATCTTCGTCCTCGACAAGCAGAATACGAGTCACGTTGTGAGCTTCCTTTGTTCGCTTTCTTCGGTCAGATCCTTGGATGGGTCGGCGGTCGCCCCGCCGTCTCCATTATCACCGGCGGGCTTGCCGTTGTCGTCGGCCGAGTCGTCCGCATCGGAGGCGGCGGTGCCGTGCCCAACGTCTTCCGCCGAGGCGGCACCGTTCCCGTCGTCGTCCGCCGAGGCGGTCCTGTCCTCCCCTGCCGACGTGACTCCGGTCGAATCTGCGGAGTGTTCGATGAGCACCCCTGCCGGTGCCGAATCGGTGGCGGCGGCATCGGCTGCGGTTCCGGCCAACGGGAGGACGATCGTGAACGTCGATCCCTTGTTCAGTCGGCTCCACACGCGCACTTCACCGCCATGGGTGGCGACGATGTGCTTGACGATGCTCAGGCCCAGCCCCGTGCCTCCGGTGATCCGGGAGCGAGCCGGGTCGACCCGGTAGAAGCGTTCGAAGACGCGCTCGGTGTCCTGAGCGGTCATGCCGATGCCCTGGTCGGTCACGGCGATCTCGATGCGCTCGTCGACGAGGTCGACTCCGACGCCGACTCGAGTGCCCTCCGGCGAGTAGTTCACGGCATTGTCGATGAGGTTGCGCACCGCATTGACGAGCAGTTCGTAGTTGCCTTCGATGAGCAGGTCGCTCGGCGGGGAGACCTCGATGTGGATGTTCTTGCCCTCCGCCCCGGTCCGGGCACGGTCAGCGGCATCGTCGACCACCTCGGCGACGGAGATCTTGTCGGTCGTCGCGGGAGCGGCGTGGTCCTGGACGCGGGAGAGGTCGATGATCTCCTGCACCAGCTGGGTCAACCTCTTCGACTCCCGCTGCATTCTCCCGCCGAAGCGCTCGACTGCGGCGGGGTCGTCGGCGAAGTCGGTGACAGCCTCGGCGAGCAGAGCCATCGCACCGATCGGCGTCTTGAGTTCATGGGACACATTGGCGACGAAGTCGCGGCGGACGGCGTCGACGCGTTTGGATTCGGTCTGATCGTCGCAGAGGACGAGGACGAAGGAGGTGCCCAAGGGGGCGACGCGGGCGTGGAGGTAGCGGAGCACGGAATCGGAGTTCTCCCGTGTCTGCTCGAGGTCGATCTCTTCGATGAGACCGCGGGCACGGACGCGGCCGACGACCCGCAGCATCTCGGGCGAGGCGAGCGAATGACCTCTGACCAGACCGAACGTGTACGCCGCCGGGGAGGCTTTGACGACATCGTCACCGGCGTCGATGACGATGGCGGCCGAGGGCAGGACGGCCAGCACTTCGGCGATGCCCTCGGGCAGGTCGTCCTCCGAATGCAGATCGGCAGCATCGCGGGAGCGTTCGCTGAATCGGAACGCAAGAATTCCGGCTATACCCAGGCCCAGGCCGACGACGCCGGTCAGGACCGCCACGACTAACAGATCCACAGTCTCAAGCTTAGGCGCTGTCCACCGCCCCGGCGCACCGAATTCACTTCTGCTGGCAGTATTTGCCGAGGAATTCACCTTCTCGTCTGGAGTCGTTCACTCGATCATGCGATGCTGACGTCTGTGTGCCTGCGTTCCCCGTCGTTCCTGCCCTCTGCTTTCCCCCGCTGAGGGTGCGGACCGGAATCGCGGGCACCCCTCAGGACGCCAAGCACCGCCGACAGTCACTCCCGATTGTCACGATCAAGAGTTAGGGAACCGCAGTTCATGCGCGAAGTCTTCAGAAACGAATTGGATGATCTGGCCACCCAGCTGGTCGGCATGTCCACCAAGGTCCTCGACGCCATCCGCCTGGCCAATCAGGCGCTGCATTCGAATGATCTCGAGCTGGCCGAGCAGGTCATTGAGGCCGACTCCGTCATCGACAACATGCAGTTCACCCTCGATCAGCAGGCCGCCGAGATGCTTGCCCTGCAGGCTCCGGTGGCTGCGGATCTGCGCGCCGTCATCGGCTCGCTGCGGATGTCGGCATCGCTCGAGCGCATGGGCGACCTCGCCCGTCACATCGCCCAGCAGGTGCGCATCCGCTATCCGGAGTCCGCGATCCCCGAAGGCTTCGAATCCGTGTTCTCGCGGATGGGCGAATCCGGTGACAAGATCGCCGAGGCGACGCAGAGCCTGCTCTCGAACCCCGGCCTGTCCGATGTGCCCACGATCAACGCCATCGACGAGGAGCTCGACGAACTCCACCTGAGCGTGTTCGGGAAGCTCGGCGAGGCTCCGGCCGGTTCGCTGGCTCCCCGCCATATCGCCGATGTCACCCTGCTCTCGCGCTACTACGAGCGCTTCGGTGATCACGCGGTGTCCGTGTCGCAGAAGGTCGAGTACCTGCTCACCGGCAATTGGGAGCCCTACCTGTCGAAGAAGTGAGGCCCGCGTCGTACGGACTCACGCACGCGCGCACAGACGGCGATCGCCGAGGTGGTTCTTCCACCTCGGCGATCGTCGTCTGTGTCCGGCTCAGCGACTGTGTCCGGCTCAGCGTCCCTGGTTGGCGACTTGGCCGATCGCCGCCGCGGCCGCCTCGGCGTCGAGGTACGTGCCGCCGGGGGTGACCGGAGTGAAATCCTCGGTGAGTTCGTAGTGCAGCGGAATGCCGGTGGGGATATTCAACCCCGTGATGTCGGCATCGGAGATCCCGTCGAGGTGCTTGACCAGTGCGCGCAGCGAGTTGCCGTGGGCGGCCACGAGCACGGTCTTGCCGACGGTGAGTTCGGGCACGAGGGTGTCGTACCAGTACGGCAGGAGGCGGTCGATGACGTCGGCGAGGCATTCGGTGCGGGGCAGCGCATCGCCGAGGTTGGCGTAGCGGGCTTCACCGGCCTGCGAGAATTCCGAGCTGTCGGCCAGTGCCGGCGGCGGGGTGTCGAAGGAGCGGCGCCAGGTCATGAACTGCTCTTCGCCGAACTCGTCGCGGATCTCTTTCTTGTTCTTGCCCTGCAGTGCGCCGTAGTGGCGCTCGTTCAGCCGCCAGCTGCGGTGGACGTCGAGCCATGACAGGTCGGCGGCTTCGAGCGCGATGTTCGCAGTCAGGATCGCGCGCTTGAGCCGCGAGGTATAGACGACATCGGGGATGAGGTTCTTCTCGCGCAGCAGCTCGCCGGCGCGTTTGCCTTCGGCACGGCCTTTGTCGGTCAGGGTCACGTCGACCCATCCGGTGAACAGATTCTTCTGGTTCCATTCGCTTTCGCCGTGGCGCAGCAGGATGAGGTTATACGTCATGGCTCCATTTTGACACGACCGCTCCGATGGGGGCGCCGGCGACCGTCGTCGCCGGCGGCCCTCTCCCCGCAGACACAGTCTTCGCTGTCCGGCCGCACACAAGGTCATGTCTCCCCGCTGACAGGGTCCGTCAGGCCGCAGACAGGGTCTCAATGTCTGGGCATGTGTCTCGCATGACAATATGAGCGGAATAGTCTGTAACCATGTCACACACGCCAGCACACCAGGCTTCCGGGGGCACTGCCGCTCCCGCCGCCGACCGCAGTTCGATCATCGCTGTCACGGCTCTGCCGGTCCTCGTCGTCATTGCGGGGGTGCTCGGGTTCCTGCTGCCCGATGCCTTCACGCCTCTGGCCCCGTCGATCACGTGGGCGCTCGGCGTGGTCATGTTCCTCATGGGGCTGACCCTGACGCTGCCCGACTTCGCCCGCATCGCGAAGCGTCCGTGGATTGCGGCGCTCGGCGTCGTCATTCAGTTCGTGGTGATGCCGCTGCTCGGTCTCCTCGTCGTGACCGTGTATTCGCTTCCTCCCGAGATCGCCGTCGGTGTCATCCTCGTCGGCTGCGCGCCCGGCGGCACCGCCTCGAATGTCGTGACCTATCTGGCGAAGGGCGACACGGCACTGTCGGTGTCGATCACGACCCTGTCGACGCTGTGCGCTCCCGTGCTCACCCCGCTGCTGACCCTGTGGCTGGCGGGTTCGTATATGGATGTGCCCTTCTGGTCGATGTTCGTCTCGATCTGCCAGACCGTGCTCGTGCCGGTCATCGTCGGCGTCCTCGTCCGAGTGCTCGCGTCGAAGTTCGTCGACACGATCTCGCCCGTGCTGCCATGGCTCGCCTCGATCGCCATCGCCTACATCGTCGCGATCGTCGTGGCCGGCTCGGCGGGTTCGATCGCCACAGCCGGTGTGCTCGTTCTGCTGGCCGTCGTCACACACAATCTGCTCGGACTGGGCATCGGCTACGGTGTGGCCACGGCCTGCCGTCTCGACACCCCGACGCGACGTGCGCTGTCCTTCGAAGTCGGACTCCAGAACTCCGGTCTCGCCTCGACGTTGGCCACCACGTACTTCTCGCCGCTCGCCGCACTGCCCGGGGCGGTCTTCAGCGTGTGGCACAACGTCTCCGGCGCCGTGGTCGCCTCCCTCTTCGCTCGTCGCCCCTACGGCAAGCCACCGGTCGATGCGCCCGACCATGATCCTGCAGCCGCGAGTGCGTCATCGGCTGAGACCACGGGCCGATGACCGCCGAGGCGACCGCGCACGAGGGCCGATCGGGCCGAGGCTTCGACGGCTTCTCCCCGGAGACCCTGGTGTCGGCCGGCCGGACGTTCATCATCCGCCGCGCCAACGAGGCCGATGTGCCGGCGCTTGTCGCACTGCTGCGCGATGACGTCCTCGGGGCTGCCCGCGAGACCGGAGCTGCCCGCGAGACCGCCGCCGCTGCGGTCGGCCGTGCGGCAGCCGCGTCCGGTTCCGCATCTGCCTCCCCCGGCGCCGAGGAGGCAGACCCCTATGCTCGTGCCTTCGCACTCATCGATGCCGATCCCAACCAACTCCTCGTCGCCGTCACCGAAGCCGCGGTTCAGGACCACGTCGGCTCGACCGTCGTCGGCACCCTGCAGCTGAGTCTGCTGCCCAGCCTGTCACGCCAAGGCACTCTCCGTCTGCAGATCGAAGCGGTGCGCATCGGTGCCGCGGCTCAGGGAGTGGGGCTCGGGACAGCGGTGTTCGAGTGGGCTCACGAATGCGGACGTCGCGTCGGTGCCGGACTCGCTCAACTCACAACCGACAAGTCACGCACCGACGCGCAGCGCTTCTATGACCGGCTCGGCTATGTCGCCAGCCATGAGGGACTGAAGCGCCCGCTCGGCTGAGTTCGCCGCACTCATGAGCTCGGGCCCTTACTCTCCCTTACTCTCCCGATCGGCCGACACCGCCGGAGGTTCGGGGCTTTCCCGATCGGCCGACACCGCCGGAGGTTCGGGATCGGCGTCGCCGAAGGTGCCGATGAATTCGTTGTCCTCCCCGCTGAGCACCTTCTCGAACGCCGCAAGGTTGCGCGTCGACTCACCCCGACCGACCCTCCAGGCCCATTCCTTCTTCATCCCTGTGAGGAAACCGATGAGGAGGAGCTCGTTGAACGAGGAATCCGCCGTGGCGAGCATGGCGCCGAGCAGCCCGTCGAGCTCATCGAGCAGATGCTCGCGTGGCACGCTCGCCCGCAGATAGACATCGCCGAGGCTGTCGATCGCAAACGACACCGGCCCGGGCCGGAGGTTCTTCTGCAGCAGCCACCGGTTGAATTCGGCCGAGTTCTCATCGGGATGACGGATGACGAAGGCCTGCAGATGGGCGGTGCGAGCGAAGACGCTGATCGCCACGTTCGTCTTGAGCTTCTTCTCCCCCGGCAGGGTGACGACGATCTCCGTGTTCTCGATCGAGTCCACGGGGACCTCGTTGTTCTCGGCCCAGGTGCGCACTCCGGTCAAGATCGCCTCGGTGTCGGTGCTCATGCTCTCACGCCCTTCGCTCGGCTCTCGTGCTCACCGCCGACTCTAGTCCCTCAAGCTCCCAGCGCGTCCGACTTCCGAGATGATGCGCCGGAGATATCCGGCACGGCGTCGAGGACGGCGGCGACAGTCCGAGCCCAATCGAAACGTTCGGCACGGTCGACGGCGTGGCCGGCGAGTTCCGTCCGCAGCTGCGTGTCCTCGAGCAGGGTTTCGATCGCCGTCGCCCAGTGGTGGGGGTTGTGATCGGCGATGAGCAGTCCCGAATGCCCGTGTTCGACGATCTCCGGGAGTCCGCCCACCGCCGAGGCGATCGCCGGCAGCCCCGAAGCGGCTGCCTCGGCGGCCACGAGTCCGAAGGATTCGCTGCGGGAGGGGACGATGAGCACGTCCGCGGCCCGGTAGTAGTCGACGAGGATGCGGGAGGGAACGGGCGGGCGGACCTCGACGCTGGGTTCGTTCCCGATCGCCGCGGTCAGCTCCCGCAGATACGCCGAGGAGGGGCGGACCGCTCCTCCGCCTGCTTCGACACCTGCCCCCGAGGCGGCGCCGAGGAGGATTCCCCGGGTTCGAGAAGCCAGGTGGGGATTGCGTTCCCGCAGTTCGGCCAAGGCGTCGACGGCGACGTCCGTGCCCTTGATGAACTGCATCCGCCCGACGTAGAGGACGATCGCCTCGTTCGCGGCGAAACCCAGACGCTCGCGCGCGTCCGCCTGAGCGCCCGGTGTGTAGAGGGCATGGTCGACACCTGGTCGGGCGACGACGACCGAGTCGGGATCGGCGTGGAGTTCGGTGACGAGGTCGCGGCGTTCGGCAGGGGTGGCGGCGACGAGCAGGTCGGCCTGCGCGGCGATGCGTCCTTCGGCGTCGAGCCGCTGGGGCCGTTCGTGGCTGGTCTCCGAATCGCGGTTCTTCACGGCACCGATCGTGTGCATGCTCACCGCGATCGGCGCCCGCACTGCTCTGCCCGGCCCCAGCGCGCCGGTGGACTCGGGGTCGGCGTCGGAGTTGTCGGCGATGGCACGGGCGCGCAGGGCCGCCTCGGCGGAGATCCAATAGTGGGTCCAGATGAGATCGGCGGCGCAGAAGTCGGGGTGTACCGTGAGCAGTTCGGCGAGTTCGTCGATCGCGTCGGCGAGTTCGTCCTTCGTCGCAGCGCCGACCGGCAGGTGGTGGAGGGTGATGGATTCGGTGATCTCCAGCGTCGTGCCCGCGCCGGCTCCCGTGCCGTCGAGCCCGCCGGGGTCGGCGGTGAATACGTCGACTCGGTGTCCGGCCGCGGCGAGCGCGCGCACGGATTGGTCGACATAGACGTTCATCCCTCCGGCGTCGCCCTGGCCGGGTTGGGCGACGGGCGAGGTGTGGAGGGAGAGGACGGAGATGCGCACGGAGACAGTCTAGCCAACGACCTCAGTCGGGTGACCAGTCGAAGCCGGCTCTTCATCGAAGCCGGTCCCTCACCGAAGCCGGCCCCTCACCGAAGTCAACGTCTAATCGAAGAAGGTGCCGAGGATGCGGCGCACGTCGTGTCGTCCGCGCCACAGGATCGATCCTGCGGGGAGCACCTCGAGACGGGAGGTCGGAATCGCACGGTGGATGTCCTCGGCGACGGCGACCGGGTGCGCCGGGTCGTCTTCGTGTGTGAGCACGAGGACGTCGCCGGAGAAGGTACGCAGATTCTCGGCGGCGGACTCGGTGTCCGCGACGGCGTTCTCGAGGGCGAGTCCGAGCCCGTCGGACATGTCGGTGCGGACGAGGTTCTCGGCCTTCGCCTTCGTCCAGGCCCGCACGGGGATCATCTGGGCCACCTCGGCGGGCTCGCGGGAGAGCATGAGTTCGACGATGCCGTCGATGTCCTCATCGGCGACGAGGCGACGCAGTCTCTCCAGGTAGGAGCGGTTGGCGGCGGCCACCTCGGCGGGGAATCCGGTGAAGGAGGCGGGGAGGACGAGGGCGACCTTCTCGAGGTCGCGGGTCACGGGGTGGGCGATGCTGAGCAGGTGGAGGAGCCCGCCGGCGGACATCGACACACCCAGTGCTCGGCTCGCCGAGGTGGTGCTCACGGCGTCGGCGAGCACTTCGGCGATCTGCGGGTAGGTCCACCCGGGGCCGGGTGAGGGTCGGCCGCCGTGGCCGGGCAGGTGGAGGAAGTGGCGAGTGCCGGTGATGCCGGTGCCGAAGGGGCGGGTGTCGCGGATCGCGCCGGCGAATCCGTGGCCGAAGAGGGTGTGCGGGTCGCCGGTTCCGAACGTGGCGATATAGCCGGATTCGGGGCCCGGCAGGTTGAGGTCGGTGCTCATAGGGCGAGTCTAGTCAGCGTGTGCTGGGCGCGTGCCGATCGGGTTCGCGAATGCTGTTGCGGCGTCACGCCGGTCAGCGGTTGCGGTAGCGCGGGTCGACGGCGCGGACCTTCGGTCGGACGTCGGTGAGGTAGACGATGCCGGCGACGAGGGCGATGATGTTGAGGAAGATCATGCTCATACCCATCGGCGGCAGGGCGATGAGGGCGAGCGCGAGTCCGACGCCGAGGAGGATGACCCAGAACTTCTTGCTCTGTTTGTCCACGGCGCGGTAGTTCTCGTCCTTGAAGCGGAGGCAGTCGATGAACGCCCAGAGTTGGACGATGAATGCGGCCACCGTCAGTGCCAGAAAGACGAGACGCTGAAAGCCCGCGATGTATTCCATGGTCCCAGCCTAGCAATCTCGGGCTGTCGGGGCAGTTCCGGGCGGGAGATCCTCGGCAATTGCCCACCCGCATCCCACGGCTTTCACAGTGGGTGCTGGGTGCCCCGAGGCGGCAGTCCGTGGACCGTGCCCAGGCTCACGCCGGCAGTTCGTCGTCCTGCACTCAGTTCAGGCCGCCGCTGCCCCAGCTCAGAGGATCCCGGTCGTGCGGATGAGGGCACACACGCCCATGCCGATGACCACGGCGACCAGCATGGGCACGCGCAGGATCGCGGCGAGCACTCCGGCACCGACGCCGATGAGGCGGGCGGGATCCGCGATGTCCTTGCCGTCGAAGACCGCGGTCGTCGCGAAGACGGCACCGATGAGCACGACCGTGGCTCGGTCCATCCATATCGTCACGCGTTCGGTCGAGTCGGCTGAGTCCGAGGACTCGCCGGGTGCGGAAGTCTGGGCGAGTGCGGAGGATTCGCCAGACGGGACGGACTGGCCGGACGCCGAGGATTCTCCATGCTCGGAAGATCCGGCCCCCACCGAGGCGGTCGACGGAGTACGTCGACGACCCCTCACAGCGATCGCCGCTCCCACCTTCACTCCGGCGAAGCGCATGAGATAGGTTCCGAGACTCAGCCCGGCCAGGGCGATGAGAAAGCTGACTGCGCTCATCGGTGCCCCTCCCCTCGAGTCGCGGATTGCGTTCGGTCGTCACTGCGCTGTTCGGCACCGGGCAGTTCAGCATCGCCCTGATCGGCACTGCGCTGATCGACACCGTGCAGTTCGGCACCGTTGTCTCCGGAGCGGCGGCGGATGAATGAGCGCACGGCCCAGCCAGCGGCGACGAAGACGAACACGGACAGCGAGGTCACTGCCCCCAGCCCGAGCGGCAGCAGCGGGGTCAGCCCCACGGCGATGAGGATTCCGATGGCGGTCAGCGAGAGCGTGACCTTGTTCTTCAGATCCCCGCGGATGAGGCAGAAGAGGATGATGGGGAAGGCCGCGTCGAGTCCGAGCAGGTCCGCGTTGATGACATTGCCCAGGCACTGTCCGACCATGGCGCCGCCGGGCCACATGATGGCGATTGCGGCTCCCATGAGCAGGAACGCATGCCATTTCGCGCGATCGTTGTGCCCGGTGCGCGAGATCGCGGTGGATTCGTCGTTGATCCAGTGGGAGGCGATGAGAGCTCGCCAGTCCTGTGGGAAGAAGGGGCCGACGGCAACGCCGAAGGCGAAGTTCCGGGAATTGACGAGGAGCCCCGCGAGCACCGCGAGAATCGGGGCACCGCCGGCTGCGATGACGCCGACGAAGGTGAACTCGGCGGCACCGCCGAGAGCGAACATCGCCAGCAGCAGCGTCTGCCACCAGGCGAAACCGGAGACCGCGGAGATCGCCCCGTACGACAGCGCGACTGCGATGATCGTGATGGTGACGATGGCGACCGCACGATAGGTCGAGCCGGCAAGAACTCGCTCGACGCGAGGCTTCCGCTCAATCGTGCGAAATAATGAACCCATGTTCTATACAGTGCACCCTCGGCAATCGTTCGTCAACCCGAACGACCGACGCGCTATAGTGAACCCATGACTTCTCGAAGCAACGATGATTCGCTGAACGACTCGCACGGCAGTGCCGACCCCGCTTCCGCCTCAGATTCCGACCCCGCTTCCGCCCCTGTTGCCGGCACCGGGCTCTCGCCGAGTCAGCAGATCGCTGCGGCCTTGAAACGCGAACGGCTGCGTGCCGGACTCTCTTTGTCCGAAGTCGCCAGAAGGGCAAGAATCGGGAAGTCGACGTTGTCCGGACTCGAGACGGGAAGCGGCAATCCGAGCCTGGAGACGATGTGGGCACTGGCCGCTGCGCTCGATATCCCTCTCGCTCGCCTGCTCGACCCTCCCCCGCATGAGGTGGCGCTGCAGCACGTCGGCGATATGCCCAGCCTGCCGTCGACGACCGCGAACTATGTGGCCACCCTGCTCTCACCGTCGCCGACGAATGCCCGTCGCGATGTCTACTTCATCCAGGCCGAACCGGGCGAGCCGCGCGAATCTCAGCCGCATCCCCAGGGCACGATCGAACATGTCATCCTCGGCCGCGGGTCCGCACGCATCGAGGTCCTCGGGAAGTCCTATGACTTAGGGGTCGGCGACTACCTCACTCACCCGGGCGATCAGCCCCATCGATTCACGGCTCTGGCGCCGGGCACGAACGCCGTCTTCGTCGTCGAAAGCAGCTGACCGCACCTCAAAGCCCATTCGTGGCACGGCCTGTCAGTCGCGGACCCCATTCGAGCTCCGCCCCGTTCGGCGCACGGCCGGCAGAGTGGGCCCACACAACGCGCGACGCCCAGCGCTTTAAGCGCACTATCCGCAGATCGACAGCGGTATCACAGACTATTCAACGACCGGACCGTCATCGTCTTCGGCGTTCTCCGCCAGCGGCGGAAGCCGCGACTGTGCCTCCTCGCGTGTCAGCCCTGCGGCCTGCAGCAGGTCGACGGCGACTGTGCGCAGGAGCAGGACCATCGACTCGTCGTGGATGTCCCAATCGGGTTTCGCCCGCGGATCCAGAGCCCCCGCCGCTTCGGACAGGGCCGCCTCGGCGAGGGAACGGTCGGTGCCGCGGCGCAGAGCGATCTCGAGCTTCTTCGCACCATCGGCCAAGGATCCGACATAGTCGGCGATGACGGGTTTGGCGACGCCGAGCTCGGTGATGCCGACGACGCGGCGGGCGATGACTCGCATGGTCCGCATCGCGCGGTCGGAGAAGGTGTGGGCACGTGACAGGCGGGTGACTTCGGCCGCATGCCGGCGGGCACGTGCGTTGATCTTCGCGGCTTCACGGGAGATCCGCAGGGATGAGCCCCAGGAGTCGATGATGTCCTGGGTTTCGCGAGCGCGCTCGAGGGCTCGGCCGGCCATCGTCACATCGGCTTCGCGCAGGGCTCGTTTCATCATCCTGAGGACGGCGTCGACCTCCTCGAGCATGTCTGCGGCCAGGCGCCGCGGGACCTTGCGAGCGTCGCGCGGGATGAGCAGGGCCAGCAGAATCGCGCAGACGGACCCGGTGAGAGCGTCGAGAGTGCGCGGGAACGGCATGGTGGTGGCGGTGGCCGGGACTACGACGACGTAGACGGATTGGACGGCGATCTGCGTGATGAAGATGCCGCCGGAGTTGAGGATCGTGCCGATGACCAGGCCGACGATCAGGGTCAGGGCGAGCTGCCAGATGCCGGAGCCGAAGAGGTTGACGAGTATCTCGCCCACGAGCACCCCGAAGGTCGCACCCATGCCGATTTCCATCGCCCGGCGCAGACGACGGTCAGCGACGGGGCCGATGCCGACGGCAGAGGCGACCGCAGCGAGGAACGGATACGGGTGGCCGAGCACGTAGACGCAGAAAGCGTAGGCGGCGGTCGCGGCGATGGGGATCTGGATCAGTTGACCGGAGTTCACCCACACCCGCTTGAGTCCTAAGCGCAGGCGGTGGGCGACGACGTTGAACCCTCGCCGAGGCAGTTCGCTGACCCGTTTGTCCGCCATCAGTCCCCTCTGCCGCTTGCTGGTGCTGTACTCAGAATACCGGAAATGTGGCATGCTAAAGTCTGTCCGCCGAGGAGGCTAACGAATGACAACGAATCTCACCCGAAGCGAAGCGCAGAGTCGAACACAGCTGCTCGAGGTCGATTCCTACTCAGTCCATATCGACGTCAGCAACGCCGAAACCGATGCCGACACGTACCTGTCTCGCACTGTCGTCGACTTCTCCGCTCGCTTCGTCGATTCGACATTCATCGACCTCATCGCCGACTCCGTGACCTCCGTTCTGATCAATGGTGAGAGCCTCTCCCCTGCCGAGGTGTTCGACGGCGCCCGGGTCACGTTCCCCGTCCGCGCCGGCCGCAATTCTCTGACGGTCGAAGCGCAGGCACGCTATTCCACCTCGGGCGAGGGACTGCACAGGTTCACCGATCCTGCCGACGGCAAGACCTACCTCTATACGCAGTACGAACCCACCGACGCCCGTCGCGTCTTCGCGAATTTCGACCAGCCCGACCTCAAGGCCGAGTTCATCTTCACGGTCACCGCTCCCGCTCATTTCCAGGTCCTGTCGAACCGGGCCGAGGCACGGACGGAACCGGCCGATGGCTCGGCGGGGGCCGCCTCGGCGGGATTCGAGCCTGCGAACGGATCCGCCTCGGCGGCCGTGGTCACCCATTACTTCGAACCGACACTCAAGCAGTCGAGCTACATCACCTGCATCACCGCGGGGCCCTACGAGGGGGCGACGGACGAATGGACGGATCCGCGCACCGGGCAGACCGTGCAGCTGGGCGCGTGGACGCGCGCGAGCCTCGTCGACCACCTCGATGCGGAGGATATCTTCGGCGTCACGAAGGCGGGCCTCGACTTCTTCACCTCCGAATTCGACTACCCCTACCCGTGGGGCAAGTACGATCAGATCTTCGTTCCCGAGTACAACCTCGGCGCGATGGAGAACCCCGGCCTGGTCACGTTCACGGACAATCTGATCTTCCGGGACAAGGTCACGGACGCGAACTACGAGTCACGCGCCAATGTCATCCTGCACGAGATGGCGCACATGTGGTTCGGCGATCTCGTCACGATGAAGTGGTGGGATGACCTGTGGCTCAAGGAGTCCTTCGCCGACTTCATGGGCGGGCTCGCGCTGGCCGAGGCGACGCGGTTCACCGATGGGTGGGTGACCTTCGCGCTGCGCCGCAAGGCGTGGGCGTACACGCAGGATCTGTATCCGACGACGCATCCGATCGTCGCTGACATCCCCGATGTCGAGGCCGCGAAGCTCAATTTCGACGGCATCACCTATGCCAAGGGCGCGTCCGTGCTCAAGCAGCTCGTCGCGTTCGTCGGCCGGGAGGCGTTCTTCGCCGGGTCGCGGCTGTACTTCAAGCGGTTCGAGTACGGCAACACCGAGCTCGCGGATTTCCTCGAATGCCTCGCCGAGGCGGCGCCGGAGCGGGACATCGCGAACTGGGCGGCCGCGTGGTTGGGGACGTCCGGAGTCTCGGAGCTGTCCCTGCAGCTGACCACCTCGGATGGTGCGGCTGGGCCTTCGGATGGTGCGTCTGCGGGTTCGGCCGGGTCGGCTGGAGCGGTCGGGTCGGCTGGAACGGCCGGGGCGGCTGGAACGGCCGGGTCGGCTGGATTCGCCAGCTGCGGAGCACCGACGGATTCCGTTGCCGCTTCGCGGGGCGCTGGAGGCGGGAGACTCGTGGCTTCGAGTTCTGGAGCTCGGCTGCGCAGTCCCGATGCGGTCGACGACAGCGTCGACGGTGCGACCGGAGCCGCGTCCGCGGCCGGGTCCGGGGCAAGCGGAGCTGCGCACGCGGCCGGGTCCAGGGCAAGCGGCAGTGTTCAGCCGCCTCGGCGACGGTCCGGGTCGGAGAAGGTCACGGGCGCCACGATCACTCAGGCCGATTCGGCCGAGGGCGCGTCTCTGCTGCGGCCGCACACGATCGAGATCGCCACGCTCGGGCGGTCGGGGCGGGGGATCGTGCCCCTCGATTCCTTCCGTTTCGAGTTCTCAACCGAGTCTGCCGACGTCGAGCAGCTGATCGGCCGCAGGGCCGGCGTGATCACTCTGCTCAACTACAACGATCTGGACTATGCGCGGGTGCGCCTGGATCCGGAATCGACGGAGGCGGCGGTCACCTCGGCGTCGCGGATCACGGACCCGCTGTCGCGGGCCCTGGTGTGGTCGGCGTTGGACAATGCGGTCCGCGATGGGCTCATGCCGGTCCAGAAGTACCTCACTGCCTATGCCCGCAGCCTGGGCAAGGAGAGCCACGCAGGGATCATGGCGGGACTCAGCCAGACCGCTCTGACCTGCATCGATCAGTGGGTGGCGGACCGGAATTTCGATGCCGCGATCACGGGGCTGTTGGGAGCGGCACTGGATGCGTTGGCTGCGGCGAAGGCCGGGTCGGATGCGCAGCTGCATCTGGCCAATCTGGTGTTGGCGCTGACCTCGCGGACGGCGCGATGCGCGGCGGGCAGTTCCGCGGTGGCCATGGGGCGTGGATTCGCCAGTCAGATCCTTGCGGTGCCCGTCGGCGAGGAGGTCGACCGGATGTATGCCGGAGCTCCCGGGCAGTCCGGGCGAGTCGATGCTGCCGGTCAGGCTGGTACGACAGATCAGGCCGGCGCAGTGGATCAAGCCGGCGCGGCGGATCAGGCTGGCGCGGCGGGACAGTCGGTCGAAGCGTCCGGCGATGCCCGCTCGGGCCGAGGTGCCGAGCATTCGACTGCGACGCTGCCGTTCCGCGGCCTCATCAATGATCATGCGCTGCGGTGGAATGCGCTGACGGCGCTCGTGTGCCTCGGGTGGGCCGATCAGACGGATATCGCACGGGAGAATCATTCGGATCCCAGCTCTTCGGGTCGGCTCCACGCCGAGACGGCCAGTGCGGCTCTGCCTCTGCCGATCGTCAAGATCCGTGCGTGGGAGGCGATCCGCGAGGCGGGCGCGCTGAGCAACGATGTGCTGTCGGCGATCATCTCCGGGTTCATCGCGCCGAGTGCGATGCCGCTCATCGAGGAGTATGTCGATGAGTACTTCGATGGTCTGCTCGGGTTCTGGATGGACAATTCGATCGAGATCGCCCGTCGCCTGGTGCTCGGCCTCTATCCCCGCTGGTCAGTCGACGAGGAAGCTGTGGTGGAGAAGACCGACACGTGGTTGGCCGCCAACGTCGATGCGCCCGCGGCCCTGCGCCGCCTGGTCATCGAACGTCGGGATGATCTGGCCCGTGCCATCTTCCTGAAATCGACTCAGAGTTCGCGACACTGACCGGCAGGCGCCTCGGCGAGGGGGCTGGGGCGAATCAGCTCAACAGCCGCCTCGGCGAGGGGACCTTGGGCGAATCAGCTCCGCAGCCGCCTCGGCGGGCGAGTACCGGTGAAACCGAGCCGACGGTCGTCCCGGTCAACTCTGTTCGATACCGGCCTCGGTTAGCGCCACTCCCCTGGCGGGCCTCCCCAGCTAGGGTTCACTTGAAATCGCTGATGGCCGGCGCCCTTCCTGGGGCACCGGCCATCAGGGTGTCGGCTCGTCGCAGTTTCAACCTGCACCGGCTGTTCGTCGCTCCGACTCAGTCCAGATCGCTCCGACTCGGTCCGGGTCGCTCCGGCTCAGACCAGGTCGCTCCGACTCGGTCATGGTCAGAGGATCCGGCGGGCTCCGGAGAATTCGTTTCCGGAATCCCACTTCTTCCAGTCGGTGACGTAGACGTCCTTCGACGCGTTCGGCGAGTGGATCATCTTGCCGTCGCCGACGTACATGCCGACGTGGTGGACCGTTCCCGAGCTGGTTGAGAAGAACAGCAGGTCACCGGGTTTGAGGTTCGACGAGGAGACTGCCTTGCCGGCCTTCGCCTGTTCGCCGGAGTCGCGGGGCAGGTCGATGCCGTGGGCTTTGAAGATGGAGTAGGTGAATCCGGAGCAGTCGAATCCGTAGGCCGAGACTCCGGCCCACAGGTAGCGCAGGCCGTCGAACTGCTTCGCGGTCTTCACGAGGTCTTTGCCGCTGGGCTTCTCGGGTTTGCCGCCGACATCGTAGACATCGACATCGTCGATGTCGATCCAGGCGGCTCCGCCTCCGGGGAGTGCGACGCGGACGTCGTCGACGTCCTGTGCGATGAGGGGCAGATCGACGTTGAAGCTGATGTCGGCACCGGTGTCCTTGGTGAACTCGATGCCTTCGAGTTCGCTCTTGGGCTTCGTGACCACGGCTCGGGGCTGGTCCTCGCGGAGCTTCCCGAAGCGGTCGTTTTCGACCAGCTGCTTCTTGGGCAGCCAGCCCGGGTAGCCCTTCTTGTTCTTCGGGGTCTGCTGGTCGGTCACGGCGACCTTGGCCCAGCTGCCCTTGACATCGAGGACGGAGACCTCCGAACCGTACGTCGCTTGGGTCTCGGTTTTGCCAGTCAGTCCGCGGCGGGCATCGGTGGATTCGAGGTTCTTGTTCCACTTCTTGAGGGCGACGGGGTGCTGGAGCGCAGGCTTGTCCACCTTGCGCGGAGCCTTAGGGTCGGTCCACAGCGTCGCTACCGTGACATCGACGTAGGCGGTCTCGCCCTTCTCGATCGTGCCGTCGGTGATTCGTTCGAGTTCTTGGCCGGGCACGACTCCAGCGGAGATGCCGGACGTATTTGCGGCGTCGGTCGAGGACAGATTGCTCGACAGTGCGGGAGCACCGGCGCCGAAAACCAGTCCGACCCCAAGTGCTGCCGAAACAGCAATTTTGGTACGCATTATTTCTCTTTCGGTCTGCGGGCGGCAGGCCCGCGTGGGGGAAGTCTCCGAAGGTGCGCAAGCGCATTCGGCGTACTGTCTTCGCTTCTGATTCGGCCTCTCCGTCAGGAGCGGCCTCGCCGGAAACGAGGTTCTGCACGGTGTCGATTCTACCGGCTGTCACACGACCGGCGGTATTCATGACACCGTGACAGGATAACGCGGACTGGTCATGGTTTGAAGTCCACTTGCTCGAATCGATGCTCAGCTGAGACTTCGACCAGGCACCGCCGGCCGATATCGGGCCCGACCGGGGCCGGAGACAGTCCTCAGTCAGGTGTCACATATCGGTGCCTGCATCAGCTCTCACATATCGGTGCCTGCGCCAGCAACGCCGGAGGCACCGGTGGAGCCGAGGACTTCTGCGGCGAGCAATTCGATCGTCTGGATCCGCCCCGGGTCTTCGCGTAGGTGTTCGCCTTCCATGGCGCCGGCGATCGGCTGGATCATGATTTCGTCGACGTCGAAGCGCTCCGCGAGTTCCTCGAGCTGCGCGGACACGGATTCCGTGTCGCCGATGATCCAGTTGCCGGAAAGCTCTTCGCCGACCATACGCTCCTGGTCGGTCATCACCGATCGCACGTCGTCGCCGGCCAGGTGCAGTTTCTCCATCGGCCCGCCCGTGCGCAGTCGAGCCATCTGCAGCATGAAGGGTTCCGCACGCAGCTGCGCCTCTTCCTCGGTCGGTGCTGCGACGACGTTGGCCGTGACGAAAGTCTGGGGCGTGTCACCGTAGGCACCCGGAGTGAAATTGTCGCGGTAGATCTTCATTCCGGTGGTGGCACCGGATGCGAAGTGGTTGGCGAAGACATAGGGCATGCCGAGCTCAGCTGCCAGCCGCGCAGAGTATCCGGACGATCCGAGCAGCCAGGGCAGCGGCTGCGTTCCCGGCACTGCAGCGGGAGTCGCCTTGAGCACGTGTTCGCGCCCACCGTGGAGCGGAACTCGCATCCCCTCGGGCCGCATGAGGCTGAGCGTGTCGATCACGTGTTGGGGGAACTGTTCGACGGGATCGATTGCTCGCCCTTCGCGGTCGACCATCCGTCCCTCACCGAGGTGGCCTCGCATTGCCGCCGAGGTGATCGGGTCCGTACCCGGTGCGCGCCCGATTCCCAGATCGATACGGTCGCCGTAGACCGCCGACAGGAGGGCGAAGAGTTCGGCGACGGCCAGCGGAGCATGGTTGGGAAGCATGACCCCACCGGAACCGAGGCGAATCTGCTGTGTTCCTTGGCCGAGGTACATGAGCTCCGGACCAGGCATCGTCGATGCGATGGAGGGCATGTTGTGGTGCTCGGCGACCCAATATCGGGTGAATCCGAGCTTGTCAGCCGTGTCGATGATCTGCTTCGAGGCGGCGAAGGAGTCTGCTGTCGTCTGTCCTGCGCGGACCGGGACGAGATCGAGGATCGAAAGCTTCATACCGGGGCAACAGTACGTGCGAGCGGAACATTCCGATCCGCGCCGACCTGGGGATCGGCTGAAGAGGGTTCATCCGGCGGTCAGCCGAAGGTGGCCGGCCCGGTGGTCAGCCGCAGAGGGGCCATCCGTTCCCCACCGACCCGGCGGCCAGCCGAAGTCGGCCTGCCTGACGGTCAGCCGAAGAGAGTCTCTCCGATTTCCCGCGCGATGAACCGTGCATGCAGCACCGGCTCTTGTGCTGGGTCGATGGTCGCTGGTGGCACCCATGCGGGCCGACCGTCGATGAGCATTCTGCAGTCCCAATCGGTGTAATCAAGCAGGTGGTGGTGCGCGCCGCAGGCCAAGGTGAGGTTGTTGACGTCGGTCTTTCCGTTCTCCGCCCACGGGACGATATGGTGCGCTTCGCACCAGCCGGGAGGAGTGTCGCACCCGGGGAATGTGCATCCCTGGTCGCGACTGGCGAGGATCGCCAGCTGCTTCTCGGTGGCCAAGCGTCGTTCTGTCGCCAGTGCCATCGATTTCGCTTTCTCGCCCATGAGGTGGAAGAAGACCGAACCGTTCAGCCCTTCCAGAACCGCGGCGTCGATCGGGAACGGCGCTTCTACCCCGGTCACGGCTTTGCCGGTCTGGTTCGCCACGTCTTCAGCCTTGGCTGTGACGACCAGCGCGTAGGCCGCTCCGGCTTTGATGCGATTCATCTCGATGCTGCCGATCACGCTGGAGAAGCGCTCGTAGATGCGACGGCGCACACTCGGCTGTTCAGCGGCCATGGCCACCAGAGTGCCGTCCTGTTTCACACCGGCTCCCTGCGGGATCTCTCCATTCTCGCCGACCTGCGGAGGATCGAAGTCGAGGGAGGGGTCGAGACAGTCCGAGCGGTCGCCGCGTAGGACTTCCGAGAAGGTGTCCACGATTTCTCTGTCACGATCGGCCCCGCCGACTGCCGTATCGTCACAGCCTTCTTCATCTGACGGTGAGTCAGTCTTGATGCGTGAGGTCAGCAGTCCGTTGAGGATCCCTCCGGTCTCCTCGTCGAGGCGACCTTTGAGGGTCCACGTTCCGTCCTTCGCTTGGCGCAGGTTGACAGCGAAACTGTCCCGGTCCGCTGCTTCCTTCGGTTCCTGACCATCGGGATCGATCCAGCCCAGAATCTCTTCGAAGAGTGTATGGATATCGCAGACGCGAACAGTCTGAGCCTTTTCGACAAGCAGACTTTCAGCCTTGATCTTGTCGTCTTCGGACACGTTCACCGGCAGGTTCTTCAAGCATTTGGAGATGGTCGACGCCTGGTTTGCCGAGAGCACTCCTTCACGGAGGGCCGCCGCGAGAATCGGAAACTGCGCTTCGATCGATTCCCCGCTGATGCTGGTCCGCTTCCCCAGGCACTCAGCGAGCTGAGTGCGGCGGTGGGCCTCGTGTGCGGACAGGTTCAGGCGATGTTGGACCAGCGCCTTCGTCGTCTTCGCGCCGTAGTCGCGGGGCGTGCCGACACGATCGAACACGGAGAGCGTCACGATCGACAGGGATTCTGTCAGACGGTTCAAGGTCTCAAGACCGTCGAGAAGAGTCACCGCGTCATCCGGCCCCATGGGGCGGGTGAAGTCGTGCAGTCCATCGAGCAGGCTCTGCAGAGCGCAGATGCTTTCCGTGACTTCTGGGGCTGCGTGCTTCAGGTCTGACCAGCGAAATTCGTCGAGCAGGGGATGCGCGTCAGCTTCGGAGTCATAGCGTTCGGCGAGAGCCTTGTGTCGCTCAGTGCGTTCCGCCTCAGCGATACGTTCAGCTTCTTCTTGCGCTCGCTTCTTCGCCTCGTACCGTTCAACACGGGCGTTCCACTCCGCTCTTTCCCGTGCGAGCTCTTCGTCCTCTGCACGAGCCTGCGGGTTCTTCCGCAGGAATTCCTCACGCTCCGCAGCTTTCTGCGCCTCGCGTTCCTCGCGCTTCGCCTTCATCCACGCGCTTTGGCGTGCTTCGATCTCTTTGATACATTCCTGAACTTCTGCCTCGGTCTCCGGCATCGTCGTCCGACTCGTCCAGAGCCCCTGACCGGCGCGGATATCGCCGCCCGGGAGAGGAAGAACCTCTGCATCGGCCTCAACAGCGGCCGGTTCGCTGCCACCTTGGACAGCTGCGACTCCCTCGACGGCCGCGACGCCGTCGTCGGCCGTGCCCACTTCGGCACCGTCCTCGCAGTCGGCCAGGTTGTCGGCGATCCCGTCGAACCTGTCGGCAAGCGGATGACCGGTCAGATCGAATCCGGCCTCAGCGAGCAGCTCCCGATAGGTCGACCTGGAGGAGCCGCTGTCGGCAGACCGGACAGAAGAGCCAGCTGCAGTTGGAGGGAGGCCACTGGGCGGTGAACCTTGAGGGGGTGGTGGTGCCTGCGAAGCCTTTCCTGCATCGCGGTCGCTGTGCTCGTCGTACCTTCGGTCGGGGATGAGAGCCATTTTCTCTGTGTCCGTTCATCATCGTTGATGCCTTCGGCTTGCCCTTATTCTAATTCGTCAATCGAACAGAGTCCATAGTTTTGTGCGATTTTATTGAGTCAATTTTCTTTTCGTTCTATTGTGTACGATTTATGCTGGTCAGATCGAGATTGCGCCCGGAGCGCGATGGTTGACCATGATCGCCGGCGACGGTCAGACGAGAAGCCTCTCGTAGTTCGTGCCGACGAAGTGGACCAAGACTACTTCTCGCCACTGACGTGAGCGCGCAGAGCCAGCACCCCGCCGTACGCAAGCGCGCAGAGCCAGCACCCCGCCGTACGCGAGCGCGCAGGACCAGCGCCCCACCACAGTCGCGCAGGAAGAATTCGCATCCCGCCGCACTCAAGCGCGCACAACCACTGCCCCACCGCAGCTGCGAACGCCCGCTCCGGCTCGCAGCCCCAGTCAGCTCTTCATGTGAACCCGTTGCCCCTCGGGGCCGAAGAGACTGAGATATTCGACGCCATCGTCGTCGGCTCCCCCGAACCAATGCGGAGTCCGAGTATCGAATTCGGCGGCCTCACCTGCGCTGAGGATCATCGTCCGATCACCGAGGATGAGAGTGAGCCGACCGCGGATCACATACACCCATTCGAATCCCGGGTGGGTTTTCAACGCACCGAGCTTCGGCGTCTGCCGCCCGTCGACGATGTGCTTGAAGGCCTGCACACCGATCGCTCCGCGACTGAGCGGCAGGATGGTCTGGTCATGGAACTTCCGCGGCGAGATATGTATGCGCGGATCCCCGATCGGCGGGGTTCCCACAAGTTCATCGAGCGGGAGGCCGTAGACCCCGGCCAGCGGCAGCAGCAGCTCCAAGCTCGGCTTGCGCTTCCCGGATTCCAGCCGCGACAGCGTACTCGTCGACATTCCGGCCAGCTCGGCCACCTCATCGAGGGTGCGGTTCTGCTCCTGTCGCAGACTCCGCAGCCGGGCGCCGACGCCGGCCAACGACTGCCTGATGGCTTCCTGCGCCTCGACCGGGGCGGCCCCGTCAGCAAGCATCCCCGACATTCGATCCGTCGAATGGGCAGCGCTCTGCGCCGACTCCCTTGAATCTTCCATGCCCTCAGCATGACAGAATTTGCTGTTTCTGCAAATGTATTTGCGGATTCGCACGCACAAGGAGCACACTCGAATCGACGCCGAGGATCCCACCGGTCCAGCACCGGCACCCCACAGAAGCACCGCCCACGTTCCGACCGCTCATCCGCACACAGGAGAATCATGACTGCCCCATCCATCCCGAGAGCTCACGGCCTTCCGCCTCAGCAGGGTCACAACCTTCCGCACCAGAGGGGTCACGCACTTCCTCATCCGAGACCTTCGCTTCATCCGCCGAATCCGCGCAGACCAGCGTCGATGTTGCCATCATCGGCGGTGGCGCAGGAGGCCTCGCCGCATCCATCGCCTTGGCTCGTTCGCTGCGATCCGTCGTCGTCATCGATGCCGGCCAACTGCGCAATTCGCCGAGCCCGCACGCACACAACGTCCTCGGCCACGAAGGCATCAGGCCCCAGGATCTCGTGGCGAAAGGCCGCGCCGAGGCCGCGGAATACGGCGTCGCTTTCATCGATGCGACTGTGCAGCAAGCGCGCACGATCGATTCGGACCCCAACCTCGCCGAGGCGGCTCCGCGGCATCGATTCGAACTGACCACCTCGGCGGGGGTCGATGTCAGGGCCCGCCGCATCATCATCGCGACCGGTCTCAGTGACGAACTTCCGGACATCCCGGGTCTGGCCGAGGGGTGGGGCGACACCGTCCTGCACTGCCCCTACTGCCACGGCTACGAAGTGCGCGGGCAGCGCATCGGAGTCATCGGCACGACGGCCATGTCGTACCACCAGGCGATGTTGTTCTCCCAGCTCAGCGACCATCTCAGCTTCATCCGCCACACCGCTCCCGCTCCCGATTCCGAGCAAGCGGCAATGCTCGAGACGCTCGGCATCGAGTACATCGATTCCACCGTCACCGAGGTGGCCCGCACCGACTCCGACACCGTCGTTTCGCTGACGGCCGACGAATCCGCGGACGGCGCAAGCGCTCGCACCTTCGACGCGCTGGCCGTCGGTACCTATGCGCGGGCGAACGCCGAGCAGTTCTCCCAGCTCGGAGGCGAGGTCGTCGCTCACCCGAGCGGGATGGGCACCTATATTCCCACGCAGATGGCCGGACAGACCGACGTGCCCGGCGTCTGGGCGGTCGGCAACAGCGCCGACGTGTCAGCGATGGTCGTGGCCAGCACCGCCAGCGGCGTGCTTGCCGGCGCCCATATCAACGCCGACCTGATCATGGAGCGGCTCGGCTGAGCCACGTACGCAACAGCCGGAGCCGCTGCCGCTGCCGCTGAGGCACGTACGCAACAGCCGCTGCCGCTGAGTGAAGCACGCAGCGGCCGTTGCCGTCGAGCCCTCAGTGCGCGGCTTTGACGCACAGCACCGGAGCTGTTGCGTCGAGAATGACCTTCTGAATAGTCGACCCGAGCAGGAACTTTCCAACCGGGGTGCGCTTCCGGGTTCCGAGCACGATCAGCTCGGCCCCCACCTCGGTGGCGGTGTCGAGGATCTGCTCGGCGGGGTCGTATTCGCTGCCCGACGTCAGCACGCGAAACTCGACGTCCGCCCGGGTCAGGTAGTCATTGACAGACCTGAGTTCCCCTTCGCCGAGGCGGTAGGAGTCGTTGCGCTGAGCCGATCGTGACGCATTGACGACGACGAGCTCCTTCCCGTCCTTCTTCGCCTGCGCGATGCCGGCATCGAGAGCAGCGTGTCCGGCGGGATTGTTGACATAACCGACGAGTACTGTCATTTTTCACCTTCATTGGATTGAGCTGTACAGATCCGAGTGCGCAGGTCGGGAACCCGCCGTTCAAGCATATCGAGCGGTACGGACATGGTTCGGTGGGTGATCCCGAGCGCACCGGAGCTGCGGTGCACGTCCACGCGAGACGGCGGGGCCGCCTCGGCGAGAGAACGCACCGCCTCGGCGAAGAACGGCACCGCCGTTCCCAGGGAAGAACGGCACCGTTCCCGGGAGGGACGGCACCGCCTCGGCGAGAGGATGAGGTCACGTCAGCTCTTCGGGATTGCGGAATCGGGTGCTCGTGCCCTTCGTCGAACGGTTCCAGAACCAGGTCACAGCCCACAGGACGACACCGATGCCGACGAGCGCCGCTGCGATCTGATACTGGATGAGCTCATCGAGACGGACCCACGGACCGACGAGGAACACGCAGCTGATGACACCGATCCACGGCAGAACCGTCGGCGCTGTGAAGTGCTCGGCATTGCCGGACTTGTCCTTGCGCAGGATGAGCACCGCAACGTTGACGACGGCGAACACGGCCAACAGCAGCAGCGAGGTGGTTCCGCCCAGGGACGCGGTCACCGTCTCGGGCAGGATCGAGGTCACGAAGAAGATGAGCGCGAAGGCGATCAGCGTCGTGAAGATGATCAACACCCACGGTGACCGGCGTCCGGCCAGTACCTTCGCGAACACGGGAGGGAGCACGTTCTGCTTGGCCATACCGTAGAGCAGACGGCTGGCCATGAGCATATTGATCAGCGCCGAATTCGCGACGGCGAACATCGTCATGAACGGGAAGATCGTATCGATCGGCAGACCTGGAGCGCCTTCGCGGACGACCTCGAGAAGCGGTGTCTCGCTCTCGGCGAGCACGCCGATGGGCACGGCCGCGACGGTGACGAGGGAGACGAGAACGTAGATGATGCCGGTGATCGTCAGACCCGAGAGCATGATCTTCGGGAAGATCCGCGGGTCCTTCGTCTCCTCGACCATGTTCACCGATTCCTCGAAGCCGACCATGGAGAAGAAGGCGAGCGCAGTGGCGCCGGTGACCGCGAGGAAGACGCTCTTGTCGCCTTCGGTCTCGAAGATCATCACGCGTGAGAAATCGGCATCGCCCGCCCCGAGGGCGAAGAACCCGACGACGATGACCAGCAGCAGACCGCTCAGCTCGATGAGAGTGAGGACGACGTTGAACCAGACGCTCTCCCCGACTCCGCGGAGGTTGATCAGCGCGATGAGGGTGAGGAACGCCAGCGCGATCCACATCACCCCTGTGCCGGAGACGTCCCAACCGAAGCCGGCCACGAGGTTCGCGGCGAAGACGTTCGACGCCGTCGACGCCGAGGTGATTCCGGAGCTGAGCACGGCGAAGGCGACGAGGAACGTCACGAAGTGGACCCCGAACGCCTTGTGCGTGTACAGCGCGGCACCCGCGGCCTGCGGGTACTTCGTCACGAGCTCCATATAGGAGAACGCGGTGATCAGCGCGATGAAGAAGGCGAGGATCACCGGTGCCCAACCGGCACCGCCGACCTGCCCTGCCACCTTGCCGGTCAGAGCATAGACGCCGGTTCCGAGAATGTCACCGACGATGAACAGAAGCAGCAGCTTCGGCCCCATGACTCGCTTGAGAGTCTCGGGCTGGTGGCCGTCACCGGGGTCGATCGTCGTCGTGAGTTCGTTGTCGCTCACGATTCCTCCGTGTCCGATGCGGCGCCTGTCCCGTCCGATACGGCGGCTGTCCCGCATACCTGGCAGCCCTGACTGTGGTCAGAGCCTCGCCGATTATGCCTGAGACGAGGCCCTCAGGCACATCCTTCAGCCTCGGACCACTGCGAGAAACGCCGAGAACAGAGCCTGCGAGTCACGTTCGCTCTCGGGCCCGAGCTCCATCGCTTCTTCCAACAGGGTATCTTTATCGAACCCCAATGTCTGCAGTTTCTCCGCGTCCCAGCGCTCGATGTTCGCCCGCGTCGACTCCGGATGGAACTGTGTCCCCCACGCCCGGCCCACTCGGAACGCCTGGAATTCACACGCTGCGCTCGTCGCCAGCAGGGTCGCCTCCTCGGGGAGGGCGACGATGCGGTCGACGTGGCTTTCGACGAACGACGTCCGTGGCCGGATCGCGGAGAACACCGGGTCCGCGGCCGCCTCGGCGGTGGTGTCGATCCGCGTGTATCCCTTCTCCGGCGCCCCGGTCCGAGCACGCACATCACCCCCGATGACGTGCGCGATGAGCTGCCCGCCGAGGCAGATCCCGAACTGCGGCAGGTCTACCTCCAGCGCACGGCGGACGAGTGCGGCCTCATCGGCCAACCACGGCGCACGGTCCGTCTCGTCCGGCATGTACCCGCCGCCGAGCATGATGAGCCCGTCATAGGCGTCGAGAGCGGCGGGCCCGGGCAGGGTGGAGACCCCGCCGATGCGCAGATCGAACTCGACGTTCTCGCTGATCATCCACCGTGTCAGCAGCCCCGGTTGGGATTCGATGTCATTGACGATGACGAGCAGCCGCGTCATGATTCCGCACCCGCCGAGGCGCCCGGGCCGGCGGCCAAGGACGGTGCGTCGTCTGCATAGCCGAGGAATGCCGTGTACGCGTCCTCGTGTGCGTCGAGGACGCGCATCGCATTGTCGAAGCCGATCTTGCGCAGGTCGGTCTGCGACCATCCGCGCGAAGCGAGCTCGGCGAACAGGGTCGGGTACTGGCCAGCGTCCCCGAGTCCGGTCGGCAGCTCATCGACTCCGCAGATGTCACCGCCGAGTCCGATGTGGTCGATGCCGATCCGCTCGCGTACGTAATCGCAGTGGTCGGCGACCTGGGCCACGGTCACCTCGGGGGCGGTTCCCTGCTCTCCGGCGTCGACCCATTCGCGGCGAGCGTTCGAGACGAACGACGGCACGAACGTCATCATCGCCACTCCCCCGTTGTCGGGCACGCGGTCGAGGACGTCGTCCGGGATGTTGCGCGGGTGCGGGTTGAGCCCGAACGCGCAGGAGTGGGTGAAGAGCACCGGCAGGGTGCTCTGGTCCAGCGACTGGTGCATGACGGTGGGCGCGACGTGGGAGAGGTCGAGGATCATGCCGATCCGGTTCATCTCCGCGACGACCTCACGGCCGAAGGCGCTCAAGCCTCCATGGACCGGTTCGTCCGTGGCCGAGTCTGCCCAGGAATGAGTGGTCGACCAGGTCAGAGTCATATAGCGGGCCCCGGCGCGGGCGAAGGACCGCAGCACGGCCAGGGACTCGTCGATCTGCTGACCGCCCTCGACTCCCATGAGGGAGGCGACCTTGCCGGCGGTGCGGGCGGCACGGACATCGGCGGCAGTGCGGGCGAAGGCGAGTCGTTCGGGGTAGGCGGTGACGACGCGCTGGACCGCGTCGATCTGCTCCCATGTGGCCTTGACGGCATCAGGACCGGTGATCGAGGAATGGACGTAGACGGACCAGTACTGCGCAGCCACGTGTCCGGCCGCCAGCTGGTCCATCGTGGTGAACGGCGAGACGGCCGGGTCATTGAGCCCCTCGACGCTGTAGTCGCGTTCCTCGCGCAGGTACCAGGCGAGGTCGTTGTGGCCGTCGAAGACGTCGACGGCAGGGGCGGATGCTGCTGCTGCCGATTCGGCGTTGGGTGCGGATTCGGTGGCGAGCGCCGATTCAGTGCTAGGTGCAGTCATGGTCGGGTCCTTCCGGTCGGGCGGATTGGGTCGGTGCGGGGGTGGACGGATGCAGGCCGCCGGAGCGGGCGGATGCGAGCTGCCGCGGCGGGCACGTGCAAACTGTCAGGGCCGTCGAGACGGTCGGACCGGACACGGCATACACGGTGCGTGTCTGGAGCGGCACGCCCACGGTGGGGAGGTCGGCCGCCTCGGCGAGGTGGGTTCGATCCGTTCATCATGCCAGCCCGGACAGGATCTGGGCCGACCACAGGCCGAGGAACGTGCCCAGGAACGTGCCCATGAGCGCGAACAGCACGCCGACGGGGACGAGCTGTCGGTTGAATGCGCCCGCGACGACTGGTGCCGAGGCGATTCCGCCGATGTTCGCGGTGCTGGCCACGGCGATGCTGAAGAGCTCGGTGCGGGTGAGCTTCGCGTAGACGAGCATGATGGCGATGTGAACGACAAGGACGATGATTCCCGCCACCAGGTAGAGCGGCGCTTCGGCCAGGGAAGTGAAGTCCGAACCGGAGGCGATGATGCCGATGATGAGGTAGAGCAGGATCGTCGCGAGTTCATTGGATCCGGCGGTCTTGCCGAAGCGAGTCGATCCGATGGCCAGCCCAAGGACGCTGACGATGAGGATCGTCCACGCCGTGCCGTCGATGACCGCTCCGACCTCGGGCAGCAGTTCGCCGAGGCGGATCGCCAGGGCCGAGGCCAGAAGTGCGAACCCGATGAGTCCGAAGATCGATGGCAGCGTCATCGGCTTCTCGTCCTCAGCGGCGATCGTGTCGGTGAAGTCGAGCTTCGACATATCGGCCTTCGTCCACGTGTCGAACTTGTCGGAGACGGTGACGGAGGAGAAGACGAGCAGCAGCCAGAAGGAGTAGAGCACCGTGTCGACGATGAGGACGTAGCCGAACACGTTCTCGGGCGCCTGGAGAACCTCCTGCACCGCGACCATGTTCGCCGAACCTCCCGTCCAGGAGGCGTTGAGGGCGCCGAGGGCCTTCCACGCCTCGGGGTCGAGGCTGGAGTGCAGGATGAGGTAGCTGATGATGAAGCCTGCGATGATGCTCGCCGCGGTCACGGCGAAGGTGAGCAGCAGCTTCGGTCCGAGCTTGATGATCTGCCGAACATCGCATTTGAACAGCATGAGCAGGATCATCGCGGGCAGCATCACCTCGCGCAGAGTGTCACCGACGGCGGTGATGTCCCCGCCGTCATGGTCGAAGACGCCGAAGGTGTTGAGCAGCGCCGCCACGATATAGAGGATGACGAAGCCGGGCACATACTTGAAGAGCTTGAAGCGTCCGCTCCGGTCCGCGACGACGAGTACAGCGGAGATAGCCAGAAGCAGGCTGATGAATAGAAAACCGTCCGTGATCACTTACGACACTTCCTTATTGAAAACGTCCATCCCGGTGCGGGGCATGCCTCCGGGGTGGAGCAATGTGCAGTTGTCGATCGGATCCGGTCCGGTGAGGGCCCGGGCAATCGGGGTGGTCGGACGTGCTGCCTAGGCGGCGACCTCGCGATACTTCTTCGCGGCGTTGTTCACAGCTGTGATCAGCGCCTTCTGCGAGGATCCGTGGTAGCGGCGCTGGATGCGCTCGATCAGTCGACCGGGGTCCGTGATGTCGGCATCGACGAACAGGCTCCGAATGAAGTTCCGGGTCAGAGCCAACGTCGCCGTGCAGTCCACATCGAGGATTCGGTGGGTGTCCGGCTGGATCTCGAACGCCACGTAGAACAGACCGAACTGGTTGGTGATCGGGTTGTTCGACGGAGCCTTCGCTTCGCCTGTGAGGTAGATCGTATCGGACATCGCCCACCAGACTACCCCACGGCCGTCCGTGCAGAGGGTGCTTGCGAATCGATCGACATTCAGAGGAACCGGTGGATCGCGTCTCCGGCCTGCCGCATGATCGGCATGACGTCGACGACGCGGTCGGTGCCCGGTTCCCAGTTCGCGAACACCGCATAGGCGACGCGACGCGTAGGCGTCATCACGATCCCGGCATCTGCTCGGATCGTCCCGTTCGTGCCGGTCTTGTTCCACACCCACACATCCCGCTGGTAGTTGTAGTGAGCGAGCGGGTCCAGATCGAACGCCGAGGCGACCATCGAGGTGTCCGCGCCGGCTCCCAACCAGCGCCGGAAGACCTCGTTCGTCGACTCGTCCCAGAACTCCTCCTTGGCGTGCCTGGCCATGAAATCACTGAGCTCCGCGGCCGTGCCCGTCGACAGTGTCCGCGGTGCCTTCGCCGGACGCGGCCAGCGCAGAAAGTCATGCAGACCCGAGTTCCGGTACCCGAGCTTGACCACCTGATCTGCGACATTCGCCAGTCCGACCCGGCGGATGAGCACGTTCGTGGCGAAGTTGTCGCTGAACGCCCCGATGAGCAGAGCGATGTCGAAGATGCTCAGGTCGTCCTGCTCCATGAGGTACCAGATCCCCGATTCGTCGACTCTCTCCGAGGGCCGTCGGTGCAGGCGTTCTTCCAGGTCAAGCGTGCCGTCCTTAGACATCTGCAAGGCAGTGTGGAGCAGGAAGACCTTGCCCATGCTGGCGGTGTCGAGTTCGTCGTTCTCATTGTGGGCGAACACCCGTTCACCGCTGTCGACGTCGAAGGCCAGAGCGCTGAAGCGCACTCCGGGCAGTCCATCGAATTTAAAATCGCTCATCATCATGCTCCTATCCGTCTGGTTTCGTTCATGCCTGCCCAGCCGCGCGATCCACCCACAGCCGCGGCCGCTCCCCGGGCTCCGCCTCGAGCGTGACGTCGACGCCGAGTGGGGCACTCGGCGCATCGGGATCGTGGCCGAAGCCCATCTCCGACACAATGGGTATTCCCAGACCGCCGAGGTAGTCGATCATCAGCGCCTCCACCTCGTGGACGGGCGCGCAGTCCTGCCACGAGCCGAGCACGACCGCATCCGCCGAGGTGAACCACCCGCCGCGGACCAGCTGCACCATGAGATTGTCGAGCCGGTACAGCTCTTCGTCGACGTCTTCGAGCATGAGGATGCTCGGGCCCCGCCGCTCGCGTCGTTCCCGCACGTCGATGAGCTCGGGACTGCCCATTCCAGCGGCGATGAGACTGAGATTTCCCCCGCCGAGGCGGCCCTTCGTCGACCCCGGGACCAACGTCTGTGCCCGGCTGAGCGGGCGTGCCGCGTCTTCTGCAGCGGTGTCCGGCAGAAAGTTGGTCGCTTTCGGAGACTTTTCGGCGTCTGAAATGTCCGATGGTGACCTATTGTCGTCCGCCGAGGCGGCAGCGGCAGCCCCCGACGAGATGTCAGCGGGGAAGCCGAGTTCGCGGCCGCCCCACGGTTGGAACAGCCATGAGGCGACTTCGTCCGGGACGACCGTCGAGGTCTTGAACGGGTCGTTGCCGACCATCGGGCAGAACAGAGTGGCCACCCCGAGGTAGTGCTCCCATGCCTGGTGGAGGGCGGTGATGTCCGAGGACCCGGTGAGAAGTTTGGGGCGTCCGTCCCGGCGCAGCATATGCCTGCGCATGAGGTCGAAGTCGATGCCGTCGACCAGCCGCATCGCCCCGAAGCCTCCGCGCAGCGCGATCACCGCGTCCGTGTCCGGATCGCACCAGGCGTCGACGAGGTCGGAGCGACGCTCCGCGTCCGTGCCGGCCAGGTACGTCACCCGCGGATGCCGGCCGCGGATGTTCTCGCCCGGCACGACGGTGAGACCCCAGGATTCGAGCTGAGCGATGGCGCGCTGGAGTGATTCCTCGTCGGTGGGCCCCGACGGCGCGATCAGCCGGACGGTGTCACCGGCGGCCAGGGGCGCGGTGCGAAGATACGGACTCGGTGCAGGGAGTCCCACACGGTCTTCCGCGGGCGCAGCACCGCTGGCGCCGACGGCTCCGGTCGAATCCTGCCTACTCATTCCTCACCAGACTCTGACTCCCCAGTCGGGGAACCGCTGCGAGCAGTTCCTGCGTGTATTCGTGCTGCGGATCGGACAGCACCTTCTCGACCTCACCGTATTCGACGATCTCCCCTCGTTTCATCACGGCCACCGTGTCCGCAATGTTCCAGGCCAGGCCGAGATCATGGGTGATGATGAGCGCGCTCATGCCGAGGTTCTTCTTCAGCGCGAGGAACAACGACAGGATCTCCCCGCGCACGGACGCATCCAACGACGCCACGGGCTCATCGGCGATGAGCACCTGCGGGTCGAGAGCCAGGGCACCTGCGATGACGACGCGCTGCCGCTGTCCGCCGGAGAGCTCCTGCGGAATCGATTCGAGATAGTCCTCGGCCGGGGTGAGTTCGGCGGCTGCGAGGGCACCGACGACCCGCTCGTACTCACGGTCTTTGATTCCCTGCACCTTCAGGCCTTCGACCACGGCTTCATACACGCTGCGCTTGGGGTTGAGCGATCCGGCCGGGTCCTGCAGAATCATCTGCACCTGCCGCCGGAAGGCCCGCAGCTCCTTCGCCTTCCGCGGCAGCGGCTTGCCGGCGAAGAACAGCTGCGAACCTGCCTCCACCTCCTGCAGCCCGAGCAGCGACCGCGCCAGAGTCGTCTTCCCCGAACCGGACTGGCCGACGACGGCGAGGATCTCCGCCTTCTTCAGCTGCAGATCCACCCCGCGCACCGCTCGTTCGCGGCCCCGCCGGGTGTCGAAGGAGACGCTGAGGTCCTTTGCCTCGAGCACCACCTCATCCGTCTTGGTGAACGGTTCGGCCCGGGCCACCTCGGCGGGCCTCCGCGTCCGGGGATTCAACCGGGATTCGGGGTCCCCGATCTGCGGAAACGCACCGGCGAGCTGCTGCGTGTAATCCTCCTGTGGGGACAGGCAGACGTCGTCGCTGGGCCCGTATTCGACGAGGCGGCCGTGGCGCATGATCGCGAGATTCGCGCACACGGCGGAGAGCACGGCGAGGTCGTGGCTGATCATCAGCAGGGAGATTCCGCGCTCGGCGACGAGACGAGCCAGACCGGACAGGATCTGCTTCTGCACGATGACGTCGAGAGCAGTCGTCGGCTCGTCGGCGATGATGATATCGGGTTCACAGGCGAGCGCCATGGCGATCATGATGCGCTGTTTCTGCCCGCCGGAGAGCTCGTGCGGATACGCAGTCGACTTGGCCGCCTCGATATTGACCTCGGCGAGGAGTTCGAACATCCGGTCCCGGCGCTTCTGCGGGGTCGTCCATGTGCCCTTCGAGTGATGTTCGAGGGCTTCGATGATCTGGCTTCCCACCTCGCGGACGGGGTTGAGCGAGTGCAGAGCGCCCTGGAAGACGATCGAGGCCTGTGCCCACCGGACCGCGCGGATCTGACCGAAGCTCAGCTCCCGGATGTCCTGCCCGCCGAGAAGGACCCGCCCGTCGAGGCGCGCCGACTTCGGCAGCAGGCGCAGAGCCGACATGATCAGGGTCGACTTCCCCGACCCCGACTCCCCCGCGATGCCCAGAGTGGCACCGGCGGGCAGGTCGAGACTGACGTCTTTCACGGCGACGACATCGCCGCGGTCGGATGAGGAGCGGTAGGTGATCGAAACGTTCTCGAAATGAAGATCGGTCATCAGCGGCTCCTCAGGGCGGGGTTGATGATGGCCTCGAATGCGCGCCCGACCATCGTGAACGCGAGCACGACGAGCAGGATCGCCACACCCGGGGTGAGCACGTACCACCAGTAGCCGGAGGTCGCCGCGGACACGTCCATCGAGTTCTTCAGGATCGTGCCCCACGATTCTTTGGACGTATCGCCGAGGCCGAGGAATGACAGCGTCGACTCGGCGATGATCGCTCCTCCGACGGTCAGTGTCGTGTTCGCGAGCACGAGCGGCATCACCGCCGGCAGCAGGTGCCGGAACAGGATATGGGAATGACCGGCACCGAGGATGCGCGCGCGTTCGATGTAGAGCCGGGATTCGACGCTCAAGGTCTGCGACCGCACGATCCGTGCCGTCGACGCCCATGAGGTCAGTCCGATGGCGACGACGATCGTGAAGACTCCGCGTTCCAGCACGGAGGACAGGACGATCGCCAAGAGCAGGGACGGCAGGACGATGAAGAAGTCGACGATGCGCATGATGAAGCCGCCGAACAGTCCCGAGAAGTGACCGGCGGCCAGGCCCATGATGGTGCCGATGAGCATCGACATCACGGTCGCGGCGACACCGACGAGGATCGACACGCGCGCTCCCCAGAGGATGCGCACCCACATCTCCCGACCCAGGTCATCGGTGCCCAGGGGATGGTCGAGGCTCGGCGGGGCGTAGCGGGGCACGTCGAGCTGCTGCGTGACGTCGAGCATCGAGGCCGGTGCGATGAGCGGTGCGGCGATCGCGATGACGATGAAGAAGAGGAGAACGACGGCGCCGATGAGAGCCGGGGCGTCGGAGCGGAAGAGCGCCCAGTTCTTCTTCGCATTGTTCAGTCGGCGTTCGCGCACGAGCTTCGCGCCGTCGACGGCGGGGGTGTTCGCACTCATCAGGCCCTCCTGACGCGGGGATCGAGGAATCGGTAGACGATATCGGCGGCGAGGTTCATCACGATGATGATCGCCGAGAACACGACGAAGGTGCCCTGCAGCAGCGGCAGGTCGGGACCGCGGATGGCTTCGAAGGTGAGTTTGCCCAGCCCCGGCCATGAGAACACGGCTTCGACGGTGACCGCACCGGCGACGAGCCCGCCGATGTGGAGGAAGACGACGGTGACGGTCGGCAGCAGCGCATTGGGCACGGCGTGACGGCGACGGACCTCATCCTCGGTGAGGCCTTTTGCGCGGGCCGTCGTGAGGTAGTCCTCGCTCATCTCCTCGAGCAGGGAGGCGCGCATGATCATGAGGAACTGTGCATAGACGACGGCGACGAGCGAGACGACCGGAAGGATGAGGTGCGTGATGACGTCGATGATTCCGGCCGGCGACCAGGGGTCGAGCCCCGGGGTGATCATGCCGCCGGTGGGCAGCCACTGCAGGGTGCCGCCGAAGATCATGAGCAGGATGAGGCCGAGCCAGAACGTCGGCACGGACCAGAAGATCAGCGAGGTCGAGGAGGCGAGCTTGTCGAACAGGGAATTGCGCCGCCAGGCCGAGAGCTGCCCGAGCCACAGGCCCAGGGCGATGGCGATGACGGCCGCGGTGCCCGTGAGCAGCAGGGTCGGGCCGAGGTACTCGCCGATGAGGGAGGACACGGATTTCCGGTATACGTAGGACTCGCCGAGATCGCCGGTGACGATGCCGACGAGGTAGTCCCAGAACTGGACAATGACGGGTTTGTCGAGTCCGTACTGGCTGCGGAGCTCGGCGATCTGCGCCGGGGACATCGGCCGTTCCTTGGCGATCTTGAGCACGGGGTCGCCGGGCAGCATGCGGAAGGCGAAGAAGCCGAGCACGATGACCAGGATCATCGAGGTCGCGGCCCCGCCGAGCTTGCGCAGGAAGTAGCGGGCGAAGGATCCGCCGGCCGGAGGTTCGTCCATGTCGACGGCGGCAGGGTTCGTCTCGGCGGTGTCGGCAGTTCCCTTCGCCGAGGCGGGGCTGGGGTTCGTGGGGTCGGTGCCCGGGGTCGCCGTGTCCGTTCCTCGGTCAGGGCGATCCCCGGAATGGGGATCGTGGGTGGGTGTGCTCACTGTGGTGCTCCAGGTGATGAGGACAGAGGCCCGTGGGTCCGGGTGCCGCAGATGGCGCGGGTGGCGTGGCACCCGGACTGTGGGCGCGGGAACTATTCGCGGTCGTCGGACTTCTTGCGACGGCTGAGCAGCCAGCCGCCTCCGCCGAGAACGACAATGGCTGCGGCCGCGATGCCGATCCAACCGCCGGCGCCCATTCCGCCGCCGGTGGTTTCCTCTTCGCTGACGGGTTCGACCGAGGAGTAGCCCCAGTAGCCGACCTGGTTGGCGATGGCGCCGCCGTCGGACGGCTGTTTGGTGAAGTTCTCGAACCGGTCGGAGCGGTAGGCCTCGAGCTGGTTCGGGTACCACAGCGTCACTGAGGGGGCCTCTTCATAATGGATGGCCAGTGCCTTCTGCACGAGTTCCTGACGCTTGGCCTGGTCGAGCTCAACGTGCTGGGCCTGATAGAGCTTGTCGAATTCCTTGTTGCACCAGCCGTCCTGGCTGGTGCCGCCGTTGCCTTCGGCGTCAGGGCGCTGACCGCAGGTGTTGATGCTCAGCTGGTAGTCGGGATCGGGGTTGATCGACCAGCCCGAGAAGTACATGTCGTAGTCGCCCTTGGTGGTGCGTTCGGACTCGGTATCGGCATCGGTCGATTCGTTCTTCAGGTCGACGCCGATGTCCTTCATCCACGGCTTCAGGAACTTCGCGGTGCTCTGCTCCGTCGGAACGTCGGCATCGGTGAGGAAACGCAGCTGCAGCTTCTCGCCGTCCTTTTCGCGGATGCCGTCGGAGCCTTCCTTCCAACCGGCGTCGTCGAGGAGCGTCTTCGCGCGGTCGACGTCGAATCCGCTGACGACCCGGTTGTCGGGGCTCAGCGCCCAGTCCGGGTAGACGGCGGGAATGAAGCTCGTGGCCGGCTGCGCATAGTCCTGCATGACCTGTTTGCGCAGGGTCTCGGTGTCGATGCCGGCCCGGATGGCCTGGCGGACCTTCTTGTCCTTAAGCGCCTCATTGCCGGTTCCGAACTCCTTGCCGTCGGCGTCGGCGACACCCGGGTTGATGGAGATTCCGTTGAAGCGGCGGCCGTTGCCGTCGTTGAGTTCGACGTCGTCCGCGTTCTCCAGTGCCGTGAACTGATCCGGGCTGAGGCCGGTGATGAAGTCGACCTCGCCGGAGCGGATCGCCTGTACCTGCGCATCGGAGTTCGTGTAGTAGCGGTATTGGATCTCGTCGAGCTTCGGCTTGCCGCGCCAGAAGTTCGGGTTCGCCTTGAGCGTGATCGACTTGTTCGCCTCATAGCTGTCGAGCTGGAAGGGTCCCGAGCCCACGGACTTCTCGTCGTTCTTGAATTCGCCGGGTTTGTCGATCTTCGACCACACGTGTTCCGGCACGACGGGGATCTCCTGGCCGGGGTTGTTCGCCTGCGCCTTCTTCAGGGTGATCTTGACGGTGGAATCGTCGGGGGCCTCGACCTTCGCGAAATTCTCGACGAGGCTGCCGTTGGCCACCGCCATCTCGTCGTTGTCCATCATCTGGTTATAGGTCCATGCGACGTCTTTCGCGGTCAGCGGTTCCCCGTCGGACCATTTCATGTCCGGGCGGATCGTGTAGGTCCAGACCTTGCCCTCGGAGTCCGTGTTCCATTCGGTGGCGAGTCCCTCGGTGACCGAACCGTCCTTGGCGTCATTGGCCACGAGATTCTCATACATGTACCGGAAGGTGTTCGTCGGCACGAGGTAGAAGGAGGTGAACGGGTTGAAGGAGTCGACGAATCCGTCGGTGGCGATCCGCAGCACGTTCTCAGCGGCGGGAGTCTCCGAGGCGGCGGCCGGTGCCGGAGAGGCGGCCATCGATCCGGCGAGTGCCAGCGCCGCGATGCCGGCCAGGCATCGGCGCAGGCTCACGCGCACGGTGCGGCGCAGCGAGTGTTGAGTGATCATTGGACCCCTTCGGTTCCGGCCGCCGGAGGCGGCTCCTGCCTGCGGCGGCCGGACCGTGGTCATGAGTTCCCCGCCTGCGACCGCCGAGATGTGTTGTCTGTCACTCTATGCCGGAACGGGTGTGAAATCGCAGCACCAGCTCACAACTTCTGGCGTGTCGCCTTGTGAGGTCCGCACAATCGGCAAGCGCTCGTACGAGACGGTCGGGAGGACGCATACGACTCGGATCACATGACAACGGTCCGCGGACCGTGCACTCGGCACGGATCGCGGACCGACGAGGTTTTCAGGCCGTGGCCGCGGCCCTCTGGGCGGCGATCTCGGTGGTGGTCGTGGCCTTCCGCAGCCGCTGAATGAGCGCGACCGCGACGAGCACGACGAGACCGACGAGAGAGACCCAGATGTTCGGGTAGATCAGGGTGATCCCGGCGGCCAACAGCAGCACCCGCTCGACGATGTTGGCGCGACCCATGAAGTACCCGGCCAGGCCCGAGGACACTCCGATCATGCCGAGGATCACGGTCACGAGCGCCAACAGGAGCTCCTGCCACGTGCCCTGGAGCAGCAGAGCCGGCTCGAGGATGAACACATAGGGGATGAGGAACCCGGCGATGGCGATCCGCACGGCGGTGACACCCGCACGCATCGGATTGGCCCTGGCGATGCCGGCGCCGGCATAGGCTGCGAGGCAGACCGGCGGGGTGATGTCGGCGAGGATCCCGAAGAAGAACACGAACATGTGCGCCGCAATGAGCGGCACATCGAAGTTGTTGTACAGGATCGGTGCGGCGACAGTGGCCGTGACGACGTAGTTCGCGGTCGTCGGCAGGCCCATGCCGAGGACGATGCAGGCGATCATGACCATGACCAGGACGATGAAGAAGTTGCCTCCGGCGAGATCGACCAGTCCCTTGCCGAGCTGTCCGCCCAGTCCGGTCGCCGTAACTGTGCCGGCCACGATGCCCGCCGTCGCGCAGGCCGCGATCACCGGCAGTGCCGTGCGGGCGCCCTCGACGAGCAGCGTGACGAATCCGCGCGGATCCATCCGCGTCGACTTTCGCAGGAAGCTGAGGAAGAACGCGGTGCCGATGCCGAACAGCGCGGCGCGGATCGGCGACATCCCCGACAGGAGGGTGAGGATGATGACGGCCAACGGCAGCAGGAGGTCGAGGCGTTTGAGCAGCTCCTTGCCGTCAGGCAGGCTCGCCTTGGACAGCCCGAGGATCCCGTCGGTCTTCGCCTCGAAGTGGATCGAGAGGAAGGCCCCGAGGAAGTAGAGGATCGCCGGGATGATCGCGATGACGATGAGTCCGTTGTATTCGAGGTCCGGGACGTTCTGCGCCATGATGAACGCGGCCGCGCCCATGATCGGAGGCATCAGCTGTCCACCCGTCGAGGCGGTCGCCTCGGTGGCGGCGGCGAAGTGGGGCTTGAAGCCCGACCTCTTCATCAGCGGGATCGTGAACGACCCCGAGGCGACGGTGTTGGCCACGGACGAACCCGACACCATGCCCTGGAGACCGGAGGCCACAACCGCGGCTTTAGCGGGACCGCCGGTGAATCGGCCGGTGAGACGGAAGGCCAGGTCATTGAAGAACTGTCCGATGTTCGTGTGCACGAGCATCACGGCGAAGAAGAGGAAGAGGAAGATGAAGTTCGCCGAGACCTGGATCGGAGTGCCGAAGATGCCCGATCCGTTCGACAGGAACATCGTCGTCGCGAAGTCCTCGAGACTCATCCCGGAATGCGTGAACACAGGGCTGTAGTTGCCGAAGAGTCCGTAGAGGATGGCGATGCCGCCGATGATGACGATGGGAAGGCCCACACACCGGCGGGTGGCTTCGAGGATGAGCAGGACGCCGAGGATCGCCACGAAGTAGTCGAGGTTCGAATAGCCGAGGATCTGGACGGAGTTGCTCACCAGCCGCGAGTACTCGACGAAGACGTAGAGGTTGCAGCCGAGTCCCGCGAAGCCGAGGAGCACGTCGTACCAGGGGATGCGGCTGCCGCGCCCGATCAGCGCGTCGGCGACGCGGTTGCCTGTCGCCGGCGCATCGAGGAGGCGACGGCTCGGCGGGTAGAGGAAGAAGATGAGCGCGGTGGCGCCCGCGAGATGCAGCGAGGTGTGCATCCACGTGTTGAAGGGCCGTTCGAGGGCGGCATAGAGGTGGTAGACGGTGAAGGCGATGGACAGTCCGCCGACCACCCAGACCCACCAGCCGAGATCCTTGCGGTAGCGGCTGGAGGTGTCATGCTTTGCGAGTACGTCGGCCGATGCGCGTTCTCCGGCAGCCACCTCTTCGGCGCCGGGCCCGGCCGTCGCGGAGGACGGCCGGGCCGGTGTCGAATCTTCGCTCACGGCAGCTCGATGCCCTCTTCTTCGAAGTACTTCTGAGCGCCCGGGTGCAGCGGCACGTCGCCGACGCCCAGCATGGCGGAGTCCTTCGTGATGAGCTTGCCGACGTCGAGGGTGATCTCGTCAGTGTGCTCGAACAGCGCCTTCGTGAGGTTGTAGGCGGTGTCCTCACTGACCTGATCGGTCGAGGCCACCAAGGAGGCGAACACGGACACGGTCGGGACGTCCTCATCGAGGAAGTCATAGGCGTCGGCCGGGATGTCGTAGGACTCCGCGCCCGATCCCTCTTCGATCGTCTTCGTCGTATCGTCGTCGAGCCCGAGCAGCTTGACGTCGGTCGTCGCGGCCAGCTGGGTCAGTCCGGCCACGGGTGTGCCCACGACGAAGATCGTGGCATCGATCTGCTTGTCGGCGAGCATGTCGGTCGAAGCACCGAAGTCGGTGATCTCCGGGGTGTAGTCGGATTCGCCGATGCCCGCGGCGTCGAGGATGGCGTCGGAGATGGCGCGCGTGCCCGAACCGGCGTCGCCGACCGCGATCTTCTTGCCCTTGAGGTCCTCGACCGATTCGATTCCCGAGTCTTCGCGGACGATGATGTGAGCGGCCTCAGGGTAGAGCGAGGCCAGCCAGCCGACGTTGTCGATCTTCGTCCCGTCGAGGTCTTCGAGCTCGCCGTTGACCGCGGTGTTGGCCGTATCGCTCTGCGTGAAGCCGAGCTGCCATTCGCCCTGGTAGATCTTGCCGAGGTTCTCGGCCGAGGCACCGGACTCGACGTAGTTGACTGTCACGCCGTCGACGTTGTCCTCGAAGATCGAAGCGAGCTCACCGCCGAGAGGGTAGTACGTACCCGAAGTGCCGCCGGTGCCGAGCGTGAGGTCGTCGGTGGTCTCACCGCCTCCACCGCCTCCACCGCTGCCGCCGTCCGAGCCGCACCCGGTCAGCGCCAGCGCCACGGCGGCGACTGCCGCAACTGTCATCCGTCTGATGTTCATCTTCTGATCTCCTCTTCGGGGGTCAAGATACTTCGGCGAGCTGCTCAGAGTTCAGCCGCCTGCTGTCGAGACTAAAGGCACCATACACTCTCGCACAGCTCAATCATGAAAGTTTGCTGAATTGTTAGCCGCCTTGCCTGAGCGTCGCCTGAAGTCCTCAGGTCCGCGCCGATCACCACCGCGGCCCCGCCTCGGCGAGGATCTCGTCGATCGTCTGGCCCCGTCGGATGACGACGAATCGCGGTTCGCCCCCGTCCGCGGTGCGGTACCCGTAGACGGGCACGCGCGGGAGCAGATTGTAGGAGAAGGGGTTGGAGAAGTAGTAGGCGCCGGTCTCGGGCACGGCGACGAGGTCGCCGACGTCGAGGCGCGGCAGCCTGCGGTCCCGAGCGAGCAGATCCCCGGAGAAGCACGCAGGCCCGGCGACGTCCGTGGGCACCGCCTCGGCGATCTTCGGTTCCCCGTCACCGGTGAACGGCATGATCCGCAGCGGCCAGTCGTGCGGAGCGTAGGCGGTGCGGGTGGCGACCTGGACGCCTGCGTGAGTCATGGCGATGCGGCGCCCGCCGCTGGTCTTCGCGTACTCGACGCGGGTGAGGACGGTGCCGGCCTTGGCCAACAGTGCACGCCCGAATTCGGTGACGATGTCGAAGTCGAACAGGTCGGGGACCTGCTGTTCGAGCACCGCACGGTAGTCGGCGAAGGTCGGGGTGATGTCCTCGCCGTCGAAGTTCACCGACAGGCCTCCCCCGATATCGATGCGGGTGATCTGCCGCGTCCCGGCACGCGCGTTGACCTCCTGCGCGAGGTCGACCGCGGTGCGGATTCCGACGGCGGCGCGCTCGAGACTGATGCCCTGAGAACCCGAGTGCACGTGGATCTGATTCAGCCGGGGCCGCGCCAGATAGGCCTCGATCACGGCTTCGCGGGCTCCGGGATCGGCGAGTCCGATGCCGAATTTCGACGTCTCTGTGGCGGTGCTCAGCGCCCCGATCGTGCCTGTGCCCGACTGCGGATTGATCCTGATTCCGATCCGTACTTCGTCGACGGTCGGTCGTCTGTCTTCCAGAAGCAGGTCGAGGCGGGCGAGTTCGTCGAAGTTGTCGACGTTGATCGACACGCCCAGGTCGACGGCCCGACGCAGTTCCGTCCAGGTCTTGGCCGGGGAGTCGAAGACGATCCGTTCGGGAGCGAACCCGGCGGCCAGGGCGAGTTCGAGTTCGCCGGGGCTGGCGACTTCGCATCCGGCGCCCTGCTGTGCATAGCGCTCGAGCAGCGAACGCAGCGGCACGGCTTTGCAGGCCACCGCGTGGAGCACCTCATGGTCCGAATCGAACGCCGAAGTGAGCCGCTCGAACGCGGTATCGATGGCATCGAGATCCATGAGCCCGAGCACGGGCTCCCGGTCCGAGAGTGTGGGAACGCCCTCCGACAGGGCGGGCACGCCGTCCGGCGGGGCGGGCACGCCCGCAGGAGCGGAGGCGCTTTCGGGGGTGCGGTCGGTGAGGGGCTGGCTGTTCTCGGCGATCGCTCTGATCGCCTGTGCTCGACCGTCGGCGATCGAGTGGTGACTGTTGGGCATGACGTCCTCTGTTTGTGATCTGCTGTCACTCTAGGACGGTCGACCTCGACGAACGAACAATAATTCACCAAACTTCCCGGGGATCGATTGTCGGTTTCCCACGACACGACTCCTCAAGCCTTCAGCCGCCCGCGCGATCGTGGGCGAGCACCGAGAGCTCGAGCCACAGCCTCTCGGCCGGCTCGGCCGTCGACAGACCCGTGATCTCCTCGATCCGCCCCAGGCGGTGCCGCAGCGAATTCGTATGCACGTGCAGCCGACGGGACGCCTCGGCGGAGTTGCCGACCGTGGCGAAATAGACCCGCAGCGTCTCGAGCAGGCTGCCGTTGTGCTGCGCGTCATGCCCGGCCAGCGCCCGAGCCGGCCGTGCGATGCTGCCGATATCGCCGCTGCGACCAGCGGGTTCTCCGCCGTGCGCATCGCGCTCGACGGCCAGCAGCGTATCGGCCACGCGCAGTCCGATGACTTCGGCCGCCGCATCCTCGACGGTCGCTCCGACGATGGTCGGGGCTTCCTCGTCGCCGCCGCTCGCAGGGCCTCCGCTCATGGCACCCCGTCCTCGGCAGCCGAGGCCGCGCCTCCTGCCGTGCACGGCGTCGACGACGTATACGGCCTCGGACCACGAGCGATGCACTTCGTCGAGGCGGTCGACGGGAGAGCCGACACCGAAGCTGAGCGCCTCGTCGCTCGGCAGCGATCGCCGCAGGGCAGAGAGCACGTGGTCGCGGATCTGCGCCGCATCCGTCGGCTCGCTCATCTGCACGAGCGCTGCGAGATATGCCCCTGTGCTCGACTCGATCCGAGAGACCACGGCATCGGCGAAAGCGGCCCGGAGATGGAACCGCAGGACGGGCTCTCGGTCGGGGGCCGCCTCGGTGAAGGCGAGGACGCAGAAGCTGCCGGAGAACGGCAGTGACAGCAGGGTCGCCGACGGACCGAGGTCGGCCGAACCGGCGAGGATCGCACCGAGCGCCTCCCGACGGATGCGCTTCTCGAACGGCGACCGGCGCAGTGTCCGCAGCATCACGGGCAGGGCCGCGCGGGCGGCGTCGCGCAGCACCTCGCGCAGCGGTTCGGGGTCGACCTCCGCCGGGTAGGCCGCCCAGATCGTGCCGATGAGCTCGCCTTCGCTGCGCAGCGCGATGACCGACCGGGCCGGTGATGTGCCTTCGGCGGGCCGTTCGACGACGTCGGTCGAACGGCGGATCGTGTCGAGGAACCCCGATGCCTCGAGCTCGGCGATCCGCCAGTCGGGAATGGCTCCGGACAGGATCGTCTCGCGTCGGATCTCGTCGAGTTCGCCGCCGAGGTTGGCATGCGCGAGCACACGCGAGGCCGGGTCCTCGATCGTGATCGATGCGCCCGTGGTCTCGGCGATGACGGCGGCCAGTGCGCTGAGGTCGTCGACATCGGGCCGGGCCAGGGCGCTCGTCGCGCCCTCCGTGAGCTGCCGCAGATGCACGAGGATCTCCGACCAGGTCACATGCGGCGAGCGTTCGAGGAGGACCGGAACCCGGCCCTCACTCCCCCTCAGTTCGATCCCGTCGCCGAGGTGGCCGTGCGTTCCGGGCGGAACGACGAGGGCGGCGGCGCCCGCATAGCCTGCCAGCACCGCGTCGAGTCCGGCAGGACTGCTCACCGGTTCGGTGACGAGGACGACGGTCCCGGTCAGGGAGGCGTGGCCGACCGCCTCGGTGGGCGAAGCGGTGGGCGGGCCGGCAGGCGAGCCGGCGTGCAGTGCAGCCGACGTCTGCGTGGGAGTCGTCGGCAGGTCGAAGCCGAATTCGACTCGAGCGACTACGGCGTCGCCGGCCATCTCGGTCAGCGGCAGGAGGAACCCCTCCGTGTCCCGGATCAGTCGGGACAGTCGCGGACTCGCGGTGTCGGTCATGCTCCCACTGTAGTCAACGGCCGACCATGGTCGGCTGCGGCCGGGAGGGTCTGCGTCGTCAGGACCGCGCGCCTCGGCGATGCGGAAGGAACCGGACGAGCCGCCTCGGCGGGATGGGTCATTCCGGGGAGAAGAACTTGAACTGGAGGGCACGGACGACGAGTTGGGCGAGGTTGCGTGCGCCCAGTTTGAGGCGGAGGTTGCGGGCGTGCGATTTCACGGTGGACATGGCCACCGATTGGGCGTCGGCGATCTCTTCGTAGCCGTGTCCCTGGCAGAGCAGGGTGAGCAGATCCATCTCGCGCGCGGTCAGCTGCGGGGCCGCGCCGGGGGCGTCGGGCAGCTGGTCACCGCTGATGACGATGTCCTCGGCCAAGCCTTTGAGCAGTTCGGGGCTCTCGCCTGCCGAGGCGGCCCCCACGATCGAGACGAGTTCCCTCTCCCCTGCCGTCTTGTTGACCACGGCGAGTGCGCCGGCCTCGAGTCCGCGGGCGATTCCGGGCCCGGGCGACACGGTCGTCAGGAGCACGACGCGGGCGTCGGGGTCGAGGTCTATGATCGCCGCTGTCGCATCGACGCCGCTCATTCCCGGCGGCATGTTGACGTCCATGAGGACGAGGTCGGGACGCTCGGCGGCGAAGGCGGCGATGGCCTCCTCGCCGGAGTGGACGGGGTCGAGCACACGGAAGGAACCCGCATCCTCCAGCGTCGCGGCCACCGCTCGTGTCGTCCACGAATCGTCATCGACGACGAGGACGGAGGTGCGTGCGGCGGGTTCAGGGCTCACGTCTTGGTCGGCCTGCGGCATGGTCGCCTCCGGTCTCACGTGAGGGGTCGCCTCCGAGATCCGGTGCGGGGCCGGGTAAGTGTGCGCCGTCATCAGGCGTCGACCTTGCCCCGGCCGCCCTTCGTACGGCGGGCATTGCCGCTGCTGTGGCTGCCGTGGCTGTGGCTGCCGTTACTGAGGCGGTAGGTCGCCTCGCCCGAGATGCCGGATCCAGCGGTGTCCGTGCCCGTGAGTCGATCGGGAGCCTCGGCACCGGTCGCCTCCAACGCGCCCACCCCGCCTGCGCCTGAGGCCGAATCGGCACTGTGATCGGCTCCCGGTGCCTCAGCCGAGGTGGCACCAGGATTCTCTGCACTTGACGACACAGCGCTGGTGTCGAAGTCGTCATCGACGACGTCGATCGTGTCCGCGTTCGAGGAAGACCGCGCGGTATCCGATTTCGAGGAAGCCGATGCGGAATGGGTGATGAAACGGATCGGCAGGGCCACCTCGACGACGGCTCTCCTCCGTTCATCCTCGTCCACCCGGCAGACGCCGCCCATGGCCGTGGCACGGCGGGACAGAGACCGCGGGGCCCGGGTCAGCGCGGTCGGGGATGCGTTCGTGCTGCGGCAGAGCAGTTCGGCTCGGCTGCCGCTGCCGTCTCGCATTTCGACGACGAGGGTAGCGGGGGTGCCGGGGACGGAGTGGCGGATGACGTTCGTGGCGAGCTCGAGCATGACGGCCCGGAAATGGTGCGACAGCGTTCCGGTCGCATGGGTCGGCAGCGGAGAGAGTTCGGTGGTCAGGGGAACGCGCCCGGCCGCGCACCCGTCTTCGATCGCGGTCGCCAGCTGCTCCGCCTCGGCGCGGAAGCGGATCCGGGAGGTCCCGCAGTCCCCGGTGCAGCTCTCGGTCTCCCACCTGCTCAGGCTCGTCACCAGCTGCCGGAGCCGTTTGGTGGCTTCGGCGTTGACCAGCGCCAGCTCGGCGACGAGGCGGTCAGCGGTCTCGGAGTCGCTTTCCTTCGCGAGGGTGCCGATGATCGCGGATTCGGTGGTCAGCGAGTGCGAGATGGTGTCGTGCATATCGCTGGTGAACCGGGCGCGCATGGCGTCGAGTGATTTCTGGTGGTCGACGGCGGCGCGTTCGCGGCGGTCGATCTCACTGCGGATTCGGGCCTCGACGAAGGACGCGCACAGGCCGAGGATCGAATAGGTCAGCCAGCCGTAGCCGAGGTCGGTGAGTCCTTCGAAGCCGGCGTCATAGGACCCGAGTCGGGTCGATGCGCCGAGGTAGACGGCCAGTCCGAGGGTTCCCAGCGCAAACCCGATCCAGCGACGGCGGCTGATCAGGACCGCGGTGGCGAGGATGAGCGCCTCGGGGAACATGTTCTCCAGGTCCGGGTAGAGCATGGAGAACCCGATGCCCAGACCGGTCGTCGCGATGACGATGCTCAGCGGCAGGAACGCGGCCAAGACGATGAGTCCGTAGGCGAGGACGAGCAGGCCTGCGTAGCGGGGTTCGGTGATCTCGAAGGAGCCGGGGACAAGGATCGTCAACCCCATGATGAGTGCCAGCAGGCGGATCGGCAGGTCGATGAAGCGCGGTCCCCGGAGGAAGTGCCACAGTCGGGCCGGGACGCTCGCTGACGTGCCGGTCGCGCCGTCGATCTCTGATGTCATGGCCCCTATTGTGCTACAACTGCACCCCCCGAACTACCTGACGGCGGCCCAGCTACCTTGCGCGAGGTTGCTGGGCCGCCGTCAGGTAGTAATTGGGGGTTTTCTCAGCTGAGGAGCTCTGTGAGGCCGGCCTCGATGACGTCGAAGGCGTCGTTCAGCAGCTCGTCGGAGATCGTCAGCGGCGGCAGGAAGCGCAGGATGTTGCCGAAGGTTCCCGTGACGAGCACGAGGACGCCGTTCTTCGCACAGTAGTCCGCGACCTTCTTGACCAGGTCCGCGTTCGGTTCGATCGAGTCGCGCTCGACGAACTCGGCGGCGATCATGGCGCCGCGGCCGCGGATGTCGCCGACCTCGGGGTACTTCGACTGCAGCTTCGTCAGACGGTCGACGAGGATCTCACCGATGTGCCCGGCCCGATCGGCCAGTCCGTCCTCTTCGTACGCGGCGATCGCACCGAGGGCAGCGGCACAGGCCGTGGGGTTGCCGCCGTAGGTTCCGCCGAGGCGACCCGGTCCGACCGAGTCCATGATGTCCGCGCGACCGGTCACGGCCGACAGCGGCAGACCGCCGGCGATGCCCTTGGCCGTGGTGATGAGGTCGGGCACGATGCCCTCCCACTCGGAGGCGAACATCTTGCCGGTGCGCGCGAATCCGGCCTGCACCTCATCGGCGACGAAGACGATGCCCTTTTCACGGGCGTAGTCGACGAGCGTGGGCAGGAAGCCCTCGGCCGGGACGATGAAGCCGCCCTCACCCTGGATGGGTTCGATGACGATCGCGGCGACGTACTCGGAGCCGATCTGCTTCTCGATCATCGTGATGACGCGCTTGGCCGCGTCCTCACCGCTGATCTTCGTGCCGGCCGCGTCGTTGTCGCGGTACGGGTAGGACATGGGTGCACGGTAGACCTCACCGGCAAAGGGACCGAAGCCGGCCTTGTAGGGGGCGGCCTTCGCGGTCATCGCCATGGTCAGATTCGTCCGGCCGTGGTAGGCGTGGTCGAAGACGACGACGGCATCGCGGCCGGTGTGGGCGCGAGCGATCTTCACGGCGTTCTCGACAGCCTCGGCACCGGAGTTGAGCAGCACGGTGCGCTTCTCGTGATCACCGGGGGTCAGACGGTTGAGAGCTTCGGCGACCTCGACGTAGCTCTCGTACGGGTTGACCATGAAGCAGGTGTGGGTGAAGGCCTCGAGCTGGGCCTTCGCGGCCTCGACCACGCGGGGGTTCGAGTTGCCGGCCGTGGTCACGGCGATTCCCGATCCGAGGTCGATGAGCTGGTTGCCGTCGGCGTCCTTGAGGATGCCGCCGCCGGCCGCCACCACGTAGGCGGGCAGGCTCGAGCCGACACCGGTCGCCACTGCTGACTTGCGACGTTCCTCGATCTCACGGGACTTCGGTCCCGGAATCTCGGTGACGATCTTACGTTCCTGCGGCAGAGCTTCGCCGCCAATCTCCAAAGCTGTCATAAGGGGAAGAATAGGGGCAAACGACGGTTTTTGTCACCTGCCGTCCGAGGGCTGAGCACAACCGCTCTCCGCGGCGAGACGAACCCGTTGATTCGGCACCGATCGGGTACGGAATCCGTTGTCGTGTGCCGGCGGCCGAATCCTCATTGCGGATGGCCGACAGCGAAGGCGGAAACAGCGCCGGGTGGTCCCCGACGCTCCCGGGAATCAGCGGTTCTGGCTGCGGGCGTCGACGTCCTTGTTACGTGCCGGAAGCACGCTCTCGTGTTCGCGCATCGGCACGACGATCGTCTCCTGAGCACCGATGACGCGTTCGCCGTCGCCGATTTCGAAGCTCAGCTGCGCCTCGGGGGCCAGGTTCCGCTTGACCACGGCCAGACCGATCGGTCCGAGCTCCCAATGCACGGTCACCGAGGTCAGAGCGCCCACGGAGCGTTCGGACCCGCGGACCTCGGCGAGCGCCTCGGTGCCGGGATCCGGGGCGATATGCCCGGACCCGTCAAGATGAACGAAGGTCAATCGCCGAGGCGGCTGACCGAGATTGTGAACGCGGGCCACCGCTTCCTGACCCCGGTAGCAGCCCTTGGCCAGGTGCACGGCCGTGCGCAGCAGGTCGAGTTCGCCGACGAGGGCTTTGTGGTCGATTTCGTTCCGGCCCGGTCTCCAGGCGGCGATCCGCAGCGCCTCCCAAGCATCGAAGCCGGCCATGTCGAAGCTGTTCGCAGACAGCCCCTGCAGGTCGGAGCGCTTGACGATGCCGATGACGAACGGAGTCTCGAGCCCGGGGTGGTCGGTGCCGGCGACGTCCTTGCCGATGTCGATCTGCGCATAGGAGGCCGAACCGCTGCCGATATGCGGCCATGGGTCGGACCAGGTCCGGGTGACGGGCAGAGCTTCCGGCAGTGAGGTGATGGCGCCGAAGCACTGGTAGTCGTCGCTGAGGTCCTCGATCTCAACACGCATCATGAAGACCATCTTGCGCAGGAAGTCCAGGGTTGCGTCGGTGTCGAGATCGCTGATCGCCCACAGGGCCTCACCGTCGTCGACGAGCCTGAGCCAGCCCTCGATGCGACCGTTCGGGTCGAGCACGAGGGTTTCGGTGGACACACCGGGCGCCAGGTTGTCGATCTTCTGCGTGGTGATCGAGTTCAGCCAGGTCAGACGGTCGGGTCCGTTCAGACGCAGCACGCGGAGGTGGGCGAGGTCGACGAGACCGTCCTTCTCCGCGAGCACCCGCTGCTCACGCAGGGAGGCTCCGTAGTGGATGGGCGTCTCGGCGAGGTCGCCGGCCCCGAGCACCGCGGTCGAGCTCAGTCCGCGAGCCAGCGACGAGCGCCGCACCGGCTGAGTGGGGGTGTTCTCCGGCGACGGCGAATCGTTGACATCAGAATTCGGCGACACGGGATCAGTCATCTTACGACAGCTTCTTCAATCTGGCAGAGGAATGGGAGGCGAGTTCGTGGCCCATGGCTGCCATGTCCCAGGCCCACATGAGTTCGCCGCCGACGAGGCCGTACATCCGCGTCGAAGCGGTGTACTCCTTCGCGGTCTTCGTGCGCGCCACCACATCGGTGGCCAGGTCGATGCGCGGGCCCTTGACGGTGCCGGCATAGAGTTCCATGACACCGTGCGGATGGACGATCTCGGCTTCGATCTCGAAGGCGTCATCGTTCGTGCGCAGGGTCTCGACCGCGGCGGCCGAGGTGAAGCTCTGCGGTTCGGTCGGCACCATCATCCCCGGGCCGACGTCGCCGTCGTCGTGCTGGCGCACGAGCTGCCAGATTCCGGTCTCGAGAGTCAGAGTCGAGTCGAGTTCTCCGGATTCGCTGAGCAGCCACGCATGCGCGGTGTACTGCAGGAAGGGCGTGCCCTCATGGGCGACGAAGTCGATGCGCTGGCCGAACTGCTTCTCAGGAGTGTCCGCATAGCCGACGACACCGACGCCTTCCCACGACCCGATCAGCCAGGACAGCGGGACGAGCTCGGGATGGACCGAGGTATCGAGTTCGATCACCATAAGGGATCAGCGGTTGTCTTTGAACAGCGCCGTGACGACCTTGATCCCCACACCCAGGGCACCGAGAGCGGCAACGCCGACGAGGCTGGTGAAGACGATTTCGAGAGCAACAAGATTTTCCATGCTCCCAGTCTACAGTTCCTGACAAAGTGATGTGCATCCAGCCCAGGGCCGCGGAACAGCGCCGCCGCCCAGATCAGGAGGCGAGGCGTTCGAGAGCGTAGACGACGACTCCGCCGAGGGCGATCGGAGCGGCACCGAGGGCGAGCTGCACGGCGAAGCTGCGCGCCTTCTCGACGTTCTTCTTCACCTCGATGTTCTGCGAGGCCTCGAGGTTGGCGGCCTGGAACTTCGCATAGGCGACGAGCCCGAGCATCCGATCGACCGCCGCGACGAGCAGCCCCATGACGACACCGAGGCTGAGCGCCGAGGCCAGGGAGAGCGCCGGTGCGAACACGAGCACCGACAGGATTCCCGCTACGGCCGTGGACATGACGATGGCCAGCGGCGAGGTGTAGATCGCCGGCCACGGCAGCGCGGTCATGCACTGCGCCACGATGAGTGAGGCGAGGCCGATGACGATGGCCTCCTTGTCACCGGGGATCGTGATCGCAGCGACCCAGGTGCTCGCCGACAGGACGATGACGAGGCCGGAGACCTGCGCGGACACGTTCGCCACGGCATGGGAGGCGCCGATTCCGCGGGTGAGGTTCTGTACGAAGGTCCACAGCAGTCCCAGGCCCGCGAGCACGGGCAGCCAGTCGAGGTAGGGCGCCGTGGAGTCGTGCCAGGCGGCGTAGAGTCCGCCGATTCCGAAGAGGGCGAGCATGATCGACGTCGCCCGCGGCTGCGGGGAGTCCGTCAGGCGCGGCCAACCGTAGGCGACGCCGAAGACGATGAGCCCGGTCGCCAGCAGGAACAGCGTATAGCCCCAGTACACGGAGGCACTCAGGGCCAGCACCAACACCAGGGCGACGGCTACTCGAATCCATCTGATCACAGCACTATCGTGCCTTATCGGATGGCACCCGCGGTAACCATCGGCGGTTGTGCGGCGGAGCGGCCCCGGCTGAGGCATCGCTATAATCTTCCTCAGACAACAGGCTGAGACGACGGGCGCCGAGGAGGTGGAGGCAGCACATGCGGATCCTGCACATCTGCCCCACGGCCAGGCTCGATGCACCCCTGGCTCCCGAATCCCTGCAGTACCTCGGCCACCGGATCGACCGCTGCGGCACCGAGGATCTGCCCGACCGCAAGGCCGACGCCGCTGCGGTCGATGTCGTCATCGCCGATGCCTGTCTCGATCTGTCCCTGGCCCCGCGCATCGCCGAGCTCCTCGCCGAGGCGCGGATCAGCGCACCCGTCATCGTCGTCCTCGGCGAGGGCGGACTGGCGACGGCCTCGGCGAAATGGCAGGTGGCCGACCTCATCCTCACCACGGCCGGCCCCGCCGAGGTGGAAGCGCGGCTGCGCGTGGCGCGTGACCGTCACACAGCGTCATCTGCCGCCCACGCCAGCGGCTTCCCCGGCGGGACGGCCGGATCCGGCCGTCCGGGAGCGAAGGGCGGGGCAGTGGGCTGGGGACCGGTCCGCACGGGCCGCGGGCCCGTCGGCACGACCAGGCAGAGCGGACTCGGACTGTCCGGCCGCCTCGGCGAAGCGGGTGAGGAGCTGTTGAACGCCGACGGCGAGCCGATGGTCGTCGTCACCGGAGACCTCCGCATCGACGAGACCGCCTTCACCGCCGAACTCGGCGGACGCAGCCTCGATCTCACCTACCGAGAGTTCGCCCTGCTGAAGTTCTTCGCCATGCACCCCGAACGCGTCTTCACCCGCGACGACATCCTGCTCACGGTGTGGGGCGATGACTACTTCGGCGGCACCCGCACCGTTGACGTGCATGTTCGCCGCCTCCGTGCGAAACTCGGCAAAGACCTTGAGAACGCCATCCACACCGTACGCAACGTCGGCTACCGCTTCAGCGCCGACAGCGTCACGGACACAGATTCAGAGGACGTGACGGCATGAGAATCCAGGCCAGCGGGGCAATTACCTCCACACCGATCGACACCCTCACCGAGGATGAGCTCAAATTCCTCGACGATGTGGCGGCGACCGATGGCGCTCCCGAGATCTCCGGCGGACTCATGGCCATCGCCACCGGTGAGGACACCGCCCACGAAGCACAGACCGCCTCGAGCGTGTGGCGCTTCTATGCCGGCGACGACACTCGCGACAGCTCCGGTAACAGCGCCGGCGACCTCATCGGCTTCGGAATCCGCGCCCTGCAAGGCGATCGTCACGCCGCCGAATTCCTCATCGCCCCCGACCACCGCGGCCAGGGCCTCGGCGAGCGGCTGCTGGCGACGATCCTCGACGAAGAACCCGACGCCTGGTGCTGGTCGCACGGTGACCATCCAGCGGCCAAGCACCTCGCGCAGAAGCACGGGCTCGGCCGTGACCGGGTGCTCTATCAGATGCGCACCGACACCGGACTGAGCCTCGACGCCCTGCCCGAGACCCAGAGTCCAGAGGGAGTCGAGATCCGCTCCTTCGCTCCCGGCGACGAGGACGGCTGGTTGTCGGTGAACAACTCCGCATTCGACTGGCATCCCGAACAGGGCGGCCAGACCCGCGCCGATATCGACGCCGTCGTCACCGCCGCGGACTTCGAACCCGACACCTTCATCATCGCCGCCCGCGACGGTGAGGTGATCGGATTCCACCAGACGAA